>Ga0194132_10006493_pt1 | contig 18080 bp, 12 predicted proteins | sample TA2KigOf80mmetaG_FD_148612 | JGI IMG/M metagenome (GOLD analysis project Ga0194132, IMG submission 148612) | Freshwater microbial communities from Lake Tanganyika, Tanzania - TA2015054 Kigoma Offshore 80m | ecosystem: Environmental > Aquatic > Freshwater > Lake | place: Tanzania: Lake...
GAATTCCTCGTGCAGCCTCAGCGCCCTTTCTGCGTCCGCTGTTGCCTCGCTCTCGCATGCTTCCAGGATCGCGCCCCGCGCTGCGAAAACGATAGTGGGGTTCCCCAGACGCTTTCCTGTAGGCAGCGTGTCCGTCACTGAAACCTGGCCAGTGGTCGCGACTGCTCCGCCGTTGGTCACGGTGACGGTGTAGACAGCGTTCTGCTGCCCGCGGAAGAAGTTGCCCACGTGGGTCTTGGTGATGCTCAGGTTGGCTGTGCCGATCGTGGTCGGATCCTCAGCCGTGTTGTTGTTCGCCACCGAGTCACCGCCACCGGACACGACCGCCGTATTGGTGACCGCGGGAGCCGTGTCCTGGCCGATGTCGACCTTGACCGAAATCACCGGGAAGTTCTGTCCCGCGGCCAGGGCATCGGACCGGCGGCAGGCGTTGCCCATGCACATCCAGCCGGTGCCCGTCATGCTGGCGATGGTCATCCCGGCGGGGACCGTGTCGACCACGGTGACCGGACCAGTGGAAGGATTGGCGCCGGAGTTCCGCACGGTGATCAGGTACTCGGCATTCGTTTGTCCGCGATTGAACGCCCCGGCGTGGGTCTTGGTGATCGTAAGGTCCGTTGGATTGTTAATCCCCGTCGGATCCGTCGCGGTGTTATTGTCCGGATTGTCGTCGGTCCCGGCGGCAGTGGCGGTGTTCGTCACGCTGTTGGGAGCATTGCCCGCAACCTCCACCACCAGGGTGATTGGCGGCGACGAGCGTCCCGCTCCAATCACATCCGTGGACGTGCAGACCAGTTGCACGCAAGTCCACCCGGGCCCGGTGATCGAAACAAGCGTCAAGCTTGCTGGCAGCGTATCGGTGACGGTGATCGTCCCAGTGGACTGCGCGGTTCCCACGTTGTTCACGACAATCGAGTACGTCCCGCGCTGGCCACGGACAAAGTTATGCGCGTGAGTCTTGGTGACCGTCAGGTCTGTGAACACCAGGCTGGTGGTCACGCTCGATACGTTGTTCGCGGTCGAAACGTCCCCGTCCGCGAAGACCGTTCCCGTGTTGATGATCGACGCCGCGGCATCGCGCGACGAGGTTGCCGTCACGTCGATGGCGGGATAGGAGGCCTGCGGCGCCAGCGTGTCGTTGCGGGTGCAAGAGTTCTGGTCGCAGGTCCAGCCGGTACCGGCCATGGTCTTGAGCGTCAGTCCCGCGGGCAGGGTGTCGGTGACCGTCACCGGATTGACCGCCGCGGCCGTGCCCACGTTGGTCACGGTCAGGCGGTACACGATGTCTCCACTCCGTGCCGTTCCACTGATGTGAACCTTGGTCATGCGCAGGTCCGGACCGGGCGCCACCGGCGTCACATCCGAAGCGGAATTGTTCGAGGTATCGGTGTCCGCGCCTCCGGATACGGTCACTGTGTTGGTGACTGTCGAAGGCGCGTTGGCGGCGGCGTTTACGGTTACGGTGATCTCCGGGTACAAAGCGCCTCCGGCGAGAGCATCCCCGCGGGTACAGGTTGCGCTGGTGCAGTTCCAGCCGGTTCCCGCCATGGACACCAGCGTCAGCCCGGTGGGAATCGTGTCGGTCACGGTAACCGTGCCGCGTGTCGGAACCTGGCTGCGGTTGATCACCGTGACCGTGTAGGTTCCGCCCTGCTGGCCCGGGACGAAATTGCGCGCGTGCGTCTTGGTGACCGTCAGGTCCGGACCCAGCACCCGCGTTACGTCTTCCGAGCTGTTGTTGGTGGTGTCGGTGTCGTTGCCACCCGCCACGGCGGCACGGTTGGTAACGGTTACTGCCGCATCCGAGGCAACGTTCACGGTGACTGTGATGTCCGGATACGTCTGATTGGGACCAAGCGCGTCCGCGCGTGTGCAACTGGCGGCGGCGCAGGTCCACCCGGTTCCGGCCAATCCGGTCAGCGTCAGCCCTTGCGGAATGGTCTCGGTAACAGTGACAGTTCCGCTCGAGGCCTCAATGCCAATGTTGCTCACGCGGATCCGGTAGGCAGCTCCAGTCTGCCCTTGCACAAAGTCACCTACGTGCGACTTCACCAGGATCAGGTCGGCGCCTGTGGCGATCGCGAACTTCTGGATCGAGGCGTTGTTCTGCGCGATCTCGTCACCCTCCGCGCGAATCAACGCTGACACGGCTTGTTCCCCGCCGGCGGAACCCGAAATCGAAGCCCACACGTTCAGTGGCGGATCCTGCTGGCCCGGCGCGAGCAAATCCGCACGGCGGCAGGTGGCTCCAGCGCAATCCCAACCAGCTCCGGACACCGCGCCAATTGCGACCTCCCGATCCGAACTCGATACAGTCACCGTGCGCTCGCCCAGGGGCTCGGATCCGCTATTGCGGCTGCGGGCCGTAAACAGAACGCCTTCGGCGCCAGGATGCGCCGGACCGGTCCGGGCCAGATTCACCGTCGCGTCCGCCAGGCTCAGCCGCCGCAGAGTTGCGGCTCCCGACTCGGCGCCCCCCAGCCAGACCGCACCCGAAGGATCGATTGCGATTCCCTCAACGCCGCCCGCCACGTAACCCGACAGCATGGTCTCGCCGCCAGCCGCGTCCAGCCGGGCGACGAATCCACCGGACTTCGCCCCTGCCCGTTGAAGCACCAACTCGGGAAGATCCGGAGAAGACGTGGCGCCAGCAATGTAGATCGAGCCGGATGGATCTGCCGCCAGTCCGGTGAGCCGGTCGGCCCCGCTGCCGCCGAATGATCCCGAAAACTCCATTGATGTGAGTCCGGCATTCAGCCGCACGGCAAAGACCTGGGAGTCGCCACCGGAGGCCGCGAAGACGGTTCCCGCCACCCAAACTGATCCGTCGAGGGCGGTTCCGATGCCAGACACTTCCTGGCTGGCCGGACCCGGGATTTCAGCCCGTGCAAGCAACTGCAACTGATCGCTGGTCCAGGGAGCATAGCGCCGGGCTTCGGTACCTTCCCCGGCAGCGCCCGCCACGAGCAGGGTGCCGTCGGACGCAACGGCGATTGCGCCCTTCCCGGGGCGGAATCCAAGCGAGGCCTCGCTGATCTCAGATCCGATTCGGAGCAGCCGGTCCTCCAACACGACATAAGCGATCCCAGCGCCGTCGGCATCGAGTCCCCGGACCCGGTCCTTTTCAGACCCCACGTAAACCGCTCCAGTCAGCGCGCCGTCGGAGGCGAAGCGGGCCAGGAACCCGCCTCCTGTTTTCGCTCCGCTGTTCACGGGCAGGTCCGGAGAATCCGTGTTCCCGGCGAGATAGACTGTACCAACGGAATCCACTGCGAGCTGAGCGTCACTCTCAACGCCACTGCCGCCAAAACGGGCGGAGAACAGCACTGCTCCGGAGGGCGAAAGCTTGGCGACAAACAGGTCCGCGGCCTGGGCGGTGCGGCCAGCGGCGTACAAGTTGCCCTGGGAGTCAGCGGCGATGGCATCCACCGATATCGCTCTCAGGCTCTCGGGCAGATCCGCCACGGTCAGCACCGGATCGATCACGAGCGGCTGGGACTTGTCGTATTCTCCGGTCTCAATCCCGGCAGACTGGCCTGAAACCACATACCGGCTTGGAACTTCGACCCGGACCCCATTCCGGATTTGATATGCGAACGGTTTCCTTTGAATAATCGTCCCGATCAAGAGATCCCCAGACGGCGCCAGCCGGACTTGGCCGGCTCCGGCGAACGAAATCCGGATCGCCCGGGGATCGGCTCCCGGAGCGAGCACAAAGTCGTACTCAATGCCTCCATGCGGATCTCCGTAGACCACGAAATCGGTTCCGGGATAGACACCGTCCGCACGCAACTCTGCATAGCCACTCGCCGCGCCGGTACCTGGCCGCGTGCCGTGCAGGCGGAGCGCGTCTGCCCCTTCGAGCCGCAAATGCACACTGCCCCCTCGGGCCGGGCGAATCGCAATTCCCGATGCGTCAATCTGCCAACGGGCCTGGGGTGTCCCCGCCACGAATCCGCTTCCGGCGGGCTCGAACTGGACGATCGCCTTGGCGGATGGATTTCCGCGGGCTGCAAACGCAGCAAAAATTAGAAAAGCGAGCTTTTCATTCTGAAGTTCCTGGCGCCGGCAATGCGCGCCGGCGGAAACTTTTGTTGTACCACTCCCGAGTACTACGGTGGGCGACTCGGTTACCCAGCCGTAGTTCCAGTACAACTGGAGCCTGAGCCAGCCGTACAGCCGAAGCAGTGCACCCCGGTGGCGATCACTCTCGATGCGAAACGGGTTGACTCGAATTCTCGAACATGGGAGAACTCCCCCCGGACCGGGAGATCCAACATCTGATTGAAATCGCAGTCGTACAGGGTTCCGTCCCAGCCCACGGACAGCGTAGTCCGGCACATGACAGCGGCGGCTGCCATTGGGTTGAAGGCTTGGACAAGCCGGTCCATGTACCGCTCGTAGTTGCCGCTCCGCAGCAGATACTCGAGGAACCGGCTGATGGGCATGTTGGTGATCGTGTAGAGGGAATGGAACACGATCCCGTGACGCCTTGCCAGTTCCCGTTTGAAGTCAGCCTCTAGAGCCTTTTGGGGCGGCGGGAGGAATGCACCCGCCGGATTGTACACGAGGTTGAGCTTGAGTGGCGAACCCGGCTGGCCGTATCCGAGCGAGTTCAGCAGGCGGAGCGCCTCAATCGATTTGGCGAAGACGCCCTCGCCCCGCTGGGCATCCGTCTGCGCCTCTTGAAAGTAGGGGAGGCTGGCCACGACCTCCACCCGGTGCGCCGCGAGGAACCTGGCGAGCCCAGCCTGCGAAGGGACCAGCAGGATCGACAAATTGCAGCGGTCGATTACGTGCCGGCCGAGTTCTCGGGAGCGCTCCACAATCCAGCGGAAATTGGGATTCAGCTCCGGGGCGCCTCCGGTGATGTCCACCGTGGGAATCGTGGTCCGCTCCAGGACTCGCATGCACCACTCCGCCGTCTCGCGGCTCATCGACTCGCGGCGGTGAGGTCCGGCGTCGACATGGCAATGCTTGCAGGTCTGGTTGCACACCTTGCCCACATTAATCTGCAGTACTTGGACTCCCGTGGCGCGCAACGGGAACAGGCCGGATTCGCTCAGCGCAGTGTCAAAAGCCTTTCTCGGATGGGGCGCGGCCGCTGGTTCAAGGATGCGGAGCTGCCCGGCCGGAGCAAAGCTCACATGCTCACCTTGTCCACCGCGTTGCGCATTTGGAGAGCATGGGCAAGCGCTGCTCCTCCACGAATCGCGGCGGCGACGTGAACCGCCTCAGTCATCTGGTCGGGATTCGATCCGGACTCAAGACTGGCTGTCGTGTAGGCGTCAATACAGTAGGGACATTGCAGCGCGTGCGCCACCGCCAGTGCGATGAGGGACTTCTCGCGCGCCGACAACGCTCCTTCGGCAAACACCGCGCCGTACCATTCGTTGAACTTTTGCCATAGCTCCGGCGCATTCTTTCCCACGTCGCCGAAGCGGGCCAAGTCCTCTTGATGGTAGTATCCAGCCATGCCCTCTACTGTCGCACAAGTGGCGATGTTTGCCGCCGCTGGAGCCGTACTGGCGCAAGCGCAGACCGCGGACCTGATCCTGCATAATGCGCGCGTTGTCTCAGTAAATTCCCGGTTCGAAGTTTTTCAGGCCGTGGCGGTCAAGGGAAACCGGATCCAGGCCACGGGCTCAAACGCCACGATCCTCCGCCGGAAGGGCCCTTCGACCAAGGTCATCGACTTGGGTGGAAAGACCGTGCTTCCCGGGCTGATGGACACCCATGTCCACGCCGCGGACGCATCGATGTATGAGTTCGACCACGAGATCCAGGACATGCAGACGATTGCGGACGTGCTTGCCTACTTGCGGGCCCGCGCCGCCGTGACTCCCAAGGGCCAGTGGATCCGCCTGTCGCAGGTGTTCATCACCCGCCTGCGCGAACAGCGCTATCCGTCACGCGCCGAACTCGACGAAGTGGCGCCCAACCATCCCGTGATTTTCGGCACGGGTCCGGACGCGTCTGTGAATTCGATGGCCTTGCGCCTGAGCGGCATCACGCGGGAGAAGCACCCCAAGGAAGGACACGTCGGAAAGATCGAGCGGGACGCGAACGGCGAGCCCACGGGAATTCTGAGAAGCCACTCTCAATTCGTCCGTCCCGGACCCAGCGGCCGGACCGCGACCACCGAGGACCGGCTGACCCGATTGAAGATGATGCTCGCCGACTACAATTCTGTCGGCATCACAAGCGTGGCCGACCGTTCGGTGAGCGACTCGGAAGTGGATCTCTACCGCGAGCTCCACAAGCGCGGCGAACTGACCTGCCGCGTGTTCCTCAACTACGACATCGATCCCAACGCGCCGCTCGAGGAAGTGAAGGCGCGGATGATGAAGGCGCGCCGCGATCCGCTCCACACCTACAACGACATGCTGTGGCTGCGCGGGCTGAAGGCGTTCCTCGACGGCGGCATGCTCACTGGCAGCGCGTACATGCGGGAGCCTTGGGGTCCGAGCAAGATCTACTCGATCGTGGATCCGAACTACCGCGGGATGCTCTACATTCAAGCCGACCGCCTCTACGAACTCACCAAGTTTGCTCTGCAAAATGATCTCCAGTTCACCGCGCATTCCGTGGGCGACGGCGCGGTGCAGGCGCTCGTCCGTGCCTACGAGCGTGTCAATACCGAGTTCCCGGTGAGGGCACAGCGGCCATGCCTGACACATGCCAACTTCATGTACCCGGAAGGTATCGAGATCATGAAGAAGGTGGGCATCGTAGCGGACCTGCAGCCGGCCTGGCTCGAACGCGACGGAGCCACGCTGACCAAGCATTTCGGCAATCCGCGGATGCGCTACTTCCAGCCGTACAAGTCGCTGTTCGACGCGGGCGTGGTGGTGGGCGGCGGGTCGGATCACATGCAAAAGATCGGATCGATGCGTGCCATCAATCCCTACAATCCCTGGTGGGGAATGTGGCTCACGCTGGTCCGCCAGCCGCGCTGGACCGACCAGCCGCTGCATCCGGAGGAACGGATCACCCGCGAGCAGGCGATCCGGTTGTACACGGCCAACAACGCGTTCCTGATGTTTGACGAGAAGAACCGGGGCTCGATTGAGGCCGGTAAGCTGGCCGACCTGGTGGTAATCGACCGGGACATCCTGCAGTGTCCGGTGGATCAGGTGAAGGACATCCGCGTGGAGCGGACGTGGCTGGGCGGCCGGGAAGTTTTCGCGGTGTCGAAGAGTTGAATTGAGATTGGACCAGATCGTCAACGTCCGCCGCGGGCACATCGCTCCCGCGCCGCCACTACTCTCCGCGCCGCCTCCCCGGGCGAATCCGCCAGCACCGTGAGGTGTCCCATCTTCCTCCCCGGCCGCGGCTCCGCCTTTCCATACAAGTGCAGCTTGACATCCGGCATCGTACACACGGACTCCCAGTCCGGCTCGCCCTGCGCCCACAGGTCCCCCAGCAGATTCGCCATCGCCGCTGGACGCAACTGTACAGTGGACCCGAGTGGAAGCCCGCACACCGCTCGCAACTGCTGCTCGAACTGGCTTGTGACACAGGCATCGAACGTGAAGTGTCCGCTGTTGTGCGGACGCGGCGCCAGCTCGTTCACCAGCAGCCGTCCGGAACTCTCGAGAAAGAACTCGACGCATAGAACACCGACGACACCCAGCCGCTCGAAGATGCAGCGGGTGATCTCGACCGCATCCCGGCGCACCGCGTCCGGGACTATCGCCGGCGCAGTGGTCACATCCAGGATATGGCGCGAATGCGAGTTCTCCACCACTTCGAAGTGCTCGAAACTTCCGTCCAGTCCCCGCGCGGCAACCACCGAAACCTCGCGCTCGAAATGGATGAACGCCTCGAGGACGCACTCATTGCCACCCGCCCCGGTCCACGCCGCGCCGAGGTCTGTGTCCGCCATGATCTTCGACTGCCCCTTGCCGTCATAGCCGAATCCAGCGGACTTGAGCACCGACGGCCGCCCGATCCGGGCCACCGCGGCATCGAGCGCATCCCGCGACTCCACCACCTCGAACGGCGCCACCGGAATCCCGATCGAGGCCAGGAACCGCTTCTCGCGTTTCCGGTTTTGCGTCGTGTTCAGCACGGACCCGTCCGGACGCACGGGGGCAAACTCAGCCGCAGCCGCGGTCGAAGCTGAGGAGACATTCTCAAATTCAAACGTCACCACGTCCACATTCCGGGCGAACTCGCGAACCGCGTCCAGATCGTCCCACTGGCCGCGGACCTCGACGTCGGCCACCTGCCCGGTCGGCGTGTCGTAATCGGGCGAGAACGTGTGGACCCGGTATCCCATCCGGCGCGCCGCGATCGCGAACATGCGTCCGAGCTGCCCGCTGCCGAGCACGCCCACTCTCGATCCCGGGAGAATCGCTCCGCTCACGTCAGGCTGTCTTCCATCACCGACTGCGTCTGCCGCGCCCGGAACTCGCGTAGCTTTTCACGCAGTCCGGGCCGCGAGTTGGCGAGGATCGACGCGGCGAGCAATGCAGCGTTCACGGCGCCCGCTTTACCGATGGCGAGCGTACCCACCGGAACTCCGCCGGGCATCTGGACAATCGACAACAGCGAATCCACGCCTCGCAGCACCTTGCTCTCGATCGGGACTCCAAGCACGGGCAGCGTCGTGTGCGCCGCCACCATTCCGGGCAGGTGTGCGGCGCCGCCCGCGGCAGCGATGATTACTTCGAGGCCCTGCGCCTCGGCGGACTTGGCGAACTCCGCCATCAGGTCCGGAGTCCGGTGCGCGGAGACGATCCGGCACAAATGGGGAACGCCGAGCGTGGTGAGCATGTCGGCGGAATGGGTCATGGTTTCCCAGTCCGAGCGGCTCCCCATGATCACGGCGACAATGGGTCGGTCATTCATGAGTGAATCCTAAAGTGATAGGCTATTTTAACCCGTGCAAACACAGCGCCCAACCCGAATCCGCCACATCGTGCTGTGGCTGACCGTGGCCGCCTACATGATCACCTACATGGATCGCGTGGTGATCTCGTCGGCGGTGCCCTCGATCCAGAAAGAGCTGAACATCGACACTCCCGCGATGGGAGTGATCCTCGGCGCGTTCCGATGGGGATATTCGCTGTTCCAAATCCCCGGCGGCTGGCTGGGCGACTGGTTCGGACCGCGCAAGGCGCTCACCTGGATCGTGATCTGGTGGAGTGTGTTCACTTCGCTGACCGCCGTGAGCTGGAACATGTCCTCGATGATCGCGGCCCGCTTCCTGTTCGGAGCCGGAGAGGCCGGCGCGTTTCCGATCGCCACGCGTTCCCTCTCGCGCTGGATGCTGCCCACCGAGCGCGGATACGCGCAGGGGATCACGCATGCCGGATCGCGGCTGGGCTCGGCTCTGACTCCTCCGATCGTGGTCGCGATGATCGGGCTGTGGGGATGGCGCGCGCCATTCTGGGCCTTCGGCGCGCTGGGTATCCTGTGGGCGCTGCTCTGGTACTGGTATTATCGCGACACGCCGGGCGAGCATTCGAGCGTGAACCAGGCCGAGCTGGACCTGATTCACGGAGCGGTCGGAAAGCCGAAGACCGGGGTCCGGCCGTCGATCCCCTGGGGCCGTATCTTTTCGAGTCCCACGGTCTGGACGCTCTGCTGCATGTACTTCTTCTACGGCTACTGCCTGGCGATCTACATGGACTGGTTCCCCAAGTACCTGAACGAAGCCCGCAGTCTCGACCTGAAAAAAATGGGCTTCTACGCCGCGCTGCCGCTGCTGGCTGGCACCGTTGGCGACTTCTTCGGAGGCTGGCTCTCGGACCGCGTCGCGCACAACACCGGCAATCTGAAGCTTGCGCGTTGGAGCGTCGCCGTGGCCGGATTCCTGATCGCCGCCGCGGGCATCGTGCCCGGGATGCTCGCCGAAAGCGCCGAGGCCTGCGTGGCGTTCACGTGCATCGGGCTGTTCGGACTTGAAATGACGGTGGGCGTCTCCTGGGCGATTCCGCTTGACATTGGCGGCGACTTCGCCGGGTCGGTGTCCGCGGCCATGAACATGTGCGGTAACATTGGTGGAGCGATCTCCTCTACCTCGCTCGGTTTTCTAGTGAAAGCATACGGATGGAACATTCCATTCCTGGTGGCCGCGGCTGGTTGCGTGATCGCCGCGGTTCTCTTCTCGAGAATCGATGCCACGCGCAAGATCTTTCCACAAGAGGTACAGCATGCGAATTGATCCCAACAAGTGTGTCGCTTGCGGCAACTGCACCTACGTTTGCCCGATGGGGGCGATCTACATCGATCCCAAAATCAAGCGTGCCACGGTGAACCGCGACGAATGCGTCGAATGCTACGCCTGCTACAACGGGCTGAGCCAGGAGCACCTGAATCCCACCATGGTCCGCACCATGCGCAAGATGTTCCAGATGCTGCGGCTCCGGTTCGATCCGGAACCGGATGTGTGCCCTACCGCCGCGTTCACGCCCGAGGAATTGACCTGGCCGCGCGTGGTGCGCCGCGCGTTCTCCGACCCGCGGGTTCCGCACGAATCCACCGGTGTCGAGGGGCGCGGGACCGAAGAGGTGAAGACGAACGACGTGTCGGGACGCGTTGGCGTAGGCGAGGTCGGATTCACGATCGAGTTCGGACGGCCGGGCGTGGGCGTCTGGTTCCGCGAAATCCAGAAAATGACCATGCGTCTGGCGCAGGCGGGCGTGGCGTTCGAGAAGAAGAATCCCGTCACCACGCTGCTCAAGGACGTCAAGACCGGCGAGATCCGCGACGACATCCTGGACGAGAAGATCATGTCGGCGATCGTCGAAATCAAGGTCCCCGTGGCCCAGACCGAGGAAATCATCCGCATGGTGTGGGAGGTCGAAAAGCAGATCGACACCGTGGTCGTGCTGGGTGTCGGCACGCGATGCGATCCCACCGGCGACGAGACCGTCGTGCTGCCGATTCTCGAGCGGCTGGGCTACCATCCGCAGCGCGCCAAGACGAACATCGGCCTCGGCCGGATCACGAACAAGGACGCGCAGGACGCACGGAAGCAGGAGCCGGTGGCGGCCTATTAGGAGCACTCATGACCAACACTCTGCATCGCTTCGGGACCTCGGACAGCTTCCATGACGACTTTGTTGTCTTCGCCATCGCCTCGCGCGGAAAGAACGAGCAGGATGCGCTCCCGCGGCTCCGCAAGTTCCTCGAAATGGCGATTCCCTTCGGTCCCGTTAATTTGGGCGACGCGCGCAATGGCGGGGCGCTCCGTCCGTCCAAGCAGATGAACCCCACCTCGCACTGGAACCGCGATCTCGCGCCGGACTTCCGCGCGGTGGTCGATGGGCTGAATCACATCACCACGGTCGCCGCTGTGTTCGACAGCCGGGTGAAGGCCGAGGACTTCGTGAAGAAAGTGAAAGCGGCGGACCTGGGCCTTTCGATCAACATCTCGACGTCCGTCGATGGAGCGGACCAGTGCTGCCACGCGGCCGGAATCCCGCGGCACAGCGTCGGCTATTCACTGGGCTTTGAGGGCAAAACGGACAAGCTGCCCAACGAGCAGGTGCTGACGGTGATGACCATGTGCGGCCACGGGATGGTGGCGCAGAGCCTGGCCAAGAAGATGATTGACTGGGTGAAGGAAGGGCGCCGGACTCCGGAACAGGCGGCGACCTACATGCAGCGGTTCTGCTCGTGCGGCGTGTTCAATCCGGTGCGGGCGGCGCGTGTGATCCGTGAGGCGGCGGAAGGCCACCAGCACTGATCACCCCCGGACTTCGTACTCCTTCACAAACTCCGGCGTGAAATCCGCCCCCAGCCCCGGCGCCTCCGGGACCAGCCAGTAATCGGACCGCGCCTGCCACCCGCCCGCGAAAATCGAGTTGTACTGCCCGACCTCGCGGTTGCCCTCCTCCATGATCAGAAAATTCGGAATCGACGCCGCCACATGCAGCGACGCCGCCGTGCAAACGGGCCCGTTCGGATTGTGCGGCGCGAGCGTGACATAGGCCGCATCCGCCATCGCGGCGATCTTCTTCATCGCCGTGATGCCTCCGGTGCGCGCGGCATCCGGCTGCAGGATCCGCGCCGACTGCTTGTTCAGCGTCTCCCGGAAATTGAAATGCGACTGCAACCCCTCGCCCGTGGCGATCGGAATGTTGGTCGACCGCTGCAGCGCGGCCATCGCGTCGACGTTCTCCGGCGGTACCGGCTCCTCCAGAAAGAACGGATCGAACGGCTCCAGCATCTTGATGATCCGGCCCGCCGCCGCCATGTTGAACTTGCCGTGCGCCTCCACGCAGATATCGAACGCCGGACCCGCCTCCCGCACGCCCCGCACCATCTCGCGGACCTCGTTCAATACCTGTGTCGGCAACTGCCGGTCCGGTCCCGGATACTCGCCGAACGGATCCCACTTGCCCGCCGTCGCGCCATCGGCCATGAGCTCGCGCGTGCGATTGAAATAGGCTTCGCGCGTCCGCGGAATCGCACCCCAACGGTAGCTCGCATAGATGCGGATCTTGTCGTGGATCCGGCCGCCGAGCAGCTTGTACACCGGAACGCCAGCGGCCTTGCCCACCAGGTCCCACAGCGCGATATCGATCGCCGAGATCGCCGCGAACAAGGTCCCGCCGAGCGAATTTTCCTCGGTGATGTACATCTTGCGCCAGTGTTTTTCGATGTCCCACGCCGGCTGCCCAATGATGAGCGGCGCCAGGCTCCGGATCTGCGCCAGCACCGGCTGGACGTTCGGCGGCGTCGTGCCTTCGCCCCATCCATGCAGTCCGTCCTCGGTGCGGATCCGGCAGCACACGATGTCGCGCCGGCGGCCGATCCGCATCAGGAACGGCTCCACCGACCGGATCTTGAGCGGCGTCTCCACGCGCGCCCGTGTCTGCGCATAGAGCGGAAGCATCGATCCAGCAGCGGAGAGAAGAATCTGGCGGCGCGTGAACATGGGGATCCGGGACCAAGTGTACAATATTAGGCGACCATAACAGGCGCCATGACGGGACCATCACGCCGCGAACTGCTCACCCGATTCGGCATGGGTATGGGCACCATCGGCCTCGCAACCATCCTTGACGCCGCACCCTCCGCCAGTCCACTCGAGCCGCGGAAGCCGCCGCTTGAAGCCAAAGCCAAGCGCATCATTCACATTTTTATGAACGGCGGTCCGTCGCAGGTGGACACGTTCGACCCCAAGCCCGCGCTCCAACGCTACGGGGGCAAGCCGATCCCGATCCACCTGCGGACCGAGCGGCGGACCGGAGCCGGATTCCCCTCGCCGTTCGAGTTCAAGCGGTGCGGCGCGAGCGGCATCGAGGTGAGCGAGATCTTTCCGCACATCGGATCCTCGATCGACGATATCTGCGTCATCCGGTCGATGCACACCAACATTCCAAACCACGGCCCGTCGCTCATGATGATGAACTGCGGGACCGAGCGGCAGGTGCGGCCGAGCTTCGGGTCCTGGGTTACCTACGGACTCGGCACCGAGAATCAGAATCTGCCCGGCTTCGTCGTATTGTGCCCTGGTGGACTGCCAACCGCGGGATCGCAGAACTGGAGATCCGCGTTCCTGCCTGGCGCGCTCCAGGCCACCCACGTCGACACCAAGGAAACTGAAGTCGACCGGCTCATCGCCAATGTCAAGAGCCACACGACACCGCGGGCCGACCAGCGCGCGCAGCTCGATCTCCTCGGTGAGCTGAACCGCCGTCATCGCGAGTCCCGGCCGGAGGACGCCATGTTCGACGCGCGGATCCAGTCGTTCGAGCTTGCCTACCGGATGCAGATGGAAGCAGCCGATGTGTTCGATGTCAGCCGGGAGCCCGCCACCGTCCGCGAGATGTACGGTGACACGCTGCACGGGCGTCAGATGCTGATCGCGCGGCGGCTGCTCGAAAAGGGGGTCCGGTTCGTGCAGGTGTGGCACGGCGCTGGACAGCCGTGGGACAGCCACAGTGAAATCCAGAAGAACCATGCGCGGCTGGCGGGCGAGTGTGACCGTCCGATCGGAGCTTTCCTGCGCGATCTCAAGGAGCGCGGCATGCTCGACGACACGCTGGTGGTGTGGGGCGGCGAGTTCGGCCGGACACCCACGGTCGAGTTGACCGCTTTCGGGAGCAACCTCGGAGTCAACGGCCGCGACCACAACTCGTATGGATTCTCGATGTGGGCCGCGGGTGGAGGCATCAAGCGCGGACATGTCCACGGCGCGACCGACGAGTTCGGTTTCCGGGCCGAGGAAAAGCGCGTCCACGTGCATGACCTGCACGCGACCCTGCTGCGCCTGCTCGGCTTTGATCACGAGCGGCTCACGTTCCGTTATGCGGGACGCGACTTCCGCTTGACGGATGTCCACGGCAGCGTGGTGAACGAGATCCTGGCCTGACGGTCACGGTCTCCAGACTGCTACCGGCGTCCGCCTGCGCGTCAAGTTCAACCACTCACGCGCGAACTCGGGCGATGGCATCCAGCCCGCGGGCAGCTCACCCGGACGGAGGATTCCGCGGCGTCCCGTGCGGCTCGATCGCAAGTTGAAGACCGGACGCTTCCACTCGTCGGTGACGTCCGAAACCTCCGTCGTCATGTACCCGTGCTCGCCCTTCCCCAAGCCAGGACCGTCCGCGGCGAGCACGGCTGCCAGCCATTCGAGGATGAGTGTTTGCGCGTTCTGCAGGCAACAGTGCGGCGTCCGGTTCTGGACCACGAACGTCCAGGGCGCGCCCCGTTCGTAGTATTTCCTGAAGTACCCGTACGGACGCTCGGTGCCATTGATCCCGTCACCGCCGTTGGCGATGATCAGTTGCGGACGCCTGGCAGCCGGTTCCAACAGCGCGATGGTATCCATGCCAAGTGGCTCGTACTGCCCCGGCGCGTATGCGATCCCAGCCACGTACCGCTCCGTCCGGTATCCGGCAAGCCGGCCAACAAGCGACCCCGCGCCGGACCATCCCATCGCGATCACACCGGCCCCGGCCAACTCCGCCCGGCCTGCTTCGGCGGCGAATTGATCGAGCGCCTTGAACATCGCCCGGCCCACGCCCTTCTCCGGCAGCACGATCATGTCCGGCCGCTCCTTGGACCGGCAGTGCATCGCCAGGATCAGCGCCAGCCGGTGCCCGGAGGCGAACGCCCGGACTCTCCGGTCGTGGAACCACTGCAGATAGTCCTGTCCGCGGTCAAAGATCACCCACGCCGCCCGCACCGGATCCTTGAACTCGACTGGTGCAAGCTGGTACACACACGGCTCAAGGATCTCCTCGTCCGGCAGCGGATCAACCACAGTGCGGCGGGCCTGGTCCGCTTGTCCCATCAACGGCAGGCTCCACAGGATCACGCTAACGACAGCCTCGCGCATATGCAGCATCTGACGCTCGCCCACCTCTTTCCGTTGAACGCAATATACTCAGCGCATCACTGGCACCGTCCGCGATCCCGGCGGCCTGGCGAGTAGACCACCCAGCACCAGCGCGGTACATTGGAAAGCAGATGGCGATTCGCGCGGACACCCTCGATCTGTTCAATGAAGTCCTGGAAGTCAAACCCCTTACCAAGGACTCCTGGGCCTTCTATTCCGCCGAACTCAACTCCATCCGCGGCGACGACGAAGCCGCCAACTTGGCCCTGCGTCTCCGCCAGAGCTTCGGCAAACGCTACTATCGAGCCTTCCTCGCCGGCCACAGCGGCTGTGGCAAGAGCACCGAACTCACCCGTCTGGCCACGTCAGTCGAATCCCAATACCGCACCATTCGCTTCAGCGCGAAAGACGAACTCGATCCCGCCAGCGCCGAACCCTTCGACGTCCTGCTCTTGATGATGGCCCTCCTCGGCGAGCAAATTGCGCGGCCCGTCAGCGAAGGCGGGTTGGCGTGGCGACCCTCGGCTGCGCTCTCGCAAAAGGTGCTCGATTGGTTCGCCGCCGAGACCGTAAAGGAGACTCGCTCGACCGCCGTCGCCGCCAGTGTCGAAGCCGGCGCCGGCATGGACGGCGATTCCGTCTGGGGCAAGCTGCTGGGCCTCTTCGCCAAGATCAAGGGCGAAGTCCGCTTCGCCTCCCAGCGCGAAGAGCAAGTGGTACAGCAGCGGAAGCGCCGCCTGCCGGAGCTTCTCTCCGCCGCCAACGACTTCTTCAACGCCTGCACCGAGGAACTGCGCAGCAAGCAGAAGAAGGAATGGCTCTTCATCGGCGAAGACTTCGAAAAGCTCCTCACGGCCGACCTTCCTCAGCGGTTCTTCGTGCAGGATTCGGCGCTCTTCAGTGGCCTCCAAGCGCATTTCATCTTCACCATCCCCATCGAACTCGCCTGGGCGGCCAGCGGCGCCGGCCTTCCGTTTGAAGTGCGCAAGATCTACGACACGCCCGTTTACACGAAGGACAACCAGCCGGACAAGGGCCGCTCTCTCCTGCGCGACCTGATGAGCAAGCGCGTCGACCTGAACCTCTTCGAGCCCGGCCAGCTCGACCGCCTGATCGTCGCCTCCGGCGGCAATCTGCGCGACCTCTTTCTCTGGACCAACGACGCGGCAGACCGTGCTCTCCTCGCCCCCTCGCCCATGATCCGCCGGGACGACGTTACCCGCTCCATCGCCAAGTACCGCCGTGAAGCCCTGCTGCGTTTGGGCCCCAGCGGCTACGACGCCGAGGAAGTGAAATGGTCCGCGCGCCTGGAACGGCTAAAGGCCATCTACGCGCAAGCCAGAGATCACGAAGTACCCGACGCCGTTCTGTAGGTCTTGCTCAAGGCTAGAGCCGTGCAGGAGTTCAACGGCAACGGCCGCTTCGCCGTCGCGCCGCTCGTCGTGGACATCCTGGAAAAGCAGGAACATCTCGCGCTCGACTCGCCCGGCGGCCTGCTGCCGGAGACGCCGGTGGCGACACCGCCATGACCGATCCCGACGGCTCCATCGAATCCATCGTGCAGCGCCTGAAGCTCTGGCTCGCGCGCGCCAACCCCGGCGCCACCGCGGCGGATCTCGTCGAGCAGATGCTGGCCTCCGTCCGCGCCCCTGGCGAGCGCCGGCTGGTGAGCTTCCACGGTCTCGACATCGCGCTGCCGAAGCCGCTCGATCAGTCCGTCAAAGCCATCAACTTCCAGCGCGAGAGCTTCTTCGATAGTCCCGCTGCGCCGCAGATCTGGTGGATTCCCTCCCACTTCCTCGGCTTCTTCCTCAACACGGCACCAGACCTGAATAGCTGGTTCAATCCCCGCCTCTACCTGAGCGAGATCACCCGGCCACCGGCGGACCGGTCCACGTGGGCCGAACCCGTCGCCGATCCCGAAGAGGCACGAAGTCAGGCCCGGTCGCTCATCACGCGGGCGGAGCGATCGATTCAATCCGGTGAACCGTGGCTGCCCGTTTGGCATGAGTTGGTCTCGCCGGCGCTCGCAAAACTGCGCGCCGCCGGCTTGCATGGCGACGCGGACACAGAAGCTCGCCGGCTGGGTGACTTCGTAGAGAGGCTCCAGGGCTCAGTTGCTCAGCCCGTCACGGCAACAGCACTTCAGAACTTGGCGACTGTCTATCGGGAGCAAGGGAACTTCGTAGCGGCTCGCCGGGCGCTGGAGCGTGCCCTGGAGATCGCCGGCTCCGACGAGGAGAAGAGTGCTTTTCGGAACGACCTCGCGGTCATCCTTCAGAACCTAGGCGAGCACAAGGCCGCCCGCCAGCAGATCGAGCTCGCCCTGGAAAGCGACCTCCGCCAATTCGGCCCCGACCATCCCACCATCGCTGTCCTCCGCTCCAACCTCGCCAACATCCTCGGCGCCCTCGGCGAGCACCAGGCCGCCCGCCAGCAGATCGATCTCGCCCTGGAAAGCGCCCTCCGCCAATTCGGCCCCGACCATCCTGACGTCGCCGTCCTCCGCTCCAACCTCGCCAGCATCCTCGGCGCCCTCGGCGAGCACCAGGCCGCCCGCCAGCAGATCGAGCTCGCCCTGGAAAGCGACCTCCGCCAATTCGGCCCCGGCCATCCCAACATCGCCGTCCTCCGCTCCAACCTCGCCAGCATCCTCGACGCCCTCGGCGAGCACCAGGCCGCCCGCCAGCAGATCGATCTCGCCCTGGAAAGCGCCCTCCGCCGACTCGGCCCCGGCCATCCCAACGTCGCCGTCCTCCCCTCCAACCGCCCCATC
>Ga0194132_10006495_pt1 | contig 18076 bp, 13 predicted proteins | sample TA2KigOf80mmetaG_FD_148612 | JGI IMG/M metagenome (GOLD analysis project Ga0194132, IMG submission 148612) | Freshwater microbial communities from Lake Tanganyika, Tanzania - TA2015054 Kigoma Offshore 80m | ecosystem: Environmental > Aquatic > Freshwater > Lake | place: Tanzania: Lake...
CAAAACCGGGGCGGTCAGGGCGGTAGACAGCAAAGGAAGACATACGACCACCTGGCGCGAGATGCTTGTGCTGCCGCGCGGCGGAGTCGTGATCGATACACCGGGGTTGCGCGAAATGCAGGTATGGGCTTCGGAGGAGGACATCGAAAACACCTTTGAAGACGTAGAACAACTCGCCCGGCAGTGCCGGTTTCGGAATTGTACCCACACTTCGGAGCAGGGATGCGCCGTGTTGCAAGCCATCAAAGACCGTACGCTGGACGCCGGACGGCTTGGCAACTATATCCGGCTGTATGAGGATGTCCGGTATCTTGAGTCCCGCAAAAAAGAAAAGTCGGCCAAATAGGAAACAGAAATGGAATATGAAGCGCGCATCCGTCAGATCGATCCGACCCTTGTCGTCAATACTTGGCGCGCGAATGACGAAGGACTGGTAAATGACGTGGTCGTCGTCAACGAGGATACCATTTTTCGTTTTCCAAAAAACGAATACGGCATCCGGGTTTTGGACAACGAGTTGCGCGTCATGGACCTGATCAGATCGCATATAGAACTGGCCATGCCAAAACCTTTTTATCAAAATAAGGACGCGATAGCCTATCCCTATCTGAGCGGGATGCCCCTGAGCCGCGAGACCGTGGCTGATCTCGAAGAAACCGACCGACAGGCAGTGGCCGATCAGTTAGGGCGATTTCTTAGAACGATGCATACTTTTCCGCTGACGGACGCCCTGCGAACCGAAATAGCGGCCACGCCGGCCCCTTGCCGGTATACGGACTGGATCGACATTCGCCGGCAGGCGGAAGAGCATGTCCGGCCTTTGCTTCTTCCGCATCAGCAAGACTGGATGGAGGGGCTTTTTGACGACATGTTGCGCGACCCCGCAACATTCGACTACGTTCCATCTCTCATTCACGGCGATCTTGCCCCCTATCATATACTTTTTGACGCTCCCACACACCGGCTAACCGGGATTATCGACTTTGGAGTCGCCGGTCTCGGCGATCCTGCCATAGATATAGGCCTCCTGATGTGCGTCTATGGCGAGCGTTTTGTAACCCGTCTTGGACGTGTCTATCCGGAGATAGACCGATTACTGCCGCGATCGAGGTTTTACGCGCAGGCCTCCCAACTCCAGTGGGTGCTGGTCGGTATCAAAACGGGTCAGTCTTTCTGGTTCGCCGCTCACTTAGGCGGCGCAAGAGATATAGGACCTACACTGTAGGAGACGGTACGGACTCTTTGGGCTGTACCGATCCGGTGTAAGGCGTCTGCTTTTCGTACGGATTATCCGGGATAAGGATGAGTGCCTCATGAAAGGGAAAGACCTGAAAAAATTAGGGGTTCCGAACGGGGAACCCATGCGGCTGGTGCATCTACTTATGAAAAGTCTGTCGGAGCAGGGAAAAAGCCGTGACGAGACGGCGCTGACGATCCGGAGCATTCTGACCAAGCCGTCGGCTTACCGAGACCACGAAGTCTATGGCGCTTTTGCCCGCGCCGTATCGCCGCGTACCTACGTTCCCCGCGACCGTCCCGCGCCGTATCGGCAGTGGGGAACCGATCTCGACGAGCAGTCGGTTCGGCAGATGGAGCGTGCCTGTCAGCTTCCCGTGTCGGTGTCGGGCGCGCTCATGCCCGACGCGCATGTCGGCTATGGACTCCCGATCGGGGGGGTATTGGCGACCGACCATGCCGTCATTCCGTATGCCGTGGGCGTGGACATCGCCTGCCGGATGAAGATGACCGTCCTCGACCTGCCTCCGACAGAGTTGGATACGGAACGCGGAAAAGAGCGGCTTACCCGCGCCATCGAGACGGAAACGCGGTTCGGGGTGGGGGCGACCCACAAAGACCGGCGCAGCCATCCCGTGATGGACGAGGACTGGACCGTCTCGTCGGTCACGCGCCATAACAAGGACCGGGCGTGGAGCCAGCTTGGAACCAGCGGATCGGGTAATCATTTTGTCGAGTTCGGCGTGTTGACACTGCCGGTCCGGTTCGAAGGACTCGAACCCGGCACGTACTTGGCCTTGCTTAGCCACAGCGGAAGTCGTGGGACCGGTGCCTCGGTCGCCGATCATTACAGCCGACTTGCCATGTCGCTCCACCGGGAACTGCCCAAAGAACTGTTGTATCTGGCCTGGCTCGATTTAGACACCGAGGCGGGTCAGGAATACTGGGCCGCGATGGAACTCATGGGGCGCTATGCCGCGGCTAACCACGCCTGTATCCATCGGCATATCGAAAAACACCTCAAAACGGACGTGCTCCTCGATATCGAAAACCATCACAACTTTGCGTGGAAGGAGCGGCACGCGGGGCGAAACGTGATAGTACACCGCAAAGGCGCGACACCGGCAGGCGAGGGCGTAGTCGGCATCATTCCGGGGTCGATGGCCAGTCCGGCGTTTATCGTCCGTGGCAAAGGCCAGCCCGTGTCGCTTCACTCGGCCTCGCACGGCGCGGGGCGCGTCATGAGCCGCAAAAAAGCGCTCGAAACCTTTGGATGGAAAGACACAAATCGGGTGCTAAAAGAAAGAGGCGTTACCTTGATCTCGGCGGGTCTCGACGAAGTACCGTTTGTGTACAAGAACATCGAAGAAGTCATGGCCGCGCAGACCGACCTTGTGGACATCATGGCACGTTTTGACCCCCGGCTTGTCAAAATGGCCCCACACGGCGAACGCCCCGAAGACTGACCCCTTTCTGGCATTATCAGCGGAAAGGGGATACGCCACTCTCCAGCAGCGTCCCGACTGCTGGAGGCTCATCCCCTTGACATGCCCCCGTAAGCGTTTTACGTTGTTGTCGTAGCCTACGTCCTTCCACCCTTTATCTTTCGGCCTGCTCCATGTCATCGCTCTCCATCCTTTACTACTGTGGCAATCGGGGTCTCGACCTGACCAAAGGAGAGGGCTATCGGATTCATGTACTAAAAATTCTTGAACACCTACGAGCGGGAGAACATCGCCCGTTTCTGCTGACCGTAAACGACTCGGAAACGCTTCCCGGTTTTAGCGACTATCTGTGCGTCCCACACCGATATCTGCGAGGCGCCCATCATGTTTTGCCCTACACTGGCACGTTCGACAGCCTTGCCATGTATCGGGCCGCGGTACGGTTGCACCGCATTCACCGTTTCGATGTGATCCACGAACGGTTTGGGTTGTATTCGTACGGCGCGGCGCTGGCGGCCCGGCGGCTTGGCATCCCGCTCGTGCTCGAAGTCAACGGCCCTACCATAGAAGAAAAACAGCTTTTTACCGACCCCCTTACCGGGGCGCAGCTTGCCGTGGCGCGGGCCGTCCGCGACTACGTAGCCCGGCGTTCCGGGCGGATCGTCGTCGTTTCCAGTGTACTCAAACGTTTTTTGCTCAAACACTGGAAAGGCGTGACCGCAGAAAAGATCGAGGCCATTCCCAACGCGGCAGAGGTAAAGCAGCTCGGACAACCGGAGGATGTGGACGGTCTCCGGCGCGAAATGGGACTTGAAAACAGGTTTGTCGTGGGTTTTCTCGGAACTTTTCAGCCGTGGTACGGTCTCGAAAAGCTGATCGACGCTTTTGCGCTTGTAAGCCGGGAAGTCCCCGAAGCCATACTGCTCATGGTAGGCGATGGGACAGCGCGGGCGGGGTTGGAAGAACAGGTGCGCGCCGCCGGCCTGGAGCAGGTCGTCCGTTTCTGTGGATACGTGCCACACGATCAAGTCCCGCGCTATCTGGGTCTGTTCGACGTCGCCGTGGCGGCCTTCCGGGAGTTGGGCATCGGCTTTTTCGGATCTCCGATCAAACTGTTCGAATACATGGCTGCCGGACGAAGCATCGTTGCCAGTCGGATCGGCCAGATTCCGGAGATCGTCACTCATGAGCGAGAGGCGCTGTTGGTGACGCCGGGGGATGTGTCCGAACTGGAAGCGGCCATCGTCCGGCTGGCGAGGGACACCCCGCTACGGGAGCGGTTGGGGGGCGCCGCGCGCGCGGAAGGGCAAAAATACTCTTGGGAGGCTTACAGCGAACAACTGGCCCAGATATACCGCGCCGCCATTGCGGAACGCATGTGAGCGGAGAGACTGGCATCCGCGTGCTCTACGTGCTCGACAGCCTCGCCATCGGCGGTGCGGAACAGCTTTTCGCTCTCATGGCTACGCACCTGCCTGCCGACCGATTTTATGTCGTTGTTTGCACACTGTTTAGCCGGGGCGAAAGACCGGAGCCGTTAGCGGACGAACTGCGCGCAAAAGGCATCCGTGTCGAGCAGATCGCCATGCGCCGCTGGCGCGATATCGATGCCATCCGGCGGTTCTGGACGCTTATCGAAGAAGAACGGATAAACCTCGTACACGCGCACACGGTACCGGCAGACTTCTGGGGCTGTCTGCTGACACGGCTCAAGTTTTCCATTCCGGTACTCTATACCTGACACGACCGATTTAGCCGCCCCGGAAGAGCCATGTGGGTACAGCGGATTCTGCTTGATCATGTGTTGACCGATACCATCGTATCCATATCGGACGTGGTAACGAGCCATCTGGTCGAGGAAAGAGGCGTTTCGCCGGACAGGATCGTAAAAATTTTCAATCCGGTCGATACGGACCGTTTTCACCCCGGTGTATCGGGTGTTGCGGTGCGGCAGGAACTTGGCATCCCGGGAAATGCCGTCGTGATCGGCAATGTCAGCCGATTTGAGAAATTGAAAGGGTACGACCGCTTTCTGGATATCGCGGCGGCCCTGATACCCGAGGAGCCTACGTTGTATTTTCTCATGGTGGGGCACGGACCGGAGGAAACACCGCTTTGACGGCGTATCGAGGCGCTCGGACTGTGCGATCGGGTCGTCATGACCGGGCCGAGAAGAGATATACCGGAGGTTATGGCCGCGCTCGACATTTTTCTGTTTACGTCTTTATGGGGCGAAGGGTTTGGGTTGGTCGTGATCGAGGCTATGGCCTCCGAAAAGGCCGTGGTGGCGCTTAACACAGGGCCGATGCGGGAGATCGTAAAAAATGGTGTTACCGGGTGGCTACCCGCACCTACAGAATGGGTTCCGGAGATTTCGTCGCTCGATATAACCCCGGTCGTCGATACGTTGCGTCGGTTGATCCACGACCGGGCGCTTCGGTGGGAGGCGGGAAGAGCAGCCCGCGCGGACATTATCACACGGTTTGGGGTACGTCGTGTGGTGGAACGCACGGCGGAGACCTACACCCGCATTTATCATCACTACTATGGATAACGCTGGCGTCCGATTATCGACCTGTATCGTTGAAGTGCCTTCCCTATCCGCTTGACGTTGCGTTTTTCGCGTGTTTCCCACGCACCACTTTCCCTACACCCCTAAGGCGTGGTCAACAGTTCCACGCGGCGGTTTTGCCGACGACCTTCGTCCGACTCGTTGGACGCTGTCGGGTGGTCCGCGCCTTTGCCGGTCGTGGTTTTGATGCGTTTCGGATCGATCCCCCGGTTGACCAGATAATTTCGTACCGTCTGCGCGCGGTTTTTGGAAAGCTGTGCGTTGTACCCGCGCGACGCCCTATTATCGGTATGGCCCTCGATTTTCAGGGTAAGCAAGGGGTATTGTTTTAGCAGATCTAAGTTACGGTCCAGTACGGCTTTTGCTTCTTCGGACAACCCAAAGCTGGAGATATCGAAGAGGACGGTCTGAAGCGTCACGGCGACAGGCACTTCCGCCGGTCTCGGCGTATCGACCCGCTCTGTAGCAACAGGTGTTTTTATCGGTTTAGGCGGCTCGGCGGGTGTCATCCCCTCGCGGGCTATATCATCTACCGAATCACGCGGATCGGTGCCGCGTGCCACTTCCTGCCCGTCGTCTACGCCACCCCCGTCGGTGTCGGTTTTGGTGGGGTCTATGCGGTAGAGTTTGACCTCCACGCCGTCTGTTAATCCATCGCCGTCTGTATCAGTTCGCGCCGGATCTGTCCGGTGGTTTTTGACCTCGATCCCGTCGGTCAGCCCGTCCTCGTCGGTGTCCGGCATAAGTGGGTTGATTTTGTACTCGCTTATTTCCTCAAAATCGGTCAACCCATCCTCATCCGTATCCGCCCGCAAGGGATCCGTTCGGTAGCGAAGCACTTCGTCACCATCTTTCAGCCGGTCCTTGTCGGTGTCCACATCCGTCAGAAGCGTCAGATAGCGATTTACTTCATCGCCATCCGGCAAGCCGTCCGAATCGGTGTCCACACTGCGGGGGTTGCTGGCGTGCTCCCGGATTTCGGCACCATCGGTCAGGGTGTCACCGTCGGTATCTGGATTTTTACGGTCGGTTTTGTATCGTTTTTCCTCACGGTTGGTAAGACCATCGGCATCCCAGTCGACATCCGGCGGGCTGTTGCGGAAGGAAAACGCGCCCATGATGGTATAGAAGGCATCGTCGCCTATGGCGATGACTCCGTCTAAGTTGTCGCTAAACGCCCGGTTGACACCCGCGCTAAGGTTATAGCGGAGCCGTTCGGTAATTCGGATACGGATGCCCAGTCCGGCGGGAATAAATCCGGAAAAGCCGCTTCGCTTTGGTCCGTTAAACTGCAGAGGCGAAGAGGACACGTTATAGGAAAGCAGACCGATCCCGGCATACGCATACGGACTGATGCGCGTTTTTTCGGTAAACATATTGAGCAGAAAACGATGCTCGATGGGAATCAGCCGGGTAGAAAAAATATTGCCCGCCATCTGACCCAGGCCGATGCTCAAATCGCCCTGAATACGGCTCAACAGTTTGTATCGGAAAAAGGGCCTGAGCAGCACCCTGGGCGTCAGATTGTCCGAGCCGTCTCCCGTTTCGCTACCGGTCACACCAAGACCAAGACCTGTTTCATATCGGTAGGACTGATCATGATAGGCGGGTTCGGATACGCTATCCTGTGCCGAGGCCGAAGCGCCCGCAAGACCCGCCCAGACAAACGCCGCCATAAGGCCGATTGGGTATCGCATATTGTCTCTCCGTAAAGAAGAATAAGTTGGAGACCAAAACCTGTACGTACCTCCATCGTACTACCGCCAAGCGATGTTGTCAATACTTGACTCGATTCTTGCTCGACTATCCGCTCATACGTTTTCCAGAGACGGAAACCCGGGCGGTTTGCTACACGAGGTATCGGATATTCCTTACAACGACTTTTATAATCCGCTTGCCTTCTAAACAGACGTAGAGTATATTTTCTGCCGCGCTGACCGTTTGCAAGGCGCATCGCCCGCTTCGACAACGCCGTACCGGAAGGGATCGCCCGCATGTCGCCCTCGACTATAACCATCAAAGGCGCCCGTGTTCACAACCTCAAAAACGTCCATCTCGAACTCCCCAGAAACGCTCTTATCTGTTTTACCGGTGTCTCCGGTTCGGGCAAGTCGTCGCTTGCGTTTGACACACTCTACGCAGAAGGCCAGCGCCGCTATGTCGAATCGCTTTCCGCTTACGCGCGTCAGTTCCTCGACCAAATGCAGAAACCTGATGTGGACCACATCTCCGGTCTGGCTCCGGCTATCTCCATCGAACAGAAAGCCTCCGGGTTCAACCCGCGATCTACCGTCGGTACCATTACCGAGATATACGATTTTCTGCGTGTGCTCTATGCCCGTATCGGCACGCCGCACTGCGCGACCTGCGGCAGCGAAATCGGCGCTCAGACACGCGAGCAGATCATAAACGGCATCCTTGCCCTGCCGGACGGCGTCCGGCTTCATATTCTCGCCCCGCTGATCCAAAATCGCAAAGGCGAATACCGCGATTTATTCGACGATCTGGTAAAACGAGGGTATCTTCGCGCGCGCGTAGACGGACGCATCGTCAACCTTGCCGAAGCACCGTCGCTTGATCGCAACATGCGTCACACCATCGAAGCGGTCGCCGACCGACTGGTGATGCGCGAAGGCATACGCCCGCGGTTGCTCGAAGCCATAGAAGGCGCCCTCCTGCTCTCCGGCGGCGTAGTCATGGTCCATGTCGAAGAAGGAGATACACCCACCGGAAACCGCGACCTTTTGTTTAGCACCCGGTATGCCTGTACGACGTGTAACCTGAGCTACGAAGAACCTACCCCCCAAATGTTTTCGTTTAACAGCCCGCAGGGTATGTGTCCGGAATGCCACGGACTGGGCACCATGCTCAAATTCGATCCGCGTCTTGTCGTGCCCGACCTGTCGCTGTCCATCGACCAAGGGGCGATCAAACCGCTGGGGAGCATTGCCAATCTGTGGAAACGCCATTTTTTGGAAGGCGTCGCCGAACACATGGGCTTTACCATCCACACCCCATGGGAAAAACTGACACGCCAACAGCAGGAGGCGGTGCTTTACGGATTGGGAACACGTCGACTCGTTTTTACTTTCCGCAACGGACGCGGTGGCGAATGGAAACACAAAGACCCGTTTCCCGGGGTCATCCCGGAGTTGTCCAAACGCTATAGCACGCTCAAATCGGAACGACACAAGACCGAACTCGAAGCCTACATGGTCATCGGTCCGTGTACGGCATGCGACGGAACGCGGTTGCGCCCCGAAGCGCTGGCCGTCACGCTGAACGGACTGTCCATCGCCCGGCTGTGCCATTTGTCCGTCGCGGAAGCGGATCTGTTTTTTCGGACACTTACGCTTGATCGGTCGCAGACCGTCATTGCCGAGGAGGCACTCAAAGAAATACGTGCCCGGATCGACTTTCTTGTAAATGTAGGTCTCGACTATCTGGCGCTCGACCGCTCGGCTCCAACGCTGTCGGGTGGAGAGGCCCAGCGTATCCGGCTCGCCAGCCAGATCGGGCGCGGTCTCGTAGGCGTCATGTATGTCCTCGACGAGCCGAGCATCGGACTTCACCCACGCGACAATCAACGGCTTCTCGATACGCTCGCTCGGCTTCGCAATCAAGGAAATACCGTGATCGTTGTCGAACACGACGAGGAGACGATGTGGTCAGCGGACCATCTGGTCGATTTCGGACCGGGTGCGGGTGTCAAGGGCGGGCGCGTCGTGGCCGCCGGTCCGCCACAACAGGTCGCCGACAACCCGGCTTCGCTGACAGGACAGTATCTGCGCGGTATCAAAACCATACCCATCCCGGAAAAACGCCGAACACCGGACAGCCGCTGGATCGAAATATCCGGAGCTACCCAGAACAACCTGAAAAACGTTACGGCAAAAATACCCGTAGGCGTATTTACCTGTGTCACGGGCGTGTCCGGCTCCGGCAAAAGCTCGCTTATCAACGACGTCCTGTACGCGGCACTGGCGCGCGAACTCAACGGTGCACAGACCGAACCGGGCGCGTATCTCAAAATTTCAGGCGCCGAATTTCTCGACAAGGCAATAGATATAGACCAGAGCCCCATCGGTCGCACCCCACGGTCAAATCCAGCTACCTACACCAAAGTGTTTGACCACATCCGCAGTCTGTTTTCCGAAACACCCGAAGCGCGTGTCCGGGGCTACAAACCGGGGCGGTTTAGCTTCAACGTCCCCGGAGGACGTTGCCAAGCCTGCGAGGGCAACGGCGCGACACGCGTCGATATGGACTTTTTGGCGGATGTGTGGATCACCTGTCCGGTTTGCGAAGGCAAACGGTTCGACCGGGAAACGCTGGAAGTCCGCTATAAAGACCGCACCATCGCCGACGTGCTCGACATGGACGTGCAGGAGGCGCTCGAACTGTTCAAACCTGTCCCATCAATCGCGCGCACACTGGCTACGCTCCACGATGTAGGACTGGACTATATCAAACTTGGACAGCCCGCGCCGACCTTGTCCGGCGGTGAGGCACAGCGCGTCAAACTGGCGCGCGAACTCTGCAAACGCAGCACCGGACGCACGCTCTACGTGCTCGACGAACCCACGACTGGGCTACACTTCGAGGACATCCGCCATCTGCTCGACGTACTCCACGCCTTTGTGGATACAGGCAACACGGTCGTCGTCATCGAACACAACACCGACGTGATCAAAACCTCGGACTGGGTCGTCGATCTGGGACCGGAGGGTGGAGAGGGCGGTGGGTGTATCGTCGCCGCCGGTACACCCGAAATGCTGGCCGCCGATCCCGCGTCGTTTACCGGTCAGGTGCTTGCCCGCGTGCTGTCAGGAAAACGGATGGAAACGAGCGCCCCACATCACGCTACCGATGTTTCCGCCAAAGAAAACGGAGCCATAAAAGAGATTACCGTTCAGGGCGCACGCGAACACAACCTGCAAAACATAAGTCTGACCCTCCCGCGTGACCGCATGACGGTACTCACCGGTGTCTCCGGTTCCGGCAAGACGTCGTTGGCGCTTGACACCATCTACGCCGAAGGCCAGCGTCGCTACGTCGAATCGCTGTCCGCCTATGCACGTCAGTTTCTCCAACAGATGCAAAAACCCAAGGTGGACCACATCACGGGGCTGTCACCTGCCATCTCCATCGAACAGAAGTCGGCAAGCCGAAATCCGCGCTCCACGGTCGGAACCATTACGGAAATATACGAATACCTCCGAGGGTTGTACGCGCTTGTCGGCGTCCCGCACTGCCCGGAATGCCGGATACCCGTCGGCGCTCAGACGTCGAGCCAGATCGTGGATCGGTTGTTGGAGCTGCCCGAAGATACGCGCGCGACCCTGATGGCCCCGGTGGAACCGGAACAGGGAGAAGACCACGACCTTTTGCTGGAGCGCGCGCGTCGCAACGGCTATGTCCGTGTCCGTATCAACGGAACCCACCATCGTCTCGACGAGGACATCGCCATTGACCGCCGCCGCAAGAATGAAGTCTGCGTCGTCGTAGACCGTATCGTGATTCGCAGTGGAATGCGGCAGCGTCTGGCAGATTCGGTGGAAACGGCGCTCGGGCTGTCGGACGGAGTGGTCATCGCCGAAATACAACAGGAGGGCGACAAAAAAAGCCGTGACGCGCGGTTTAGCCAGCGTTATTCCTGCCCCACGTGCGGAACCAGCTATGACGAGGTCACGCCGCAGAGCTTTTCGTTCAACCATCAGGCGGGCATGTGCGAATCCTGTGAAGGACTGGGGACTCAGCCGGGGATCGACCTGGGGCTGCTGATCCCGGACCGGACGAAATCGATCCGGGAAGGCGGGCTTCCGGTTTGGTGGGAGGGGCATACAGCCTCGCACCCCGTGCTGGACATGCTGGCGCATGTAGGCCGCGTCTTCGGTTTTACGGTAGACACCCCACTGGAAGAAATGACACAGGAGCAGTTGAACGTGCTGATGTACGGCAGCGACCGGTGGATCGACTATGAACAGGGGGATACAAAGACGTATGCCCGGTCGGCGGGGTCACAGGGAGACACGCACCGGTCTGCTCGGCGCGGTCGGGCTTCTTCGGATAAAAACGCCACGCCATCCTTTTCTTTTCAGTTCCGGGGTATCTTTCCGACGGTCGAGTTGGCGGCGAGGTATGCGTATCAGTTTCCGGAGTTGGGACGGTTTCTGCAGCCCGTGAGCTGTTCCGTCTGTGCAGGCGGGCGGCTTAGAAAGGAAAGCCTAGCCGTTCTGGTCGAAGAGCTGTCGATAGCGGACTTCTGCGGACTTCCGATTGAACGTGCCCTGACATTTGTCGATACCCTCGTTCTGACACCGGAGCAACACGAAATCGTCGGTGAAATCTTGCATGAAATCCGCAGTCGTCTGCGTTTTTTGATAGACGTAGGATTGGAGTATCTATCGCTGGATCGACGCGCTCCGACATTGTCGGGCGGGGAAGCCCAGCGTATCCGGTTGGCGAGCCAGATTGGCTCCGGGCTGACCGGGGTGCTCTACGTGCTGGACGAACCGACAATAGGGCTACATCCACGTGACAACCGCCGGCTTATCCAAGCGTTGCTCAATCTGCGCGATCTCGGTAATACGTTGATCCTTGTCGAACACGACCGTGAGACGCTGGAACAGGCGGACTATTTAGTGGATCTGGGGCCGCGTGCCGGGGTACATGGAGGGCGTGTCGTGGCAAGCGGAAAACCGGAAGCCGTTCGAGATCAGGCGGACTCGCTGACAGGCGGTTATCTGGGTCACCGTCTGCAAATCGAAGTTCCGGAGCATCGGCGGACACCAAAAAAGAAATGGCTTCAGGTGCGTGGAGCGCGGCAGAACAACCTCAAAACCGTCGATGCGGCCATTCCGCTGGGGCTTTTTGTATGCGTCACGGGCGTGTCCGGATCCGGTAAAAGCTCAATGATCAGTGATACGCTGTATCCGGCGTTGGCCTCCGCGTTACACCGCGCCCAGCTTTCGCCCGGCCCACACGAAGCCATCGAGGGTATGGAATACATCAACAAAGTGATCAATATCGACCAGACGCCCATCGGGTATTCCCCGCGCTCGGATCCGGGCACGTATGTAGGGCTGTTCGACATCATTCGAGGGTTGTATGCGCAGATTCCCGATGCGCGGATACGTGGGTACGCCTCAAAACGGTTTAGCTTCAACGTACCCGGCGGACGATGCGAAGCCTGTCAGGGGCTGGGTGTGCGAAAAATCGAGATGCACTTTCTGGCGGATGTGTGGGTTACGTGCGAGGAATGTGCGGGTGCAAGATACATGAAGGAAACGCTCGACATCCTTTACAACGGAAAATCCATCGCCGATGTGCTTGGGATGACGGTCGCCGAGGCGCTTTCTCATTTCGAGCGCATACCCCGGCTAAATCGCATGTTGCAGACCCTCTACGACGTCGGGCTGGACTATATACAGCTTGGACAGTCGGGTATCACGATGTCCGGCGGCGAGGCGCAACGCGTCAAACTGGCCAAGGAACTGGCCCGTCCCGGCACGGGAAAGACGCTGTATCTGTTGGATGAACCTACGACCGGACTCCATTTCGACGACATCAAAAAACTGCTCGCCGTCCTCAATCGTCTCGTGGACAAAGGCAATACTGTTTTGGTGATCGAACACAATCTCGATGTGATCAAGACGGCGGACTGGGTAATCGACATGGGGCCGGAAGGGGGGGATCAAGGCGGTCATGTGGTGGCGACCGGTGCACCGGAGCAAGTGGCGCGAAGCGGGACGCACACGGGTCGGATGCTGGCGGAACTGCTGGGTTAATCTTTACGGCTCTCGTGGCAAAACACCACGTCCGTTCGTCCGGAGATGCCATCCGTCGGGACCGGCACGTAGTCGCCATTTGTCCACAGAAAAGGGCGGTAGCCCCATTCGCCGAGGATGCGGCATACCTCCGGATAGGTGTTGGGCGCTCTGGTAGAGCCTGCCGGGCCGCGCACCTCGACCCACAGCATAGGAAACGATGCGGCGGCAAGGGTCTCGCCCATGCCGGACACAACCGCGACCTCATGCCCCTCCACATCGCATTTGATCAGTTGAAGCCGATTCAGGTCCTCTTTATACGTTTTCATACAGTCGTCAAATGTCCGACACGGCACGGTGATGGTATCGCGATACCGTTCGGCGTGTCCCTGTTTTTCGGGAACCAGCGAACTGGAAGCGGGTTTTTTAGCGCGGTAAAACAGCGCTTCGCCGTTGGCATTGGAAAGCGCGATGTTGACGCAAGAGATGGTTGCTGGGCCGTTTAGCGCGGCGCTACGGGACAGCGAAGCATAACAGTCCGGATCCGGTTCGAAGGAAAGAACTTTTCCTTCCGGTCCTAACAGACGGGCCGCATGAAAACTGAAAAAGCCGAGATGCGCACCGATGTCGATAAACATGGCGCCGGGATGGAGCGTTTGGCGCAAAAACTCCGGAAATGGCTCCGTCATCCAGTATTTGCCCCAGGCTTTGGGGAAATAGTAGATTTTTCGCTGGTGTGGGTGGGCCAGGTTGAGCGCGAGCGAAGGAGCAAGACCGCAGGGTTCGCTGACCATCCACAGCGGGTTGGGTGGGGCGAGCAGCAACCCCATGAGATCCGAAAACTGGGGTGCAAAACGGCGCGAAGCGTAATACCGGGTTATGGCTCGTATATAGCGGTGGGCGGTTGCGCGCGGGAAATTTTCCATACTGTTCATCTTATACCCGCTTCATAACCTCCATGACGCGTTCTACGGTCAGCGAAGCTTCGGTCTCGCCGCGGCAACTGTACCAGCAACGATTACAAGCAATAGAACCGCCCCCCGGTTTGTAGTCCTTGTAATGGGATACGGCTTCCAGCTCGGGACAGGGTTTTACATCGCCATCGGGCGTGAGTTGGATCAGCCATTTTCCGGCGGCGCGACAGGTCTGGGGCAGCGCGTCCCGGAAAAAATCCGGAATACGACGCAGATAATAGGTCGAACTGACGATATTACCGAGACGCGGCTTAAGCGAGATCAGTTCGTCTACGCCGCGTTGAACTTGTTCCATCGAGTCGGGCGAGATCAGGTGCAGGGTGTTTCCGTTCTTAAAGTCGCTGTAGGAACTATACGACACCTTGGCGCCCCAGGCGCGCGCCTGAAGGGCGATGGGTGCAATATGGTCCAGGTTGTCCTGCATGACGACGGTATTGAGCACTACATTGATGCCGCGTGCCGTCATGGCCGGAATCAGGGTATTGAGGTGATCGAAAAGACCGGGGATACCGCGTTCGGCGTCGTGTTCGGGACCGAGAAAATTGAGTGAGATGGCGATCTGATCGATCCCGGCGTCCCACAGCGCCTGGGCTTTTTCGAGTGTAAGCAGCGAGCCGTGCGTTACCATGCCGACATAGATAAACCCGAACGACGCCTTGATGTTGCGGACGACCTCCGGTAGATGTTTGTTGATGGTCGGCTCGCCGCCGGTCAGCGTTACGCACAACGGATCGAACCGGCGCAACGCATCTACATAGTCGTAGTCAGTCACCTTACCTGAGCGTTCGGTTTTCCAGAAGTCGCAGAAGTCGCATTTTGCATTGCAGAAGTGCGTCACCTCCATATTGACCAGAATAGGACCGCCACGAAGCCGTATACGGGCATATTTGAGAACGCCTCGGATTTTCTGCATCAGTGACATCGGGCGAAGCGTCATTCGCTCGTATGCACGGTCTTCGATGTCGGGCGCTACGACCGGGCTGATGCGGGAGGGCGGCGCGGCGGACGGCGGCACCGGAAGGGTGGATGTCGGTTCTGGCATTAGGCGTTGACTCCTTCGGCCTGTAAGGGGGACACGAAACTCTGTCCGTCCACGGGATCGAGCGGTAGTTTACCCATCCATTCAAGCATGGAGGGGAAGACATCCGTCGTTCTTACGTAGGGACGGGCTATCTCTTCGTTCGTCAGCAGGGGAACGTGCATGTGTTCCCGGTGCAGCGATCCGTGAGACGATTTGTGTTCCGGGTATTCGTGCAACATGCGAAGATCGTAACCGGGACGAGCGCTGATCACCAGATCGCCGGCCCGGGGTGAATCAAACAACCGCAAAAGCTGATAGGGGGCATCCGGGTATTCCGAGTCGAATGTCACCTCTAAAAGTTCGTCGGCGGTCGCGCAGGGAACGACAGGTGGGTATCCGAACGGATCGCCGTCGATAGGCTGATACAGGATCATATCACTCTGCTGCCGTATTTCCGCGGTGCCCGAACTGCTGGCTACAACCACGCCGTTATCCTTGTCCCGAGCGGCCACGATATCCACCGCTTCCATGCGCAACAACGCTTCGACCAGATCGGTCCCGCCGTACTGTCCCTCCCGGATTTCCTGCCAATGAGGAAGCCCGTGCCAACCGTCTCCTTTTTTCAGATATACATGGGCCATTCCGTTTCCCGAAATCATGGAAGCTGCTGTGCAGCCGTTGCGCATGATTTTGGGATAATACAACGTTTTCAGCCCGCAGGCATTGAGGTATTCCCAGAGTTCGAAATGTGTATGCGTGGTGGAATGACCGTGATCGCTCGACAGCACGAACAGCGTATCTTCCAGCATGTCCTGTCGGTGCAGTTCTTCGGTTAGTTGCCCGAAAGCACGGTCGATGGCACGGTACGAATCGAACGTAACCTCGGAAAAAGGATGCGTATGATGCGAGTATTCGTCTACGGCGGGAAGCACCGCAAATACGAAATCAGAACCCCGGGTCACGGCATTTCGGATGTATCCCCAGACGGCATCGTCCACCGCCTGCCAGTGACCGGTGTAGTGCGCGTAAAACCAATACCAGCTTTTGCTGAGCAGGGTCCGGTTTTCGCTGATCCCAAGCCCTCGGTTCAGAAAGCTGAATATGCCAGCGGGTCGGTCGAAATACTCGAAAATGGTTCGTATGCCCGGATCCAAATCGACGTCCACGTACAGACTACCAGGCCCCACATAACTTCTCGACTGATGATAGTGGGTCCAGCCGTGCGGCTGACGACGGTCAAACCAGCGGATACCCGGAATATTGCATGTTCCGGGGGTACAACCGGTAAGAAACGGCGCGTGCGCCGGACCGGTCGTCGATGGGAAGACGGTGACGGCCGTGCGAAACGAACCGAGATCGAGCAAATGCCGCTTGAGCGAAGGCAGTTCGCCCGCTTCCATCATCTGCTGTACGACATCGGCGCGCGCGCCGTCTACAAGCAGAAAAATACATCTTTTATAGGGCGTTGATGCCATCCGCGCTCCTGTGAGGTCGTGCGCCCAAGACCGTCCGTTTTCATGAGGTGTGGGTAAAATGGAATAAACATAACGAAATGATCAGCCGGTTTCAAGGGTTTTCGCACGCAATGTTTTAACCAATTCCTGATACGACGTTTTGGCGATCTTTTTATAAAAAGCGTCCCGGTTGGCAAGTGCCACACTTGCACCGTCGATAGACATGTCCGTTATCTGCCATTTTCCCGTATTGAGCCTCATCTTGTAGTCGACCAATGTTTTGGTTCCCTTGTACAAGACGACCGTTTTGACCATCGCCACTTCGCCTTTTATTTCTTCGCTGGCATAAGCCGTTTTTTCGGAACGCTTCAATAATTTTTTGATCGCCCGATTTTCCGTCCACGAACGCATGACCTGAATAAACTCGTCTTGTTCGGTTTTGGTGCGCTCTTTCCAATATTTTCCGAGCGACACCCGACTGTGTTCAGCAAAGTCGAAACTCTCTACAATCGCCGTACGCGCCTTGGTTTCCATATCGGGCGTGTTCGGGCCCCCAGCCAGCTTTTGAAGCGTCTCGTCTCGTTTTTTAAGCGTTTCCGTAGGTCCTATAGCCGGTTGTGCCCACACAACACCCGCCACGCTCAACACAATCGCCCCGACAACCGACGCCATAAATCGGCGAACCGTTATCGTTTTTTCAGGATATTTTCCTACAGACAGCATACCTTCCTCCTTCTTTGAAAAATGCTTACGGACCACCCTCTTTGCGGTGCACCGTAAAATCGTCGTAATCTCCCTGCGAGGTGGACTTTGTCGCGTTGTTGTCCGTTAGAATGCCTATGCCTATGGCGTTGGTAGGGGGTGGTTTGCCAAAAGTGCGCACAAACTCTTCATATACGTTGACTCGCTCGGTAACCCATTGGCCCACTTTGGCCGGACCGCTTTCAAGAACGATTACATGCGGTCGCCCAACCCCATCGCGACGATGCCGGGTTCCCACAGGTACGGTCGTACTCCATACGTATTTGAGCGTTTTGGGCACACTGAGAAAATTCTGGTCGAGCACGACGTAAACCGCCACGGCGCTGTCGTTTTTCGGTCCCGTTCGCTCGTCACCGCCTTGCGGAAGCGCGCGTGCGCGCCATCGCCATGAAAGAATCGGATATTCGCGAGGGTTCCACCGATTGAGTTCCTTGCGGATGATGATCGAAGTGCCATCGTCCTGCGCACCCAGATATCGATTGCCGTTTTCCTCACGGATGGCATAGAGCTTTCGCGCATACTGATCGTCGCCGCGCCATGCCTTCCAGTCCTTGGGAAATCCCCCTACCGACACCTTTTCGAAGTTTTCAATCAGCATCGACGTCGGTGTCTTTTCCGTCGGAAACGCCCATGCCGCAGGCGTCAGGACAGCCAGCAAACGATCCACGGGAGACGGTACAAAAAACGACCCCTGCCCGGATGCCGACGGGGGCTTTAGAAAACCTGAACCGATGTTGTACCAACATCCGGCGATCAAACCGGCAATCAAACATCCTGCCGTCGCCACAGTGATATGATCTTTTCTATGGGAGCGAGTTTTGTTCATGTCAATTCACTCGGCCA
>Ga0194132_10006498_pt1 | contig 18073 bp, 14 predicted proteins | sample TA2KigOf80mmetaG_FD_148612 | JGI IMG/M metagenome (GOLD analysis project Ga0194132, IMG submission 148612) | Freshwater microbial communities from Lake Tanganyika, Tanzania - TA2015054 Kigoma Offshore 80m | ecosystem: Environmental > Aquatic > Freshwater > Lake | place: Tanzania: Lake...
GCGCGCGGGTGGCGACGCGCACCGCGACCCCGTGGAGCCACGCCGGGACCGCGCGCCCGTCGCGGATGTGCCCGGCCCCGCGGACCAGCGCGAGGAACACGGCTTGGAAGGCGTCCTCGGCGTCGGCCCGGTCGGGCAGCAGGTTGCGGCACGCGGCCCACACCAGCGCCCCGTGCCGGCGCACCAGTTCCTCGAACGCGCCGGGGTCGCGGTCGCGGGCGTACCGCGCCAGCAGGTCCGCGTCCGGGGTGCCGAGGTCGGCCCGGCGCACGACGGCGGTGAGCAGTGTCGGTGTCATCACGAGGTAGTTCCCGCGCGGGTCCGGTTCCTACGGCGCGCCTCAGACCGAGACGCCGGGGCGCTTGGCGAGGCGGCGTGCGGTGCTCTTGGGGACGCGGTTCACGGTCAGGTCAGCGGTGCCGAGGCGCGGGAACGTGGCAGGATGCGCCAGCTTTGCGAGCCCGCCGCCCGCGCCGTTGTCCGACAGGTCGAGCGCGGACAGGTTCGGGAACGCCCCGGATTCCACGAGCGCCCGCGCCCCGGCGTCGCGCAGTGCGCACCGGCTCAGGCTGAGGCGCGTGAGGTTCGCGAGCGCGGGGTTGGCGACGAGCGCCCGCGCGCCGCGCACGCACACCGGCAGCAGGTTCAGCGTGAGGTGCCGCAATTCGGGCGAGTCCAGTGCCGTCACGAATTCCAGCACCGTCGCGGCGTCGAGCGGGGCGCGGGGCTGGTTGCACGCGCTCAGGCCCAGCGCCCGCAGTTCAGGCAGGAACGTGGCCCGCGACAGCGCGAGCAACCCGCCCGGCCCGACCGCGTTCCCGTGGAGGTCGAGGTGCCTCAGCCCCGAGAGCTGTGCGGACCCGGCCAGCGCCGCGACCCCGCCCGCGGTGATGCCGCACGACGGCAGTTCGAGGACGCGCAGCGTTTTCGCGAACGCGGCCCCGGCGAGCGCTTCGGCCCCGCCCTTCTCCACGCGCACCTCGTCGAGAAGCAGATGGCGCAGCGGCCATGTACCCTCCGCGAGCAGCGCGGTATGCGCCGCGCCGAGGGGCACGTTCACCAGTTCGAGGCGCGCGAGGCGCGGGAACGACGCGGACGCGGCGAACCGGCGCACCGCGGTCGCGGTCGGCGCGCCGCTGCCGCTGACCGAAAGTGCCACGAGGTTCGGCATCGGCGGCAGGTCGGCCAGCGACTTCAACCCGTCGCGGTCGTCCATCCACAGGTGCAGCGCGCGCAGGTCGCGGAACCAGCGGGCCGCGCCGAGTTCGCGCAAGTCGGCCGAAACGGGGTAGTCGAGCGTCAGCGACTCGAGCGCACCAAGCCCGGTCGCCTTCGCCAGCCGGCGGAGGTCGTCGCGCTCCACGGGCATTTCGAGCGACAGGTGCCGCAGGTGCGCGAGGTGTTCGGACGCGGCGATGGCGCGGATCGCGACGTCGTCGTCGTCCTCCGGTTCGAGCACGGTCAGCCCGCGCAGGCCGGCGGCGCTGGGGTGCTTGAGCACGTCGGCGATCTCGGTGCCGTAGGCGTTCTCGAGCGCGAGGGCGCGGGCCGTGGAGCGCGCGTGCGCGGCCGGCAGGTGCTTCGTGATCGTCTTGACGTTTTTCTCGCCCTCGTCCTCCCACTCGGTGAACTCGATCAGCCACGGGAACCCGCGGTCGTAGGTGTGCGAGTCGCCGAGGCGGTCGGGGATGCCGTCGAACGAGCCGAACCAGTCGAACGCCGCGGGCACGTCGGGGCGCTCGTCTTCGCTGTCGGTGTGGGCCTTGAGCCACTCAGCAAGGTCGCGCTGGCGCTCGCGCAGCTCGGGGTAATCGGGGTCGTCGTAGGGGTGGCGCGCGAGCCGGCACTGCGCGCGGATGTACTCGGCGCGGGCGCTCGGCCCGGCCGCAGGGGACGGGGTCGCGTCGGGCGCGTGCTCGTCGAGCCAGTCGGCGTACATCAGCCGCGGGGTGTCGTCGTCCGGGTGCGCGACGATGGCGGCGAACAGTGCGTCTCGGTCGCTCATGGTGGGGCCATGATACCCGCGCGCTACGTCCGAAGGTACAGCCCCGGGCGCGCGATCCGGGCTTTCGACTTCGGCGCGACCTTGTTGCCGCTCAGGTTGCAAATGCCGAGTCGCGGCATCACGCCCGCGTCGGCGAGCGCGTCGGCCGCGGCCTTCACGCGGTTGTCGCTCAGGTCGAGTTCGACGAGGTTCTGCAAGTGCGGCGACTCGAACAGCGCCCGCGCCCCGGCGTCCCCGATCTGGCACGAGTCGAGTTCGAGGCGCGTGAGGCCGGCGAGGGCCGGGTTCGCGGCCAGCGCCTTCGCGCCGGCGTCGCCCAGCGGCCACCCGGTCAGGTTGAGGTGCCGCAGGTTCGACAGCGCGAGGCCCGCGAGCCACGCCGCGAGCTGCGCGCTCGTGGGCTTGCGCGCCAAGTATGAATGCATGTCGAGCGCGGTGAGGGCCGGGAACTGGCCGAGCGCCGCTAAGCCGCCGGGGCCGAAGGGGTTGTCGCCCAGACGCAGCGCGCGCAGGGTGCGGGCCGCGTCGTGCGCCGCCAGCGCCTTCACGCCCTTGTCGCCGATGCCGCTTTCGCGCATGTCGAGCGCGCGGAGTTGGCCGAACCAATCGGCCTTCAGCAGTTCCGCGAGGCCGTCGTTCTTCGCGCCGCTGCGGTGGACCTCGAACGCCACCAGCGCCGGGAACTTACCCTTCGCCAGCGCTTTCGCGTACTGCGCCGTGATCGGCCCGCTATACATGAGTCGCGCGAGCGCCGGGAACTTGGCCTTCGCCAGCGCCGCCACGCCGCCCGCGGGGTACGCGGCGAGGTCGAGCGTGTGCAGGTCCGGCAGGTCGCCCAACCCCGGCGCGAGCGCGCGGGCGTCGGCGTCGCGGTCGATGAAGCAGCGGAAGTGTTGCACGCGGCGGAACCACTTGGCCCGCACGAGTCGGTCGAGGTCGGCCTTCGTCCCTTCGATGTTCTGGATCGTGAGCCGGCGCACGGCGTCGAACACGGTGGCGCGCGCCAACTCGCCGGCCGGGAGCGGGTCGAACGCGCCGTACAGGAACAGGTGTGTGACGCGCCGCAGCGCCGGGGCCGCGCACAGGAACCGGAAGAACTCGGCGTACCCGGCGCGGAAGTGCCCCGCGATGTGCGGGAAGCAGGTGAACCCGGTCAGCTCCGCGAGCACCGGCTCCGCGAGCAGCTTGCGCGCCGCGTCGAGCGGCAACTCGTTGAACGACACGGCCCGGATCGTGGTCGTCTGGACGTAGCGCGTCAGCTCGCGCACGACGCGCGCGATCTCGCGGTCGGTCCACCCGTCGCCGGAGGTCAGGTGATCGATGAAGAACGGGAACCCGCGGCGGAACGATTCCTCGTGTGCGCTGGTGAGGTCGTTGTCGAAGGAGAACTGGCCCGGCGCGCGGCCGATGCCGGCGAGGTCGCGCCCGCGGAGCCGCGCGGCCAGTTCCAGTTCCTGCTCGCGCAGGTCGATCCAATCGGGCGCGGCCGGCGACAGGTCCGCGAGCCGGCACTGCGCGCGGATGAACGCGGCGCGGTCGGGGTCGCCGTGCTCGTCGAGCCAGTCGGCGTACGCGAGCCGCGGGGTGTCCTCGTCCGGGTGCGCGACGATGGCCTTCTCGAGCGCGGCGTTCGTGGGCTGAGGGGGCATGGTGGCCGAATCATAGCCGAAGGGTGCGCGGCGCGGGAAGTCGAAGCGGGTTATTCCGCTTGCGTGCCGCGGTATCGGGGTTATACTGAACGCAGTAACACATTGCTCTGTCGAAGTTCTCGACAAAGACGGGCGTACGCCGAAGCCCGCGAAGAGCCGAAAGCCCCACAAGGGCAAGCCCACGCTCGGCGAGGGCTACCACGTCCGACTCATTCACAAGCCGACCGCGAAATGACCACCCTCACCCCATCAGCTTCTTGAACTCCTCGAACAGGTAGCTGCTGTCGTGCGGGCCGGCGGCGGATTCGGGGTGGTACTGCACGCTGAACACCGGCAGCTCCTTGTGCCTCAGGCCCTCCAGTGTGTTGTCGTTCAGGTTGATGTGCGTCGGCATCACGTTCGAGGGGAGCGACGAAGGGTCCACCGCGAAGCCGTGGTTCTGCGTCGTGATCTCGATCTGCTTGGTGATCTCGTTGCGCACCGGCTGGTTCGCGCCGCGGTGGCCGAACTTCAGCTTGAAGGTCTTCGCACCGAACGCGAGGCCGAGCAACTGGTGGCCGAGGCAGATGCCAAAGATCGGCTTCTTGCCCAGCAGCCCCTTTACGGTGTCGATGGCGTAGTTCACCGCGGCCGGGTCGCCGGGGCCGTTGGAGAGGAAGACGCCGTCCGGGTTGTGCGCCAGCACTTCGTCGGCGGTCGCGGTGCCGGGCACGACGGTCACGTCGCACCCCACTTGGGTGAGGCAGCGGAGGATGTTCCACTTCATGCCGTAGTCGATGGCGACGACGCGCTTCGTGGCCGGGCGCGCCGGCAGGATGTGATCCGCGAACGCCCCGAAACCCTTGTCCCAGTGGAACGTCTTCGTGGGCACCACTTCGCGCACGAGGTCGCGGCCCTCCATGCCGGGGAACGCTTGGGCCTTCTTCACGAGCGAGGCGTCGTCGAGGTCGGCCGTCGAGAGGACGCCGTTCATCGCCCCGCGAACGCGGAGCCGGCGCACCAGCGCGCGGGTGTCGATGCCCTCGATGCCGACGACGTTGCTCGCCTTCAGCAACCCGTCGAGCGAACTGGTGCTGCGGAAGTTGCTCGGCACGCGGGTCAGCTCGCGGACGATGAACCCGGCCACGCGCACGCCGCCCGACTCCGCGTCGGCCTCGGTGGTGCCGTAGTTGCCGATGAGCGGGTACGTCATGGTGACGATCTGCCCGGTGTACGACGGGTCGGTGAGCACCTCTTGGTAGCCCATCATGGAGGTGTTGAACACGACCTCGCCCAGAGACTCGCCGGTCGCGCCGAACCCGCGCCCGGTGAACACGGTGCCGTCCGCCAGAGCCAGTTTCGCGTGCATGGAACCTCCTTCGGGGAATCTCGGCGCAAACTAGCTGAATGATACGAGCGCGACGGCCCTTCGGATATGATGAGGGAACGAAAGTCGAAGGCAAAACGTCACATAACCATGCCAACTCCTCTCGACCGGCGCAAGTTCTTCGGGTCGGCCGCGGCGCTGTCGCTGTCCGCGGCCAGCTACGCCAACGTCGCCGGCAGCAACGACCGCGTGCGGGTCGCGTTCCTCGGCTGCGGCGGGCGCGCGCAGGCCCACATCGACCTCGTGAACCGCTTCGCGCGCGAGGGGAAACCGGTCGCGGCGGTTGGCGTGTGCGACGTTTGGGACGGCCTCGAAGACGAGTACGACATCACCTTCGGCGGCAAGACCACGCGCCGCCGCTACGCGCAAGGGCTGTACCCGTCGGCGCGCAAGTGCGGCCTTGACCGCGCCGACAAGAAGAGCGTCACGAAGGACTATCGCGTTCTACTCGAACGCAAAGACGTGGACGCCGTTTGCATCACGACGCCGGACCACTGGCACGGGCGCATGACCCTCGACGCGCTCAGCGCGGGCAAAGACGTGTTCGTCGAGAAGCCGATGACGCGCACCGCGGAGGAAGCGGTCGCGGTGGTCGATGCGTGGAAGCACACCGGCCGCGTCGTCACGGTCGGCGTGCAGAGCATGGCCGACGCGGTGTGGGTGCGGGCGTTCGAGACGATCCGCGCGGGCACCATCGGCCACGTCGCCCACGCGCAAACGGGCTTCTTCCGCAACGACGAACGCGGCCAGTGGCGCTACTACCGGCTCGCCAAAGAGATGACGCCGAAGACGGTCGATTGGGACCTGTTCCTCGGCCACCAGTTCGAGTGCGCCGGCCAGCGCGTCGGGCCGACGCCGCGCGAGCAGCCGTTCGACCGGGCCGCGTTCGCGCAGTGGCGGTGCCTGTGGCCGTTCAGCGGCGGGCCGTTCACCGACATGCTCGTTCACCACGTCACGCGCATGACCGCGGCGATGGGCGTGCGGTTCCCGGCGCGCGTGGCCGCGGGCGGCGGGCTGTACCTCGAACACGACGGCCGCGACGTGCCCGACGTGGGCACCGTGGTCGCCGACTACGAAGAGGGCTGTCAACTCGTCGTCACCGCGACCACGCTGAGCGGCTACCCGCTGGAAGAGGTGATTCGCGGCCGGCTGGGGGCGATCAAGTTCGTGCGCGGCGGGTTCCAACTGTTCAAGGACGACCCGGCGCGCGGCGCGAGCTTCGCGCCGCGCATGGAACAGGTGATCGAGCCGGCGAGCGTGGAGAGCGTGGAGCCACCCAAGAACGAGACCGAAGCGCTGTGGGACAACTTCCTCGAATGCGCCCGGGCGCGGCGGCAGTGGACGTTCAGCCCGCCGGACCTCGGCGCGATGGCGGTCGCGACCGCGGCAATGGCCGTGCAGAGCTACCGCACCGGCCGCGCGCTGTTCTGGGACAAGGAGAAGCGCGCCATCGCGCCGGCCGACGGAAGTTGGGCCGAGCGCTGGGAGAAGCGGAGCAAACAGCCGGGCGAGCAGCCGGCCCTGCGCCCGCCCGTGCACCAATCGCTGGCCGGCCCGTGGCTCAACGGGAAAGGCCCGGAGTAAGAGCAGCCGCACGATGAACACAGACGAAGACACGATCAGAACAGAAGAGTGAGTTCGACTTGAACACTCTTCCGCTTTGATCGTGCCTTTTCTGCGTTCATCGTGCGGCGAATATCCCCGTTACTTCTGCGCGCCTTGGTCCGCGGCGGGCTTGAGCGGGGGCAGGTTCAGGGCGCCGACGGCGGTGTCCGCGGTGCCGATCAGTTCCTTCAGGTTCTTGCGGAACGTCTCGTACTGAATCTGGAGCGCGTCGCGTTCGGTCGTGCGGGACTTCACCTCGCCCTTCAGCGCTTCCTTCTCGGCCGCGGCGGTCGCCTTCGTCAGTTCCAGTTCGCGCTGGGTCTTCGCGCCTTGTTCCTCGGCCGCGGCCAACTTCGTGCCGAACTGATCGCGCGCCGCGACCGCCGCCCGGTAGTCGTCCTCGAGCTTTTGGACTTTTGCCGTCGCGGTCGGGTCCGCGGACGAGGAGCCGCCGGTCGTCGGCTTCGCGCAGCCGTACGCGCCGAGCAGGGTGACGAGCAGGAACCCGATGATCTTGTACGACCGGGGCATGGGTGTGGTCTCCAGATGAACCGGGCGAGTCGCGACCCGGCCGGGGTGTACGCCCGGAACAAGCGGAAGGAGTTTGCCGCCTTCTGTTGGTGGCTCATCTTGTGTCGGCGCGTGTTCTTTACCGGCTTGACGTGATTTCGCCAGATTTCGGAACCGGCAAGGTTCCCCCAAAGCCCAAGTTGCAGCTTGGAGAAGGTGTAGCGGTTGCAGCGCCCCTACTCCTCCTCGACGCCGTTGAAGAGGCCGAGGTAGCTGTGGTAGCGGCGCGAGGCGATGAGCCGGCGGGCGACGGCGTCCTTCACCGCGCAGCCCTTTTCGTGCGTGTGCGTGCAGTCCGGGAACGAGCACAGCGGCACGAACGGCCGAAACTCCGGGAAGTAGCCCTCCATCTCTTCGGGGCGCGCGTCCCACAGTTGCATCTGCCGCACGCCGGGCGTGTCCACCACCCAACCGCCGAAGTTCAGTTTGATGAGTTGCGAGTACGTCGTCGTGTGCCGGCCCTTGTTGTTGACCTCGCTCACGGACTTCACCGCGAGCGCCAAGTCCGGCTGCACGGCGTTCAGCAGCGACGACTTCCCGACGCCGGACTGACCGCTGAATACGGTCGCGCGCCCGCGCAACTGCTCGCGCAGCCGGTCGATACCGTACCCGGTGCGCGCGCTGCACAGGATCACCGTAATGCCGAGTTGGGCGTACAGCCCGATCAGCGGTTGCAGTTCCACCGGGTCCGCGAGGTCGGCTTTGTTCAGGCACAGTACCGGCTTCAGTCCGCCCTGCTGCGCCGCGGCGAGGTAGCGGTCGATCAGGTGCGGCTTCAGGTTCGGCTCGACCAGCGACATGATGATCGCGAGCTGATCGACGTTGGCAACGAGGACGTGTTCGCGCCGCCGGCTCGCGCGGGTCAGCACGCCGTGCCGCGGTTCGACGCGCTCGATGATGGCCTCGTCCGATTCGACGCCCTCGCGCGCCGCGCGGATCCAAACGACGTCGCCGGTCGTGACCACGCTGCGCTCGTCGGTGGCGAGGCTCTTGAGCAGGCGGCGGACGGCGCAGCGGAACGTGCGCCCGTCGTCGGTTTCCACAACCGACGCGAGGCCGTGGACGCGCAGCACGCGCCCGCGCACGCACGCGGCGGCGTTGGTCGCGGGCATACTGGTGCCGTCGTCCGCGTCGGTCTGCACGACGGTGCGGTAGCGCGACAGGTTCCCCTTCGCGCGCACGCGCTCGCCACTGTGGGCGTCGTCGGCGCGGCCGTCGCCCTCCTTGAAGTCGCGCGTGAGGTCGTTCTCGCGCGGCGGCTTCTCGCGGTTCTTGCGCAGTTCGACGCGCACTTTCTTCTTCTTGCTCATAGTGGGTATTTTACGCGCTCGCCCGTGGCTCGCGGCTAACGGGTTAGGAGATTGACACACGCCCCCATTACTCTGACACTACACGCACCTCGTATCAGGAGCCTCTCTCATGCGCTACACGCTGCCCCTTCTCGCCCTGCTCGCAACCGGGTGGGGATCCCCCCGGCTCGCCCGTGCCGACGACGTTTCCGCAGTCGTGGGTAAGGACGCGGTCGAGTTCAAAGCGGGTTCGGCCGTCGTCGCCAAGTACGCGACCGGGGCGACCGTCGCCAAGCCGTACCTGTACCCGGTGTTCGCGCCCAACGGCACGCCGCTCACGCGGGGGTATCCCGTCGCGAAAGCACCGGGCGACGCGACCACCGACCACGTCCACCAGAAATCCGTGTGGTTCTGCCACGGCGACGTGATTCCCGAAGGCCTCGAGCTAAAGACCAAGTCCGCGAACAAGGGTGACAAGGGCGTGGATTTCTGGAGCGAGGCGAAGGACAAGGACGGCAAACCTCGCCACGGCACGATCAGGGTGACGAAGGTCGGCAAACCGACGGAGCACGCGAAGAACCACGTGAGCGTCGAGACGACCAACGAGTGGGTCACTCCGGACGGTGTGAAGATCATGGACGAGATTCGCGTCATCCACTTCATGGACACGAAAGAGGGCCGCACGTTCGGCTTCGACATCACGCTCAAGGCGACCGTGTGCCCGATCACGTTCGGCGATACCAAGGAAGGTTCCTTCGGCATTCGCGTGAACGACGCGTTCCGGCCGAGCCAGAAGGACGGGGCGACCGTGACCACGGCCGACGGCAAAACGCTAACGCCACCGGCGAAGGACAACCTGCCGATCTGGGGCTACCCGACAGCGTGGATCGACTACAGCGCCAAGTTCGACGGCAAGGAAGCGGGCATCGCGGTGTTCGACCACCCGACGAACCCGCCCGCGAACTGGCACGTGCGCGCGTACGGCCTGAACGCGGCCAACCCGTTCGGCCGCAACCACAGCGGCTTCCCCACGCAGAAGGGGAAGGACGACTACCTGAAGATCGCGAAGGGCGGCGAGATGAAACTGAAGTACGCGGTGTACGCGCACGACGGCGACGTAAAGAGCGGCAAAGTGGCCGAGGCGTTCGCCGCGTTCAAGAAGTAAGAGGAGGCCGGGGCCCCCTCGCCCGCCGCAGCGCCGCTCGGACGCGGTTTGCGGCGGGTGGAGGGCAGCGTTATAAAGGGTTCAGCAATTCGAGATCAACAAGCCGCACACGCGTTCCATGATCGATAACTTGCTCTCTGCGCCAGTAGATCATCCGTTGACCGATGCGCTCATAGACCGCGATCTGATTGTTTTCGCGGTAGAATAGTATGATCGGCGTGTAGAAGAACGGTGTGTGTGGGCAGTCAGAGTCCCAGTCCATCTTCGGACACACGATCCTACGGAATCCTTGCTCGTCAACCTGCCACCAACCCAACACAGATCCACCAGAAGGACCGACTTTCAGATCGCCATCTTCCGATTCTGCAATGAACACGCAGCGAAAGTGCGGTGGATTTGCTGCCTCCACCTTGTGCCACTTGCGGACGTAATCGCGGAACTCCGGTCGCAAGGATTCGCGCCAGAGCGCCGACAGGCACTCAGCGATCCGGTCGGATAGCGTGGCCGATTCCATGTCTTCTCTTCTCTCTACTTGGGCACCATCAGCGTGAACGGCGGGACGAAGGCTTGCAGCGCGGTCATCGCGCCCACGATGCTCGCCAAGAAGATGCTGTGCCACACCACGGCTTTGAAGATGTCCGCTTCCTTGCCCACCTGATTCGTGCCCGCGGTCGCGACGCAGATGCTCTGCGCGTCGATCATCTTGCCCATCACGCCGCCGGTGCTGTTCGCGGTGCAGATCAGGATTTGTGCCTGATCCAGCGTGAGCGGCATCGCGCCGGTCCCGTTCGGGCCGTGCGCGTTCCACACTTCCGTGGCCGTGATCTTCTGGAGGCTGCCGAACAGGGCGTTGCTGCCGGCGTCGGTGCCCGTGAGGAACACGCCGAGCCAGCCGAGCATCGCGGCGAAGAACGGGTACAGCACGCCGGTTTCGGCGAACGCCACGCCGAGCGTCGCGTCCATGCCCGCGTACTTGGTCACGTAGCTCAGGCCGAGCATGCACGCGATGGTGGGGATCGGCACCTTCATCTGCACCACGGTTTTGCGGCACACTTTCCCCATTTGCGCGCGCGACATGCCGAGCAGCAGCGCCGACAGAATGGCAGCGAACAGCACCGGCGTGCCGGGCGCGGTGAACCACGTGAACTTGAACTTCGCCTCCTCGCGCTCGCGCAGCTTCAAGCCCTTGTTCCCGTCCTGAGCCACGACCTTCTTTTCCTTGCCGTTCTCCTTGATGATGTAGGTGTTCTCCTCGCCCGGCACCGGCACCGCGTCCTTCGGCAGCAGTTTCTGGAGCTGGTAGGCGCGCTCCACTTTGTCGTGCAGCGTGGGCACATCGACGATGTAGAACGAGTCCGCGAAGCCGAGCGGGATCGCGCCCTTCTTCTCTTCCTGCTTCGCCCACCCGCTGGCGACCAAGAACAGGGCCATGATGATCCACGGGGACCACGCGATCAGCACGGTCTTCGCCGTCAGCGGCTTCGCGTCCTTGTCGTCGAGCGCCGCGTTCATCGCCGCGACCGCCGCTTGCGCTTCCTGTGCGTGGGGGTCCGCGGGCGAGCGGGGGGCGTCAGCCCCCTGTGCTTGTGGTTCCGGCGCGCGCGAAAGCGGCCCCAAGTCCGAACTCTTCAACTCCTCACGCGGCTTCCAGACGAACTTGAGGAACAGCGCGAGCGTGACCATCGAGAAGATCGCGCCGCAGATGTCGGTGAGCGGCCAAATGGGGGGCAGGCCGTAGGCGTGCGCGGTGGCGAAGAAGAACTGGAACACCGCGAACGACCCGCCGCCGACCACGAGCGCCGGCCACACGGCCAGCGTCTGCCGCCACGTACACATCGTTTTCACCATGTACAGCGGGATCAGGCACGAGAGGAACGGGAGCTGGTGCCCGCACATGATGCTGATCTTGTCGCCGGTCACGGGGTCGCCGGCGGTGCTGGCGAGCGTGAGGACCGGGACGCCGAGGCCGCCGTAGCACACGGGCGAGGTGTTGGCGATGAGGCAGATGACCGCGGCGCGGAACGGCGGCATCCCGAGGCCGACGAGCATGGCCCCGCAGATGGCGACCGGCGACCCGGCCCCGGCCGCGCCCTCCATGAACGCGCCGAAGCAGAACCCGATGAGGATGGCCTGCACGCGGCCGTCGCCGCTGAGCGCGCCGATGGACCGGCGGATCACCGCGAACTGCCCGGTCTCGACCGTGATGTTGTAGAGCAGCATCGCCGCGAACACGGTCCAGCCGATGGGCAACATGCCGAACACGAGGCCGTGAACGAACGACATGCCGGCCATGTCGAGTGGCATCTTGTAGACGAGCCACGCGAGCAGGATGGCGACCACCGCGCCCGCGGCCCCGGCGAGGCTCGCGATCCACCGCCGCACCACGAGAAGGTAGAAGAGCACGAGCACCGGCAACCCGGCAACGACCGTCGAGAGCAAGCGGTTGCCCAACGGGTTCAAGTCTTGCACGTACGCGAACAGCATGGGAGAGACCTAGTGGCAGTGTGAAAGATGCGATGCTACCGCCCCGCGCGCGCGGTGGCTAGCAGATAGTGGGCAGAGGGCTGAGGGCAGAAGCCAGAAGGGGCAGAGGTTTGGCGTTCGACCCGGAGGGTCGAACGGGTTCGCGTCGCGCCGTTGGCACAGGTTGCGCCGGCGCGCGGCGCGGGCGCATCCGCTATCACCGCGCGCGCTTCGCTGACGCGCACGGCCGGTACAACCGCGCACGATTCGCCAAGCGGTAGAAGGCCACGCAGATTCGCGAGATTCCGCGCCTTACCGCCCCGGGTTCGCTTTCCCAAGTTGCGGGGCGCGGTCATAAGTAGTGCAAGCACACCGGGGCCTACCGCCGGAGGTAGCGGCAAACGGACGGTCGCGACGGCAGTGGCTGGTGTGCGGTCAACGGAGCAGTGAGGGTCACCATGAGTACGGTACGGATGAAGGCCTGGCTGATGACGGCCGCATGTGTCGGCCTGCTGGGCTTGGTCGCCGGGGACGCGCACGCGTTCGCCGGGAAGGTGTTCAAGAAGAAGGACGGCTGTGCAGACCCCTGCGCGGCCCCGTGTCCGGCCCCGGCCCCGAAGCCGTGTGCCGACCCCTGTGCCGACCCGTGCGGTAAGAAGCTCGGCGGCGGTCTCCGCGACTGGTTCGCGGGCCTCGGCCGCGGCGGGCGCGGGTGGGGCGGGAACTGTGGCAACCCGTGCGGGAACCCGTGCGGCGCGCCCGCGGCGGCCCCGGCCCCGGCCACCCAAAAGGTCAAGGTCACCGAGTGGGTGCCGACGTGGGTGGAGCAGGAAGTGACCGTGATGAAGCCGGTCAAGAAGACGGAAACGTACACGGCCCACAAGTGGGAGTGCGTGCCCGAAACCGTGACCTACCAGACCACGGTCAACAAGCTGGTCACGGAAACCGTGACCGAGAACCGGTGCGTGACCGAGCGCGTCGCGGTGCAGAAGACCGTGACCGTGAACGAGCGCGTCCCGGTGCAGAAGACCGTCACCGTGATGGAGCGAAAGCCGGTCCAGAAGACGATCACCGTCAACGAGACCGTGTGGAAGAACGTGATGGTGACGGAGAACGTGCAGAAGACCGTGTCGCACCGCGTCTCGGTGCCGTACACGAAGGAAGTCGGGCCGAGCCTCGCCGACCGCCTGCACAAGATCTGCGACCCGTGCTACAACCCGTGCCCCCGCACCGTGAGCGGCTGCAAGACCGAGAAGGTCTGCGAGACGGTGTGCGAGACCGTGACCAAGTGCAAGAAGGTCGCGGAGTGCGTGCCGGTGACGAAGACGGTGTGCAGCTACGAGTGCGTGCCGGTGACGAAGACGGTGTGCAGCTACGAGTGCAAGCCGGTCACCAAGACCGTCACCTGCTGGGAGTGCGTGACCAAGACGGTGGCCGTGCCCGTGACCCGCACGAAGTGCGTGCCCACCTGCGAGACCCACACCAAGACCGTGAACGTGCGCAAGTGCGTGGCGTACCAAGCGACGCGCGAAGTGACCGTGTGCGAGCCGGTTAAGGAGAAGGTCAAGGTCTGCAAGATGGTGGCCCACGTCGTCGAGAAGGACGTGGCGGTCGCCAACCCGTGCGGCGGCTGCGACAGCGCCCGCGCCGGCCTGTTCGATCGCGTCAAGGGGGCCTTCGGCGGCCTCAAGGACAAGATCGGCGGCTTCGGCTGCAAGAAGAGCGACTGCGGCGGGTGCGGCGGTCACGCGGCCCGCGGCGCGGCGGCCGGCTGCTGCCACTAAGCCGTCCCAAAATGGACCGGCCGGGGCCCGTTCCTCCGGCCGCGCCTCCCCCGCTCAGGCTCCCTCACCTGAGCGGGGGTTTTCGTTTCCAGCGTTCCACGTACCAAAGTTGCACGTTGAAGACAACAGTCACCTCGCGCGCTGTCTTCAACGTAGAACTTTGGAACGTGGAACGCTGGAGCTTTTCTAAGGCTTCTGCTTCGGCCGCGTCTTGATCTCCATCAGCAGTTCGGTCGGCGCGCGGCCGTGCAGCTTCCACCCGTTCGCGTCGGCCGCGTAGATGCCGTCCGCGAAGTACGTGTCGATAAACTTCTGCCCGATCAGCATGTACCCTTCCGACTGATTCTTGTCGATCAGCACCGGCAAGTCCTTGATGACGATGTCCTTCACGGTCTTCATGCCGGGGCCGGTGTTCACGCCGAGGCGCAGCTCCTTGATCTTGCCGGGCACGAACTCCGACTTGGCCTCCACGCCCGTCGCGCCCATCGCCATGCCGCCCGGTTCGACTTCGATCTTGCACCCGCGGACGAGGCCCAGCGTCACCACGACGCCGCTCGGCACGTTGGTGATCGACGACACGGCCACGTTCACCGGGAACACCTTGCCGTCCGGGGTCTTGTACGTCTCCTGCCCGTTCACCGCCGCGTACCCGAACACCTGTAGCCCGCCGCGCGACACCATCGGCCCGTACACCGGGGCGAGCTTCGCGTCGGCGTTGCCGGTCACGTCGGGGATCCGCGCGTCGCTCCCGCCGGGGCGCTTCACGATCCCGGCGGGCACGGTCAGTTCGAGGAACTTGTCCCCGAACGAGACGCGCGGCTCCATCGCCCGGTCGCTCCCGCCGTACAGCGTGGTGGACGACAGGCTCAGGTCGGCGAAGTAGATGGTGTTGTCGGTGCTCGCGGGGGCGTCGACGACCGTGAGCTTGAGGTTCGCGAGGCGGATCGTGGTGTCGTGACCCTTCGCGGGCTTGGGCGCGATCTGGGCCGCGGAGATGAACAGTTACGGCAGCAGGAACTCTTTGCCCTTGGGTACCGCGTAGCCCCAGCTTTCGAGCTTCTTGGCCGTGATGTACGACTGGCCCGGCAGGGTGTCGAGCGCGACGGTCACGTCGAGCAGTTCGCTCTTCTTCTTGCCGTTGGGCACTTGGGCGCTGAAGCGCATGGTCTTGGGGAACCCCGGCTCGACCGGGAGCCGGACGCGCAGCTGCCCGCCCGCGGGCGCGACCGGCTTGAGGAGCGGGGCCGGGTCGTCGGCGCGGGCCGCGAGCGCCGCGCAAACCACCGCCGCCGGGAGCAACACCGCGAGTCGAGCGCGCATGGGAAACCTCGTGTAGGGGTTGCGCATACGATACCGCGCGGCGCGGCCGGGGGGAACAAAGTAGTCGGCACGCTCCCGTGTGTCGTGGGCGAACCGCGCGCCCAGCCGCGGCACACGGAGCGTGCCCACCACTTCGGAATCTGCTACACTCCACCTCACGCCCGCGGAGGTTCGCACATGGGTCGCCTCGCACTCGCCGCCGCTGTCGCGCTCGTGGCCGCCGCGCCCGTTCGCGCGCAGCTCGACCCCGAACCGAAGCAGGGGTACCTGTGGCGCGTCGTGATCGCCACCAAGCCGCACCCGCTCGTGACCCCGGAGTTCCGCGAGCGCGTCAAGCGCGACGTGGTCGCGGCCCTGCAAACCGGCATCGGGAACCTCGGCGCGGTCGAGGTGTTCGACCTCGCCGACCCCGCCCTGACCGACGACAGGTGGGAACCGCTGTGGCGGCAGTTCAACGAAAAAGGGTTCGCCGCGCTCGACGCCCCGCGCGACCTCACCGGGGCGAAGACGCACTTCCTCCGCATCGAGTACCGGGACGGCCGGTACAGCCTCGAGACGCGCCAGTACGACGGGTTCACGGGGCTGTCGTCGCCGGTCGTTCGCGCCCAGACCGTGCGCGCCCCGGACCAAGTGGGCCGCGCCGCCGGGCTGATGCTCGACCGCGACTTCGGTCTCGTGGGGACGGTGGAACCGGTCCCCGGCCGGCTCGACGAGGTGAAGGTGTTGCTCCGCGGGAGCGGGCTGGGGCCGACGAAGGACCACGTGCAGGCCGGCGACGTGTTCGCGCTGGCCGCGGTGCGGAAGACGAACCGCCCCGCGCCGCCCCCGGTGCGCACCGCGACCGGGAAGATCGTCGCCCCGCCGCCGGGCTCCGAACCGCCGCCCGGCCTCACCTCGACCCCGCGCGACTTCACGTACCTCAAGGTCACGGACCTCGCGCCCGACGGCACCGTGCGCGCCGCCGTCCTCACGCGGTACAAGACGGCGCTGCCCGCGGGCGGCGGCGTGATCGGGTACCGCTGCATGAAGCTCGGCACCGTGAAGGGCACGGCCGCGGTGCGCCTGATCGCCCCGGACGGGAGCGTGTACAAGACCGCGTCCGGGGTGACGGTGTACGCGGACGACAAGAAGTTTCCGAACCCGACCGCGCTGGAAGCGAAAGACGCCTGCCGGTTCGACAACACCGCGGCCCAGTTCCGCGGCACGCGCACGCTGACCGGCCTCGCGTGCATCACGGTCGGCACCAGCCCCACCACGGCCAAGCAGTTCCCCGTGCCCATCCTGAGCGACGAGCCGCTCACGGTCCCGTTCGACACCGACCAAGCGCGCGAGGACCGGGCCGCGTTCGAGCGCGCCGTCCTCTCCGCCGCGAGCGCCGCCGCCGAAGCCCGGCTCTCGCAAACGGTCTGCTTCGACGCCGTCGCCAAGCTCATCGACGGCAAGAAGAACGCCGACGCCCTCGCCCGCGCCAAGGGCGGCGCGGAGGCCGCGGAGAACTGTGACACGAGCCTGACCGACGAACTCGCGCGCCTGCGCGAACAGGCCAAGACCGTTACCCGCTCCGAACCGGCCGAGGCGATGATGGCGAAGATCGAACAGAACCTGATCGCCCTGCGCGCCAACACCAAGAAGCTGCGCGACCACATCAAGACGATTGACGTGGTGGTGAAGCTGGAGAGCGACCCGGCCGCCGCCGCGACCGCGCTTCAGGCCGAGGCGCTGAACGCCCGCATCACGGTGCTACTCAGCGGCGGCGACGTGGATCAGGCGCTCGCGGCCTACGACCAACTCGTGACGGTTGTGCCGGACAACGCCGAGGTGAAGAAGCGCCGCGACGCGCTCAAGGCCGAGTGGGAGCCGAAGGACGCCGGGCACCAAAAGGCCCGCGACTACCTGCTGAAGACGTGGCCCGCGGTGGCGACGATCCCGGACTTCAAGGACAGCCTGACGCTGCTGCGGGCGCACGTAGACACGTGCAAGAAGCACGGCGACAAGTGGACCGCGCGCCGGCTGCTGACGCTGTTCGGCGCGGCCGGGCCGAAGCTCATCGAACTGGTCGAGGCGCTCGACCCCTCGAACCCCAACGACCGCAAGTTGCGGACCGACGCGGAGGCCGTAGGCAAAACGCTGGCCGCGCTCGAGGTCGAACTCCGCGCCTTCGTCGGCGAGTGAGCGCGCCGCATTGCGCTGTCGTCGCGCAGCGACGAGCCGGAAGCGTGAGTGACGGACAAGCCATGCTCGTGAGGGGCATTACGCGAAGCCCCAACACGTTCACAACTTGTCCGTCGCTCACGCTTCCGGCTCGTCGAACGCGCCCTCACCCCTTCGGGCTAACGTCGAACTCGGTGGGCTTCATCTCCATCGTGCCGCCCTTGCCCGCGACGATCTCGACCGGCTCCCCGAAGCGCCCGGGCGCGCCGCCCCTCACGCCGTTCTCGTGCCTGAACACGATGCGGAACTTCCCGGCTGGCGCGTTCTTGATCTCGAAGTTCCCGTCGGCGTCCGTCACCGCGTAGTACGGGTGCTCGAACACGCGCACGTACCCGCTCATCCACGGGTGAATGGTACACTTGTATTGGATCGGCGCGCGATCCGCCTTCAGCGCGTTCGGCATCCTCCATTCGGCGTTCTTCGCGATGTTCGGGTTGTGGTTCCCGTTGTTCCCGCTGTCCCAGACCCATATTTCCCAGATGATCTTCGGCTTTCGGCACGGCATGTGCGCCGGAACCCTGGGATTCCCAGCGTTTCTGCCTCTTTCCTGCCGAAATGACCGAGGAACCCAATGGGTGACCGCCGAAATGACCCCCTGCGTGTGGATTTCGACCGCGAGATCAAGTTGGAGTTCCACGGCTCGACC
>Ga0194132_10006500_pt1 | contig 18072 bp, 15 predicted proteins | sample TA2KigOf80mmetaG_FD_148612 | JGI IMG/M metagenome (GOLD analysis project Ga0194132, IMG submission 148612) | Freshwater microbial communities from Lake Tanganyika, Tanzania - TA2015054 Kigoma Offshore 80m | ecosystem: Environmental > Aquatic > Freshwater > Lake | place: Tanzania: Lake...
GCCGCCGTTTGCCCGGATGCCGCTCTCATCCGCTTGCTCGCCGGCGCGCTTCGACCCGCCGCTCCATGACCGACGGGGCCGATGCCCCGAAAACACCCGTTCCCTCAATCCCAAACCAATAACCCGACACCCGACAAACCAACCCGCGATGAAAAAGGCGCAACGACAAAGCATGCCATCTGATCGCCTTCCATCGCCGCAATTCAAATCATGCTCGCTCGTGAATAGGCCGGGCTAGGTTCGACGCGGAGGCTTAGAAATGTAAGAGCCGAGTAAAGAGACAGGGCAATGCCCACCACTATCCAAGTATGACGAGTAGCCCCTTCTACGATTCGTCGACCCCAGCTATCCGCCAGCGCGGCCGTTGTAGGATTTCGAGCAAAGTGATCACGTACCGCTCGGCGACTTATCGCGTCCAACCCTGGCTTCCAAAGTGCCACAAGCGCGCGAAACAAAAGTCTGCTTTCAGCCGTAGGCTTTCTATAGGTCATTCCAGCCCCCTCAACCTCAACTAGAGCAGGAAGCCATACTTAGCAATGGTGCAGGATCGAGTTGCCTCCTCTTTGTCCTCTCCATCCAAGATCGCCGTCGTCACCGGCGCAGGCCGCGGTATCGGGCGCGCCATTGCGCTCGGCCTCGGCCGCAAAGGCGCATCGGTCGTCGTCAACTACGCGAGCAATCATGAGGCGGCGGCGGAGACCGTCGCCGCCATCGAAGCCGCCGGCGGCAAGGCACTTGGGGTGCAGCAGAGGCTCGACGGCGAAGCCTCGGTGCGAGCGCTGTTCGATGCGGCGATCGAAGCCTTCGGGCGTGTCGACATCCTGGTCAACAACGCGGCGGTCGCGCGCTTCGCGCCGGTCGGGACATTCACCGAGGCCGAGTTCGATGCCACGGTCGCGGTCAACATGAAGGCGCCGTTCTTTGCCTTAAGAGAGGCGGCGAAGCGCATGGAGGATGGCGGGCGGATCGTCTCGATCTCGGCGGCGATGACCGCCGTCGGGCGGCCGAACACGATCCTCTATGCCGGCACCAAGGCGGCGCTCGAGCAGTTCTCGCTCGCCGCGGCGAAGGAGCTGGGCCATCGGGGCATCACCGTCAACGTCGTCTCGCCCGGCGCCACCGAGACCGAGCTCTACTTCGGCCTCTCGACCGAGGCGTCGCGCGCCGAGGCGGCGAAGCGCTCGCCCTTCGGGCGCATCGGCAATCCTAAGGACATCGCCGATGTCGTGGTCTTCCTCTGCAGCGAGGAGGCGCGGTGGCTCTCGGGCCAAGTGATCGTCGCCAATGGCGGCGCGATCGGGTGAGGCGACGACCTCGCGACCGCGCGCCTAGCCGAGACATTATGCTCTAGACCGCATTGACTTTCCATGCGCTGAAGCGCATATGCGGTGCATGGCATGGGACGTCAGGACGCTTCCGCCATTCGCCGAGTGGTTCAAGGACCTGGCCGACTCGGAGCAGGCGTCCGTCCGCGCCTATATCATGCTCCTGCGCGATCAGGGTGTTGATCTCGGAAGCCCGCAATCCTCTGCCATCAAAGGTGCGAAGCACGGGCTGCGGGAGCTTCGCATCCAGAGCGGTGGCAGGCCGCTCAGGGTCCTGTACGCCTTCGACAGGAATCGCGCGGCGATCCTCATCCTGGGCGGCGACAAGACGGGCGACAAGCGCTGGTACGACGACAAGGTTCCGAAGGCCGACAAGTTGTTTGGTGACTATCTCGCCTCGCTCCCGAAGCCGAAAGCGCCGGCCGGGAAGAAAGGCCGGAAACGATGAGCAAACCCCGCCGACACGGGAGATCAGCGATGGCAAAGCTACGGGCGCGTCCCTTCTCCGATCTGGAAGCCGGCATGTCGAAGGCCGCCTTGGCCGAGTCCGAGCGGATCTATGCCCGGCTTCGCGAAGAGATGGCGCTCGGCGAGATCCGCGAAGCGGCTGGATTGTCGCAAGAGGAAATGGCCGAGCGGCTCAAGGTCAACCAGGCGCAGGTCTCTCGTCTGGAAAAGCGCGGCGATCTGAAGATCTCCACGCTGGCGCGGGTCGTGGGCGCTCTCGGCGGCCGCCTCCAGGTGACGGCCGAGTTCGGCGGAAAGAAGGTCACGCTGCGCGGTCTCACGCCAGGTCACGACGTTGTCCGCAAGAAGAAGCCCGTAGCGGCGAAGCATTCCCTCGGAAAGGTTCGCTCCAGGAAGCCGATGTCGGCCGCAAAGGGGGCGAGAGCGCCGCAGCGCGCGTAGATACCGAGGCTTTACGCCCATTGTGCGCAGAAAAAAATCTGTATTACACGGAATATTTTCCTTGACAGGTGCGCCGGTTTTTGACAGGATCGCCGCAACTGGCCAGAGCTGGGCGCCGCCGCCCCCCGGGCCCCAAAACCGACAGAACAAGGAGACGAAATGCGCTAGGAGTGCCGCCGCGGACCCTGTCTCCAGATCTCCCCTCACCCGGACCCTCGCATGCGCCCCTCCGCCGTTTCCGGCCCGCTCTCGGGCATCACCGTCATCGACCTCTCGCGCATCCTCGCGGGCCCCTACTGCACGCTGATGATGGCGGAGCTGGGCGCGCGCGTGATCAAGGTCGAGGCGCCGGCCAAGGGCGACGATGCGCGCGAATACGGGCCCTTCGTCAAGGGCCGCTCCGCCTATTTCATGTCGATCAACCGCGGCAAGGAATCCATCGTTCTCGACCTGAAGAAGCCCGCCGACCGCGCGGTGTTCGAGAAGCTGCTGGCCGAGGCCGATGTGCTGGTCGAGAATTTCCGGCCCGGCACGATGGAGAAGCTCGGTTACGGCTGGGATTCGCTGCATCCGAAATACCCGAAGCTGATCTATGCCGCCGCTTCCGGCTTCGGCCATACGGGACCGGACTCGCAGCGCCCGGCCTATGACATGGTCGTGCAGGGCCTGGGCGGGATCATGAGCGTCACCGGCCATCCCGGCGGGCCGCCGACCCGCTCGGGCATGTCGATCGGCGATATCGGCGCCGGGCTCTACACCGCGCTCGGCGTCAACGCCGCGCTGTTCGCACGCTCGGCTAGCGGCAAGGGCTCGAAGGTCGACATCTCGATGTTCGACTGCCAGCTGGCCCTGCTCGAGAACGCGGCGATGCGCTACTTCGTCTCCGGCAAGGCGCCGGGTCCCTTGGGCGCGCGGCATCCCTCGATCACGCCCTTCGAGGCCTTCGACACAAAGACCAACCCGATCATCATCGCCGCCGGCAATGACGGCCTCTTCGTCAAGCTCGCCGAAGCCCTCGGCCGGCCGGACCTGGCCAAGGATGCGCGCTTCCTCACCAACGATCTCCGCAACCAGCATGTCGACGTGCTCAAGGCCGAGATCGAGGAAGTGCTTCGGACCCAGCCGGTCGAGCACTGGATGGCGCTGCTCGACAAGGCCGGCATCCCCGCGGGGCCCATCAACACGATGAAGGAATCGCTGGCGCATCGCCAGGCGGCGGCGCGCAACATGGTGGTCACCATGACCGACCCGGTCTGCGGCCCGATGAAATTCGTTGGCAACCCGGTGAAGGTCTCGGGATACCCCGACCCCGCCACGCGCGCCCCCGCCCCCGATCTCGACGGCAACCGCGCAGACATATTGAAAGAACTCGGGATCGAAGCGAAAGCGTCTTGAGTTCCCTCTCCCGGCTGCGCAGCAGGCGGGGGAGGGTTAGGGTGGGGGCCGAGCGAAGCGAGGGCTTGCCGTTCCGCCTCTCCACTCCTTCCGACCTCGCTACGCTCGGCCCCCACCCCACCCTCCCCCGCCTTCGGCGGGAGAGGGCCTAAGACTTAAGGACCGCCGATGACCAACCAGCTCTCGCCCAACCTCGATCCCCGCGCGCTCGCCGGGCTGCTCTCCGGCAAGCATCTGATCGACGGCGCGCTGGTGCCGGCGGCCTCCGGCAAGACCTTCGACGTGGTCAGCCCGGCGACGCGCGAGACGGTGGCCAAGGCGGCCTTCGGCGAGAAGGCGGATGTCGATCTTGCCGTCGCCGCGGCGAAGAAGGCGCAACTCGCCTGGGCGAAGAAATCGGCGCGCGAGCGCGGCAAGCTGATCGCGGAGTGCGGACGCATCCTCGCCGGCCATGTCGAGGAGCTGGGCCGCCTGATCGCGCTCGAGACCGGCAAGGCGCTTCGTACCGAGAGCCGCGTCGAGGCCTCGGTGCTGGCCGATGCCTTCGTCTTCTATGGCGGCCTCGGCTCGGAGCTGAAGGGCGAGACCATCCCGTTCAACCCGAACATGCTGTCGATGACGATCGTCGAGCCGATCGGCGTCGTCGGCGCCATCATCCCGTGGAACGTGCCCTTGATGCTGATGGCGCTCAAGATCGCGCCGGCGATGGTCGCGGGCAATGCCGTGGTGGTGAAGTCGGCCGAGGAGGCGCCGCTCGCGGTCCTTCGCGTCTGCCAGATCCTCAACACCATCCTGCCGCCGGGCGTGTTCAACATCCTCTCCGGCATGGGCCCGGAATGCGGGGCGCCGCTGGTCGCGCACAGGCATGTCGGCAAGGTGACGTTCACCGGCTCGGTCGAGACCGGCAAGATCGTCTACAAGGCGGCGGCGGAAAAGCTGATCCCGGTGACGCTCGAGCTCGGCGGCAAGTCGCCGATGATCGTCATGGGCGATGCCGATCTGGAGCGCGCCGTCGACGGCGCCGTGGTCGGCATGCGCTTCACCCGCCAGGGCCAGAGCTGCACGGCGGCCAGCCGCATCTTCGTGCATGAGCAGATCCACGACGCCTTCGTTGCCAAGCTCAAGGCCAAGGTCGATGCGATGAAGATGGGCGATCCGCTGGATGAGTCGACCGATATCGGCACCATCATCTCGACCCAGCAATTCGACAAGGTGCAGAGCTACATCAAGATCGGCGAGTCCGAAGGCGCGGTCGCCAACCGCTGCTCGCAGAAGCCGGCGGATGCCAAGCTCAAGGACGGGCTCTATGTGCAGCCGGTGATCTTCACCAACGTCAGGAACGAGAGCCGCGTCGCGCGCGAAGAGATCTTCGGCCCCGTCACCTGCGTCATCAAGTTCTCCACATATGACGAGGCGATCGCTGCCGCCAACGACACGGAGTACGGGCTGGCCGCCTCGATCTGGACCAAGGACCTGAAGTGGGCGCTGGACGCGACCCGCCGCATCGATGCCGGCCTGGTCCAGGTGAACCAGAACCTCGTGGTCCAGCCCGGCATGTCCTATGGCGGCTTCCGCGCCTCCGGCCTCGGCAAGGAGGCCTCGCTGGAAGCGATGCTGGAACACTTCACGCGCAAGAAGATGGTGATGGTGAACCTGCAATAGGATGACCGGCGTCCTCATGAGCACGACCCTTCGCTTCGCTCGGGCCCCCACCCCATCCCTCCCCCGCCTGCGGCGGGAGAGGGGGCATGACGGAGCCTGCCTCGTACCCCCTCTCCCGCCGCAGGCGGGGGAGGGATGGGGTGGGGGTCGAAGCGAAGCGGAGGTCGGCCGTTAGATGCGCATCCTCGGCTGGATCCTCGCCGCGCTGTTCGGCGTCGCGCTCGCCGCGATCGCGGGCATCGTCTCCGTGCTCTGGCTCGCCATGCCCGACCATGCGGGCGAGGTGACGCTCGACGGGCCGTCGGCGCCGATCGAGATCACGCGCGACAAGCGGGGGATTCCCTATATCCGGGCATCCAACGAAGCCGATGCCGCCTTTGCGCTTGGCTTCGTCCATGCCCAGGACCGCTTCGCGCAGATGGAGGTCATGCGCCGCCTCGTCTCCGGCCGGCTCTCGGAAATGGTGGGCGCCGCAACGGTTGAGTCCGACCGCTTCATGCGCACGCTCGGTCTCGGCCGCCTCGCCGAGGGTGGCGTCTCGAATCTCTCGGCCGACGGGCAGGCCCTGCTCGCGGCCTACGCCAAAGGTGTCAACACCTGGATCGGCCGGCAGCGCGTGATGCCGCCGGAGGTGCTGCTCAACGGTGCGCCCGAGCCCTGGGTTCCGGCCAACTCGCTGATGTGGGCACGGCTGATGGCGCTCCAGCTCACCTGGAACTGGCGCGACGAGCTCGCGCGCGTGCGCCTGGCGCAGGTGCTGACGCCCGATCAGCTTCGCGATCTTTTCGACCGTGCCGACGACGGTCCGCATGTGCCGCTGGCCTCGCTCGATCCCGACCTTGCCAGACGCCTGCTCGCGGCGATCCCGCCCGAGGCCGAGCCGCGCAGCGCCTCCAACATCTGGCTGCTCTCGGGGTCTCTGACCGATACCGGCATGCCACTGCTTGCCAACGACCCGCACCTGGCGCTGACCTTGCCGAACCTCTGGTATCTCGCACGCATCGAGCTGCCGGACCGCGTTCAGGTCGGCGCCACCGCGCCCGGCGTGCCTTTCACCATCCTCGGCCACAACGGCCGCATCGCCTGGGGCATGGCCACGACCCAGGCGGACGCCGCCGACCTCTTCGTGCTTCAGGTCGCGTCGGATGGGCGCTACCTCTCCGCCGACGGCCCGCGGGACTTCGTTGCGCGCGAGGAGGTGATCAAGGTCAAAGGCGGCGAGCCGGTCCGGCTCACCGTGCGCGAAAGCCTGCATGGGCCGGTGATCTCAGATGCCCTGAAACGCGTCGCCGCGGAGGGCCAGGCGGTCGCGCTCGCCTCGGCCGCGCTGCAGGCCGACGACAAGACCGCCGACGGCATCCTTCGCCTGCTTCGCGCCGTCTCGATCGCGGACGCGCGCGCCGCGCTCGCCGACGTCCAGGCGCCGATGCAGAATGTCGGCGTCGCCGACACCTCCGGGCGCATCGGCCTCTTCGTCTCGGGGCGCATGCCGGCGCGCGCGGGCGACGGCTGGATGCCCGCGCCAGGCACCGACCCGGCTCGCGCCTGGAGGGGCTGGCGCCCGAGCGACCCGGACTTCGCGGTCGTCGATCCGCCTTCGGGCCGTATCGTCAATGCCAACAACGCGCCCGTCGCCGATCCTCTGCCGCGCGGATACGGCAACGATTTCGATGCCAGCTATCGCGCCCGCCGGATCGCCGAGAAGCTGGACGAGCTTCCCCGCGCCTCGGTCCGCGACATGGCGGCGCTCCAGAGCGATGCCGTCTCGACCATGGCGAAGGATGTGCTGCCGACCCTGCTCAGGCTGACGCCGAAGACCGAGGCGAACGCGCCGGCGCTCGATCGGCTCGCGCACTGGAACGGCGAGATGCGCCGCGACCGCGCCGAGCCGCTGATCTTCACGGCCTGGTGGCGCCACCTGCTGCATGCGCTCTTTGCCGACGAGCTCGGCGAGAGCTGGGGCGAAATCCAGCCGCGGCCGGGCGTGGTCCTGCGCGCGCTGACCGAGCGCACGCAATGGTGCGACGTGCAGCGGACGCCCGCAGTCGAGACCTGCCCCGAAAGGCTCGCACAGTCGCTCGACGAGGCGCTTAAGGACCTCGCTGCTCGCTACGGTGCCAATCCGGACAAGTGGCGCTGGGGCCAGGCGCATCGCGCGCGGCTTGCCCACCCGCTGCTCTCCCGCCTCCCGGTCATCGGCCGCCTGTTCAAGGTCGAGCCGGAGACCGACGGCGACAACTGGACGGTCAACCGCGCCCAGAGCCGGCTTCTGGACAATGCCGACCCCTTTGGCGACGTCCGCGGCGCCGGGTATCGCGCCGTCTACGATCTCGCCGATCTGAACCGCTCCTTGTTCCAGATGTCGCTAGGGCAGTCGGGGCATCGCCTTTCGCCGCATTTCTCCGACCTCGCCCGCACCTGGGCCGACGGCACGCCTTTCCACATCGCCAAGGAACCGGAAGGACCGATAGCGACGCTGAGGCTCCGCCCATGACGGTCTCGCTCGCCGACATCCGCGACGCCGCGAAGAGGCTCGAGGGTCATGTCGTCCGCACGCCGACGGTGCCGGCGCCGGCGCTCTCGGCCGAGATCGGGGCCGAGATCTGGCTCAAGCTCGAAACCCAGCAGCACACCGGCTCCTTCAAGCCGCGCGGCGCCTTCGTCAAGATCCAGAGCCTGACGCCGGCGCAACGACAAGCCGGAGTCATCGCCATGTCTGCCGGCAATCACGCGCAAGGCGTCGCCTACTGGGCGGGGAGGCTCGGCATTCCGGCAACCATCGTGATGCCGAAGGCGACGCCTTTCTCGAAGGTCGAGCGCACGCGCACTCTCGGCGCCAAGGTGGAGCTGCATGGCGACAGCCTCAGCGAAGCGGCGGTTCATGCCGAAGAGCTGTCACGGAAGTACGGGCTGACCTTCGTCCACCCCTACGACGACGAGAGAGTGATCGCAGGTCAGGGCACGCTCGCGCTCGAAATGCTCGCCGATGCGCCCGATCTCGACTGCCTTGTCATCCCGATCGGTGGCGGCGGCATGGTTTCAGGCATGGCGATCGCTGCGAAGGCGCTGAAGCCGGGGATCGAGATCCTTGGCGTGCAGTCACGCCTCTACCCGGCGATGGCCGAGGCGCTGCGCAATCAGCCGCCGACCTCCGGCGGCGACACGCTGGCAGAGGGTATCGCGGTCAAATCGCCGGGCATGATCACAAGGCGGATCGTCAGCCAGCATGTATCCGAGATCCTGTTGGTCGAGGAGTCCGCAATCGAGCGCGCGGTCCAACGCCTGGCCGAGACTCAGAAGATCGTCTCCGAGGGTGCCGGCGCCGCGGGGATCGCCGCGATCCTCGGCGAGGCGGAGCGCTTCCGCGGTCGCCGCATCGGCACGGTCATCTGCGGCGGCAACATCGACTCGCGTATCCTCGCCTCGGTGCTGATGCGCGGCCTCGTGCGTGACGGCCGCATGGCGCGCATCCGCGTCGAGCTGTCGGATGCGCCGGGACAGCTTGCCGTGGTCGCGAGCCTGATCGCCGAAGCCGGCGGCAACATCGTCGAGTGCTACCATCAGCGCCTGTTCCAGGACGTTCCGATCAAGCACGCCGAGCTCGACGTCGTGATCGAGACAAGGGACTCCGAGCATGTCCGCGAGATCCTGGCGCGGCTCTCGGACGCAGGCTTCCCGCCCCGGCTTCTGTCGGCGACCAAGGAGGCCGGTGCGGTGCTCTGACGGACCGAATCGCTCAAAATTCCGCTGCCAAGACTGTCTGGGCCGGAGCGAATCGGCCAATATTCCCGGAACGTTCCACTAAACCCTTGTTGGCTGAGGGAAAAATCCCCAATATCGGCCTGGGGTGGAGCCGGTTGCGCTCGGGCGAGCGAGGGTCCGCATGTTTCCGATCATCGGTTGGCTTGTGGTGTTGGCGAGCGTCGGCGGCGGCTATGCTGGCGGCGGCGGCCATTTCGGGGTGCTTTGGCAGCCCTTCGAGTACCTGATCATTCTCGGTTCGTCGGTCGGCGCCTTCATCGTCGCCAATCCGAAATACGTGCTGGCCGGTGCCGGCAAGGGTCTTGCCTCAGCGCTCAAGGGCCCGACCTATACCAAGGAGCACTATCTCGAGCTGCTCTCGCTCATGTACGCCATCTTCAAGCTGGCGAAGACCAAGGGCATGCTCGCGATCGAAAGCCATGTCGAACGCCCGGAGGAGAGCTCGCTCTTCCAGCAGTTCCCGAAATTCGCCGCCGACCATCACGCGGTCGAGTTCCTCTGCGACTACCTCCGCATGATGACGCTAGGCACCGACAACCCGCACGAGATGGAGACGCTGCTCGACGCCGAGATCGAGACGCATCACAGCGAGGAACTCGCGGTTGCTACCGCAGTTCGCAACATGGGCGACGGCATGCCGGCCCTCGGCATCGTCGCAGCGGTGCTGGGCGTCATTCACACCATGGGCTCGATCACCGAGCCGCCGGAGGTCCTCGGCAAGCTGATCGGCGCGGCGCTGGTCGGAACCTTCTTCGGGGTCATGGCCTCTTACGGCTTCGTCTCGCCGCTGGCCAACACGATCGAGCAGACCTCCAATGCCGACGGCAAATATTATCAGTGCATGAAAAGCGGCCTGCTCGCGCATATGCAGGGCTACGCGCCTGCGGTGTCGGTTGAGTTCGTACGCAAGACGCTGCTCGCCGGCGTGCGTCCGACCTTCTACGAAGTCGAAGAAGCGGTCGCCGCGCTGCCGCCGGTCTAAGCGCGATGGACAACCAACCCACCATCATCAAGAAGGTCAAGAAGGGTGGCCACGGCGCACCGCATGGCGGCGCGTGGAAAGTCGCCTATGCCGATTTCGTGACCGCGATGATGGCGTTCTTCCTTCTTCTCTGGCTCCTCAATGCGACGACCGAGGAGCAGAAGATGGGCATCTCGAACTATTTCGATCCAACGGCGATCTCGCGCTCGGCGCGCTCGGGCTCGGGCGGCGTGCTCGGCGGCACCTCGATCACGGTGCCCGGCGCGCTCAAGAGCGCGACCTCGCCGCCGATGATCTCATCGCCACTGGTCGCGCGCCCGGCGAACGACCCGAGCAAGGATACCAACCCCGAAGGCGAGGAAGCCCAGCGCGGCATCGGCGACGCCAAGGCCGGCGAGCGCGGCGCCGACGCAAAAGAGTTCATCCAGCGCGGCACCGAGATGCGCCGCCCGGCAGGCCAGGCGGGGAACCCCGGCGAGCCCGGCGCAGCCGGCGACCAGGCGGGGATGGGCCGGGCCGGCTCGACCGGACAGGACGACGGCCGCGCCGGCACGGCGGCTGACCAGCAGGGCAGTCCCGGGCAGGTCGAGGGCCAGGGCAATCCGGGCCAGCTCACCCCGGCGCAGATGGCGCAGCTCCAGCAGATGGCGCAGAGCGGCCAGATCTCGCAAGCGCAGCTGGCCTCGCTCTCGCGCGCCCAGCTCGACAAGCTGCTCTCCGATCGCGAGGAGCAGAAGCTGAGGGAAGCGGCCGAGCAGGTGAAGCAAGCGATCCAGGACCGCATCGACCTCAAGTCGGTCGCCGAGAACGTCAATTTGGAGATCACGCCGGAGGGCCTTCGCATCCAGCTGATCGATCAGGATCAGCGCTCGATGTTCCCTCTCGGAAGCGCCAACATGGCGGATACCGCGCGGAAGCTGATGGAAGAGGTCGCGAAGGCCATCGCTGCGCTTCCCAATAAGATCACGATTTCCGGACATACCGACTCGACGCCGTTCAAGGCCGGTGTCGGCGGCTATTCCAACTGGGAACTGTCCGCCGACCGGGCCAATGCCAGCCGCCGCGCGCTCGTCGCCAACGGCGTCTCCGACTCTCGCCTTGAGCTCGTCGTCGGCAAGGCCGACAAGGACCCTCTGATTCCGAACGACCCGGCCGCAGCCCAGAACCGCCGCATCTCCATCGTCGTGCTTCGCGAGAAGGGCGCTGCCGCCAGTCCGCCACCGCGCCAGCAGAGCCAGGCGCAGACGCCGTCTGCGCAGCCGACGGCGCGGCCCTGAGCCGGCGTCCTTCGCCACCGTGCGGATTGCCGCGCCGCCCCTCGTCCTTCATCGAACGCTTCCGGCCCCCTGCCCCTATCTCAAGGGCCGCATCGAGCAGCGCGTTGTCGTCTCTCTCGAAGATGTGCCGGCCGGGGCCTTCGACCGCCTGAGCCGCACGGGCTTTCGCCGCAGCCACGCCTACGCCTACCGACCCGCCTGTCCCGGTTGCAGCGCGTGCATTCCCATCCGCATTCCAGTGGCGACTTTCGATCCGGATCGCACACAGCGGCGGATCGTCCGGCGCAATTCAGACGTCATCAGCGAGGAGCGTCCGGCGATCGCGACCCGCGAGCACTACGCCCTGTTCAAGTCTTATGTCGTAGATCGTCACGGCGACGGCGACATGGCCAACATGACCTTCGCCGACTTCCGCTCGATGATCGAGGATGCCGTCGAGGGAACGCGGACGATCGAGCATCGCGACGCCAGCGGTCGGCTGGCAGCGGTCGTCCTGGCCGACCGGCTCGCCGACGGCCTATCGGCTGTCTACAGCTTTTTCGACGCATCGCAGCCTCGCCGCAGCCTCGGAACTCATGTCGTCCTCGACATGATCGCGCGCACGAAGGCAGAGGGCCTTGCGCATGTTTATCTCGGCTACTGGATCGCCGACAGCCGCAAGATGGCCTACAAGATCAAGTTCCGGCCATCTGAAGTGATGATTGCCGGGTCGTGGCGGTCCTTCGCGGAGATGGAGGGGGGAGAAGACGTATGAGGCGGCGGTCCTTTCTGGGAGCGGCCGGAGCCGGTGTCGTGGCTTCGGCCTTGTCGCGCCCGGCGATCGCTCAGAGCCGGACCGAGTGGCGCATGGTCACGGCCTGGCCGAAGGACATGCCTGGGCTCGGCACCGGCGCCGAGCGGTTCGCCCGCAGGGTCGGCGAGATGTCCGGCGGACGCCTGGTGATCCGCGTGCACCCGGGCGGCGATCTGATAGCCCCGCTGCAGGGTTTCGACGCCGTCGCCAACGGCACGGCCGAGATGTCGCACGGCATCGCTTATCATCATATTGAGAAGTCGAAGGCATTTGCCTTCTTCGCCGCCGTCCCCTTCGGCTTGACCTCCGAAGAGCATGCGGCCTGGCTTCGCCATGGCGGCGGCCAGCGTCTATGGGACGAACTCGCCGAACCCTTCGGGGTCAAGCCGATTCTCTGCGGCGCTACCGGCGCGCGCATGGCCGGCTGGTTCCGAAAGGAGATCCGAAAGATCGACGACCTCAAGGGCCTCAGGATCCGCGTTGCCGGCCTGGGCGCCCAGATGTTCGAACGACTCGGTGCCACGTCCGTGCGCCTGCCGGCGGGCGGGATCGCCGACGCCTTCGAGTCGAAGGCGATCGACGCCGCCGACGGATTCGGGCCGGCAGCCGATCTCGGACTCGAGCTGCACAAGTCGGCACGCTTCTACTACTGGCCCGGCGTCCATGAGCCGTCGATCGCCGTCGAACTCCTCGTCTCCAAAGCTAAGTTCGATGCGCTGCCTGCCGACCTTCGTGCCATCGTCGATACGGCGGCAGCGGCCGAGAACTCGGAGCTCGTCGCGGAGCTCGTTTCGCGTGCCGGCCCGGCGCTCCAGGCCCTTACCGGTCAGGGCGGCGTGCGGACCCGTCAGATGCCGCGCGACGTGCTGATCGCCCAGGGCAACGCCGCGGGCCAGATCATGCGCGAGCTTGCCGAGGATCCCGATCCGCAGGTCAAGAAGGTCGCTCAGGTCTATCTGTCGCAGCGCCGCGACCTGATCGCCTGGACGAGAACCGCCGAGCAGGGCTTTGCCACCGCGCGCGAGCTCAAATACGTCTACCCTTAGACGGCGTTGAACTTGTTGTTGCTGGGGAAGCCTCGCGGCGGCAGTCGCCCAGCCTGCGCGCGCTTGCCGATCCAATCGCGGAGATCGGTCTCCGTTCGCGTCCGCCCGCCCGACTGACGCCAGCTCAGGCCTTCCTTCAAGGCGAAGGTAACGGCGTCGGAAAGGCCGCCATCCTTGTACTTCTGCAAGGTGACGCCGCGGCCACGCGCCATCACCGGCACTTCCTCCTGCGTGAAGATCAAGAGCTTGCGGTTCTCGCCGACCGTGGCGATCGCGTCGCCCGTGACCGGCACCGCGACGACCGACCGCGCACCTTCGGCGAGCGACATGATCTGCTTTCCGGCGCGCGTCTGCGCGACGACTTCGGATTCCTCGATGAGGAAGCCGCGGCCGTCATCGGAGGCAACCAGCAGCCTGCCGCCCGCCGGTCGATGTACCATGAGCTGGACGAAATCATGCTCGTTCGGCACGTCGATCATCAGGCGCAACGGCTCGCCGAAGCCGCGCCCGCCGGGCAGCTTGTCGACGGCAAGCGCGTAGAAGCGGCCGTTGGTGGCGAAGACAAGCAGCCGGTCCGTCGTCTCGCATTTGAGAACGAAGCGGCTGTGGTCTCCGTCCTTGTACTTGATCTCCGCCTCGTCCTCGATATGCCCCTTCATGGCGCGGATCCAGCCCTTGTCCGAGCAGATCACGGTCACCGGCTCGCGCTCGACCATCGCCTCGAACGGCACCTCGGCGATCGCCGGAGCGTCGGCAATCTCGGTGCGGCGCTTGCCGATCGGCGTACTCAGGGCGAAGCGCTTCTTCACCTCGCCTATCTCCTCGGCGATCCTCTGCCAGCGCCGCGGCTCCTTGGCGAGGAGATCGATGAGGTCGGCGCGTTCGGCCGACAGCTCCTTGTGTTCCTTTCGGATCGCCTGCTCTTCGAGCTTGCGAAGCGCCCGCAGCCGCATATTAAGGATCGCCTCGGCCTGCATGTCGCTGAGCTTGAAGCGCTTCATCAGGACCGGCTTAGGCTCGTCCTCCTCGCGGATGATGCGGATGATCTCGTCGAGGTTCTTGTAGGCGATCAGGTAGCCCGAGAGGATCTCGAGCCGACGTTCGATCTTCTCGAGCCGGTTCTTCGTTCGCCGTGTGAGCACGACATGCCGGTGATCGAGGAAAGCACGGAGCGCCGCCCGCAGGTCGAGCACGCCCGGCGTGCCGTCGGCTGACAGGACATTAAGATTGAGGGGAACACGAACCTCGAGATCGGTCTGACGGAACAAGGCCTCCATCAGCATCTCGGGCTCGATCACGCGGCTCTTCGGATCAAGCACGAGGCGAACCTCATCGGTCGACTCGTCGCGGACATCGGCAAGGGCGGTCAGCTTCTTCTCGGCAAGCAGCTCGGCAATCTTTTCGATCAGGCGCGACTTCTGCACCTGATACGGGATCTCGGTGACCACGACCTGGTACTGGCCGTGGCCGAGCCTCTCGGTCTTCCAGCGCGCCCGCAGTCGGAAGCTGCCGCGGCCGGTCTTGTATGCCTCGACAACGCTCGCCTGCGGCTCGACCAGTACGCCGCCGGTCGGGAAGTCTGGGCCCTTCACCTTCTGCACCAACGTCTCGATGCTGGCGTTGGGGTGCCTGATCAAGTGGACGAGCGCATCGCAGAGCTCGGCGACATTGTGAGGCGGAATCGAGGTCGCCATGCCGACCGCGATGCCCTGGGCGCCGTTGGCAAGCAGATTCGGAAACGCGGCGGGCAGGACGGCCGGCTCGTGACCGTCTCCGTCGTAGGTCGCGCGGAAGTCGACCGCATCCTCGTCGATGCCTAGCAGCAGAAGCTCGGCGACCGCCGTCAGCTTCGCCTCGGTGTAGCGCATCGCTGCGGCGTTATCGCCGTCGATGTTGCCAAAGTTGCCTTGCCCGTCGACCAGCGGATAACGCTGCGCGAAGTCCTGGGCGAGGCGCACCAGCGCCTCGTAGACCGCGACGTCGCCATGCGGATGGTACTTGCCGATGACGTCGCCGACGACACGAGCGGACTTCTTCGGCCCGCCGGTCGAAGAAAGGCCCAGCTCGCGCATGGCGAAGAGCAACCGCCGATGGACCGGCTTCAGGCCGTCGCGCACATCCGGCAGAGAACGCGCCGTAATGGTCGACAGCGCGTAAGACAGGTAACGCTCGCTCAGCGCCTCGGCGAGCTGCGCCGGGCGGATATCGCCTTCGGGAGCCGCGACCATCTCCAAACCTCAGGTTTCAGCTTTACTAGATATAGTAGACGATCGCTCCAGACGGTCAACAAATCGTGTCCTTGCCGTCGGAATACCGCGACCATGCGGAGCGAAAGCGTGACGTTCGAGGAAATGGCCGGTCAGCGTCAGCCCTTCCAGCACCGCTTCCGGCCCGGCTTCGCCGCGACCGATCAGGAAGCCCGGCAGACGCAGCAGGCGGTCGCGATAGGGCTCGCCGGCGGATAGCGATACCGCCTTGCCGGTGCGCGGCGAGACATAGACGAGCTCATCATTGCTGCCGGTCGCGGCGCATTGCGAGAGGTCGAGGCCATAGCCGAGCTCCGCCAGAAGGCCCAGCTCCCATCCGACATAGGCGGCGCTGAAGACGTCGGAGTCGAGCACGTCGACGAAGGCAAGGAATCCGTCATAGGCGCGCGGATGGGGCTCGCGCTCGGGCAGGGCCTGGTCGGCGACGGCGGCGGCCGAGGCCAATGCCGCGAGCCGCACCCGATCGTCGATGAAGCGCGCCGACGGCGTGTCGGCGACCTCGCAATGCCAGGACCCGAGGTGCTCGGCGAGCCGCGCACGCCAAGTCGCAACCACGCGGTTCCCCGGCTCAAACAGCGGGCGCCTGCTGCGCGAGACTCCGCCCTGAACGAGTCCCGCATGGCGTCCGCGCGTCCGCGTCAGCAGCGAAACGATCAGCGAGGTCTCGCCATGCGGCCGTGCCGCTAGCACGAAGGCGTCATCGGTCCATTCCATCAGCGTTCGACCATCCGCCGACCCAGCTTTGCAACCTCTTCTGCAATCGCGCGCTCAGCCTTCGACTCCATCCGGCGGTAGCGCGCCAGAACCTCGACCCCGAGCTCAGTCAGGCGAGCCCCTCCGCCCCTGGCACCGCCCTTCGCCGCCTCGACCACGGGCGAGCGAAAGCAGCGATTCATCGTCTCGACCAGAAGCCAGGCCCGCCGATAGCTCATGTCGAGGCGACGTCCGGCAGCAGCGATTGATCCGGTCTCGGCGATCGCCGCAAGCAGGTCGGCCTTCCCCGGTCCGATCGCGATCTCCCTGCCGGCCATCAGCCGTAGGCGAAGCCGAGCCTTGATCACGTCACCGCCTTCTCTCGGTGCAGTCGATCTTGTACCGCGGCATGGTCTCGGCGATGGTGACCGGCATGGGCATGCCGCGAGTGACCGACATCGACTTCTCCTCAGGCCCCAGGGCGATGTTTAGCCCGGCGAGCCGGAGCCGGCCAGCTTTCGCATGAGCAAGCCCAGCCTGGCCGAGGCTGTCGCCCATCACGCCCAAGGAAGGCTCGCCGATGCTGTCCGCATCTATCAGGAGATTCTCGCGCGCTCGCCCGGCGATGCGGATGCCATGGCCGGTCTCGGCGTCGCGGCGCTGGACGGCGGACGGCCGGAGGTGGCGCGTCCTCTGCTGGCCGAGGCCTGCCGGCGAAAGCCGGGCGATGCTGCCACCCACAGCAATCTCGGAAACGCCGCCAAGGCACTTGGCGACGACGACAACGCGCGGCTCTCCTACCGGCGCGCGGTGGCCTTGGAGCCGGGACGGCCGGAGCTAATCACCAATCTTGCCGGCGGTCTCGACGGCGCCGCGGCCGCCTCGTGGGCGGAACGCAGCATTCGCCTCGCTCCGGGCTATGCGGATGCTTGGTTCGTGCTTGCCCATGGCGCGGCCGGCGCGGGCCGTCTGGGAACCGCCGTCGGCACCCTCGCCCGCAGCCTCGCTCTCGAGCCGTCGCGCGCGGCCGCCTGGTTCAATCGCGCCAACGCACTGCGCGACCTTGGCGAGGTCGAAGATGCGATCACGCACTATCGACGCGCCCTCGCGGTCGAGCCCGGTAACGACGGCGCTGCCTCGAACCTGCTCTTCGCGCTTTCCTTCGTCGCCGACGACGCGACGATTCACGCTGCCAACCGCGCCTGGGGCAGGCGCCTCGAAGCGTCGGCAGCGAGAGCCGCGGCTTTCGCCAACGACCGTGATCCCGACCGGCGTCTTACCGTCGGCTATCTCTCTCCCGATTTTCGCAAGCATCAGTTCCTGATGCAGCTTCATCCGTTGCTTGAGCATCACGATCGCGCGCAGGTCCGGTTGATCGCCTATGCCGATGTGGCGCGGCCCGACGACGAGACCGAGCGGTTGAAGCCGCTTTTCGAGGCGTGGCGCTCGATCCATGGTGTCGGGGACGAGGCGGTCGATCGCCTGATCCGCTCGGACGCAGTCGATGTGCTCGTCTGTGTCACCGGATATCTCGCGACATATCGGCGCCGCTTCGTGCCGCGAAAGGCACCGATCCAGGTTGCCGCGATCAACCAGGTCTCGAGTCCGGGCCTAGAGGCTTTCGATGCACGGGTCACCGATCGCTGGCTCGATCCGCCGGAGCAGGGAGATCCGGGACCCGAGCGGCTGATCCGCCTTTCGGCTGGCTTCGCTGTGTTCGCTGCCCCGGCTGCCGCGCCTGCGGTCACCGAGCTTCCTTCACTGACTCGAGGCCACATCACCTTCGGCTGCTTGATCGGCCCCCATCGAGTGGTCCAGATAGAATGTTAGTTCAGAGTTGGCCGTTGCGCTAGTTGGAGCGTGGCCGGCGAAGCCGATCGGCGTAGCGCAGCCGGCCATGCGGCGAATGCAGGCACGAACACTTCCGGTGCAGGCGGTTTGTAGCCGAGCGATTCATGCGG
>Ga0194132_10006501_pt1 | contig 18072 bp, 13 predicted proteins | sample TA2KigOf80mmetaG_FD_148612 | JGI IMG/M metagenome (GOLD analysis project Ga0194132, IMG submission 148612) | Freshwater microbial communities from Lake Tanganyika, Tanzania - TA2015054 Kigoma Offshore 80m | ecosystem: Environmental > Aquatic > Freshwater > Lake | place: Tanzania: Lake...
CTTGGTTTTGCGGGGTTTGTGTCCGAGGTTGTGGCGACGGCCGGCGGAATAGGACTTATAGCCCTTCGCCGTTTTGCGAAAACGCTTCGCTGCTGCCCGATTAGTCTTCAATTTGGGCATTGTCAGATACTCCTTGTTTCTAGCTTCGCTCGCAAGGTCTTTGCAGACCCGCTCACGTGCGGATGTTCACGCTGCCGTTCGACCCACCATGGATCGAATCGACCGTCCGAACATCACTTCCTCTTCGGCACAAACACCATGACCATCTGTCGACCTTCCATCAGTGGGTTCTGTTCGACGATCGCCTGCGCGGCGAGGTCTTGAACCAACCGATCGAGAAGTCGACGTCCGACCTCTTGATGCGCCATCTCCCGGCCGCGGAAACGCAGGGTTACCTTGGCCTTGTCACCTTCGGTCAGAAAGCGGATGAGATTACGCAATTTGACTTGGTAATCCGCCTCTTCCGTACCGGGGCGAAACTTCACCTCCTTGACTTGCTGCTGCTTCTGCTTCTTTTGCGCGGAGTGAAATTTCTTCTTCTGTTCGAAGAGAAACTTCCCGAAGTCCATGATCCGGACCACCGGCGGCTCACCCATCGGCGACACTTCGACGAGGTCAAGCTCACTGCTCTGCGCCATCTGAAGGGCTTCGAATCGGGTCATGATGCCGGCCTGAGCCCCATCTGCCGCGATCACCCGCACCTGCGGCGCCGTGATTTCCTCATTGCGCCGGATGCGCTTTGTTGCAGTCGAGATACGTCAATCCTCCAAAGTTCGGCGACCGCGGCTTTCTAGCTCGACGCGCAACCGCTCTACAAATGTCTGCGGGGACATCTGACCCAGATCCTTGCCGCTGCGGGTACGCACGGACAGAAGCTGCGCTGCCACTTCCTTGTCGCCTGCCACCAATAGGTATGGCACGCGCTGCAGCGTGTGCTCTCGGATCTTAAAGCCGATTTTCTCATTGCGCAAGTCGATGTCGACCCGAAGCCCCTGATTTTCAAGGAATTCGGCAACCTCCCGGAGATAGGCATCTTGGCGATCCGTGATCCCGAGCAGGACCACCTGCGCGGGCGCGAGCCAGGTGGGCAGCCGGCCGGCATGGTGTTCGATCAAAATGCCCAAGAAACGCTCCAGCGACCCGAAAATGGCGCGGTGGAGCATCACGGGGGTCTGCTTTTGGCTGCCCTCATCGATGTAGTGCGCCCCGAGCCGGCCGGGCAGGTTCAGGTCCACCTGCAGGGTGCCGCACTGCCAATCCCGACCAATGGCGTCCCGGAGCACGAATTCGAGTTTCGGACCGTAGAACGCGCCCTCCCCCGGGTTGAGGGTGAACTCGATACCCGCGACCGTCGCCGCCTCCTTGAGCGCCGCCTCGGCCTTGTCCCAGATGCCGTCCGAACCGACCCGCTTGGCCGGTCGGTCCGAGAACTTGATCCGCACGTCATCAAACCCGAAGTCTCGATAGATCTCGAGGATCAGTCGGGTCACCGCGACCGACTCCTCAGTGATCTGATCGGGACTCACGAAAAGATGCGCGTCGTCCTGCGTGAAGGCGCGGACCCGCATCAAACCGTGCAGCGCTCCAGAGGGTTCGTAGCGATGAACCTTGCCGAACTCGGCATAACGAATCGGCAGGTCTCGGTAGCTGCGAAGACCCTGCTTGAAGATCTGGACGTGTCCCGGACAGTTCATCGGCTTGATGGCGTAGACGCGTTCGTCGGGCGTCTGCGTCGTGAACATGTTCTCGCCGAACTTCTCCCAGTGACCCGAGGCCTCCCACAGGCTTCGGTCCATGAGCTCGGGGCCGTTCACTTCCTGGAATCCGGCGACCCGCTGCTTATCGCGCATGTAGCCGATCAGGGATTGGAACACGCCCCAGCCCTTCGGATGCCAAAATACGGCGCCCGGGGCTTCTTCCTGCATATGGAAGAGATCGAGCTCGCGGCCGATCTTGCGATGATCGCGCTTCTCAGCCTCTTCGAGGCGGGTTAAATAATCTTTGAGATCTTTGTCGTGAGTCCAAGCGGTGCCGTAGATGCGCTGCAGCATCTCGTTGTGCGAGTCGCCGCGCCAGTAGGCACCGGCCACCTTCATCAGCTTAAATACTTTGAGCTTACCCGTCGACGGCACGTGCGGACCCCGACACAGGTCGACCCACTTACCCTGCCCGTACAAACTGATCGGCTCGTTCGACGGAATACTCGCGATGATCTCGGCTTTGTAGTGCTCGCCCAAATTATTGAAGAAACTCACGGCGTCATCGCGAGCCATCTCGCGGCGCGTGACCTCGAGATTCGCTGACGACAGCTCGCGCATCTTGTCTTCAATGGCTGCGAGATCCTCGGGCGTGAAGGGACGCTTGTACGCGAAGTCGTAGTAAAACCCATCTTCGATGACCGGTCCGATCGTGACCTGCGCATCGGGGAAGAGCGACTGCACCGCCTGCGCCAACAAGTGAGCCGTCGAATGCCGAATCACCTCGAGGGCATTAGGGTGTTTATCGGTGACGATTTCGAGCCGCGCGTCTTGCGCGATCTTGAAGGAAGTATCGACGAGCGCTCCCGCCACCTTGCCCGCCAAAGCGGCTTTCGCGAGTCCCGCGCCGATGCTGGCGGCGACCTCAGCGACCGTCACCGCCTGATCGTAGGTTCTTTGACTGCCATCGGGCAGGGTTATCACGGGCATAGTTGCCGGTCTCCATCTCGTCGCGGCGCCACCACGGCGCCATGGCAAAAGGGGCGCTTCCGCGATGCGAAAACGCCCCCAGCCGAATTGGTAGGCGCGAGTGGGATCGAACCACCGACCACCACCATGTCAAGGTGATGCTCTACCACTGAGCTACGCGCCTGCAGAACGGCCGCGAACGATACCTTAGGCACCGACCAGCGGCAACCGGCGGACCCGTCGCCCAGTCAGTGCGGCCAAGGCGCTCACCACCGCCGGGGCGACCGGTGGGACACCAGGCTCCCCGACCCCGCCTGGAGGCGCCTCGCTCGGCACGATCCACGTTTCGATGGCGGGCGACTCCGCAAAACGAACCACGGGATACGCGTCGAAGTTGTCCTGCTCGACGCAGCCGTCCTTGAAGCTGATCCGACCATAAAGCGTGGCAGAGAGCCCGTAGATGATCGAACTTTCGAGCTGCTGCGCGACGAGGTTGGGATTCACGGCAACGCCGCAGTCGATCGCCGCCACCATCCGGTGCACTCGCGGAACGCCGTTTTCACCCTCGGACACGTCAGCAACGAGACCGACGATGCTGCCGAAGCTCTCGTGGAGGGCCACCCCGCGCGCTACGGGACGGCCATCCGGCGTAGCCCCAACCGAACGACCCCAATCCGCTTTCTCGGCAACCAACTTGAGCACCGCGGCGTGACGCGGACGATCGGTGAGATGACTGAGTCGGAACTCGACCGGATCACGCTTGGCGAGCGCCGCAAGTTCGTCGATGAACGATTCATTGAAGAACCCTTGCTGGGAATGACCGACCGAGCGCCAAAACCCGACGCCGACCGGCAGTTCGACGGTCGAGTGAGTGATCTTGTAATGCTCAAAGACGTAGACCTGATCGGCTGTGCCCTCGACGTTGCTCGCGTCGCTGCCAGGCGATGACATGCCGAGCTGACGCGGTATCGCCTGTGCGGCGATGGACTGACCGGCGGTGTGACACTGATAGGCCGTGACCTTCCCCGTCGCCGGATCAAGCGCCGCCGAAAGCTGCGCTCGTACCGCGGGACGATAGAAGTCGTGACGCGTGTCTTGCTCGCGCCGCCATTGCAGCTGAACGAGTTTGCCGGGCACGGCGCGACCCAGCGCCGCCGCGAGCGCGATGAAATCAGAATCAAGTCGTCGACCGAAAGCGCCTCCCAACAAGAGCGGTACGAGCGTGACCTGCTCGGGATCGAGCTCGAATACTTTGGCCGCCACATCACGCGATACGTTTTGGACCTGAACGCCTGCCCAAACCGTCGCGCGAGTCGTCTCGTATTTGACCGCACAGCACAAGGGCTCCATCGCGGCGTGCGCGAGGTACGGAACCTCGTACTCGGCGCGGAGCATCGACGAGACGCCCTGAATGATCTGCTCCGCCTCCCCTTTCTCACGGTAAACGTCGCGAGACGAGTTAGCGCGCACGCCCTCAGCGAGCGCATCTGCGATCAAGGACTGATCGAACGCACCCGCGGCTCCCGGACTCCAAGTCGCTTTGAGAGACTCTACGGCACGTCGTGCTCGCCATCTTTGGTTGGCTATCACACCGATCGCTGCGGGTGCGCCGGCTGCTGGCGGAATAACCACAACCTCCACGACCCCGGGCGAGGCTCGCGCCGCCGTCTCGTCGAAACTCACTAACGATCCGCCGACCAGCGGGCAAAGCTCGAGTTCGGCATACAGCATCCCCAGCTCGTGGACGTCCGCCGCAAATACGGCGGAGCCCGTGACTTTGTCGATGGCCTCCAAGCGTTTGGCCGGAGTCCCGATCAGGGTCCACTCGCGAGGCGACTTCAACGAAAAGTCGGAGACGGTCTCGATGGCCTCGTCACCGAGCGACACGATGGCACCAAACGTCATGGCCTGACCGTCGCGGCGGATGACCCGTCCCTCGTTCACTTCGCAGTCGGACGCAGGAATGTTCCAGTGTCGTGCCGCCGATGCTCTGAGCGATTCGCGCGCCATCGCGCCCGCCTCGCGCAGGACGATCCATAGGTCGGAAATGCTGGTCGACCCGCCGGTGACCATGAATCCGATCTCGCGCACCAACTTGGCTGTGAAGTGCGTTGCCAATCGAGTTGAGATCGGTGGGTTCGTGTCGCTCAGCGCCGGGTTACCGCCGGCCACCTTGACGTTGTTATAGACACTCGCAATCGGCGCCGCGGCGATTTGGATCGAATCAAGAGCACATCCGAGCTCCTCGGCGAGCAACATCGCGAGTCCGGTATGGGTGCCCTGTCCCACCTCCGCGCGAGGCATGAAGAGTGTGATCGAGTCATCACGACCGATGCGTACCCAAGCATTCGGCGCGAAAGAATCAGCGTCCTCCAAAAGATCTGCACCGCCTGTCATTCGTTGACGCGGAGGTAGCACGCCCCACCCCACTGCGAGCGCGCCGAGCGAGCCAAGACCCAACCACAGAACTGTGCGACGTTTCATCCTGCTTTCACCTCCAGCAAGCCGAATCCGGCGCGCCGCAACACTTCGATTTCATCGCGTAACCGCGCGGCCTCTTCAAACTCGAGATTGCGCGCATGCTTGAACATCTCTGATTCGAGCTGCTTCATGCGACGTAGCGCCTGCTCGGGTCGCAACTCGTGGATCGATGGCGTCTGTGCCGCGCCCGCCGGTTTCTTTGCGCCCTTCCCAAGCCGTGCGCGAAGCTTACCTTTCGGTAGCGGTGCGCCGCCCTCGGCCCGAGCACCCTCCATCACATCCACCACTTGCTTGACGATGCCACGGGGCGTAATGCTGTGTGTCTCGTTGAAAGCTACTTGCTTCTGCCGTCGGCGCTCGGTCTCTTCGATTGCACGCTGCATCGAGCCGGTCATTCGATCGGCATAGAGAATGGCTCGCCCATGGACGTTGCGAGCGGCACGGCCAATCGTCTGGATCAAGGAATTCGTCGAGCGGAGGAAACCTTCCTTGTCGGCATCGAGGACGGCCACAAGCGCCACCTCGGGCATGTCGAGTCCCTCACGGAGCAGGTTGATGCCGACCAGCACGTCGAACACACCAAGACGCAAGTCGCGAATGATTTCGCTACGCTCAACGGTCTCGATATCGGAGTGAAGATACCGAACCTTAACGCCATGCTCATCGAGATACTCGGTAAGATCTTCGGCCATACGCTTCGTGAGCGTGGTGATCAGCACTCGTTCCTGCCGCGCCACGCACTGCAAGATCTCCGATAGGACGTCATCCACCTGAGTCCGAACGGGCCTCACCTCCACATTCGGATCCACGAGCCCGGTGGGTCGTACAACTTGCTCGATCACCTGAGAGGCATGACGGGCCTCGTACTCACTGGGGGTGGCCGACACGAAAATCATCTGGGGCGCAAGTCGCTCCCATTCCTCGAACTTCAACGGACGATTATCGAGTGCCGAGGGCAAGCGGAATCCATACTCAACCAGCGTCTCTTTTCGTGACCGGTCGCCTTTGTACATCGCGCCGAGTTGGGGTAAGGTCTGATGGCTCTCATCGACCACCAGCAAAGAGTTTGGCGGTAAGTAATCATATAGACACGGCGGTGGCTCGCCGGGTTCGCGTCCCGATAGGTACCTCGAGTAGTTCTCGATTCCGGCGCAGTACCCCACCTCTTTCATCATCTCCAGGTCGAACATCGTTCTTTGTTCAAGGCGCTGGGCTTCCACGAGCTTATCGGCCGCGCGAAGTTCGATGAGCCGCTCTCGGAGCTCTTCGCGAATGTAGTCGATCGCTTGGATCAACCGGTCTTTCGGAGTGACGAAGTGGGTGCCCGGATAGACCGTGAAACGCGGTACCTTGCGGACGACGGATCCGGTCAAGGGATCGAAGATCGCAAGGCTGTCGATGGTGTCGTCAAAGAGTTCGACGCGAACCGCATCACGTCCCGATTCCGCAGGAAAGATGTCGATGATATCGCCACGCACCCGAAACGTACCCTGAGAAAAATCGATCTCGTTACGCGTGTACTGCATGTCCGCCAATCGTCGTAGCAACTTGCGCTGATCGAGGCGCTCGCCACGCACAAGGTGCAACACCATCGCCAAGTAGGTCTCGGGGTCGCCGAGACCGTAAATCGAGGACACCGTGGCGACGATGATGCAATCGGGTCTTTCGAGCAGCGCCTTCGTAGCCGAGAGGCGCATTTGTTCGATGTGTTCGTTGATCGAGGCGTCTTTCTCGATATAGGTGTCACTCGCGGGCACATACGCTTCGGGTTGGTAGTAATCGTAGTACGACACGAAGTACTCGACGGCGTTATCAGGAAAGAACTCCCTGAATTCGCCGTAGAGCTGCGCCGCGAGTGTTTTGTTGTGGGCCAGAACCAGGATCGGTCGCTGAACGGCCTGGATGACGTTCGCGACCGTGAACGTTTTGCCGCTACCGGTGACCCCGAGCAGGGTTTGGTGAGCGAGCCCACTTCGAAGTCCGTCGATCAGGCCGGCGATGGCCGCCGGCTGATCCCCGGCGGGTTGGTAATCGGATTTGAGCCTGAATTTGGCCATATGGGGCTTACTATATCGACTCGAGGCTTCCGATGTTCTAGCTAGTTTTCGAGCGGTGTGCGGGGCCGCTTGACGGGCCGCAGCGCATTCCAGAAAATGCGCCGCTGGTTCCGTCTGCCGTTCCCCGGTAGCTCAGTCGGTAGAGCGTCGGACTGTTAATCCGCAGGTCGCTGGTTCGAGTCCAGCCCGGGGAGCCAATCTCTGGCATGTCCGTACCGACCACATGGGTAACGGATTATTCCGGAGACCTACGTAACACCTTAGCATCGAAGGGGTTTGGCGCGCACTCGAAGTGCGCGCTCTCGTGGTCGAAGAACCCCAAGTCGTGGTGCATGAAGCTGACGAGCCAGACACTCTCGCTGATCTCTTTGACGCCAACGGTTTGACCGGTGAGCGCTTTGCCGAGGCTGATCTTTTTGCGATCGATGCAGAGTCTGCCGCAGCGAGTGATGGTGATCGCCTTGTCGTGGAAGGGATAGTCGAGCTCACCGATGCCGGTGTAGGGGCGCGGTGAGGGTCGATAGAGTTCGCTCGGTGTTTTCATACCGAGCGCTTGATGAGGGCGTACCTGATTGAACTCGTCAACGAACGTATCAAAGCGTGCCTACTGCTGAAGTAGGTTTTCCCCTGCGGGTTTGGTGGCTTCTTTTTTGAGCGTCAGATGCATGGGCTCGTGCCGTCCGTTCTGCTGCGGGCGTCCTGGCTTGATGCGCTCGAGCGCGATGCCGAGCCGCAGCCACCAGACCGAGAGCGTGGTGAGCCCAAAGAGCGCCCAGCCACTTGCGAAGGGTATCCCGTTATCTGTCCTGATCGATTTGGGCAGGCCGTATTCGCGAAAGAGTCGCTCGAAGACGGTGACGGCGTACTGGGTACGTGTGTTACTGAGCGCCTCACAGCCGATGAGATAACGACTCGCGAAGTCGGTGACGGTGAGCGGATAGCAGTAGCGAGCATCGGCGAGCATGAACTCGCCCTTGTAGTCGGCGCACCAGAGGTCGTTGGGTTCAGTAGGGATTGAGAGCGCGGTCCCCTCGGCCCTATAGCGCCGCTGACGACCGCGCTTGACGAGACCATGGCGATCAAGGGCGGCATGCACGGTGCTGATGGCTGGCAGGGGAACCTCGGCGCCGATCCGCCGGCGCAGCTTCTCGCGGATTTTGGGAGCACCCCAGCTGGGGTGCTCCCGCTTGATCGAAAGGATCTCGTTCTCGATCTGAAAGGGTAATTGTCGAGCCTGTCGGGAGGGTTTACGGCTGCGATCGGTCAGTCCCTCTAGCCCCGTATCTTTGTACCGATTGAAGATCTTGTAGCCTGTTTTACGGGAGATCTCGAACTCCCGACACAGCTCTGCCATCTTCTCGCCCTCTAGCAGGCGAGCCACGAACCGAAGACGCTCATCCATTTTGCAACACTCCCGCCATGGCATCTGCGTGTCTCCCGCAAATGCCGCAAAGTGTTACCTATGTGATCGGTATGACCTGTAACCTATGTGCCGAAAAGCACAGCAGGGGCACATCACCCGCCCGAGCACCAATGGTCAGGGCAGCGCGGTCAATAATTCAGTTTGTCTGGCGACGCATTGAAGCGCTGGATCGAGTTGAGAACGATGTTCCGCGCCTGATCAGCGTCGCCCCACCCACTGATCTTGACCCACTTTCCAGGCTCAAGATCCTTGTAGTGCTGGAAGAAATGCCCGATACGCTCGAGCCAGTGCTTCGACACCTGGGCGATGTCGTGGACATGCGAGTATCCGTTGAACACTTTGTCGACGGGCACTGCGAGGAGCTTTTCGTCGGAGCCCACTTCATCCTGCATCATCATCACACCCACGGGACGGCAACGGATCACCGAGCAGGGAACGAGCGGTAACGGCAGAATGACGAGCACGTCCGCGGGGTCACCATCACCGCACAGCGTGTGCGGGATGTAGCCGTAGTTGCAGGGGTAACGCATGGGCGTCGACAAGATGCGGTCGACGAAGATCGCACCCGTGGCTTTATCCACTTCGTATTTGACCGGATCAGCGTCCTTTGGGATCTCGATGATGACGTTGACGTCGTTTGGGACATCCTTACCCGTAGGTACCAAATCAAGTGCCATGCTTCCTTATTCCTTGAGTTAAACCGATCGCGAAATCAGTTCCTTCATGATCTCGTTCGTGCCGCCGTAGATACGCTGCACCCGTGAGTCGGCGAACATGCGGCACACTAGGTACTCGTTCATGTAGCCGTAGCCGCCATGGAGCTGCACGCACTCGTCGAGCACCTGCTGCTGCATGTCGGTGACCCAGTACTTCGCCATCGAGGCAGTTTCATTGTCGAGCTTACCCGTCCGCAACTTCTGGATGCAGTCATCCACGAACACCCTGGCGACGCGCGTGACGGTCGCGCACTCGGCCAGCTTGAACCGAAGATGCTGCATCTGACCAATGACCTGCCCGAAGGCTTTGCGTTCTTTGACGTGTTTCGAGGTCTCGGCGACGGCGCCCTCCATCGCGGCTACGCCGCAGAGTGCAATGATGAGCCGCTCGTATGGCAGATCGCCCATCAGCTGATACATGCCGAGCCCCTCTTCGGTACCGAGGCGGTAATCCACCGGGACACGAACGTCCTCAAAAAAGAGCTCGGCAGTGTCCTGCGCATGCATACCCATTTTATCGAGTACCCGGCCCACCCGGTAACCCGGAAGATTTTCGGTCTCGACCATGATGAGCGAGAGTCCGCGCTTGCGATCCTCGGTATTCGTGCGAGTGACCAGCATGAGCAGCGACGCCTGACCGCCGTTGGTGATGAAAATCTTTGAGCCGTTGATGCGGTAGTGATCGCCTTCGAGCACCGCGCGGGTACGAATTCCCTGCAGATCAGAACCGGCTCCGGGCTCGGTCATGGCAATGGCCCCGATGAGCTCGCCACGAGCCATACGAGGCAACCAACGCTTCTTCTGGGCTTCAGTGCCGTAGTTGTAGACGTAATGCGCACACATGCTGTGAACGCCTTGTCCAAAACCCGATAGACCGCGTCGAGCCTGCTCTTCGTAGAACACCACTTCGTGACGGAAGTCTCCACCCGCACAACCGTACTCCGCAGGTAGATCAAGACACAGCAGCCCCATCTGACCGGCCTTGCGCCAAATGTCCGTACCTACAGTATGTTGACGACGCCACGCTGCATCGTTCGGCACCATCTCGGTTTCGACGAAGCGCGCGACGTTCTCTCGAAACAAACTCAAGTCATCGTCGGCCCAAGGGGACACATAAGGCAGCATTGAAAGCTCCTACGTTCCGGCGTCATATCGCCGGAGATCATTGATCAGCGTTTTTTTCGTGAGGCCGGAGGACTTTCGAAGACCTTACGCAGATGCGCTCGAAAATCTTTTCCTAGGGCGGGATGCGCGAGTGCATACGCGACCGTGGCCTGCAAATAGCCCAACTTACTGCCGCAGTCGTAGCGGGTACCTTCGAACTTATACGCGTACACCGCCTCTTCCTGCAGGAGTCGCGCGATGCCGTCGGTCAATTGAATCTCGCCGCCCGTACCCACCCCGATTCGCGCAAGATGATCGAAAATGGCGGACGACAATAGATAACGCCCGACGGCTGCAAGATTGGACGGCGCGTCGGCCGGCTTCGGCTTCTCGACGATTCGGCGAATTCGCGCTGTTTGACCCGGAGCTTCGACCGCCACGATGCCGTATTTGTCGGTGTCTTTGCGCGGTACGGTTTCGCAGCCGATCACGCTTGCGCCCTTCGCCGCATACACCTCCGCCATTTGCGCAAGACAAGGCTTCTCCGCAGTGATCAAATCGTCGGCGAGGTGAACAAAGAATGGTTCGTTTCCAACTGCGGGTCGTGCGCAGAGCACAGCATGACCGAGACCAAGCGGCGCCGGCTGACGGATGTAGATACACGTGGCGTAACTCGGCAGCACGCTGTGCAGTTGCGTGAGCAGCACGGACTTGCCCTGCGACTTGAGCAAGCCCTCGAGTTCACGATCGGAATCGAAGTGATCTTCGATGGCGCGCTTGGACGCGCCGGTAATGAACACCAAACGTCTCGCACCCGCGGCGAGCGCCTCTTCGACGGCGTATTGAATCAGTGGCTTATCGACCACCGGCAGCATTTCTTTGGGACTCGCCTTGGTCGCCGGAAGGAATCGGGTTCCCCGCCCTGCAACCGGGAACACCGCCGTCTCGATAAGGGGACGCTTGGCCATCGACTACTCCGAAAGATCAGGCCCGGAATGGTAAACCAAGCGCCCCTCAACCGGGCAGAGACGTTATCGACCTCCGACGCCGGGATTCGACGCGTTTTGCGCGGGGTTCGCGGGCCGGGGCCGGCGGCGGTCGGACCACTCGAGGGCCGAGTCGATGCGATGCCCGCCCCACGGTCAGGCGCGCGCGATTGTTCTCGAGAGTCTTCGCGCCAATTCCTTTGGTCAGGGCGAGTTCATCGACCGATTGAAAGGCGCCGTTCTCTTGTCGATGTTCGACGATCGCCCGGGCTTTGGACTCACCAATACCCTTCATTTCACAGGCTAGGGTCGTGGCATCCACCGAGTTGATGTTGATCAAGGCGCTGGTCGAAAGAGTCGAGGGCGTTGATGGGGTCGATGTGGCCTGAGCGACAGCGAGCAGTGACCCCAAAAAACAAGGACGAGAGCAGTAACTCGACTGATCATGGAAGGTCCGTCAGCTCGGATGCGTGGCGCCGACATGACGACACGCGCGGTAGGCTATTCCGTTCTTGGTCCATCACGAGGACCGAATCGACGTGGAGCGTCGACTAATGGGGTGCTTAGTCGCGGATCGGGCTCGAGATACTGTCGTTGACCCGCTCGCGCAGATCTTTGCCCGGCTTGAAATGCGGCACGTATTTTCCGGACAACGCCACCTCCACGCCGGTCTTCGGGTTACGACCCGGACGGGGCGGTCGGAAATGCAACGAGAAACTGCCGAAGCCGCGAATCTCAATCCGCTCGCCCGTCGCAAGCGCGTCGCTCATGATCTCGAGAATTTGCTTGAGAGCGAGCTCGATATCCCTCGCCGGCAGATGTTTCTGCTTGGACGTAATGAGTTCGATGAGTTCCGACTTCGTCATGACAACCTCGTGACGTCGTCAGGAGAGTAGCGCATCCCGCACAGGATCCGCGGCTCGCCCTAATTTCACGTTACACCCTCAACCGCGATCGCGGTCCGAGTTGATCTGCGCCTTGAGGAGTTCGCCGAGGCTGGTGCCCGCCGTCGGGCCCGTCTGCTCCGAACGATAGCTCTGCACGGCCTCTGCTTCTTCGGATACTTCCTTCGCCTTGACCGAGAGCGAGATCGAGCGCGTTTTGCGATCGACGCCCATGAACTTGGCCTTGATCTCGTCGCCTTCCTTCAGGAACTGGCGCACATCCTCGACTCGACCGCGACCGAGCTCCGACGCACGCAGCTGGCCTTCGACACCGTTGCCGAGATCGATGATCGCACCACGCGCATCAACTTCTTTGACAACACCGCGAACGACGGTGCCCTTCGGATTGTCGACGATGTAACCCGCGAACGGATCTTTCGCCAACTGCTTGATGCCGAGGCTGATGCGTTCACGCTCCGGATCGATCGCGAGCACCATCGCTTCGATGGTCTGACCCTTCTGGAAGCTACGAACAGCCTCTTCACCCGGGGTATCCCAGGAAATGTCGGAGAGGTGCACGAGGCCGTCGATGTTGCCCGAGAGACCGATGAAGATGCCGAAGTCGGTGATCGACTTGATCTGACCCGACACCTTGTCGCCACGGTTGAAATTCTCGGAGAACTCGCGCCACGGATTCGGGACGCACTGCTTGAGGCCGAGGCTGATACGGCGACGCTCTTCGTCGCAATCGAGCACCATGACTTCGACTTCCTGCCCCGTCTGCACGACCTTGGCCGGATTGACGTTTTTGTTGGTCCAATCCATTTCCGAGACGTGGACAAGACCTTCCACGCCGTCCTCGATTTCGACGAACGCGCCGTAGTCGGCAATGTTCGTGACCTTGCCGAACACGCGAGTATTGGGTGCGAAGCGGCGATTGATGCTCTCCCACGGATCGGCGCCCAACTGCTTGAGGCCGAGGCTGACACGCGAACGCTCGCGGTCGAACTTGAGGATGCGAACTTCAACTTCCTCCCCGACCTTGACCACTTCAGACGGATGCTTGACGCGCCTCCACGCCATGTCGGTGATGTGCAGCAGACCGTCGATACCGCCGAGGTCGACGAACGCACCGTAGTCGGTGAGGTTCTTGACCGAGCCCCGAACGACCGAACCTTCCTGCAAGTTGTCCATGAGCGCCGTGCGCTCCGCCGAGCATTCCTGCTCGACGACGGCGCGGCGGGAGACCACGACGTTATTCCGCCTCTGGTCGAGCTTGATGACCTTGAATTCGAGCGGCTTGTTTTCGAGATACGCCGTATCGCGAACCGGACGAACGTCGACGAGCGAGCCCGGCAGGAACGCGCGGACGTGTTCGATTTCGACCGTGAAACCGCCCTTCACGCGACCCGTGATAATACCCGTGACGATTTCACCCTTCGAGAAGGCGTCCTCGAGGCGTGTCCAAGTACGAGCGCGCTTGGCTTTATCGCGCGAGAGACGTGTTTCGCCGGTGCCGTCTTCGACGGAGTCAAGAGCGACCTCGACCATTTCGCCGACGGTGACTTCGATTTCTCCCCGGTCATTCTTGAACTGCTCGACGGGAATGACGGCCTCCGACTTGAGACCGACGTTGACGATGACCATTTCGCTGCCGACATCGACCACGAGACCCGAGAGGATCTGACCCGGGCGAATGCGCTGGCTGGCCAAACTCTGTTCGAACAGTTGTGCAAAAGATTCAGTCATGTATTTACTCATACGATGCAAAGGGCACCGCGCCTGTTGTCCCGGTCGCCACATCAGTGAAGCCACGGGCGTTGACGACACAGTCGGACGACGAGCGCCCGACCAACCAAAAACCGATCGAATTCCGTGAGGGTCAGCGCCAGAGGGCGCGCGAGCGTCCGAGTTCGATCACCCGTTCGAAGATCTCGTCGACCGGCACTCCGGACGAGTTAATCACGAACGCGTCGGACGCAGGCCTGAGCGGTGCCACGCTGCGGGTTGAATCCCGCAGGTCGCGCTCGGCGATCTCCCGCGAAAGGCGGGCGAGACTAACACCAGAATCCTTGTCTTTCAACTGCTTATAGCGCCTTAAGGCCCTCTCGTCGGCGCTCGCGGTCAGGAAGATTTTGAGGGGGGCGTCGACGAAAATAACTGTCCCCATGTCCCGGCCGTCTGCGATCAATCCGGGCGCCTCTGCAAACGCCCTCTGACGCTCGGTGAGGGCGGAACGAAGCTCTGGCCACGCCGCCACCCGAGAGGCCCCCTGACCCGTCTCCTCGGCCCGAACGAGGCGGGTGACATCCCGCCCGGAGAGCTCGATACGCTCCGCGCCGTCCTCGCCCGTCCCAAAGACCACCTTCATGGTTCGTGCGAGCGCCACATGCCCGGGAACATCACCGGCGCTTAGAGCGGCCAATTGTCCGGATACCGCGACCAGCCGATAGAGAGCACCGCTATCAAGCAGGTGCCAACCGAGTCGCTGGGCGAGCCGCCGACAGACCGTACCCTTCCCCGAACCGGACGGGCCGTCGATGGCGACAACAGGCGCGCGCACCGTTGACCCGATCGTCGTCATCCTGAGGTCCTCACGCCCGTCGCCCCATCACGGAGATTCAACCCGAGCTCGCGAGCAAGGCCCGCGAAGCCGGGGAACGAGGTGGCCACGTTCGCCGTATCGAGGATTTCGATCTCACCGCCGGCCTGCAACGACGCGACGGCGAACGACATGGCGATCCGATGGTCACCTCGGCTGTCGATGCGGCCCGCTTGAAACACGGGTCCCGGACCGCCGCGACCATCGAGCTGCATCCCATCAGCGAGCAGACGATGAGGAACACCCAGCGCAGTGAGACCTTCCGACATTGTCGCGAGACGATCGCTTTCTTTGACGCGAAGCTCCTCGGCGCCGCGAAGTAGCGACCGACCGTGCGCGCACGCGGCGGCAATGAAAAAAATCGGAAACTCGTCGATCGCCAAGGGCACGAGCTCGAGCGGGACGTCGATGCCGCGCAGCTTGGAAGGTCGAATTCGCAAGTCCGCCGTCGGTTCCGGGCCCCGGGTCGCAAGGTTGGAGACGGTGATGTCGGCGCCCATCAAACGAAGAATGTCGAGAAGTCCGGTGCGGGTTGGGTTCATTCCCACGCCTCGAAGCTCGATTTCACGGGCTTCGGCAATACAACCCGCCACCAAGAAAAAAGCCGCTGACGAAAAATCGCCGGGGACGCTCACGTGGGCGCCGCGAAGGCGCTGACCGCCCTGCAGGCTGACCGTGGGTCCCTCGCGCTGCAGTTCGACTCCAAAACACGCCAACATTCGCTCGGTGTGATCACGAGTGGGCGCGGGCTCGGTGACCTGAGTCACGCCCGATCCTCGAAGTGCAGCGAGTATCACCGCCGATTTCACCTGAGCACTCGCCATCGGCATCTTGAAGTCGATGCCACGAAGCGCGGGTGTACCCCGAATCACAACGGGGGGCTTACCGTCGCGGGTCTCAATACGCGCACCCATCAAGCGCAGGGGCGCAGCCGCACGTTCCATGGGTCGCCGCATCAAAGATTGGTCGCCGACGAGAATCGAATCAAAGTTTTGACTGGTGAGAAGCCCCATAAAGAGACGCATCGCCGTGCCCGCGTTTCCCATATCGAGCGGCTGCTCGGTCCCTCGCAGACCTTCGATCCCGACACCCTGAATACGAACGCACGATGCGGACGGTTGCTCGATCGACACGCCGAGCGCTCGCAAAGCTTTGAGCGTCGCAAGACAATCTTCGCTTTCGAGAAAGCCCTCGACGGTCGTCACACCATCGGCGATTCCCCCGAGCATCAGTGCACGGTGGGACACCGATTTGTCGCCCGGAACGCCCACTTGCCCCGTCACGCTACGAACGGGTGACACGACCCAACGATCTGATGTCTGAGCGGTCACAACACCGCGCGCGGATAGGAGCCCAAAATCCGGAACAAGGAGGCCCGCGCCTTGAGCCCCGCGAGGGCTCGCGCCAGCGCGGGATCGTCACGATGACCCTCGAGATCCATGAAGAACACGTAATCCCATTTTCGGCGCTGTGAGGGTCGCGACTCGATACGCGTCAAGCTGACGCGATTCTTGGCAAGCGGTTCGAGCAGTCGGTGCAGGGCGCCGGGCGACTCGGTGTGCCCAGTGGACACCAGGAGCGTCGTACGATCATTTCCACTCGAGCCGAACGTTCGTCGACCGATCACGAGAAAACGCGTGGTGTTGTCGGGTCGATCTTCGATGTCCGCCGACAAAATCGTCAGTCCATACACCTCGGCTGCCGTTTCGCCGGCGATCGCTGCCGTTCCCTTCTCGTCGCGGGCTCGGCGCGCCGCCTCCGCATTACTTGACTCCACGATCAACTCGACGTCAGGCAAAGTTTCTTTGAGCCATTGGCGACACTGCGCGAGCGACTGCGGATGACTGCAAATGCGCTTGATCTCGCGCAAGGTCCGCATCATACCCATGATATTTTGACGAATACGAATTTCCACTTCACCGCAAATGTGAAGCGGTGAAGTCAAGAAACGATCGAGCGTATGGTTGACGCTACCCTCGGTGGAATTTTCGATGGGTACGACACCGAAGTCGGCATGACCGGTCTCCACCTCGTGAAAGACCTCATCGATGGTCGACAATGCCAAGACCCGCGCCGAATGACCGAAGTGTTTGTAGACCGCTGCCTGAGAGAACGTCCCCTCAGGACCCAGGAACCCCACCTTCAATGGTTCCTCCTGCGCGAGACAGGCCGACATGATCTCGCGGAAAAGCCTCACGACCTCTTCATCTCGAAGCGCCCCGCTCGAACGCGCCGCCGCATTGCGCTCGAGCGCCATGCGTAGCACCTGAGCCTCGCGCTCGGGACGATAAAAGTCGACGAGCCGTCCCTGTTTGCCTTTTGAAATGCCGACCTTGCGCGCGAGCCGCGCGCGCTCATTAAGCAGGTAATGCAACCGACGATCAACGTCGTCGATCTTCGATCGCAAGCCGGCGATCTCGCCTGGAGCTTGTCGCTTTAGGCGACTCTTAAAGGCAGATGTCTTGCTGCGGCGGGCCATGATGGAATTCCGTAGAACTAAAGCACTCGGGCGGAGAGTACGCCGTCGATCGCCCGAATGCGACCGAGCAAAGCGAAATCCACCGCACCCTCGACGTCGATGAGAGTGTAGGCCACCTCACCCCGAGACTTATTGAGAAGCTCCGAAATATTGATCCCCGCACCGGCCAGTAACGTGGACATTTGACCCACCATGTTGGGGACGTTGCTATTGGCAACGGCGATTCTCGCCGTACCCGGAATGCGTGGAAGATGGGCGTCCGGAAAATTCACGCTGTGGCGAATGTTACCGTTCTCAAGGTAATCGCGTAGCGTGTCAGCCGCTATCACGGCGCAGTTTTCCTCAGCCTCTCCTGTCGACGCACCAAGATGGGGAAGCGTCACCACTTTTCGATGGCCTTTCAACGCATTGTTTGGAAAGTCGCAAATGTAAGCGTGAAGCTGACCCGTATCGAGCGCTGCGATGACTGCGGCGTCGATCACGATGGGGGCTCGGGAGAAATTGAGCAGCACACCGCCCTTGGCTATCAGGGCGATCCGAGCGGCGTTGACAAGACCACGGGTCGTAGCGATCAGCGGAACGTGCACCGACACAAACTGACTGCGCACAAAAAGATCGTCGAGCGAAACTGCCTGTTCGATGGATGACGACAATTGCCACGCTCGCTGCACCGT
>Ga0194132_10006502_pt1 | contig 18071 bp, 18 predicted proteins | sample TA2KigOf80mmetaG_FD_148612 | JGI IMG/M metagenome (GOLD analysis project Ga0194132, IMG submission 148612) | Freshwater microbial communities from Lake Tanganyika, Tanzania - TA2015054 Kigoma Offshore 80m | ecosystem: Environmental > Aquatic > Freshwater > Lake | place: Tanzania: Lake...
GGGCTCCGCTCAGCGCGCTCGGCCTGCTGCAGCACCGCAATCGCCACTGGGACAAGACCACGCACACGCGCAGCTTGACGCTCGTCGAGGCGCAGTCGCAGGTCGCGTCGCTCGCGGAGCGGGCGCCGTCTCACAGCGGCCGCTGGCGGTTGGTGGGCGCCACCGTCGGCGTGGCGGCCGTGCTCGGCATCGTCGGCACCGATGCGCCCGACCTCATCGCCAAGCGCTTATGGCTGCCGTTCGACGAGCACGCGACGCTGCTGCTGGACGGCGATACCCATCGCGCGCAACAGCGGCTGCGGGACGCGATCGAAGAGCGACCGGAGGACGAGGTCGCGCACGGCTTCCTTATCCTTTCTGACCGCGTCGCCGGGTCGGGGCCACCCGAGCTGCGTAAGCTCCTCGCCGCCGAGCCGCAGCCCGACGAAGCGTTCCTGGAGATGGTGAAGGTTGTGCTGCGATTGCGCGCGCACCCCAACGGCTTATGGCTGACGCATGAGCTGGTGCGCATGCAGTACGGCGAGCATCCGGATGGATTCGCGCGAACGGCGTCGTTGTACATGGAGCGCAAGCGATTCGACGACGCGGCGGCGGCGCTCGCCGTCGGACGGGCGCGCCTCGGGCCCATGCCGGTGCTGCTGCGCACGGAAGCGCGGTTGTACTTGTCGACGCGGCAAGCGGAGAAGGCGGTTCGCGTCCTCGAGGAAGCGACGCGGGTCGCGCCGCGCGACGCCGACTTCGCGGCCAAGCTCGGCCAGGCCTACGTTTTGGCGAACCAGACCGGCGCGGCGCTGCGCGCCTGGGACCGTGCGCTCGCGCTCGATCCGCGCGGGCATCTCGTCGCCGCCGACCGGGACACGTTGTGGCAGACGAAGCTTTGGGGGACACTGACGGCGCGGTAGCGGAACGACGCGCACCGAACGAAACCGAAGAGGGCCGGCCGCGTGCGCGGCCGGCCCTCTCTTTTCGACATCGCATCCGGTCGTCGGCACGGGGGATCCGCGCCGCGCCGGCGACCGCTAGATCGCCGGCGCGGCGATGAACTCCGTCGTCAGCTTGGAGATCTTTTCGTTCAGCTCCGGCGTCAGCTTGACCTCGACGGACTTCAGGTTGTGCGCCTGCTGATCAACCTTCGTCGCGCCGACGAGCGCGACCGTGACGCCGGGCTGCGCCATGACCCAGGCCAAGCTGAGCTGCGCGATCGGCACGCCGGCCTCGCTCGCCAACGCCTCCATCTCGTTCGCGAGCGCAAGCCCGCGGTCGTTGAGCATGCGCGTGAACATCGGCTGCGTCGACGCGCGCGAGCCCTCGGGGATCTTTCCGCCCGCGTACTTTCCGGTGAGAATGCCGCCGGCGAGCGGGAAGTAGACGAGCGTGCCGACGCCTTGGTCGATGCAGGCCGGCAGCAGCTCGGTCTCGATCGCTCGGTTCGCGGGCGAATACGGCGGCTGCACGGAGTCGAACCGCACGAGATTGTGGCGGTCGCTGATCCACAGCGACTTCAGCAGCTGCCAACCCGTGTAGTTGGAGCAGCCGACGTAGCGAACCTTGCCCATGCGCACGAGATCGTCGAGCGCGCGCAACGTCTCCTCAAGCGGGGTCGTGCCGTCCCACTTGTGGATCTGGTACAGGTCGATCCAATCCGTTTGCAGGCGGCGCAGGCTGCCTTCGACCTCGCGGAAGATGTGCGCGCGCGACGATCCGCCGTCGTTCGGCGCGTCGGAGATCGTCCATCCGACCTTCGTCGCCAGGACGACCTTGTCGCGGCGATCCTTCAGCGCCTTGCCGATGATCGTCTCGGACTTCGTGCCCGTGTACACGTTCGCGGTATCGATGAGCGTGACGCCGTTATCGATGGCGTGATGGATCACGGCGATCGACGTGGCCTCGTCCGCGCGAACGCCGAACGCGTTCGTTCCCAGGCCGTAGGCGGACACGCGGAGTCCGGTCCGGCCGAGCTGGCGGTAGATCATCCTCATTCACCTCATTGGTTTAACTTGTCGTTGGAACGGTATTACTATCATACGTGAAAGTAGGCACCTGCGCTCCGCCCGCCGAATAAGGTGGGGAAACGAGGGGGAGCGATCCGATGACGATTCAGCTACGCCGGTACGTGATCCACAAGAACCAGATGGACGAGTTCGTGAAGGTCTGGCGCGACGGCGTCGTGCCGTTGCGGAAGAAGCACGGCTTTCGCGTGCTCGGGGCCTGGATCACGCACGATCGCAACGAATTCGTCTGGCTCGTCGCGCACGACGGCAACTTCGCCGCCGCCGACGCCGCGTACTACGCGTCCCCCGAGCGCGGCGCGATCACGCCGAATCCGAGCAGCTTCATCGCGAAGTCCGAGGTGACGCTGGCGGCGTCGGCGGTCCCCTGAAGCGCCCAGTGGCCCCGGTCGCGAGGCACGATCGGCAGAGATCATCCCCGCCGGAGTCCAACAAGCGGGTTCGGGAGGAGCGTTGCATGAAGAGAATTCGTAACGCAGTTCGCCGTTCGTCGATCCTGCTCTTCGCGATCGTCGCGATGCTTGCGTCCGGCCAGGCTGGCGCCGGCCCCGCGGTCACGTTCAATCCGCAGCTTGCCGACACGCTGCGCGTCGCGTGGTCGCGCATCGGTCCCACCGACAACGTCGATCCGCAGACAGCGCGCAGCGTCACGAACTGGCGCCTGGTCATGGAAGCGTACGAGACGTTGACGTATTACCCGGACCCGACGGCCGAGCCGCAGCCGTTCCTGGCCGAATCGTGGCGCCGCTTGGAGGGCGGCCGCGTCTGGGAGTTCAAGCTCAAGCGCGGCATTCGTTTCAGCACCGGCAACGAGATGACCGCGGAGGCCGTGAAGTACTCGATCGACCGTGCGATGCGCATCGGCATCGGCTCGATCTTCCCGCTGGAGGGCATCTACGATCGCACCGAGGTCGTCGACCGTTACACGGTGCGCTTCCACCTCGAGAGCTCGACGCTGGCGTGGCCGGCGATCCTCGCGAATCCGGTCATCCTCGGCATCATCGATCCCGACTACGTCGAGAAGAACGGCGGCATCCAGATCGGCCGCGCCAACCCGGTCGTCTCGCGCACGAGCGCCGGCACCGGCCCGTGGGTCGTCGAGGAGATCCGCCCGAACGAGCGCATCCAGTACCGGCGCAACCCGAACTACTGGCGCGGCTGGCAGGCGCCGTACCTCGAGCGCGTCGCGATCCAGATCGTGCCGGAGGAATCCACGCGTCTGCTGCTGCTCGAGCGCGGCGACGTCGACATCGCCGAAGTCAGCGGCCTGTCGTTGCCGGAGCTGAAGAATCGCATCCGCGCGAACAGTCTGCCGATCCGCGTTATCGAGAACGACGCGCGCGGACGGCCGCTGCCCAGCCTCGGCCTGTTCTGGGTGAACCTGAACCACGGGGTGCTGCCGACGAGCGACATCAATGTCCGCCGCGGCCTGCGCCACTCGTTCAACTACGAGCAGTTCCTGTCGCGCGTCATGAACGGGTACGGCGTGCGCATGCGCGGCTTGGTTCCCAGCGCGGCGCCGTGCGCCGACAAGACGTACCAGCTGCCGCAGTTTGACCTCGTGCGCGCGAAGCGCTTCTTCGACGAGGCGTCGCCGGCGGCGCAGCAGGTGCTGCGCCAAGGATTCGTGTTCCGGTTCCAGACGAATTACGTTCTGCAGCGCGAGGGTGCCCTGATGTGGCAGGCGGATCTGGCGCGCGTCGGCGTCAACGTCCGCTTGGAAGAGGTTGATGCGTCGACGTGGCTGCAGACGACGCGCACGCGGCCGGGTCAGCCGCTTTCCGAGGCGCGCTGGACGGGCAGCTACCCGGATCCCGAGTACTTTATGCATCCGATCCGCACGGGCTACTGGCCGCCGACGGGATTCGGATCCGCCTACGCGGGCGGTCCCGAGATCGACGGCTTGATTCAGGCGGCGCGCACGGCCGGCACGTGGGAGCGGCGCTGTGAGTTCTACAAGCGCCTGTCCAACTGGCTGAACGAGGACGCCACATTCGTGGAAGTCTCGGAGCTGCACGGCGGCATCCATCCGTTCAACGTTCAGGCGAACTGGGTGCGCGGATTCGTGCACAACCCCGCGACGACGTCGCCGAGCGTCTTCTACCCGATGTTCAAGCGCCAGTAGCGCGTTGCTCGTGAACGGCACGGCATGATCGCCTACCTTCTGCGGAGGCTGGGCGCGCTGATCATCGTCCTGTTCGGGATCACCCTCGTGGTGTTCGTCATCTCGAGGGTGATCCCAACGGACGTGGCGCGCCTGTGGGCCGGCCAGCGCGACATCACGTCGTCGGAACGACAAGTCCGCATGATCATCGAGCAGTACCACCTCGACAAGCCCATCCTGGTGCAATACGGCCTGTACGTCCGCGACCTGTTCCGCGGCGACATGGGCATCTCGGTGATGTCGAACCGATCGGTGTGGGAAGAGATGCGCGAGCGCATCCCCAACACCATCGAGCTCGGGCTGATGGCATTGTTATTCGCGGTGCCGCTGGGCATCGTCTCCGGCGTGCTGAGCGCGACGCGCCGCAATTCGTGGATCGATCACGGCACGCGTCTCGCCTCGCTCGGCGGCGTGTCGGTGCCCGTGTTCTGGCTCGGTTTGTTGTTCCAGATGGTCCTCTACTATCAGCTCGGCCTGGTCCCGTCGCCGGGCGGCCGTCTCGCCGAGGTCACGCAATTCACCGCGCCGGTGCGCACGGTCACCGGGTTCCTGCTCACCGACGCGCTCATCGGAGGCAACTGGCGCGCCCTCGGCGACGCCGCGCTCCACCTGCTGCTGCCCGGATTCACGCTCGCCTTGCCGCTGATCGCGCTCATCTCGCGCATGACGCGCTCGTCGCTGCTCGAGGAGATCTCCAAGGACTACGTGCGGACGGCGCGGGCGAAGGGGTTGGCCGGCCGCACCGTCAACCGGCGGCACGCGCTGCGCAACGCGCTGCTGCCGGTCGCGACGATCGTCGGCATCTCGTTCGGCAACGTACTGACCGGATCGGTCGTCACGGAGCTCGTCTACTACTGGCCGGGAATCGGCCGTTACGCCGTGCAGGCGATCCTCGCGTACGACACGCCGGCGATCATGGCGTTCACCGTGCTCGCCGCGACGGTGTTCGCGCTCGCGAACCTCGTCGTCGACGTCCTGTACGCGTTTCTCGATCCCAGGATCCGCTACGCATGACGCCGCGCCGCCGCTCGCTGCTGCGCCATCCGCTGCTGCGCAACCGTCTCTCCGCGATCGGCCTGCTGATCATCGTCACGCTCGTGCTCGCGGGCGTGCTCGCGCCGTTGCTGGCGACGCACAGCCCGACGTCGGTGTCGCTCGAGAAACGCCTGCTGCCGCCGAGCGCGACACATTGGTTCGGCACCGACAGCGCCGGCCAGGACATCTACAGCCGGATCATCTGGGCGACGCGCCTCGACTTGAGCATCGGGCTGCTCGTCTTGTTGGTCGCGACCACGACCGGCGGCTTGCTCGGGCTGCTCGCCGGCTTCTTCCGTGGCCGCGCCGAAGAGACGATCATGCGGCTGACCGACATCTTCCTCGCGTTTCCCGGATTGATCCTCGCGCTGACGCTCGTCGCCGCGGTCGGATCGCGCAGCTTGTACGTCATCGTGCTCGCGATCGCGCTGCGCTCGTGGGCGCCCTACGCGCGGCTGATGCGGGCGCAAGTGCTGGCGGTCCGGGAAGTCGAATACGTGCAAGCGGCGTCCGCGCTCGGTTCGTCCCGCCTGCGCATCGCCGGTCGCCACCTCCTGCCGAATTGTGTCTCGCCGATCATCGTGCAAGCGACGTTGGACCTCGGGCAGATCATCTTGACCGCGGCGGCGTTGAGCTTCATCGGCCTCGGTGCGCAGCCCGGCGAGCCGGAGTGGGGGCGCATGGTCGCCGACGGCCGCGAGTACATCCGCACGCACTGGTGGGTCGTGACCTTCCCCGGTGCGGCGATCTTCCTGTGCGTGCTCGGCTTCAACTTGCTCGGCGACGCGTTGCGCGACTACCTCGACCCGCGCCTGCGCGGCGCGTTCTGAACCGCGGCGCGTTTCGCGGAGACGGAGAGGAGACCACCCGCCATGAGCGCCTCCCGGCGCCCGTTGCACGAGCTGGACCTGCTCCGCTTGCGCGCGGTCACCGAGCCGCAGATGCGCCCCAGCGGCGACGCCGTCGCCTACGTGCGCACCAACATCGACGAGTCGTGGAACTACCGGTCGCAGATCGTGCTCGTCGACGCGCTGGTCGGGGTCGCCGCATTCTTCGGCGCGCTCATGAACTGGAACTTCATGCTCGCCGGCAGCGCGAGCTCGAATCCAGTGCTCTTCCTGGTCGCGGTCCTGCTGATCCTCGCGTGGAAAGTCGCGGGGTACTACGGGCTCGACCGGTTCCTCCTGCCGATGCTCGGCACGCCGTGGAGGCCAGGCAAAGCATTCAGACCAGCACCAAGCGGGGCCTGACGCAAGGCGTACGGGTACCGCCCGAACACGACCCACCGCAAGGAGAGAGATCCCGGCAGCCCCGCCGGGATCTCTCTTTGTGGGAAAATCGCGTGACGCCGCCAGGTGATTCGTTGCGCGGCGGCGGCTTCGGTAAGCTGGGAACGAGATCGTGAAATCCCGCGCCGTCCTCGCGTCCGTTTCGCTCGTCGTATTCGCTTGCCTCGCCGCCGGCCCGGGCGTCGCGCAAACGCCGGCGCCGAGTCCGCCGGCGCGACTATCGCCCGCTGCGGGACCGCGCTTCACCGGCGCGCCGGAGGCGATTCGCGAGATCGAAGCCGCGTTCCAACGGCTCAATCGCCTCAACGGCTATCGTGTGCGATACAGCGAACGCGGGGTCGAGGGCGCTTCGGTCATCGACGTCCAGAATCCGGACCGACGCCGCACGCTCGTGCCGCAGGAGGGCGCCACGCTCGAGGTGACCCAGGTTGGCGCGCGCACGATCGTGCGCCTGACGCGTCCGGACATGAACGGGCAGTGGCGGTGCTCGCCGATCCTGTCGGCGGCCGCCGACCTGCCGATCACGAATCCGTCGCGCCTCAACGCCGAGATCGCGGTCGTCAAATTGCGCGACGAAGAGATCGCGCTGGCCCGCGTCGCGGTGTACGAGTACAACATCCGGCTGCCGGAGGGAGAGGTCCTGCGGTCGCGCGTGTACGTGAATCAGGCGGGCGGACTGCCGCGGCGCTGGTCCGTGCTGGATCGCGACGGCAACGCGCTCGGTACGGTCGACTACTACGACTACAATGCTCCGATCACCATTCAGTTGCCGGCGCGCGAATGATTCCCATCCACAGGTTTCTTGCGCACGCGGGACCTCCTCAGGTCGCCGTCTCCCGGCGCGACGATGGGTTTCGTGAGCCGGCGTCATCGATCGACGATGGCTGCCGTCGCTCCGCAATCGATTCTCGACGGCGCGGCCACGCCCCTTGCGCCAGACCGACGCCGACGAGGATCAACAGCGCGCTGCCCAGCGTCGCGGCGCCGAACGGCTCACCGAGCAGCGCCGCGCCGCCGATCACGGTCGTCAGCGGCACGCAGTAGAGGAACAACCCGGCTTCCGAAGCGGGCGCGCGCGACACGCCCCAGTTCCACAGGATCGTGCCGACGATGCTGCCGCCGATCGAGGCGAGCAGCGCCGCGCCGACGATGTTCGGATCCCATGCTGCGATCGAGGCGACGAACCCCGCATCGAGAAAGACCACGATCGGCAGCGCGCCGAGCACGCTCGACAGCGTCGTCGCCGGAAGGGCGCCGATGCGCTGGCTGAGCGGACGGATCGCGACCGTGTATAGCGCAAACGCCACCGACGCGACGAGCACGGCGGCGATGCCCGGCCACAACGTCGACGACGATCCGATCGCCGGCCAACGCGCCAGCGACAGCACGCCGGCGGCGGCAAGCACCAGGCCGAGGAGCACGCGGGCGCGAGGCTTCTCGCGCAGCCACAGCGCCGAGAACAAGACGATGAGGATCGGCTCGATCGCCAGGATCAGTCCGGCCAAACCAGCGGGAAGCCACCACAAGCCGAGCGCTAGCACACCGTGCACGCCGGCGATGAGGAGCACGCCGCAGAACGCGGCGTGCGCAATCGTCTGCGGCGTCCACGTCGCGCGCGGCGCGCGCAGCAGCAGCGGCGGGAAAAACAACAGATACGGCACGAGCCGGATCTTCAAGACGTCGAACGGCCCGATCGCTAGCGCCAACTGCCGCGAAGCGACGGGCACGAGTCCCCACAGCAACACCGCGATCGCGAGCGCCAGCCGCGCCCGCGCCGACGGAACTTGCGTCGCGACGTAGGACGCCAGCCCGATCGCCAACAGCACGGAGACGACGCCGAGCACGTCGTACGACCGCCCTTGGAGGAGCACGCCGAGCAGCGTGGCGCCGAGAAAGATCCCGGTTTCATACAAGCTGTAGTAAGTGCTCAGCGCGACGGTACGGTCCGCCGTCCCGGCGCGATCGACTGCCCACGCGACCAACCCCGGCATCGCGGCGCCGCTGCCGATTCCGAACAGCACGGGCACGACGAACGCGAGCGTGGGGTCACGGATCACGACGAGCAGCGCCATGGCGATCGTGCACGCGGCCATGCCGCTCGCGATCGCGCACGATCGCGAGCGGCGATCGGACAACCCACCGATCAGCACGCGCGACGGGATCATCGCGATCGCGAACGCGGTGAAGTACAGCCCGACGTTGGCGAGACCGAGGCGCAGCGCCAACAGCGGCCCGAACGTGAAGAACGCGCCGTGCGCGAACCCGACTGTGGCGCCGATCAGCGCCGGCAGCAGCGACGCTCGCGCGAACAAACGCGACGGCGCGGCGCGCGGCTCCGCCGGCGTGATGCGCCGCACGGGTAGGGATGCCACGGCGGCGAGCAGCGACGCGACGCCGGCGACCGCCAATCCGATCGCGACGCCGTGACGCGCGAGCATCCAGCCGGCGACGGCGGGACCGATCGCGGTGGCCATGTTGTTCGCGACGCCCCAGCAGCCGACGCCCCAACCGCGGCGCTCCGCCGGCACGGCGTAGACGACATGCCCGAGCGAGGCGTTCCCGAACGCGCCGATCGCCAGGCCCTGCACGACGCGAATGAGGAGCAAGAGCGTCATGTCGTTCGTCAGCGCGAGCAGCGGTGTCGTCGCCGCCAGACCGATCGCGCCCCCGATCAGGAACGGGCGCGTGCCGTGGCGATCGATCGCCCAGCCCGTCAACAAACGCCCGGCGACGGCGGCGACGCCCCCGATGCCCGATATCCAGCCGATGGCGCCTTCCCGGAAGCCGACGCGTTCCAGGTAAATCGGCAGCAGCAAGATGTAGACGCCGATCGCGGCCCAGAACCCGAAGGTCGCGACGAGAACGGGGAGCAGATCACGCACGTGCGAGTGATGTGAGCGCAAGGGTTCGGCACTTCCACTCTGGCGCGCGCCATCCCTTGCGGGGTCGCGCCGGTTGAAGCGACGCGGGCAGGCGAATACGATGGAGGAACCCTCGTGTCGTCGAACCACACCATAGAGGCGGAAACGAATGACCATGGACGAATGGGACGCCGGCGATATGGGGTGCGGCGACCTCCTGATCGAGTTACGCCGCCGGTTGGCCGCGCTCGACTCCGGACGAAGCTTCCGACTCGTCACTTTGGATCCCGGCGCGATCGAAGACGTCCCCGCGTGGTGCCGGTTGACCGGCCACACGCTGGTGCGCGCCGATCCTCCGACGTTTATCATCGAAGTACGCTAGTTCTCGCTGACAAGACCCGAAGCCACGACGTGCCGCTTCGCGGCTCAATGTTTCACGAGGGGGAGACAGCCAATGCCCGGAAGATTTTGCATCAGCCTGACGTGCGCCGCCGACGATCCCGACAAAGCGACGGTCGCGTTCGTCGTCGCGAATGCCGCGGTCGCGTCCGATAAAGAGACGCTCGTGTTCCTGAGCACGGAGGGCGTGCGCCTATCGCAGCTGGGCGTCGCCGATTCGATCCACGAGGAAGGGTTTGCGCCGCTGAAGCAGCTGATGACGAGCTTCGTCGAAGCGGGCGGGAAGATCTTCGTCTGCTCGCCGTGCTTCAAGAAGCGCGGGCTCGACGATACGAAGCTCGTCTCCGGTGCGACGATCGTCGGCGGCGCGAAGCTCGTGGAGTTCCTCGGCGACGCGACGCCAGGAGTGTCGTACTAGCGATCGCAACATCGGGGGGGAGGGCGAATGAATTCGGTCGAGTCGCACGCGCACGCACCCGATGTAAGCTTCGACGGCGGTGACTTGGACTGCGGAAACGGCCTCCTTCTCCTGATCCGTAAGCATATCGATCCGTTGCAGGCCGGGGGGCTCCTCGAGGTCCGGTCCGTCGAGGCCTCGGTGGAAGAGGATCTGCCGGCGTGGTGCCGGCTGACCGGAAACGAGCTCGTCTCGCTAACGCGCCGCGGCGCCGAGCGCAGCTTCCTGATCTGCAAGGGTCTCCTGGCGGATCGCGGCGTGGAAAAGGTCGCCGTGCCCGTCGCGCCGTCGCTGCCCTCGGCGCCACCGCTCACAGCGCGCGGCACGCCGGCCGATCCGCCCGTGGTCACGACATCGGCGCCCGAGATCCCCGCGCTCGCGGTCATGGGCATCGGCAGCTGGCCGCGGCCTCCCTGGTTGTGGCGTGCATTGCACGAACGGCTGCAAGGACGGTTGTCGGAGGAGGAGTTCCAGGCGACGGCCGACGACGCGGTCCGGCTCGCGGTCGACGCGCAGCGCCGCGCCGGCGTCGACGTTGTCTCGGACGGCGAGCAACGCCGCAACGATTACGCCAGCTTCGTGGGCGGCATCCTCGACAACTGTCAGCTGATTCCGCTGACCGATCTGCTGCCATTGGTCGAGCACCCGGACGAGTTCGCGGAGCAGTTGCGCACCCTCGGCGTGCCGCCGGAGCGCGTGCGGCATCCCGCCGTCTTCGGGCGGTTGGGCCGGAGCGCGCCCATCGCAGGGCGGGAACTGGCGTTCGCGAAATCGCTGACCGACGCGCCGATCAAGGTCGAGTTGCCGGGACCGTACCTGCTGACGCGAACGATGTGGCTCGAGTGCGTATCGGATCGTGCCTATGCAACGCGCGAGGAGCTGGCCGAGGACATCGTGCGCGTCCTGCGGGAAGAGCTGCTCGATCTGCTGTCGGGCGGCGCCGCGATCGTCCAGTTCGATGAGCCGGTGCTGACGGAGGTCGCGTTCGCGCCGCCGTCCACCCGCCGCACGTTCATGTGCGGCGCGTTGAGCGAGAAGGGCGACGTCGAGCACGAGCTCGCGTTCGCGGAGGATCTGGTCAATCGCGTCGTGCGAGGCGTCGATCGCCGACGCACGGCCCTCCATGTCTGTCGCGGCAACTGGACGACCGACGAGAGCGTCGTGCTGTCTGGCACGTATCACCCGCTGATGCCGTTCTTCCGCCGGCTCGACGTCGGCACGCTGCTGCTGGAGTTCTGCACGTCGCGGGCCGGTGAGATCGAGGATCTCGACGGCATCCCCGACGACGTGCGCGTAGGGATCGGCGTCGTGAATCCGAAGGACCCGCGCGTCGAGTCGGTCGAAGAGATCACGGCCAAGGCCCAGACCGCGATTCGGAAGTTCGGCGCGGATCGCGTAATCCTCACGCCCGATTGTGGGTTCGCGACGTTCGCGGACACGCCGATCACGGCCGCGTCCGTCGCGGAAGGTAAGCTGCGCAACATCGCGCACGCGGCGGCGGCCTTGCGAAGCCGCGTGTGATCCGAACGCAACGCGAACGGTGTGTTTACCATGCGCGCGATGGTCTTCGATGGCCCCCGACGGCCGTTACACCTCGCCGATGTCCCCGATCCGATCGCCGGACCGGGATATCTGCGACTGCGCGTCCTCGCCTGCGGCGTCTGTCGCACCGACCTGCACATCGTCGACGGCGAGCTCCCTGACGCGCGCCCGCCCGGCGGCGTCGGCCGCGTACACGTACGCGCAATTCCGGGGCGAGATCTCCAGCTCCAGCGGGAACACGTGACCAGGGGACAACGTCGTCTCGACGGCCAACGGCTGGACGGAGAATCCGGCACCGAGGCTCGCAGCGCCGTGTACGGCTGCGGCCTCGCCATCGGGGCGCAGCGCCGCGAGCAGCGGACGATGGGAGTATCGGTCTTCGACGTCGGCGCGCAGCACGCGGCCGCGCGCATCGATCCACAGCGTCGCCGGGTGTGCGACCCGGTATTGAGGATGACCGGGCTCCGGCTCCGTGTTCAGCAGACCCAGCCGTTCGATCAACGTCGACTCCGGATCGGCGAGCAATAGAACGTCGATGCCGTGGCGCGAGGCGAAGTCGCGCAACACGGCGACCGAATCGTAGCTCAGGCCGGCCACGCGATAACCGGCGGATTCGAAGGTCTTACGATTGCGCGACAGATCGACGAGCTGGGCTTTGCAGTAGGGCCAACAATCGGCACTGTGCACGACGACGAGGATGAGCCCCAAGGATCCCGTCAGCGCCGCCAGCGTCTGCGTGCGGCCGTTCTGATCCCGTGCTGCGAAGTCGCCGACGTCCGAAACGATCCGCAGTCCGCGTGAAGGCATTAATCCCCCTGCGGAGCTCGCGCCGCCCTGCATGCTCTGTCTCGCCGCGGGGCGAAACGTTACTTGAATCGATTCGGGCGGAACGGCGCGAGGTCGCGCTCCGGAGTCCGGCCGAGCGCGAGTTGCGCCGCGAGTAGCCCCGTGTAGGGTCCCAGCGTCAGCCCGGTCGGCCCGTGCCCGGTCACCAGGAACGCGCCTTCGACCTTCGGAACGGCCCCGAGAATCGGCAGCAGATCCGGCGACAGCGGGCGCAGCCCCACGCGCGACTCGATCAGGGTCGCGTTCGCGAGCGCCGGCGCTACCTGCGTCGCATGGCCGAGGACGTGCTGCAAGCCGCCGACCGTGACGCGCGGATCGAAGCCCGATCCCGTTTCGCGCGTCGTTCCGAGCGCGATGCGCCCCTCCGGCCACGGCACCATGTACGTGCCGCGGAATCCGGAGACGACGGGCCAGTTGCCGGTGTTCGCGTCCCCGTATCGTACGTGGAAGATCTGTCCGCGTTGCGGTTCGACCGCGATATTGAACCCGAGCTGCTGCCCGAATGCCCGCGACCAGGCGCCGCCGGCGATGATCACGCCGCGGGCGCGAACCTCCCCGCTGGCGGTAGCGACGCCGAGCACGCGCGATTCTTCGCGGAGGACGCGCTCGACGCTCTCCGCCCGCGCTTCCACGCCGCGCAGCTTCGCGGCCCGCTCGATCGCGGTGGCTACGAGCTTGCCGTCGACGCGAGCCGCGTTCTGCGCGTACAAGACGCGCTTGGCCTCGCCCAACAGCGGGAATAGCTTGCGCGCTTCCGCGACCGAGATCTCGCGCGGCATCTCCATCGCCGAGCTGATCCGGTCGCGCGGCCGCTTCTCGAGGATGCGCTTCGCGCTCTCGAACTCCGCGATCTCCGCGTCGTCGAGCGCGAGGATCAGCTCGCCGCAGCGCGCGTAGCCGGTCTGCGTCTCCCCGTCCTCGCGCAGCATGCGAAACAGGTCGTCGTAGTGCGCGACCGCTTCGACGGCGATCTTGAACCACTCGTCGGGGTCGCGGTGATTCGCTTGCGGGGAGAGGACGCCGGCGCCGGCATCCGTCGCGCGGCCGAGATCCCCGCGATCGAAGACGAGGGTCTTTGCGCCCATGCGCGCCGCTTGATAGGCGGTCGCAAAGCCGACGATGCCGCCGCCAACGACGATCAAATCCAACATATCCGTGCCTCGCTTTCGGGAAGTGAATCGAGACCGCTATTCGCCGGTCTTCTTCGGATAGCGTACCGCTTTCGCCTTGCGAGGCGGGGGCGGAGATTCGCAGCGCATGACCCCCCGGGGGAGTTTGGCACCGGCCGAGCGGGACTCATTTCGACCGGGTGCGAATATGCGACGGCATGGACGCCGTCTATGCAATCGCCGGCGCGGCGCTCGTTGCGGCCAGCCTCTGGGAGACGTTCGAGAACGTCATCCTCACGCGTTGCGTGTCGCGACGGCTGCGGATGTCGTCCGTCGTCTTCCGGTGGATGTGGAGCGTCTGGCGGTCGGCCGCCGCCAGGATGCGACCCGGTGGAAAGCGCGAGAACTTCCTCAGCTTCTACGGACCGCTGTCCATCTTGGCGATGCTCTTCCTGTTCGCCACGGCGCTGATTCTCGGATTCGCGCTGCTGCACATGGCCGCGCACTCGCGCCTGGCGATGGACTACGGCGGGTTCTCGTTCTGGGTGCTGCTCGACATGAGCGGTACGGAGTTCTTCACGCTCGGGCTCGGAGACGTCGCGCCCGTCGAAGGTTTCGGCCGCGCGCTCGTCGCGATCGAGTCCGGGGTCGGATTCGGCTTCCTCGCCGTCGTGCTCTCCTATTTACCCGTGCTATATCAGGCGTTCTCGCGGCGGGAAGAGCAGCTATCGATGCTCGACGAGTGGGCCGGATCGCCGCCGACCGCGTAGGAGCTGCTGCGCCGGACGGGCGGCGAGGCGTGCGTGGCGGAGCTCGCTCCGTTTCTCAGCTAGTGGAAGCGGTGGTCGGCGGAGCTGCCCGAGTCGACGATCTCCTATCCAATCCTCGCGTTCTTTCGCTCGCAGCACGACAACACGTCCTGGCTCGGCGCGCTCACGGTGACGCTCGACAGCTGCACGCCCGGCGTCGACATCAGCCAGATCCTCGATCGCGCGCCGCGACCGCCGGCGGAAGATCGCCTGCCACCCGAGCGTCTTGGCCAGCTCGTGCGCTCGCTCAACGATTCCGGGCTGCCGGCGCGCTTGGACGCCGGCGTCGAGGCGAGGATCCACGAGCTGCACGCGGTACGAAGGCTACCTGCACCCGCTGTCGCTGCTGCTGCTGACGCCGCTGCCGAACCATCGCGACAACTGGCAGAAGAGCCGCTGGCGGTGACGCCGCGCGACGAGCCCTTTCTATACCTCACCACAATCGGTCGACACAGCGGCCTGCCGCGCGAGATCGAGATTTGGTTCACGGAACGCGCCGGCCGCTACTGCGTCATCTCCGGCGGCAGGGACCGCGCGCCGTGGGTGGAGAACCTCCTCACGAATACCCGCGTGTCCTTTCGCGTCGGCGGTCGAACCTTCCAAGGACGCGCGCGTGTGGTCGACGAAAAGGACGAGGCGGAGCTGCACGCGGCGGTGGAAGCGCTGTCGCGGAAGAAGTACGGAAGGGGCGAGGGGCTCATCGTCGAGCTCGCGCCCGACTGATCGGAGGCTCCAGCTGCAAGCAACGTCCAGAATTGGCAGCGGCTACACCTGGCAGGTCGCGCTCGATCAAGCGCTCGCGCAGATGCGTATTCCGCCGCGCAATAAGTTCGATCTTTGCTTTCTGTTCGCTTCCCCGGCGTACGAGGAGTTCTATTCGTCCCTGCTGAAAGCATTTCGCGAAGGGGTTCCCGCCCGGCATCTGATCGGATGCTCCGCGGCGGGCGTCATCGGCGTGCGGCGCGAGGTCGAATCCGAGCCGGGCCTCGCGCTCGCCGCCGTGACGATGCCCGGCGCCACGCTCCCCCTCCTCCAGTGCTCGTGGATCGAAATGTCACATTGGGAGGAAGACGCGTGCCGGGCGCACACCGGCGGCGCGGCTTCGCCCAACGCCTGGTTCGTCTTCGCCGACCCCTACACCGTCAACGCCGAGGGGATCCTGCGCACGCTGTCCAGCGCGTACGAAGGCGTGCCGTTGATCGGCGGCCTGGCCACCGCCGCACCGGGCAAGCGCCACACGTTCCTGTTCCTCGATGGCGTCGCTTATACGGGCGGGGTCGTCGGCATCGGCGTCGGCGGCGCCTGGACCGCGCGCACCGTCGTCTCGCAAGGCTACCAGCCGATCGGAGAAACGTGGACGGTCACCGCCGCCGAAGGGAATCTCATCCACGGCATCAGCGGGCCGCCGGCGTTCGACGTCTTGCAAGAGACGATGGACGCGCTTCCGGAATCGACGCGGCGCCGTCGGCTGGCTCGGCGCGCTCCGCGATCCGAAAATCGGCGTGGCGTTGTCGCTGCTGCACGCCGATCCGGCGAAGGCGCTGGGACGTCTGGCTCGACGCGGCATCGTTCGCGCCCACGAATCGGATCGACCTCAGCGCGATCTGTCCCGACTTCGTGACCCTGTCGTTCTACAAGATATTCGGATACCCGACGGGCGTCGGCGCCCTGATCGCGCGGCGCCAGACGCTGCGGAAGCTGCACCGGCCGTGGTTCGCCGGCGGCACGATCGACTACGCGTCGGTGATGAGCGACCGCTACTACCGGCACGAGGGACCGGAGAGCTTCGACAACGGAACGATCGACTACCTGGCGCTGCCTGCCGTCGAGATCGGCCTGCGGCACATCGCGCGCATCGGCATCGACGTCATTCACGCGCGGGTCGCCTGCCTCACCGATTGGCTGCTGCGAAAGCTCACGTCGCTGCGCCACGGCAACGGCGCGCCGCTCGTGCGGAGCTACGGGCCGACGAAGACGGCGCACCGCGGCGGCACCGTCACGCTCAACGTCTACGATCCCGACGGGCGCTTCCTCGCGCACCGGACCGTCGAGCGGCACGCGAACGCGGACCACATTTCGCTGCGCACCGGTTGCTTCTGCAACCCCGGCGGCGACGACGTCAGCGCCTTCACCATCCGCAACGCGGCGGGATTCCCAGCAGCCCGAACGTCTTGCAGCTACGGTGAGGCGGCTGCGCTGCAGAACGTGGCGCGTGCCGGAGCGGATGCACGGTCTCCCGACCGCGATGCCCAGGCCGCCCTTCCAGGCGGACGCAGGGAAAGCGACTGCCTCGTCATCCTCGTTCCTGCCTCCCTCGGAGGACATTGAAGCGAAAACAGGTTATGTCCTGATGAGGTGGAAGTAGAGCACGTGGATCAGCACGCGCCGGCAAGACCATCCCTTCTGTTCCAGCGCTGGCCGCGCGGCTCGGTTGCGCTCGCATCGTGGCTGCACCAGCAAGGCATCTCCGCGAAGCTGACGGAGGAGTACTGCAAGCGCGGCTGGATCAGTCCGATCGCCCCTGACGCTTACATTCGATCCGACGACACGGTCGGCTGGCCGGGCGCGATCTTCGCGCTGCAGAACGCCGGCTGGCACGTGCATCCCGGCGGGCGCACGACGTTGGAGATCTGGGACTTCGCGCCGCGCCTGCCGCGCGCGACGGCGCGCATCGAGCTGTTCCGCACCGGCGACCCTGAGCTGCCGGCTTGGATTCATGACCACAATTGGGGCGTGCCGATCTGCTGCGCGGACGGCCCGCTGTTCAACGACCCGCGGCTTGGGCTGACGTTGCGCCAGATCGGCGGCTTATCGTTGGCGGTCGCGCCGCCGGAGCGCGCGATCCTCGAGGTACTCGCGTCCGTCCACGACGAAGCGACGTTCCGGGACGCATGCGCGCTCGTCCGCGGCCTGACGAAGCTCCGCCCCGGCGTCATGGCGGCGCACCTGCGCGCCTGCACGTCGGTCATCGCGAAGCGCCTGTTCCTGCTCCTCGCCGACGAGGTCCGCCACGTCTGGCGCTCGCACCTCATGCTCGCCGGCGTTGATCTCGGGAAGGGCCAGCTGAGCATCGTCGCCGACGGCGTGCTCAACACGCGATATCACATCATGGTGCCCGACAGTCCGGGAACGATCACGGGCACGCGCGGAGGCGCGCGATGAACTACTTCAACCTCGGCAACACGGGCTTGAAGGTCTCGCGCCTGTGCATGGGTTGCATGTCGTCCGGCTCGCCGACGTGGCAACCATGGATCCTCGAGGAAGAGGCATCGCGCCCCTACCTGCGGCGCGCGCTCGATGAAGGCATCAACTTCTTCGACACGGCCGACATCTATTCGCGCGGACGCAGCGAGGAGATCCTCGGTAACGCGCTGCACGACTTCGGCGTGCCGCGTCACGAGGTCGTCATCGCCACGAAGCTCAACGCGCGCATGGGCCCCGACCCCAACAACGTCGGCCAATCTCGCAAGCGCGTCTTCCACGCCATCGACGAGCATCCGGACTTCCACGCCCGCCTCATCGCGCAGCGGGAAGCGGCGGCCGGCCCATGG
>Ga0194132_10006506_pt1 | contig 18066 bp, 12 predicted proteins | sample TA2KigOf80mmetaG_FD_148612 | JGI IMG/M metagenome (GOLD analysis project Ga0194132, IMG submission 148612) | Freshwater microbial communities from Lake Tanganyika, Tanzania - TA2015054 Kigoma Offshore 80m | ecosystem: Environmental > Aquatic > Freshwater > Lake | place: Tanzania: Lake...
GGCGGAGTCTGCCGGTCCTGCCCCCCCCGCCCCCCCCCCCCCCCCCCCCCGGCCTGCCGCCATGGCGGCAGGTCGACAACGAGTTCGGCAATCTCCTGGCGCGTTGGGATGTCGGCTGGTATCTCGCCATCGCGATGGACGGCTACAGCTTTGACCACACGGCGATCCGGGAGCAGTAGAACATCGTGTTCTTTCCGGCGATGCCGATGTTGATGCGGATCGTCGGTCGGCTCTTCGGCGGAGAGCCGATCGCGTTCCTGTGGGGGGCGCACTCGTGTCGTTGCTGGCCTTTGCAGGCGCGCTCGTATACCTCTTTCGCTTCACGCGCGAAGTCCTGGGCGGGGATCGCGTTGCCCAGACGGCGACCTGGCTTCTGGCGACGTATCCGTTTGCGCTCTGGTACGGTGTCCCGTATACCGAGTCGTTGTTCTTGCTGGAGGCCGTCGGCGCCTTCTATCACTTCCGGCGCGATGAGTACGCGAAGGCGGGCGCGTGGGGGCTCCTGGTGGGATTGACGCGTCCCAACGGCTGCTTTCTCTCGATTCCGTTGGCTGTGATGGCCGTGGCTCCGTGGTTCCCTGGCTGGCTGCGGGGAGGTCCGCCAGCGGAGAGCCCCGACTCGCCGGTGTCGGGAGGCCATCGCCCCGCTGCCGCGCTTGCGCATCGTCTCGCCGCCGCCGCGCTCCCTGGTGTCGGCGTCCTGCTGTACAGCGCTTATGTGTGGCAGCTCACCGGCAATCCGCTCAGTTGGGCCGAAGGACACGTGGCGTGAGGGCGCAGCTATCAAGGGCTGACGATTCTCGTAACCGACCGCGTCCGTTATCTCGCTGAGTCGGGTGTCTATACCTATACCTCCCAGAGCGTCATTGACTTCGTCCAGCTCCTCGGGGTGCTCTTCGTGCTCAGTGCGGTCTGGCCGGTGGCACGGCGGCTGGGTTTGGCCTACGCGGTGTTCATTCTCGTCAATCTCCTCCCGCCGATGGCTGCTGGCGGGCTGCTGTCGGCGGGGCGGTTCTCAGCCGTGCTGTTCCCTGCGTTCATCTGGTGGGCCAGCTGAATTGGTGAACGCGAACGCACGGCCTGGCTGACCGGCTTCATGGCCTTACAGGCGCTGCACGCGACGCTCTTCTTCACGTGGCGAAAGATGATCTGACCGATCTGGACACACCGCCGTGTCGCCTTGCGTCGCCAACGCCGCCCCAGTCGGGCGTCGGGCTGAGCCGCGATGGGTAGTGGACGCCGGTATAATGCGAATCATGATGACGAACCCGTTCCGACGCCTCCAGGCGCTCGGATGGTCGCGGGGAGTTGTAGCGCTGGTTGCCGGCGGCCTCCTCGCGCTCGTCCTGATTCCGGTCGTCGTCGCCCAATCCCGTCGTCAGCTCCCGCCGTCGAATCAGCAGGTCGGAAGCCGCCTGTTCAACGAGGGTAAGTACGACGAGGTGGTATCCACGCTGGAAAAGGTGGAGCCCAAGGATCCCACCACCGTCGCGTGGATGGCGCGCGCGCTGAGCGCGCGCGGCAAGTATCAGGAGGCCGAAGCGCTCCTGCGCCCGGTCGCCGAGCGAAGTCCGCTGAGTGACGCCGCGCTCGAGCTGGCCCTGCACTATCAGAGATTCGCGCGCCCCGAGGCCGGCCCCCTGTTGCAACGGTTGGCCAACGGTGCCGTGACGGCCACCACGCCCCCCGATCTCGCGAGGGTCGCCAGAGCCTTGCGCGCGTTGAACGAGCCCCAGCAAGCGAGCAACGTCTATCGAGACGCCGCGGGCCTGAGCCAGCGCGATCCCGTCATCAACACGGCCTGGGGCGAGGTATTCCTCGAGAATCGCGGCGCCAACGCCAAGGCCGAGGCGCTCAAGTCGTTCCAGCTGGCGGCGACGGTCGACCCGACGTATGTGCCGGCGCTGGTCGGGATGGCGCGTGCGCTCGAGGATGAGAATCCCCCACGGGCAATCGAAGTGGCGCAGGCGGCGCTGAAGATCAATCCCAACAGTGTCGAAGCGCACGTCTTCGTCGCCGCGAAAGCCATCGAAGCCGGCAAGCGCGACGAAGGCAAGAAGGCGCTCGAACGCGCGCTCGAGGTGAACCCGCAGAGACTTGAGGCGCGCGCGCTCGTCGCGGCGCTGGCCTTTGTCGAGGACCGGAAGGCCGACTTCGACGCTGAGGTCGCACGCGTGCTCGCAATCGCGCCGAAGTACGGCGAAGTGTTCCGCGTGGCGGGCGAAATGGCCGCTGCGAACTATCGGTTCGAGGAGGCGGCCGCGCTGACGAGGCGGGCGCTGGCGCTGGAGCCGCAGAGCCCTCACGCACTGGCGGACCTCGGTATCCACTTGCTGCGCACGGGCGACGAGGCGGGCGCCCGCGCGTCGCTCGAGCGCGCCTTCAAGCTCGATGGCTACAACTTCGTCACCAAGAACCTGTTGGACATGATGGATACGCTCGACACCTTCGTGACGGCGAAGGACGGCGACATCATCCTCAAGATGCACAAAGACGAGGCGCCGCTGCTGCAGGAGTATGCGATGTCGCTCTCCAAGCAGGCGCTCGCCACACTCTCCAAGCGGTACGGGAACCTGGCCATCCAGGGGCCAATCCTGGTGGAGATGTTCAACAAGCACGACGACTTCGCGGTTCGAAACGTCGGGTTGCCCGGGATGATTGGCGCGCTCGGTGCCTGCTTCGGTCGAGTCGTGACGCTCGATTCCCCGCGCGCGCGGCCACCCGGCGACTTCCAGTGGGAGGCGACGCTCTGGCACGAGCTCGCTCACGTGGTGACGCTGCAGATGTCGAAGCAACGGGTGCCGCGGTGGCTGACGGAAGGAATCTCCGTCTACGAAGAGACGCTCGCCAGACCTGAGTGGGGCCGTGGCCAGGACCTCGAGTTCATGCAGATGTTGAACGCGGGCCAGATCCTGAAGCTCGCTGATTTGAACTCGGGCTTCACCGACCCGCGGATGATCTCGATGGCGTACTTCCAAGCCTCGCTGCTCGTTGAGCACCTCGTCGCCGAGCTCGGTGACGAAGCGCTGCACAAGCTGCTGCGCGCCTATGGCGAAGGGATGGACAGCGACGCCGCGCTCAAGAGCGCGATGAATACGGACTTCCAGAAATTGCAGGTCACATTCGACTTCTTCATCGACAAGCGGTACGGCGTGATGCGGAAGGCCCTGCTGACCGAGAAGGGCGTGGACCTGCAGCGCATGCCGCTGCCGGCGCTCAAGGACTACGTGGCACAGCACCCCGAGAGCTATCCGGCGCTCATGGCGCTCGGGACGGCGCTGCGACGGTCCGGCGCACAGGACGAAGCCATTCCAGCGTTCGAGAAGGCGGCGTCGCTCGTGCCGTTGGGACGCGGCCCGGCGAGCCCGCACGCCCAGATCGCGCAGATCGCTTCTGCGAAGAAGGACTCGGTCCGCGCGATCACCGCGCTGCGCGAGGTCGTGAAATACGACTTCGACAACCTCGACGCGGCCCGGCAGCTCGTCGACCTCCTGAAGGAGACTGGCGTCCAGGACGCGTCGCAGCTCGAGCGAGTGTATCAGCGCATCGTTGCGCTCGATCCCTTCGACCAGGCGGCGCATACGGCGCTGGGACGGTTCGCCATGCAGCAGAACGACTACGAGGCGGCGAGTCGCGAGTTCCGGGCGGTCCTGGCGACGAATCCGGTCGATCGGGCGGCCGCGCACACCGACCTCGCGGAGAGCTATTTCAAGGCCGGTAGGCGTCCCGAGGCGCGCAAGCAAACGCTCGCAGCGCTCGAGATCGCGCCCAGCTACGAGCGTGCGCAGGACCTGCTTCTGCGGTTGGCGGAGGATCGCAAGTAATGCGCCCACTGCTGAGGCGAGGGCCAACGGTTGCTCTCGTGGGCGCGCTGATCGCGCTGGCCGTCGTCCCACCTCTGCAGCGATTCGTCGCGGCCCAGTTGCCGTCGATGACGGAGGACCGCTTCGCGGGCCTCCAGTGGCGTTTCGTCCGCATTCGCTACCACTACACGACAGAAGGGACCAATCAGGAGCAGGATTTCTACGGGGAGCCGTGGGCCATCGATGCTCCGGCCGCCGAGCAGAACCTCGCACGTCGGATCAAGACCGCCACCACGATCCACGTGGAGGAGCCGATCACCGCCACGCTCGACGATCCGCAGCTCTTCACCTATCCGTGGATCTACATGGTCGAGCCGGGAAACTTGAAGCTTTCCGATGCGGAGGTCGCGATCCTGCGCGAGTTCCTCCTGCGCGGCGGCACCCTCACGTTCGATGACTTCCACGGTCCGATCGAGTGGGATCACATGGCTGCTGAGATGAAGCGGGTGTTTCCAGAGCGGGAGATCGTGGACTTCCCGAAGGGCCACCCGATCTTCAGCTGTTTTTACAAGCTCGATGGGTACCCGCAGGTGGCCGGCCTCGGCTCGTTCATGGCGGGGCGAAGCTGGGAGAAGGGCGGCTATGTCGCGCGGTTGCGGACGATCTTCGACGACAACGGCCGTCCGATGCTCTACATCAACTGGAACACCGACATGGGTGACGGGTGGGAGTGGTCGAACGCCGAAGAGTTCCCCGGCTACATCAAGTACACGACCGAGGCGTATCGCATGGGGATCAACGAGGTCGTGTACGCGCTCACCCACTAGTTGAGCACGTTGGCCGGCTGGTCCCGCTCCGAGGCGGGGAGGGCGCGGCCCATCCTGAGGCGAGGCCGCGGGAAGCCGAGCTGAGGGAGTGGCGTCAGTTCGCGCTGGGGTGGGACCCTGGCGCCAGTGCGAAGATGAAAGGTCACGGTGGACGTCACAGCGGTCAGCGCAGAAAAGGTCGCCGAAGGACGCGAGCGGCTCCTCGCGGAGCTTCGCAAGGTCATCGTCGGGCAAGACGATGTGGTCGAGCAGGTGTTGATCGCACTGTTCACAGGCGGACACTGCCTCATTACGGGCGTACCTGGACTGGCGAAGACGCTTCTCATCAAGACGCTCGCCGACATCCTGCATCTGGACTTCAAGCGGATCCAGTTCACGCCTGATCTGATGCCGTCGGACATCACCGGCACCGAGATCCTCGACGAGGAGGCGGGCACGCGCCGGCTCCGGTTCGTGAAGGGGCCGATCTTCGCGCAGATCATCCTGGCCGACGAAATCAACCGCACGCCGCCGAAGACGCAAGCTGCGCTGCTCGAGGCGATGCAGGAGTATCACGTCACCGCGGCCGGTCGGACCTATCCGCTGGAGCAGCCGTTCTTCGTGCTCGCCACCCAGAACCCGATCGAGCTCGAGGGGACCTACCCCCTACCCGAGGCGCAGCTCGATCGCTTCATGTTCAACGTGGTGATCACCTACTTGTCCGAGGACGAGGAGGTGAGGGTGATCACGCAGACAACGGGCACGGCGAAGCCACAATTGGCGCGGGTGCTGACTGGCGCGGATATCCTTCAGTACCAGGAGCTCTCACGTCAGGTCGTCATCGCCGAAGAGATCGCGCGCTACACCGTGCGGCTCGTCGACGCGTCCCGCCCCGGCCGACCTGGCGCGCCCGAGTTCGTCGACAAGTGGGTGAAGTGGGGGGCTGGACTGCGCGCATCACAGGCGCTCGTCCGTGGCGCAAAGGCGCGCGCGCTCATGCACGGGCGCTATCACGTGGCGATCAAGGACATCCAGGCCCTGGCCAAGCCGATTCTGCGTCATCGTGTGATGACGAACTTCTACGCCGAATCAGAGCGGATCACCTCGGACACCATCATTGAACGGCTGCTCGAGACGGTTCCGCTTCCAAAGAGCGGCATGTAGGGAACGGCATCCATCATGGCCGCTGGCGGCCCGACCGGCGAACGGCGCTTCCTCGACCCCGGCGTGCTCGCACGCCTCGGCACCCTGGAGCTGAAAGCCCGCACCATCGTCGAAGGCTTCTTGACCGGGTTGCACAGGAGTCCGTTCAAGGGCTTCAGTGTCGAGTTCGCGGAGTACCGGCAGTACATGCCGGGTGACGATCTCACGACCATCGATTGGAAGGTGTACGCACGAAGCGATCGTCACTACGTCAAGAAGTACGAGGAGGAGACCAACCTCGGTTGTCACATCATGCTCGACGTCAGCGCGTCGATGGGCTACGGCTCGCCGGGCATGACGAAGCTCGAGTACGGATCGTGCCTGGCCGCGTCGCTGGCGTACCTCATGAATCGCCAGCGCGACGCCGTTGGCCTGGCCGCCTTCGACGACCGGATCGTGACGATGTTGCCGGCGAGCGCGCGGCCAGGGCATCTGCGCGGCGTGCTGGTGACACTCGAACGGCTGCGGCTGGGCCGGCAGACGGACGTGTCCAAGCCGCTGCATCAGCTCGCCGAAAGCCTGTCGAAGCGCGGCATGGTGGTGCTGATATCGGACCTGCTGGATGAACCGGAGCGTGTCATCCGGGGGCTGAAGCACTTCCAGTTTCGTGGCACCGACGTCATCGTCTTTCAGGTGCTGCATATCGACGAATTGCAGTTCCCGTTCGAGCGCGCTACCCGATTCGAAGACCTGGAGACGGCGCGACACGTGACCGCCGTGCCCGTCGTCGTGCGCGACCACTACCTTCGCCGGATGAGTGAGCTCGTCGATCGCTACCGCCGCGAGCTCGGGGCAGTCGGGATCGACTACCACCTGCTCGACACATCCCAGCCGCTCGAGCTGGCGCTGCTCGCGTACTTGTCCACACGGTCGCGGGATTACTGATGGCGTTCCTGTCCCCGCTGTTCCTGCTCGGCGCCTTGGCCGCCGCGATTCCCCTCGTCCTGCACCTGTTGCGCCGCGAGCCGGACACCACTGTGAGGTTCGCCGCAGTGGACATGCTGCAACACGCGCCGGTTGAGCACGCAGAGAAGCGACGGCTGCGTGAGCTGATGCTGTTGGCCTTGCGAGTGGCGGCACTAGCGCTCCTGGCGGTGGCCTTCGCGCGTCCGTTCTTGTCGTCCAGTCTGGCCGGCGCCGCCACCGGCGCGACGGTGATCGCCCTCGACACGTCGTACAGCTTGTCGGCGCCAGGTCGGTTCGCCCGCGCGCAGCAGCTCGCGCGAGACGCCATCGCGGCGGCTCCCCGCGGACATGTGGTCGGGGTCGTCACGTTCGCGGACGGTGCGACCGTGGTGCAGGCGCCCTCGAGTGACCGTGCGTTGGCCGCATCGGCGGTGGACGCGGCGGGCGTCGGCTATGGCACCACGCGCTATCGAGCCGCGTTGACGACGGCGGCCGATGCGATTGGGGGTGGCGAAGGCCGGATCATCGTTGTGACGGATCTGCAAGCGAGCGGATGGGACACAGGCGATCTCGTGGGTCTTCCAGCGCGAGCACAGGTCGAGGTCGTCGATGTGGGTGTGCCGCCTCCGAATCTCGCGCTCACCGGGGTGCGTGTGAGTGGCGATCGGCTCATCGCGACGGTCCGCAACGTCGGACCGACGGCGCGCGATGTTCGGCTCCGACTCACGGTGGACGGGAAGCCGGCCGGTGAGGCCGTTGGCCGAGTTGATGCCGACGACAGCACCGACGTGCCATTACCCGCCGCGAAAGGCACGTCGGCGTCGATCGCCGTTGACGACCCCGAAGGGATCCAGGCCGATGACGCTCGCTATTTCGTGTTTGGAGAGTCAGCGCGTCCCCTTGTGCTCGTGGTCACCAACGCCGGGGATCTCAATCGAGACGCCTTCTACACCCAACAGGCGCTGCTGGCCGCAGGGGCTGATGGCGCGGCGTTCGATGTCGCTGGCGCGTCTGGAGCGAAACTCTCGGGATGGGACTCGGTCACGCTCGGGCGGCATGCCGCCGTCATCGTCCAGTCGACGCGAGGTCTCGACCAACGCGGACGAGAGTTGGTTGCCGAGTACGTCCGACGGGGCGGAGGCGTGCTGGTGACGTCGGGCCTCGACGTCGATGCGCAGGTGGCGGCCGGCGCGGTTGGCGCGGCCGTCGAGAGCACGGCCTTGCCTCCGGTGACTGCGGCGGAAGCCCGTGAGCTGGCGCCCGCCGACGTCCGCCATCCGGTATTCCGAACCTTCGCGTCGAACGTCGCGACGCTCGGCTTGGTCAAGTTCCGCCGGATCGCTGTCGCTCGAGGGTCCTCGTGTCATGCGCTCGCGCGTTTTTCCAGCGGCGAGGCCGCTCTGCTGGAGTGCACGGCCGGCGAAGGACGGGTCCTCGTCTGGGCCTCCGATTTGGAGGGCCGGGAAAACGACTTTCCGGTCCACGCGACGTTCGTACCGTTCATACACGAAGTCGTCACGTTTCTCGTCGGCACGCGAGGACGCGGACGGGACCTGCTGGTTGGCAGCCTTCCGGCGGGCCTTCCAGCCGAACCCGGACTGCGAACGTTGCCCGGGGACGCTCGCGTCGTCGCCGTGAACGTCGACACGCGGGAGTCCGACGGCGCGCGGCTGACTTCCGAGCAGTTTGCCGCGTCCATCGCCCCGCGGCAACCCGCGCCGGATGAGGCCGGGTCGCCGGCCGATCCCAGGGAGCGTGAAGCCCGGCAACAGGAGGCCCGGCAGGGTCTCTGGCGGTACGCGATTCTGCTCATGATGGCGGCCTTGGCGGTCGAGAGTGTCATCGCCGCGCGGACTACCTGATGTCGTGACGTCGCCGCTCTTTCGACCCTCGAACCTTGGTAAAGTCAACGTAGGGCCCTCGAGCATGGACGTTTCCTACCGCCACATCGACGACTTGCTCGGGCAAGTGCGCTCGCGCTGGCGGCGCCTCCTGCTCCTGCGGGCTACCGTGGTCGCGGCGCTCGCTGTTGCGGCGGTGATTGCCGCGGGACTCGCCGTGGGGGACGGCACGAGCCGGTCCAGTCACGCGCTGGCGGCGGTCGGGTTGGTGACGAGCGTTCTGGCGGTGGCGGTCGCGATTCGCGCGCTTGCACCTGTCCGTCTCGCGCCAAACGATCGACAGATCGCGCGATTCATCGAAGAACGCGACGAGACGCTCGACGATCGATTAGTGAGCGCGGTCGACGTGGTGTCCGCCCGCGCCGACCGGCCTGATGGGCCCGCACCAGCGCTCGCGGCGGCCGTGATCGCGGATGCCGGACGCCGCGCCGCGTCGGTCGAGCCGGGCTCGATCATCGCGTCCGACCTCTTGCGCCGCGGTGCCCTGCGAGCCCTCGCGGCACTCGTCGTGATGGTCGCTGTCGGGTTCAGCGGTCGCCACGCCGCACGGCGATCGTTCGATGCGTTGTCGCTGTCCCTCTTTCCTGCACGCGTCCAATTGAACGTCGTGCCGGGTGATGCGCGCGTGCAAGCCGGTTCGACCGTCACCATCGAAGCGCGCCTGGTCGGAAACACAGCGCCCGTCGCCGCGCAGCTCCAGCGAGTCGACGGTGAGGGTTGGCTGTCCACCGACATGTCGTCCGATAAAGACGGCACCTTCCGCGCGCAGTTCGATGCGCTCGGGGAATCGTTCCGGTACCGTGTGGTGGCGGGAGCCATCGAGTCCGATGTCTACGAGATCGCGGTGGTCCGCCCGCCGCGGGTCACCCGCGTGGACGTCGAGTATCGCTATCCGGCCGCGCTTGGCCTGGAGGCTCGCACTGAGGAGGATACCGGAGACATTTACGCGCCTGCCGGCACGGATGTGCGGCTCATCGTACACACCGACCGCGACGCGGCTTCGGGTCACCTGGCGCTCGGCGGAGGCACAACCCTTCGACTGAGCGCATCGACACCGACCCGGCTCGAGGCGTCCATGCGCATCGAGCGCGACGACTCGTACCGCGTGCGTGTGGCGGATCGCGACGGGATGAGCGCACCGGGCGAGACCGAGTACTTCATCCGCATGCTCGACGACCGCCCGCCGGACGTGCGGGTCCTGAGACCGGCACGCGATCGCAGCGTGACTGCGCTCGACGAAGTCGACATTCAAGCCGAAGCGCAGGACGACTTCGGCATCGCCTCGCTCGAGCTCGTCTACACCGTACGCGGAGCGGCGGAGAAGGTGGTGCCGTTCGAGGTGCCGAAGCGCACACCGGTCGTCACGGGTGACCTGACGCTCTTTCTCGAAGACCTGAAGGTACAGCCGGGAGACTTCCTTTCGTACTACGTCCGCGCGCGTGATCTGCCGAGGGGCCGCCGGTCCAGCGAAGCGCGCAGCGACATGTTCTTCCTCGAGGTGAAGCCATTCGAGCAAGAGTTCACACTTGCGCGCAGCCAAGGCGGCGGGGGCAGCCCGCAGATCGATGACCTCGTCAACGCTCAAAAGGAAGTGATCGTCGCCACGTGGAAGCTGGACCGTCGGGCGCTCGCGAGCGGTGCCAGCTCCGAAGAGGAAATTCGAACCGTCGCCAAGGCCGAAGCGGAGCTCAAAGCGCGAGTCGTGGCCACCGCCAGCCAGTTCCGAGACTCGGCGATGCGTGATCCGCGACGTCGCGGGGCCACGCCCGGGGCACCTCGCGCGGGGCAGACCCTGCCCGAAGAAGACGCGATGACCGCGGCCTCGAAAGCCATGGGTGTCGCCGTGATGGCGCTCGAGAAACTGCAGACGAAAACCGCGATGCCGCCGGAGCTCGAGGCGCTGAACCATCTGTTGCGCGCGCAGGCCGACGTGAGGCAACGCGAGGTCACGCGTCAGACTGGCGCGGGCGGAGCAGGCCAGAACCGGCAGACACAGGATCTGTCATCCCTCTTCGACAAGGAGTTGGCGCGGCAACAGCAGACCAACTACGAAACGCCGAACAGCGCCGAGCAGAAGCCCGAGACCGAGGAGGACAACCTGCTCGACAAGATCCGTGAGCTCGCCAAGCGGCAGGACGAGCTGCTGCGGCGCCAAGAGGAGGTGGCCAACCAGCGGCAGCAGCTTTCGGCCGAGCAGATGAAGCGCGCGCTCGAGAAATTGACGCGCGATCAGGAGCGGCTGCGCGAACAGGCCGAACAGATCGCGCGAGAGCTCTCCCGCGGCCAGCCGAGCGGCGCGCCGAAGGAGGACCGGTCGGGACAGCGGTCCGCATCGGACGCGAAGCGCCCCTCCGGCGAGCAGGCGCAGAGCGGACAGCAACAGCGCTCTGGCGGACAGCAGAGCCAAGGCTCGCAGCAAGCCGGCGGCAGCGGGCAGTCCGGTCACGACGGTCAGTCGGGTCAGAGTCGGCCTGGCGAGGGCAACGGACGGACGGGCGATCGCGGCAGCCGTATGCGCGAGGTCAGCGAGGACATGCGGAATGCCGCGAGCGAGCTCAGCCGACAGGATCCGACGCAGGCGAGCGCTCGCGCCAACCGCGCGCTCGACAAGCTCCGCGAACTCGAGCGGCAGCTGCAGGCGGGGCGTCCAGACGAGCAGCGACGGGCGATCGGAGACCTGCAGCTCGAGGCACGCCAGCTCGCCGACGCGCAGCGCCAGCTCTCCTCCGAGCTTGGTCGCGTGGGGCAGGGCGAGACCGGCAGGGATGCCCTGCGTCGTCTTGCCGGGGAGCAGGCGCGGCTGGCCGAACGAGCGGGGCGGCTCCAGCAGAACGTCGAGCGTCAGGCCAACGCGGCGGGGTCAGACCAGGCGGGACGAGGTGGCTCCCGCGCGGCCGCGGCTGAACAGTCGGCGAACGCGCAACGCGCACTCGGTGAAGCCGCGAAGGACATGCAGCGCCAGCGGTTGACGGAGCGGATGCAGCAGTCCGCAGAACAGATACGAGAGGCGACCAGGGCGTCAACGCCTCAGGAGAACGCAGCGCAAGGCCGGTCCAGTCCGCCTCAGGGATCGTCCGACACGCGGTCGCCCCAGCAGACGGCACGCACGGCGGCCAGCGGGCAAGGCGAGATCGCGCGCGCGTTCGATCGTTTGGCGGATCGATTGGCCGCCGCAACGGGACCGAGCGACGAAGCGTCACGCAAGCTCACCGACCAGCTCGCGCGAGCGCAGGAGCTGCGCGAGGACATGGCGCGTCTCAGCGGCGAGCTCGAGAGGCTAGGCGATCAGCCCGGACCGCAGGGCACATCACCAGGAGGCCAGCATGCCGCCGGGCGTTCGCAGGACGGGAAGCCGTCGCCTTCGAACCGCGACTCAGCGGACGGTCGCGGGGGCGGTCAGTCAGGATCGGGCGAGGCGGCCGGGCTTGGCTCCGGCGGCGATGGGGAGCGGCTTCGCGACGAGTACACGCGTCAGCTGAAGGCAGCCAAAGAGCTACTCGACGAGCTGCAGCGCGATAACCGCACGTCCGGTCAGGGCGGCTACGGGTTCACCTTCGAAGGGCAGGGGATGGTGCTGTCCGCTCCGGGCACGCAGGCCTTCAAGCAAGACTTCGCCCAGTGGAAACAACTACGGCGCCAGGCGACGCAGCTGCTCGAGCAGGCCGAGTCAAGTCTCTCGAAGCGCCTGCAGGCGAGGAGCACGAAGGAGCGGCTGGCGTCAGGGCTCGACGACCAACCGCCAGCGTCGTACAGCCAGCAGGTGGATAGCTATTTCAAGGCGCTCGCGGCGAAGAAGGGCCGATAACCCCTCGCGTTATGCATTTCGCCGCCCCTTTTCCAGTCTGGCTCGTCGTCCTGATCGTGGTGGCGGTGGTGGCCATTGCGGTCGTCGCGTATCGGCGGCCATTGGTCCCGCTCTCGTCAAGCCGCAGGCTCACGCTAGCGGCGCTTCGCGCCCTCGCCCTCGCATCGCTCGCGTTCTTTCTGGCCAGACCGACCACCCTATCTCCGCCAACCGAGCCTCGTGACCTCGTCGTGCCTGTGTTGGTCGACACCTCACGAAGCATGCGCGTGACCGATGGTGAGGGCGGCGTGTCGCGGATTGACGTCGCGACGCGGCTGTTGACCGATCAGCTCCTGCCCGCATTGTCCCAACGGCTCACCCCAGAGGTCTTTGCGTTCGGCGAGACGGTCGGGGGCACCAGTGCGGATGGACTGAGCGCCGATGCGCGCCACTCTGATATTCACGGTTCGGTGGCGACTATCGCAGATCGGTACCGAGGGCGTTCGCTGGCCGGTGTTGTCCTGCTTTCGGACGGCGGAGACACGGAGTCATCGGGCCGATCCGAGCGCAACACTTCCGCTATCCCCGTGTATTCGATCGGCATCGGCTCGACATCCAGCACCCCAGACCGTGAGGTGGTGGGCGTGGCCGTTGGCGATCCGAGGCTCGATGCGGCCACGGTCGACCTGCGCGTCACCGCGGTCAGCCGAGGGTTCAACAAGGAACCGTTCCAGCTGCGGCTGCTGGCTGATGGTCGTGTGATCGAAACGCGCCTGTTGACCCCTGTCGCCGACGGCTCACCCATCGATGCCACGTTCACCGTACCGCCCAACGACGTCAGCCCCACGGTCTACACGGTCGAGATCGATCCGGATCGCGACGCGATCGCGGAGAACAATCAGCGCAGTGTGCTCGTGAGCCCCGCGGGGCGTAAGCGACGCGTCATGGCGATCTTCGGTTCACCTGGCTTCGACCACAGCTTCCTGGCGCGCGCGCTGGCGGCCGATTCTGGTCTCGAGCTCGACATGATCGTGCAGAAGGGCCGGAACGATGCCGGACAGGATACGTTCTTCGTGCAGGCCGGTGGCCATCGGGCCGCGGGCTTGGCGTCTGGATTCCCCGCGACGCGTGAGGCGCTATTCGCCTACGATGCGCTCATCGTCGCCAACGTCGAAGCCGACTTCTTCAAACGCGCGCAGTTGCAGATGGTGGCGGACTTTGTCTCGGAGCGCGGAGGCGGTCTGCTCGTCTTCGGCGGACGATCGTTCACACAGCGCGGTCTGTTGGGTACACCGATCGAGGAAGTGTTGCCGGTCGAGCTGAATGATCGTCGCGGAAGGTTGGCTCGCGCGTCGCTCGACATCGACTCGACGCCGAAGCACCACGGCGTGACCCTGACCGTCGATGGTGAGACTCACGCTATCATGCGTCTCGGCGAAACGGCGGACCACACGCGTCGTAAGTGGTCAGCGCTGCCAGCCCTCGCCTCGGCCGCGGCTCTCGGTGGTCCTCGCCCCGGCGCCACTGTGCTTGCGGTGACGTCGACGGCTGGCGGGGTCGTCGTGCCCCTGGTCGCCGTGCAGCGCTATGGTCGAGGGCGATCGATGCTCTTTGCCGGCGAGGCAGCCTGGCGCTGGCGGATGCTGATGCCGGCCACCGATCGGTCGTACGAGTTCTTCTGGCGTCAAGCCCTTCGATGGTTGTCGATCGCCGCACCAGATCCGGTCGACGTGTCGGTCCCGGAGGCGGCCGAACCCGGCGACACGGTAGCGTTCGGTGTGGAGGTTCGCGACGCGGCGTTCAGACCTGTCGCGGACGCGATCGTGGCGACGATGTTGACGACACCAGGTGGTGGGCTTCAGTCACTGACCACGCAGCGCGATACGGGTGGCGCCGGACGGTTCACCGCCACCGTCAGACCCGAGCAGCCCGGCCTGTATCGCTTTCGGACGGAGGCGCGGCGAGGCTCGACGGAACTGGGCTCGAGCGAGCGCTGGTTTCATGTTGGCGGCGCCGACCGCGAGTTCGCGGATCCGCGTCTGAACGAAGGCGTCCTGAGCCGGCTGGCGCGCGCCTCCGGCGGTCGGTACTTCGAGGTGGGTGAGGCGACTCAGATGGTCGGCCTGCTCGAATCGGCGGCGCCCGCCACGGCCGCGCCAGAGCCGCGCGACGTGTGGCACGCGCCGTGGGCGATCGGACTCCTGATGGCGCTACTCTCCACGGAGTGGATCCTTCGTCGTCTTTGGGGACTTCGGTGATCAGTTTGCAGAGGGCGCTCCAGCGCCGCGCGCACCGTCGGTGCCGTTGCCTCCCGGTCGTTGTCTGCGCGGCTGCAGTGGCATGGCTGAGCAGTCCAGCCGTCGCTCGGGGGGGCGAGCGCTATGCCGTCATCGTCACAGGGGCGGCTGGTGGTCCCGACTACGCGCAGAAGTACCACAGCTGGCGGATGGGGTTTGTGAAGACGCTGACAGAAACCCTCGGGTATCCGCCGGACCACGTCGTGACGCTCGGCGAGGATGCGGCCGCGGGCGCGAAGGCCACAGGTGAGAACGTCCGCAGCGCCTTGAGCACCCTGCGCAATCGAGCCGTTGACGGTGATATCAGCCTGGTGCTGCTCATCGGGCACGGGTCTGCCGATGCCGAGGAAGCCAAGTTCAACCTCGTTGGGCCCGATCTCACCGTCGACCAGTGGGCGGCGCTCGTCAGGCCGATTCCGGGCCGCGTCGTGTTCGTGAACGCCGCGAGCGGAAGTTTTCCCTTCCTTGCGGCCATCGCGGGTCGGAATCGTGTGGTGCTCACGGCCAACGATTCAGCCGCCCAGCAGTTCGAAACCAGCTTCCCGGACTTCTTCATCAAGGCGTTCGCGGATGAGGGAGCCGATCAGGACAAGAACGGCAAGGTGTCCATCCTGGAAGCGTTTACCTTCGCCAGCGCCAACGTCAAGAGCGCGTTCGAGCAGAAAGGGCAGCTGGCCACCGAGCGCGCGCTCATCGACGATACCGGTGCGGGGGTCGGCCGCGATCTCGAGACCGAAGGGAAGGACGGTCAGCTCGCCCAGATCACCTATTTGCAGCCGGAGGTGCCCGCGGGGTTGGCAGGCAATCCGATCCTCGCGAACCTCATGCGCCGACGCGCGCAGCTCGAAGAGAGCCTGACGCTGCTCAAGTCGAACAAAGAGTCCACGCCACCGGCGCGGTACGAGGAGGAGCTGGAGCGGATCCTCCTCGAGATCGCGCGCATCGACCGAGAGCTCAGGACGAGAACCTAAACCCGGCTGCCCGCCGAAGCTGTGTGAACGCGTGGGCTCGGGAGGGACCCCGACTAGACGTTGAACCGTATGTGCAGAATGTCGCCGTCGGAGACGACGTAGTCCTTACCCTCGATTTGTAGCTTTCCCGAGTCTTTCACAGCGTGTTCAGAGCCGTACTGCATGAAGACCGCATACGGGATGACCTCCGCACGAATAAAGCCGCGCTCGAGGTCCGAGTGGATCCGGCCCGCCGCCTGCCGCGCGTGTGTGCCGCGGCGTATCGTCCAAGCGCGGACCTCATCGGGGCCGACCGTGAAGAACGAGATCAGATCGAGCAGCCCATAAGCGGTCCGGATGAAACGCGTGAGCGCCGACTCGGAGAGCCCCAGGTCCTGGAGGAATACCGCTTGATCGGGGGGTTCGAGCGACGCGATTTCGGCCTCGACGCTCGCCGACAGGACGAGGCCCGCGGCATCGATGGCCGCGATGCGGTCCGCCAGCTCCTTGGGCAGGGACTCAGCGGCTCGTGATTCACTGCGGTTCAACGCCACGAGCAGCGGCCGATCCGTCAGGAAGCCGAATCCCCGCAGCGACTCCCGATCCAGCTCCGCGGAAGGCAGCGCGCGCAGCGGCCGTCCGTCCTCGAGCGTCTTCTTCATTCGCTCGAAGGGTGCCTGATCCTGCTTGGAGGCGCCTTCCTTCTTCATGCGCTCGAGGCGCCGCTCGATGAGATCGAGATCCGCGAAGGAACACTCGAGCTGGAATGCCTCGAAGTCGCGCAGCGGATCTGGGTCGCTGTCGACGGCGGGATTGTCGAAATCCCGCAGCACCAGGCAGATTGCGTCCTGTTCCCGAATCTGTTGGAGCGCGCGTGTCGAGAGGCCCTTCTTCTCGGAGCCGTGCTCACCCGGCACGTCGCAGAACGTGATCTCCGCATACGTCGTCTTCTTCGGCGAGAAGATCTTCGACAGAGTGTCGATGCGCACGTCCGGCACGCGTACGGCGCCAAGGCGCAACTCGCCGCCGAAGGACGTGGGCGCATGGAGGCCTGTCATCGTATTGAAGACGCTCGTTTTGCCCGAGCCAGCGAATCCGACAAGTCCGATCTTCATGGTGAGTAGAGCCACTCCACGGGCGGTTGGCGTTTCTTGAAGACGTAGACGCCGATGACGCCAAGCACGAAGCCCGCAACGTGAGCGGCGAGCGCGATACCGCCGCTGACGGCGGCAGTGGTGGACACAGCCGAAGCCCCGGCGCTGAGCAACTGGAACAGGAACCAGAGGCCGAGGAAGACGAGCGCCGGCACCTCGATGACATCCCAGAAGAGCATGAACGGAACGAGCGTGAGGACGCGCGACTGCGGGTACGGGACGAAGTAGGCGCCCATCACGCCCGCGATCGCGCCGCTGGCCCCGATCGTCGGCACAGTGGACTTGGGTTCGAGCAGCACGTGTCCCATCGCCGCGCCGATGCCGCACAAGGCGTAGAAGACGAAGAAGCGCGCATGGCCCATACGGTCCTCGACGTTGTCACCAAAGATCCAGAGGTACCACATGTTACCGATGACGTGCGCCCACCCCCCATGGAGGAACATCGAGCTGAGCAACGTGGAGAACTCGAGGCGGGCCGGCACAACGCCGTACGAGCGGACGAACGACTCGAGGTCCCGCGGTGACAGCGAGACCGCGTAGACCCACGCGAGCGCATTCATCACGATGACAGTCATCGTGATGAACGGCGTCGTCCGGGACGGGATCGCGTCCCGCAACGGAATCATGCTGCGGCGAGACTACTTGAGGGCCGCCGAGCCGGCTGTCGCGCACTGACCATCTTGCTGGCTCGTACCGCCCGAGAGCCCGACGGCGCCCACGATCTTGCCGTCGCTCAGCAAGGGCACGCCGCCCTCCACCGGCACCGCACCTTGTAGCGCCAGCATCCGCAGACCGTCACCGCCTGCGGCGAGCGCGTCCTGCAGCGCCTTCGTCGGCCGCTTGAAGCGGGCGGCCGAGCGCGCCTTGTCCATGGCGATCGGTACGCTCGCCGCCTGAGTTCCGTCAATCTTCTCGAAATACACGAGATCGCCGGCCGGATCGACGATGGCGACGGCCATTGTCCAGTTGTTCTTCCGGGCCTCCGCGAGCGCCGCCGCGGCCACTCTCTTGGCGGCGTCGGCCTGAATCGGCGCGCCGTAGGGGTTCGGCATCTGCGCGAACGCAGGCGCCGCAGATGGTATGACGATGAGCGCTCCGAGGGTAGCGGTGATGAGGAATCGGGTCATGAGAGTAGCTCCTTGTGCGCCGGGCTAAACCGGCGAGGTGTAGTGAATGAAAGAGTCATACGGTAAAGGGCTAGCGACCCACACCGGCCCCGAGTCATGCGGAGCTGCCTGCGAGGGTGGCGTCGAAGCGTTGAC
>Ga0194132_10006509_pt1 | contig 18058 bp, 20 predicted proteins | sample TA2KigOf80mmetaG_FD_148612 | JGI IMG/M metagenome (GOLD analysis project Ga0194132, IMG submission 148612) | Freshwater microbial communities from Lake Tanganyika, Tanzania - TA2015054 Kigoma Offshore 80m | ecosystem: Environmental > Aquatic > Freshwater > Lake | place: Tanzania: Lake...
GGGCGGCGCGGGCACAGCGCAATCACTTAGCATGTTGTTATCATGCGTGGGTATCCTTGAAAGTGAAAGCTCAAGAACTGGGCCAGACCCTGTATGCCGTGCGGGAGAGTTTGTTTAGTCATTACCTTCGCGCTGAACTACAAAACCCTCATGTCACGGCTTGTTAAGGTCCAAAGCGTAAGTCCTGTATAGTGAACTCTACGGAGGAATTTGAGTACCTGGGTGTCACAAGGTGCTCACCCTTGCGCAACCCCCATTTGCTCCCTACAAAGATGGACGTGACTGATGCGTTCCCAGCTTCGCAATTGCCTCGTGCTCCCGAGTATATGCCATATAAAAGTGGACGTTTCCGTTTGGCGATGGGGCTCCTCCCGCTTGATCTCCACGACTGGCTTGAGCCGGACGATCGTATAGCAATCGAACTCGCCGAGAAGGAACGTTTGCTGTGTGAGCGTCACAGCGAGGTTTTTGCTGCGCTCCCTGAGGCCTTAGCGGGTTCAACTGAAGTCCTTGAACTTTTGCTCAACTACCTGCCAACGCGGTTTGCCGCATGGGTTCGACGTGACGGCAATGTGCTTCGTAACCTTGTGACGCAGCAAACCTGGGATATATCACAAAACGTGCTACACCCACTTGATCTGGCAGGACGGTTAGTGCAGGAAGATTTGTGTCTGATGCAACCCAATCCAGCGACGGGTCTGTATCATCTTGTTGGTGCGTCACTGTGTTTCCCGACACGCTGGCGGCTGGCGGATAAAATCGGCAAGCCGCTTAACCTGGTGCATGAACCGGTACCAGGCTATGAGGAAGAGCTTGCTTTGAAGATGGACCGCTTTTTCGTTCGGCTCAAAGCGGACAAACCAGTCTGGCGGGCAAATTGGGGGTTGATTGATGATCCGACGCTTTTTCAGCCTACAGGACATGGTCGTAAGGGATTAAACACCGACATCACGATTGAGAATGCTGGCGACACGCTCTGGTTGCGGATGGAACGACAAACTCTACGCCGCTTGCCGCGCTCACAAAGTATTTTATTCACTATTCGTGTCTATGTCCGACCGTTACGCGAGTTGGCCACTCAGCCTGAACGCGCGACTGAATTAGCGTCGACTATTCGCACCATGCCCGAACCGATGCAGCTATACAAAAGTTTGCCGCCGTTCCAGGATGCAGTCCTGGGCTGGCTTGATCGGGTAGCATTGTCACAGACTGAGAATTCATTACCTATTTCGTAAGGAAAATACTATGAATGAGATTGATTTTCACGGAAAGAACGCCCTGGTTGTTGGTGGCTCAAGCGGAATCGGCAACGGCATAGCCCGCGTATTTCGCGATCATGGTGCGACGGTATTCGTCAGTGGTACCCGTGCCTCAGCAGCGGACTACAACAAAGACGATGACGGGGCAGATTTCACCGGCATGACCTATTTCCAATGGGATGTCTCAGACGACAAGGTTGTTGAGAATCTCAAGCCACCGTTTTCAACGCTCGATACGCTGGTCCTCTCGCAAGGCATCGTCATGTACAAACGCGCCGAGTTTGAGATGCCGAACTTTCGCAAAGTGGTCGATGTCAATCTGATGAGCGTGATGAGTTGCTTGATGAAGTTCCATGAAATGTTGAAAGCGAGCAAAGGCACGGTCGTTATTGTCGGCTCTGGCGCGAGCTTTCATGCGGTGTTTGGCAATCCCGCGTATAGTGCCAGTAAAGGGGCATTGGTGACGTTGACGAAGTCATTAGGGGAAGCCTGGGCGACCGATGGCATTCGCGTGAATGGCATCGCGCCCGGATTAGTAGCGACCAAGATCACCAAAGTGACTTGGGACCATCCCCGTCGCTACGAGGACTCACTCGATGATATTCCGCTCCATCGTTGGGGCACGCCAGAAGAGATGGGCGGTGTCTCGCTTTTCCTTGCGTCCCCGCTGTCGTCGTACATCACCGGGCAGATGCTTGTTGTCGATGGAGGGATGTATTTGTCGTGAGGAATGAAGCGTCGCTGATTACGCGGCTTTTTTAATTCGCACGGGGCGGATCAACACCTCTGCAGAGATTCCAAGTTTCTCGTGCAGACGGCGGATCATATTAATGGAGAGACCTCGACGACGGTTCAGTACCTCAGCTACTCTGGTACGACTACCAAAGATTCCTTCAAGGTCCTTACGGGTTAATCCTTGTTGTTCGGCGCGAAACTTAATCGCTTCGATCGGATCAGGAGGGTCCATCGGGTAGTGTTCGTCTTCGTACGCTTCTACTAGCGTAGCAAGAATGTCGAGCCGGTCGCCTTCCACCGTGCCTCGCTTGGCTCCCCACAACCGCTCTATTTCTGTTAGAGCACCATTATAATCTGCTTCAGTCCTGATTGGTTTAAGGCTTTTCATATTTGACTTCTTTAACATCGATGGAGTCATAAGCTCTATGAGTACCGACCCATTTAATCCACACGATACTCTTCTCAAAGTCGACAGATACGACTAGCCGATAGTCGTTCCCCTTGATATTGAAAACAATCCGTTCTGCAGTTGCGACACTCGCTGTTGCATATTGGCGCTTCACATCGGAAGTACTCTTCCATTTGGCTTTTCGTACTTCGTCGAACCAAGCATCAAGCGCGCCTTTCAAAGCTGTGTAGTCTTTATGGCCTTTTCGTGACTCTATAAATCTTTGCAGCGTTCGACGAGCAACAATCCGCACTTGGCAACGCTATCATGCACCTGTCGGGGGAACAAGCGATGACTTGATGCCTTTAGAAAGATCCAAGAAAATCAACCGTCCGCTCAAACGCGCCAGGCTCGGCGTGGAAGACAAAGGCACAGAGGTCAGTCACGCCAATATCTTCGAGTCGTTTGAGTTCACCTTTCACAGTCGCGGGATCACCAACCAGTGCCACATCAACCGGCTCGGCGGCACCGCCACGATCGAGCATAGTGCGATAGGCTGGTAGGTCGCGATAAATCGCGAAGACCTTGGCAGCGACTTCACGCGCTTTGATGGTGTCGTTGGCGATAGCGATCGGCATTCCGGCAATCACTCGTGGTGCGGCGTTACCTGCGTCGCGAGCGGCTGTCGTGATGCGTGGCACGACGTGTTCTTTGAGTGCTTTGTGACCGGCCATCCAGGTCAGAGTTCCAGCAGCTTCACGACCGCAAAGTTCCAACATCTTCGGTCCGAGTGCCGCCATGATGATCGGCACCGGTGTTGCTCCTGGTGGTTTTAGCTCCAGATTTACGCGGTACTCTTCTCCACGATATTTGACCGGCTCTCCGCGTAGGAGTGGTTTAATCACTGCAAGATACTCTTTCATGTGCGATACGCGCCGCGCGTAAGACATACCGAGCATCTTTTCAATCACCACTTGATGGGAGAGTCCGATACCAAGGGTAAAACGTCCGTGACTGGCCACTTGCGTCGTTAATGCTTGTTGGGCAATGGCGTAAGGATGGCGCGGATAGGTCGGCACAACAGCGGTACCCAGCTCGATGCGTTTGGTTTCCCGTCCGACCAAGCCAAGCACGTTGATCGCATCATAGGCAAAGATATTGGCCATCCAGCCAGATGAGAGACCCGCAGCTTCAATGCGCTGGGCTCGTTGAATGATCTCATCTAACGTTGGTGACTCGCCTGCCCCTTCGCCAATCATCATGCCAATTCGCATTGTTCGTACTCCCTTCGCGCAAAACTCCTCACTGGTGCCGCACCATAGCAAAGACACTCCAGAGAGACGATGGACCTACCGCAAGAACTTTGCTACAGGCGGAGGACCTTATGAGGAGGGAGCGCAATGAAATTCGGTCTGCTGTACATTCCCGACTATTATCCCGCACGTCATCAATCTGCGACGCAATACTATGGCGAGATGATGACACAGATCCAATATGCTGAGGAACTCGGCTTTGATGGTGTGTTTTTCGCCGAACATTATATTGGTGGATATTCGTTTCCGTCACCGCCGGTATTTGCCACTGCAGTGGCGCAGCGGACCAAGCGTATTCGGTTAGGAACTGGTGTCACGCTCTTGCCGCTCAATAACCCGATTCGTACAGCGGAAGAGTATGCGATGCTTGATGTCCTCAGTAATGGACGACTCGACTTCGGCGTCGGACGTGGTGTACTCAAAGCAGAATACGAACTCTTTGGCATTGACGAGGCCGAAAGCCAGGGGCGATTTCACGAGGCACTGGATGTAATCCTTAAGGCATGGACGCAAGAATCCGTCTCTCATGTTGGAAAGTATTTCACCGTTAACGAGGTCTTGTCTTTACCAAAACCAGTGCAGACTCCGCATCCGCCGATCTGGGCAGCATGTGCATTTACTCCTGATAGCTTCACCTGGGCTGGCGAAAGAGGCTTCCATGCAATGCTGACGCCGTTTGCCTATGTCCGCCATGAAGAGTTGCAAGCAAAGCTGGAATTGTATTGGACAGCCATGAACAAGGCTGGACATGTTGCAGCAAATCGAGAAGTGCTCGGGGTCTATCATCTGTACATTGCCGACACCGATGCCCAAGCACACGAAGTCGCCGGAAAACACTTCATGCAATACCTGCGCTTCTTTGGTGAATTAGACCGCAAGGCCGCGTTTCAATCCAAAGATTATGCCGTGTATCAAGGCGGGTTAACCAAAGTGATGGGTGGAGCGACATATGATGATATGGATAAGGCTGACTGCATGATCTTTGGCAGCCCGGAACGATGCATCAAACGCCTGCAGCGTGCGCAGAAAGACTATCGCCTAACCTATCCGATTTTTGAGGTGAACTTCGGTGGCTTTCCGCATGAGCAAGTGATGCGGTCAATGGAGCGTTTTGCCAAAGAAGTGATGCCACATCTGCGGTGATTATCGATCAGGAAGAAGTTGACAGATCCAACGCGAAAGAGAGCGCATTCTTGATCTTGTTCATTATTTCATTAGGAAGAGTACCAAGTTTGCGCTCCAGACGTGCTTTGGGTATAGAGCCAATCCCCTGGACATTTGCAATAGAATCTTGATTGAGGAAAGAAAGCTTTGGAAGCACGACCTCATAAGAGCTTTGGCGATTTTGGGTTGTTAATGGAACGTAAATAATCAAAGCTCGCGGTGGGTCAGGATCATCACGCGACACAATCACGACTGGCCGCGTTTTTGCCGCCAATCCAAGATCAGCTAACCATACTTCACCTGGTTGGGGGTTCATCAAGCATATCCAGTACTTCTTGCTCTACAACTCGCGCCCGCATGAGATCCAATGCATCTTGGTCGGCCAAGTCGATAATCTCGGCGATGCGTTGTCTGACTTGTTCTGCTGTAATCGGTGTCCATTCGCGCAGCTTTGCATCCAATTGTTCAGCTAAGATGTCCATAGGGTCTTCTCGCGCTTACAGATCACGCAACACGTAACACGTGATACGTACTGCGTGTTGCGTGATCCTTATACCATTGGTTCCGTACTATTCCTTAGCGATTCACCTGCACCGGCGGAGTCGTTTCACTCAGCTTCTTCAGGACTTCTTCGTCGGTCATTTTCAGCACGGCATTATTCGGCGCCGGGAAATTGATCATGATCTTGCTCTTCGCCGGATCAACTTGCGGCACCTTGCCGCCTTTTGACTCGAATGCTGCCGGAGCTTTGTAGCGTTTCACTTCCTCTGGGCTGATGCCCGCGAGTTTGCACACTTCAGGATCAATCCACGCTTCGGCGTCAATCGCCTGTCCTTCTGAAGTAGAGAACTCCAGCATCAAGCCTTCGGGACCAGCAAAATAGATCGATTTGCAAAACCCGTGATCGATCGGTCCCATCACCCAATAGCCACGGTCACGCACCCGGTCACGCATAGTGAGCAAATCGGCTTCGGTATCAACGTTCATGGCGATGTGCTGCATCGCCCCAGGAGCAACGGGAGCAGCGGTCCAAGATGGATGGGACACGCCGGTGATCGGTTGGATCTCGCCAACTTCTGGCCCTTGGACAAAGGCGATCGACGAGCTATCGCCCATTTTGACAAAGCCATGGAACGTGTTTTTCACACCATGCATCCAGTAGAGCGCGACCAGTTCCATACCACATACGTCAGTAAAGAACTCAATTTGTTTCTTGATGTCTTTGGTGCAAATCGCCAGGTGATGAATTCCGTTCGGCAGACCCATAAAGCCCTCCTTGGTAAAAGTGCAAAAATCGCTGTTCCCGAAGCATTCCACTGGAATCTTGGGAAATCAAGGCGGGAACGTCGTCACAGACCTGCAATAGACCTCTCGGACGAAGTTTGTTAGAGGCGAAGAGAACAGGTAGGATCAGAGCGGGGAGAATACCACATGTCGAAACAAGACGACCTTATGCGCGCCTGGGTACGGTATCCAGAACGCTGGCAACAACTTTGGAACGTGTGCGAGCAAGGAGGAGGGCGCTATACGCGCGGCGTGTTCGTCGTCAACGGCAAAGCAGAAAAGCCGCAGCAGCAGAAAACTCCAGGGCAGATAATCGCTGAGATGTTGAAAAGTGAGCCGATGGGGTATTTATCGTAGCTCTCGGAGCTATGGATGCGTCTGAAGCTTTGGAAAGGAATCCGCGTAATGCGTAAAACGTAATACGTAACCACCTCCCCTCCTCTTACGTTTTACGCATTACGTTTTATCTTCTGTTTCATGACCTCTACAACCAAACAACTCACATCCGACCAGCTCACTCCACTTCTTGCCGATTTCATCACACGTTCCTCGCACGCCCGGCAAGTGCAAATCAAAGACCTGCGCCTTCTCACTGGTGGTGCGTCACGACAGACGTGGTCGTTTGATGCCACGATCGAGCAAGCCAATGGACAGAGCGAGACCTTGCCGTTGATCCTTCGTAGCGATCCGCACGACGGACCACAGTCAGAAATGGACCGCACGTTGGAGTATCGTCTGATCGAAACTGTTCATGCAGCGGGCGTGCTCGCGCCGAAGCCGTATTTTCTCGGGGATGACAGCCTTGGAGTGCCGTTCTTTATTATGGAGCGGATCGAGGGTGAGACGATCGTGCGCCGCTTGTTTCGTGATCCCAGTTTTGCTGAAGCTCGGAAAATCATGGCCCAGCAACTTGGTGCACGACTCGCTCGTATTCACCGCATTCCCAGTGAGAAGTATACGCATCTGGGTTTGGCCGCACCGCAAGAAAGTCGCTCGCCAGCTGAGGAAGAGATCAAACGCTACGAAGATATGTACGCTGAGCGGGCACGCGAGCCGCATCTTGCGTTTGAACTCGCGTTCCGTTGGTTACGCCAGCATATCCCGGTGAAACAAGAGCAGGTACTTGTACACGGTGACTACCGCATGGGCAATGTGATCTTTGGTCCGGACGGCGTGCGGTCGATTCTCGATTGGGAGCTTTCACATGTTGGCGATCCGATCGAAGACCTCGGCTGGATGTGCGTACGCTCATGGCGCTTTGGTAACGACGAGTTACCTGTGGGCGGTGTCGGCAAGCGAGAAGATTTCTGGCGTGCATACGAAGAGGCCGGTGGTTATCCGGTTGATCCGACTCGTGCCCATTTCTGGGAAATTTTCGGAAACCTGCGCTGGGGGATCTTATGCCTCACGCTCACGCAGCCATTTTTGGATAGGCTCAATCCCAGTGTGGAGCTCGCAGCGATTGGTCGTCGGACGGTCGAAACTGAGTGGGAACTGCTGCACTTGATGGAGGAATAATGCAAGATCGTCCAACGATGATGGAATACTTACAGGCAGTGACGCACTTCCTTGATGAAGAAGCCGTGCCAAACCTCAGTGGGTCACGACAGTTCTATGGTCGAGTGGCAGCGAATGTTTTACGTGCCGTGATGCGTGAACTAGAGAACGAAGAGCACGATCTGTTTGCTGAGTGGGAACGGCTGAATCAACTGCTTGCACCGCTGCTACGGCCAGAGTCTCTCTCAGCCCTGCGTACAGCAATCCAGCAACGGACCCAGGAACTGTGCCAACGCATTCGCAATGGCGATGCTGATGCTGGTGCCTATCGACAACAAGTTTTGGCACATGTCCGAGAGTCAGTCCGAGAAAAACTGCTAGTGAACAATCCACAGTGGATTAACCTACCAGCTTCACTTTGAACTTGATTGTATCGCCTGTATCACTTAGACTGCCATGTATTATTTCTCATCTTTCAGCTTTCTTCCTTGTTTAGGTCTTTACTATTCCAATGTGTTGGAAAGCACGAAAAGAAGGGTGTTTATGCGTAAAATATTGTTCTCTCTGTTAACAGCAGTGTGGTTTCTGACTGGTTCTTCCGTATTTGCTGCGGACCCGACTACAGATGATCAGAAAACGATGTACGCGCTTGGCGTAGCGATGAGCCAGTCTTTAGGCGTCTTTAACCTGAGTGAAGCCGAGCTAGAGATGGTGAAGAATGGGTTGACTGACGGGGTGCTGAAGAAGCCGCAAAAAGTCAATGTGCAGGAATTCATGCCCAAGCTTCAGCAACTCCAGCAGACTCGTTTCGCAGCCGCCTCTGAAGCTGAGAAAAAAGCTGGAGCAGAATTCCTGACCAAAGCTGCGGCAGAGAAAGGCGCCGTAAAGACGAATTCTGGACTGGTGTACTCCACCGTTAAAGAAGGAACCGGTGCTTCACCCAAGGCGACAGACACGGTGAAAGTCCATTATCATGGCACCCTCACAGACGGTTCGGTGTTCGATAGCTCGGTAGACCGCAAACAACCAGCGACGTTTCCGCTGAATGGTGTCATTCCCTGTTGGACAGAGGGGGTCCAGAAGATGAAGGTTGGTGAAAAAGCCCGGTTAGTCTGTCCGTCTGCGATTGCCTATGGCGACCGTGGTGCACCACCGAGAATCAAACCCGGAGCAACGCTGGTCTTTGAGGTTGAATTGCTAGGTATCGAAACTCCTGCTGCAAGTGAAAGCAAGAAAATTGAAATTCCTACGGGGGAGGGGAAGAAGTAACTACCAAGTAGTCAGTAGTCAGCATTCAGTAGTCAGTAGTCAGTAGAGAAGACAAAAACTCATGCTGGCTACTGACTACTTCCTCATCCGCACGCCAACGCATACACATCTTGTTTCGCCGTTGGCAGCGGATACTCCGCCCAGGTTGCACCACCATCTTGCGTTCCAATCACTTGCCCCTTACGTGTAGCACAGTAGATGACTTTTTCATTTCTCGGACTGAGAGCAACCGTCATCATCGTGCTTTTCACTGGTACGCCATGATCGAAGCGTTGCCAGCTTTGTCCTAAATCTGGACTACGATAGAGCGAGCCCGCGTTACTCATCGCTGCCGGGCTAAGCGCAGCGTATAACATGTTCGGATTCTGTGGTGCCACTTGCACGTCACGCGCGTATGATAGCGGTGAGTGTTTCCAGATCTCCATCTCTTGCCACGTGGTCCCGCGATCGGCACTGCAGAAGAGTCCCATACGGGTCGCCAAAAATACCGTGCCTGGTCGTGCTGCGCTGACACTCAGGGCGTGAGAATCCATCATGCCTTCGGCTTGTGTGTCACTAATCAATTGGCTTTTGAGATGCTCTTGTTCTGTGAATTTGAGTAATGGCCTGGTGCAGTCGTCCCAGGTTTCACCACCGTCGAGGCTACGAATCACGCCACCGACTTCGAGTCCTGCATAGATCTCATTGGGATTGTTCGGATCTGCACTCATGCGGATTACACGACAGGGAAAACCCATCTTCACCATGCCGACCGGTTCGATGAGCGATAACTTGCGCCAACTATCGCCGCCGTCGTCACTACGATAGATCGCTGGCGGCGCTGCGCCCACATAGAGAGTTTGGGGATTGCGTGGATGAAAGAGCATCGACCACACCACCATACCTGCGTCAGGCAGATTGAGTCGCTCCCAGTGATCACCGCCATCGTTGCTGCGATAGGGGCCATCTTGGGTGCCGATGTATACAATCTGTGAATTTTGTGGATGAATGGCGATAGCACGAATTTCTGCTTTGGTTGGCAGCCCATTGGTCAACAACTGCCATTCGCCACTTCCGATTGCATGACGAAACAAACCGCCGGGGTGGTCGGTTGGGCTCGCGCCGCTCCATGGTGCGGCTCCTGCGTATACATATTGCGTCATGGTGTTATCCTCCTTTTCACTGGAGAAAGGTATGAGATTTTGCTATGGCTCTCAAGCCATGCTGTTGGTTATACGGAAAAGTGAGGAAATGCGATGGCGAAACATAAAATGCTGGTAGCTGGAGCGTCCGGTCTCGTTGGCTTTGCCGCAGTGAAACATTTCCATTCCTTGCCGGATTGGGATGTGGTCGGGGTTTCCCGGCGGATTCCGAGTGGACTTGAGGGCACGACACTGATTTCGATTGATTTGACTGACACGGCTCGATGCGCAGAAGTGTTTGGCAAAATGTCGGATGTCACCCATGTTGTCTACGCTGCGCTCTATGAGAAACCAGGTCTGGTTAAAGGCTGGCGTGAACGCGATCAAATGGAGACCAATCTGGCGATGTTGCAAAATCTCTTTGCGCCACTGCAGAAGGTCGCGAAAAACTTGCAGCATGTGACATTGTTGCAAGGCACCAAAGCGTATGGTGCGCATATTGAGCCGTTCCCGGTACCCGCGCGTGAACGTTGGCCGCGGCATCAACACGAGAATTTTTACTGGCTGCAGGAAGATTATCTGCGTGACCAGCAGAAGGGGAAGAGCTGGCATTGGACGGTGTTGCGGCCACAGATTATTTTCGGTGAATCACTTGGCAGTAACATGAACGCGATTCCGGCGATCGGTGTCTATGCTGCACTGTTGAAAGAGAAAGGGCTGCCATTGTCGTTTCCCGGTGGAGCCCAAGCACTGGCGGAAGCTGTCGATGCTGATTTACTCGCGAAGATGTGCGAGTGGGCGGCGACATCACCAACGAGTCGCAATGAAATCTTTAACGCAACCAACGGTGACGTGTTTATCTGGCAAAATGTCTGGCCGACGATTGCTGATGCCTTTGGGATGGAAGTCGGTCCTCCTACGCCCCTATCTCTTACCGAAGAAATGCCGAAGCGCGATGCGGAGTGGGCGGCAATTGTGAAGAAGTATAATCTACGTGCCCCAGCGAGCGTCAAGGATTACGTGGGGCAGTCTTTTATTTTCACTGATCTGATTTTTGCCTATGGAGCAGAGAAACTCGTCCCGACCATGCTCGTCAGCACGATCAAGGCACGGCAAGCAGGATTCTCTGACTGTATGGATACCGAAGATATGTTTCGCAAATGGTTCCGCCATTTTCAGGAGCACCGGCTCTTGCCACCAGTGGGGAAGAACTGAGAAGAAGAAATCGTAAAACGTAATGCGTAACCGCCCTGCCCCTTCCCTTTTACGTTTTACATATTTACGTTTTACGGATTACGTATCACGTGTAAGGAGCTTCATCATGAGACTTGCAAACAAAGTCGCCGTCATCACCGGAGGTGCGAGCGGTATGGGCCGTGCCACCGTCATGCGCTTTCTCGCGGAAGGCGCAAAGGTTGTCGTTGCCGATTTTAACGAAAAGAACGGCCAGGACACATTGGCACAAGCCAAGAAAGCTGGCCAAGAGAAGAACGTCCGCTTTATTCGTACCGATGTCGCCAAGGAGACTGATGTCATTGCGATGATCGATTGCGCGACCTCACAGTTTGGTCGACTGGACATCGTCTTCAATAACGCTGGGGTCGGTGGCGTGGTTGGTCCAATCTGGGACGTTACCGAAGAAGAGTGGGATTATACGTTCGCTGTCCTCACAAAAGGCGTCTTCTTTGGCATTAAACACGCCGCGCGTGTACTACGTCAGCAAGGGCAGGGTGGATCGATTATTAACACTGCGTCCACTGCCGGATTGAGCGGTGGTTCTGGCCCGTTAGTGTACTCGGCTGCGAAAGCGGCAGTGATCAACCTGACAAAAGCCGCAGCGGTCCAATTGGCGCCGGATCGCATCCATGTCAATGCGATTTGTCCGGGGGGGATTCTTACTGGTTTGACGGATCAAGGAAATACAGAAGCAGCAGCCAAAGGACTTGATACGTTCCAGCCCTGGCCTGACCACGGCGTCGGCGATGACATTGCTGGTACTGCTCTTTTTCTTGCGAGTGATGATTCACGATTTGTGACAGGTGAAGCAATAGTGGTTGATGGTGGTCTCACTGCGATTGGACCAGACATGTGGCGACGGTTTGGCATTACACAAGAAGTGCACGCCAAGAAAAGTCGCGTGAATCGTGGCAGTACCGGCGAAGCCTGGACTTCTCGCCCGCTTAAATAGGTTGAAGAGGATTTTCTCGCATGAAACGTTCCAGATAAACGCCGTCTCTGCTTCGACACGCTCAGTACGAACGGCGCGTCTTGCCCGCTTTCGGAATCCAATCCGTTCGCCCTGAGCCTGTCGAAGAGTGAACGCGTGCGCTCACAAGAAGAGCACTTTATGCTTACGCGCTTACGTGAATCCGATCGCCAACAACTGAGAGCCCTACTCAATCAGCTTCCCCCATCTTCTCGTCCATTCTTGGAACAAAGCCTGACCGCTGCAGCAACATCCGATTTTCGACTGCTGCCTGGCGTGTTACCACTGATCGGTCCTACGCTGCATTTGCTTCCTGCCGATAGTTGCGCAGTCATACTTGAACGGGTGGCTCGGCTTGCGCAGGTGTTCCCGACGGGAATCGTCCCTCTTTTTCGCACACTGAGCCGCGTGTTCGATGAGGGTGGAGAACAGCGAACTCTGGAATGGCTAGACGCAGGGGAGCTGGTCGGGCGACGCAACACCGAGGCCGGGACAGCCTTCTTTGCTTTGCGCTCACGCACGAGTCTGCTGGCCCTTCGAGGGATGCCCGCAGCAGTCTATCTCGGCGATGTGCAAAGTTTGCTGCTGAAGTTCCTGCACATGCTGAGTGGTGCGGTGGTTGGCCTGACCGAGACCGATCGTATTGCTGTCCCGCCTCCGTTAGCGATCGAAGTCGAGGATAGCGTGCTGATGCCCCTGCCGTTCTGCATCGAGCGCTTTCCGACGTATGAGGACAATTTTCGTCTCTATCGGGTCTTGGTCGCTCACCACGCGGCACGGATCGAGTTTGGGACCTACACCTGTTCGCCGTTGGCCTTATGGGCAACACTCGGGCCACTGCTCCAAAGTGTGAACCATCGTAGGAAGGTCGCTCCGACTGATGATCTCATGGAGTTTTTCAAACTCTTTCCACGCCCTGATCTGATTGAGGCGATGTTTCTCACCGTTGAAGGAAAACGGATCGTTCCGCACCTCGTTACACGATATCCGGGACTGCAGGAAGACTTCGCCTGGGCAGAGTCGCTCATCGGCCTCTCGCGACCAGAAATCGTGGTCATTCTCACGCAGATGCCAGATTCTGTCTGGACTGACCTCACGACAAAAGGGACGGTTTCGGATTCTTTGGTACTGGCAGCCAAGCTGTATATGGAGTTCTTACGTGATGAGCAGAGCCTTTTTATGGATCGTGATAACTCCCGGTTTCACAATACTGGGTTTGACGATGAAGACCGAGCCGGATTTATCACAGGAAGTGAACTGGAAGGCGAAAAAGAAGAGCAACAGCAAGCCGACGATGGCCAGGTTGAACAACGTCGACGTACGCTGACCACCGCCGATTTACGGTATCTTTACGATGAATGGGACTTTGAAATTGAAGACTATCGTCCGCATTGGTGTGAACTGCGAGAGATCCCCCTCGAAAGCGATGAGGGTGGTTTCTTCTCCCGAACGGTGATGACGCATGCAGATTTAATCCGTGGTATCAAACGCGAGTTCCAACGATTGCGCCCACGTATGTATCTGCAAGTGAAAGGGCTTGAAGACGGCGAAGAGATCGATCTCAACGCGACAGTGAATGCACGAGTTGATCATTTACTCGGTAACTCTCCCACGACGAAAGTCTACACGGCTCGGCAGTCGATTGAGCGGGATGTGGCGGTGCTCTTCCTCCTCGATGTCAGTGCATCAACCGCCGGACAGGCCGTGAATGACCCCGAGGCTCCAGCTGTACCTACGCAGCAAACTGGCCCCCCAATCATTGACATCGTCAAAGAGGCGGTGACGCTTCTTGCCGTTGCCTTAGAGGAAATCGGTGACACGTATGCAATCTACGGCTTTTCGAGCAATGGTCGGTACGACGTCGAGGTCTATCCAGTCAAAACCTTCAAAGATCCATTGTCACCCGAAGTCCAAGGCCGCATTGGTGGGTTGACGTCACGCGGCGGAACGCGCATGGGAACGGCAGTACGTCATGCGATTCGTACGATGAAAGGACTTTCGAGTAGAACCAAACTCCTTGTGCTCCTTAGTGATGGCTATCCTGAAGATGCTGGATACGGGAAGCCGGTGACGCCGCCGACTTATGGTTTGCGAGATACCGCGATGGCATTACGTGAGGCGGAGCGCAGTGGCATCGTGCCGTTTTGCCTGACGGTGGACAAAGGCGGGCACGATTATTTGCGTGAAATGTGTGCGTCGTCACGCTATATGGTAATCGAGGATCTGCTGTCACTCCCGCGTGAATTGCCGAAGATTTATCAACGGCATATTCGTGGGCAGCGGACTTAGTGAATTGGGCAATCAGTACTGCCGTAGGACCCGGTGCCATCGCCAACGCTTACAGATTTCAACCAAGAGATGCAGTTCGATCACACGTGCGCCAAGCTTTGCTTTGAAACGAGCCGCTGGCACATTAAAGAGGACAGTAGTGCTGTAACACGTGTCCTTCCCTAGTTTTGCGAGTTCTTCGTACATGCGCTGTCGCATGACCGGTGCAAGCCCGCTTCCTCGCATTGCTTCTACTGTGAAAGCGTCAAACAGATAGGCTTCGTTCGCCTGCAGGTGAAATAAGGGATAATCCTCAAACCGACACAGGCTGAGATCACACCATGTGAAAGCAAAAGGAGTTCCTTGACGAAGGATGCCAAGGCAATGGTTCCCTTGACGTAATCGCTGTTGGAGATCGGTGATGGTCGGCGGCCGTCCTGGAATAGCGGCAAGAGCAGGCATATCTTCGGCAACCAGGAATCGGACTTGGTCCTCATCGGTGAGCGCCATCGTTGACGGACGCTGCCTAGCCGCAAGCCCTTCTCTCACCAGATGAAACGGTTCTATTCTCACTCCAAGTTTGGCGACAGTATCGATCAGGATTCGGAGGAAAGCCTGATGCAGTGGTAGCCCCTGCATATAGTAGTGAACCTTCGCTCGGGTTCTGCGTAAGAGCGGGTTTCCCATCAATGCCTCTACTGAGAGAGTGTGGCGAGAGCAGAAGGGTGCTGCAATGAACGAGATTTTCGCACTGCTTTAGCGGCCACAAAACTTCCAGTGAAATATCGCCAACGCGTGTATTCAAACCGTTGTGCAGCAATGAGTCCTTGTTGGATAAGGCGAGTAAACAGCGGCCAATGCAGGATCCGCGCTAATCGGACGATAGCGACGGCGACAAGTCGGGGATTGTGTAAGATCGCAGTGGTATCTTCGACTGTGAATCCCGCGGCTTCGAGTTCTGTGCATAATTCCTTTATCGTGTACGAACGACCAAGATAGTATGGTGTGAGTTTCAATCGGTTGGCGAGACGTAAGAGTGGATCAAAAATGTTCTGACGATTATCAAGGGTGATAATAAGTCGCCCTTCTGGAGAGAGAACGCGTGCCAGTTCGCGCAAACTCTTGCCGAGATCACTGGGGTCAGGGAAATGATCGAGAGTTGAAGGAGAGATAATCAGGGCAAATGAACTATCGGCAAACGGGAGATGACGAACGTCAGCCACAAGATGTGCGTTGGTAGGGAGCGTGCTGTTTGCCTGAGCACGATGTGTGATAGTAACAGCAACGTCCATACCGACCGTAAGCCCGTGCGCGCTGCTCAGCTCGGGTAGGAGAGAGTCTGCACCCATCGCTTCCTCAAACAGGTCGGTCTTGAGCACCCGCCCTTGCTTTGGGAGGCCGCCCCGCCGCTCGATAAGTGACAGGTGTGCTTGCTTCTTCAGCTTGCCAAGGAACGCATCAAGATAATGGTTTTCGCGTCGAAATGATTGGGCAATATGATCCCAGGAGACTGCCTTCGACTGGCAAGACGAAAAGCTGAGCGAACGTATCCCTTCTTTGACGCGACAAGAACCACGTCGCCACTTGCCGAGCTTGATATACCCCATCGCAGCGAAAAGATGGTATTGAGTTTTCTTCGCATGCCGAAGACTCGCTGTGTTTTCTGGCATGATGACCGTAACGACGCGGTTGAGCGTCCTCTCCAACTTACGATTCCTCTGGCAAGGGTACTGATGCTAACGCCGATGCGTCTGCTCCTTTGTAAAGGCGAACCGGAACCTCGCGTTCAGTGAATCGCTGAGGTGACTGTTCCGCTTCATGATATTCCTGCTCTGTATTGACCGACCATACCTCGTATGTGCCCCCACACACATTGCGAGCAGCATATATCCCCGTGAGCATTGAGTGGTCTTGGTTGTTGTAGCGATGTAGTCCGTTCCGTCCAATGGGTTGTAGGTTCGTGAATGTTGCCAGATAGTGGCGGAGCGTTGCGAGATTCTCTTGATAGCCGTGATCATATACAGGATAAGCTTTTGGCATTCTTACCACGGTCCCATCTTCGACGTCGGTTGGAGCGATCAGGCCGATGTGGCTACATTCACGGATACCGAGGGCGATGAGTTGCTCGTCGGTCCATTGCCACTCTCTATCGTGTTCCCAGAGAAAATATTCCAGTCCCAACGAGGTACGCGACGGGTCGGGAACCATATCTACGCTCCAATTCTTGTAGTTTTGGATGCGTCCAAGTTTCACCTCTGGTGAGTGAATATAGACCCAGTTATCAGGAAAAACTTCCGTGCGGTTAACGATGAGAATAACAGTTACGTAGTCGCGGTAGCGGAGGCGTTGCGCTGCACGCAGAATTGTATCAGGCGGAGCAGGATTCAGCGTGAAAACAAGATCACGTAATGGCATGGTCGATATGAAGTGGGGTCCCGAAAACTCCACGTGTTCGCCACGAGAAGTGCGGCCAATAATGGACTCAACCCGCCCATGCGTATGACGAATCTGTTCGACTCGTACTCCACGCAGCACGGAGGAGTGGTGATTGAGGAGGAGTTCCTCACAGCGCTCCCACATCATCCCAGGCCCAAGACGAGGATAGTGAAAAGCCTCGATCAACGTTGTGATGAGCTGTCCATCTTTCGTGTGTCTATGGTTGAAGAGGGCATTCCGTAGCGCTTCGCTGAGCGACAGATTTTTGATGCGTTGAGCAGCCCATTCCGCAGAGATTTCTGCACATGGCATCCCCCACACTTTTTCTGTGTAGGTCTTGAAGAAGATCTTATACAAGCGACGGCCAAACCGATTGGAGACCCATTGTTCAAAATTGATCTCCTGTTCATGCGGCAACATGCGCGCCCTGAGATAACTCAAACCCACGAGCAGTGCTTCAACCGGTCCCAACCCCACAAGGGCATTCATTGCTTTCAATGGATACGCGAAAAAGTGCCCCTGGTAATAAATACGCGACAAGCGCGGGCGAAACAGAAACTCGTCTCCGAGTATCTCTTTCCACAAGGCGTTAATCTGGGGAATCTTCGAGAAGAAGCGATGCCCCCCTATATCGAATCGGAAGTCTCGATAGCGAACGGTCCGTGAAAGTCCACCGACCAGGTTGTCTGCTTCGAGAACGATGGCAGATGCGCCAAATTTTGTCAGTTCATGGGCTGCGGTCAGACCTGCGGGCCCAGCACCAATAATCACGACTGGAGATTGTGACATTCCTTCCGCCTCCACTCCTCACCGCGATCAGGCTGCTGGATCCTCTGACCATGAGATCCGCTTGCGGTCGTGAGCGCCTCGCTTTGCGAGATATCGTAGACTACCAATGACAAACGCCAATTCACTATACGCATAATAGAACCAGTGCCACGGTAGTACCCGGATCGTGAACCAGAGTCCTCTGCTCTGAAAATTGCCTGCTTAGGCCACCACTGCCCATCCCTGTAAAGGTCTGAATCTTTCATGATTTCGCGGGTTCTGCTGAGATAGGCGCGTGTCGTGGGGAGAAACTCAAGTTCAGGGAGAGAGAAGGGAACACGCGATGATCT
>Ga0194132_10006510_pt1 | contig 18058 bp, 14 predicted proteins | sample TA2KigOf80mmetaG_FD_148612 | JGI IMG/M metagenome (GOLD analysis project Ga0194132, IMG submission 148612) | Freshwater microbial communities from Lake Tanganyika, Tanzania - TA2015054 Kigoma Offshore 80m | ecosystem: Environmental > Aquatic > Freshwater > Lake | place: Tanzania: Lake...
GCGGGATGCGCGACGAGGCCATACTGCTTTTGAAGCTGAAGTGGGCCACCGCCCACCCGATCAGGTCCGCACGCGACCTGCTGCGCTTTCTGACTGCTCAACCGCAGTACTCAAATCGGTGAAGACCCTCTTTTCTGCGCCGGGGAAGACGTTGCGAGATGATCCGCTGCCGGCCCCTCAGCCTGTGACCCTGATAGCTTCGCGGATTGCGGCTTGGTCGCACTCAAGGGATGGTCTGCGGCCGATGGGTCAGTGAGCGGATGTGCGGGCGGATGCAAGGTCGAGGAGGTTCCCTTCGCCGGCGCGGAACTGAGGTGACTCTGTGCGCCAAGCCCGTTCGCGGTCACAAGCGTTCCGACGATGAACATCGCTGCCAGCCGTCGCATCGGATTCAGTGCTTGCCCGCCGCCCGTGGCGCGGGGGGAGGCGAATCGGTTCCGAGAAGTGCACGATCCCGGAGAGCGACTCGTAGTACCCGCCAACGATCGCGACCTGACCACCGTCGACGCGGCTCTTGAGCGTTGTGCTTTCTTGGAGCAGGGTGTTGACCTGTTCCTCGACGTTCTCGATGATGGCTTGGCGTATGCGTGCGGCGTCGGCAGGTGCGTCGCCGTGATCGCTGACCGAGCGCATCCGCTTCAGCAGGTGGCGAAGTTCGACCCGACCTTCGTGCCGTCCGAGCCTTCGAGCCCGGCTTGCACGATGCCGCACGCTTCGTGGCCCATCACGACGATGAGCGGCACATGCAGCGCCTCGACCGCATACTCCAGGCTTGCCAGCACCGACCGATCCGCGACCGGACCGGCGGCGCGGACAACGAACAGCTCACCGAGCCCCGCGTGGAAGACGACTTCAGGCGGCACCGTCGCGTCCGCGCACGACAACACCGCCGCGAGCGGAGCGCGCCCCCTCGCGGCGGCCGTGCGCTTTGCCGAGTCAATGGGCAGCGGCTCGCCGGGATGCGTGACGAAGATGGCGTTCCCCGCCTTCAGCGTCGCTAGACTTGTCGCTGAAGGTGGACCCTCCGCGTAGCTCGGCGCGCCGGCGGCGACGGCCACGACGGCGAATCTCCCTCCAAACGTGCACCAACGGCGCCTGGACATCGCGACTCCCACCCGCGAGGAAATCGGCGCCGCGCTCGCACGCTTGAGTGCCCGGCCACGGGTTTACATGAACGCGTTCGGTGGCACGGCTGGTCGGAGCCGACAGATGAGCGCGAACCGCTGATCGCTGACATTAGAACGCATACAGCAGCCTGACGAACGCGGTCTGGCCGTTGTAGGGGCGATTCCCGTAGCCGGTGGTCAGCGAACCGAGATAGTCGATGCGCGGGATGCCGGGTGTGACGTCGACGTTCGCAAAATCGATGATGTCGAGCTTCTCGTACCAGTAGGAGACACCGACTCCAAGCTTGGCCGTCAGGTTGTACCGAAGGTTGGCCGTGAATCGATGCCACGTGTTCGTCACATTCGGGAGCATCTCGAAGCAAGAGGCGACGCCTGCCGCGCACGGCCGAGTGTCGCCCGGCGTCAGGATGGCGTTGTTCGCGAGCGCGGTGATCCTGGGGCCGCTGTGGATGAAGGCCTGATCCGATTCGCTGAGGTCGTATGCGAATCTGATATCGGTCTTCGGCCACGTTTCGACGAGGTCGACGTAGGCCAGCAGATTGTGCACGTGCTCGTCGTTGTCGAGGTTCCAGGTGCGATTCGGGTCGAACCAGCTCCCGTAGTCGGTCCCAGGCGGGTTGGCGTTGCGCGCGGCCTGAAATGCCGCGAACGTCTCTCGCCCGTAGTTGGCGCCGAGGGTGATGGTGTCGAGCGGAGAGACGCTCGCGCCGAGGTTGTAGGACTGGTTGTTGTTGTTCAGGAGACCGAACTCATAGCCCTCGCCCTTGTAGATGTCGCGACCCGCCGCCAGTTGGAACGTGACGTCCATGATCGAGGTCGGGTGCAACACGAAGAGCAGCGCCCCGCGGTCTCGATCGCGATCGGCCTCGTCGTAGAATCGCAGACCGGGTTGGGCCCCACCGAATTCAATCGACGCTTCGGAGAACTCAGAGCCGATGCGCGTCGTGTGGTCGAACGATGCGCGTACGGTCACATATTGATTGCCCAGAGTGTCCAATGACGCGCGTAACGTGTAGTCGCGCATGTCGCTGAAGGACCGGCCGGTCCGCTCGAAGTCCTCGTAGATGTACCCGAGATTCAGCGCGGTGAACGGGGCGACCCTGAACGTGCCGGTCAGGTCGAACGTGTTCTGACGGATATCGAAGCTCTGGCTGAGTCCGTGCTCGACATCCTCGGGCACTGCATCGAAGCGCACGTACTGCGTCGCGTCGAACGCCGGGGTCAGTTTGTTGTGGCTGTTGACGCGGTAGCGCACGTTCAGGCCGAAGAAGTTGTTGGGGCGGCTGATGAGATTGAACGCTCCGTTCAGGCCGTGGACCTTGGCCTCGGCCGTCTGACGCGGCAAACTCGCCAGCTGCGGAAACTGCGCGTAGACGCTGGTGTTGGCCACCGCGGGATTGATCGTCCACGGGATGAGCGTGTCGTTCTGGTTCATGGCCGTGAACCACAGCGTGCCGGTGATGGTGGTCCGCGAGGGCAGTCGGTACAGGCCGGTCGCGCTCACCATATTCAGGCTGCTGTCCGGCGGCATCGCCATGCGACCCCGGGCCGGGCCGTTGCCGTTGATGTAGGCGTTGGGATCGTATGGCGTGAAGTCGGTCGCGCGGAGCGGGTTGTCCCACGTCACATCATGGATCTGGTTGGCGAAGTACGAGGCTTGCCAGCCAACCCGGATCATGTCTTGGGAGTTGCCGTACTCCAGGTTGGCGTCGAGGTTGTTCGTGCGGTGATCGAGCGGGATCGGCAATTCGTTGGCGTTGTTGAACGCGAAGGACATGCCGTATGGCTGTTGGCCCGACTTCTTCGCCGTGTCAAACGCGAGGTTCAACGCCATCGTCGGGCTGAGCTCGTAGCCATAGGAGGCGCCGAGCGTGTCCCGCCGCTGGCGCATCTCGAAGGACCGGGCGAGGCCTCTGAAGATCGACGGCGTGGCGAGGAGCGCGGGGGTCGTCGGGATCCCCACGACGCCGACCGAACGACTTTGAACGAGCGTGCGGGCCGTGGCGTCCAAGGTGAGGACTCCCGGAGCGGTCTGCACCCACGGTGTGGACGTGAGGTAGCTGTAGTTCAGGGGCACGCCATCGAAGAACCCGGCGACCTTCATTCGCCCGGCGTTGTAGTCCACGTTGTAAGACTGGTCGCGATACCCCACGTTGAACGCCGTCACGTTCACGAGCCGTTCATCGCTCTGACTGCCCAGGACGATGCGGGAGAAGGCACCACTGCGAAGGTCGCGGTAGCGATCGAATCGGGCATCGTCGCCATCGCGGACCGTGCCGCGGAGGCCAAAGTCGAATGTGCCGCGCAGACCGAAGATCGTCGGCCCCGTCGCGGGCGGCGTCTGTGGGGAGGTGGGCTGGGCAGCCGACTGCGCGAACAGGCCGCGCGCGCACAGTACGACCCGGTGGCAGCCAGGAGCATCGGGGTGATCCGCATCGCTGTCTCCCGTTACCGGAGGAACGCCTTGCCCGATGGCGCGTTCGACCCGTGGATCTGCGCATGGCAGACGGTGCACGAGCGGCCGGTGATCTTGTTCGCGTTCTGCGAGTTCTTGAGGACGAACGCGTCGTACACCGTCGGCGGATGTCTGGATGTCACGTGGCAGCGTTGGCAGAGGAACGGCTGCTTGGCGACGAGCATCCGATCGTTGTTGGACCCATGCGGGTCGTGACACGTGACGCAGGCGTTGGCCACCGGCGCGTGCTCCCACAAATATGGCCCTCGCTTCTCGGCATGACAGCTCGCGCACGATTGAGCGACGGTGGTGCCGTACGTCAGGAGCTTCAGGTTGGCCGAGCCGTGTACGTTGTGGCACGACGAGCACGACATCTTGCCCTCGCGCACCGGCATGTGGTTGAAGCGATTCCGGTGTTTGTTGACGACGCCCTGATGGCAGGTCGCGCAGAGTGCCGTCTCGCCGGCGGCCTTGATCTGGGCAGGGCCCTTCGGCGTGTGGCTGCTGTGGCAGCTTGCGCAGCCGACGTTGCGTTGATCGTGCTGGCTGCCAGGCCAGAGGGCGTGCTCCTTCCTGTTGTGACAGCCTACGCATTGCTCGCTTCCGCGCTGGGGTGGCATCGTGCCGGGATTCAGGATGAGTGCTGGATCGCCGCCACCATCCACGTGGGCTTTGCCAGGCCCGTGACAGCTCTCGCATCCTTGCGTGGCCGCCGGTGTGCGCGGATTGGTCTTCAGGGCATGTCCCGTGCCTTTGTAATCCTGCGTTTCGTGGCACGACAGACAGCTGTCCTGGCCGACGTAGTTCGCTGCGTCCTGCGCCGTCGGCACTCGCGAGGTCGCCGCACGAGTGCCACCGGCCGCGGCGGCCCGTGCGGCCGTCGGCTGAGCGGTACCGGGACCGACAAGAAGGAGTGACGTCAGCAAGCTGAAGCTGCCAGCCCCGATCGCACATCGGACCAGATGATCGGTTGTCCGCATGGATGGCCCTCTCACTGTTCGCGCTGAGGCGTCGCACCGCCGGCATTCCGGCACAGACGCCGCCTGGGGGTCGTCTGCGTGCAACGACGGTACCGCGCAACCACGCCCGAGATTCGAAAGCTGGAAGCCGGAGGCCGAACGACTGCTTCACTTCATCTGATGGCAGGTCTCGCACTCCTGCGGAATGGTCTTGCCGTCACGTGTCTTGTGGTTGTCGTCGTGACAGCGAAAGCATCCCGGGGAGTCCACGTGACCGAGATGGTTGGGGTAAGTGCCGAAGGTCACCCGCATCTGTGGAAACACGTTGGTTCGGTAGATCTCGGTGGTGGCGCTGATCGCGCGGTCGAGATCGGCGACCGCGGGGACGCGCTCGGACCGTTGAAGGGCGAACTCGCGATAGAACTCGCGCAAGGAGCGTTCGATACCCTGGGTAGCCGCTTCGTGGGACGGGTACTCGACCTTGAGTGCCTTGACTGCCTCCAGTCGCACGAACGGCAGGGTCTTGGGGATGTCGCCGTGCGTCATCGCCGTGTTGACCGCGCGTTCGGGTGAGGGTGTCATCGTGTGGCTGGGCCGGTTGTGGCAATCCAGGCAATCCATCCGGCGCCGCTCACCAGCCGCCAGTTGATCAGGTGTCACCCCGTCGGCCGTGTATTCCGTCACGGTGCCGTTGCGATCCGTCAGCTTGACGTAGGGGATCTCCTGTCGCCTGTCGTCCGTCGCGATGAATTCGATGTCATGTGCGATGTTCATGTGCCAATGAATCCCAGTCGCGATGCCACGGTGGGCGCTGCCGCCGCCGACGTGAAGGGCGAGCTCGGTGACGGTCTCGGTGTTGGCTTCGTCCTCGGCGTACTCGACCACCCGCCGGATCGTGTCGCCGTGCAGCTTGTCGGGCCAATGGCAGCGCTGGCAAATCTCGCTGGCTGGCGGGAGCGAGCGAACCGGTGTCGGGATGGGACGCTGCACCGTGTCTCTCGCGAGCGCGAGGAGCTGTCGAACGCCGGAGGCCTTGGCGTCCGCGAAGCCTCCGGCGCCTGGCGCGATGTGGCCCTGCACGCACGCCACGCGCGCGTGTGGACCTGCACTGTGCGAGACCAACTCCGGTTGCATCACCTGGTGGCAGACTTGGCCGCAGAACGCCACCGAGTCCATGTACTCAACACCCCGGTGGGCGGCCAGCGACACGATGACGATGTTCGCCATGGTCAGCGCGAAGAGACCGACGGCGATCCGGCGATGGCGCGCATCGTTCAGATCGAGGCGCGGCCACTGCATGGCGCTGGCCGCGAGGCCGCGTGCGAGTCGGCGACGTTCGATCCACGCGCCCACCGGAATCAGCAGCAGGCCCACGAGAAACACGGTCGGGAGGATGAGGAAGAAGAGAATCCCCAGATACGGATTGGTGTGCAGACCAAAGAGCTCGGCAAGGAACACGACCAGAAAGATGACCGCGCTGATCGTGGTCAGCACCATGCCCGCCACCGAGACGGGCGATCGGATCAGCCGTACGTCGTGCGCCATCGCGTGTACGCGCCTGCGTTCTGCGGACCGGGGCTACTTCAGGGACTGCATGTAGGCGACGAGAGCGTCGAGGTCGTCCTTCGGGAGCGCCGGATACGCGCGCATCACCGGCTTGCGCGGAGCGTTGGTCTTGGCTGTCATGGTCTTGGGATCCACGGTCCAGGACCGGATGTCCACTTCAGACAGCGTGCTTCCGACTTTGTCGAGCGGACCCTTCACGTTGCCCTTGCCGGCGATGGAGTGGCAGACGCCGCACTTCTGGGCAGCGTAGATCTCGGCACCCTTCGCGACCTTGTCTTGTGCGGCTACCGTGCTCGCCAGTCCCACACTGAACACGACCCCCAGCGTCGTTCGAACCCGCACGTCCCACCTCCCGGTCCGAATACGGATCGAGCAACGTCCCTGCCACCCGGCACGATCCCCCCAAACCGCAGGGATTCCGCGTCTCACCGGACCGGTCAATCGGTAGTGCCGAATTCCCGGCAGTCAGGCCTGGTCAGAGCGCAGCTCCCTGGCCGGCCGAGAGAGGTCCGTCTACGCTGCGCTCGGCTGGGCTGCCTTCCGCATGCCCCAACCGATGGCGAGTGCCACGAGCGAGAGGCCAAGCCAGCGCAACGCAAACGCGTCGGCGGCGGCGGGGGTGACACCAATCTCATGCCACTTCGCGATGGTCTCGCTGGTGACCCCGAACTCCGTCATGTAGGCGAGTAACGTGATGCACGCGAAGTTGAAGACGGCCAGGAGTCCAAACACGAATACGGCATTGGACACCGTCGCAAACCAGGACCGAGTCTGCGCCTCGCGTGGATTAGCCAGCGGACTCTTGCGGCGACCGTACACCCAGTAAATGACCATGCCGATGTCGAGCCAGCCAAGAAAGCGAGCCCAGGTGACGACCGGTAGGTTGAGCATGAGATACAGGCAGGACACGATCCCGAGGACGGGGAACAGAGCGCCGCCGGGCACGCGGAACGGGCGATGCGCTTCCGGCCGTTGGACGCGCAGCACCAGCACGGCACCGCACACGATCGCAAAAGCGAAGAGGGTCCCAATGGACGTCATCTCGCCGACCGTCTGAATCTGCGTGAGACCGGCGACGATGGCGACGATCACGCAGGTGATGATCGTCGTGAGGTGGGGCGTGCCGAACCGCGGGTGAACTCGGCTCACGCCCGGAGGCAGCAGGCCGTCACGGCTCATCGCGAAGAAGATCCGCGGCTGGCTCATGAGCATCACCAGCAGGACCGACGTGATGCCCGCAACAGCACCGGCCGACACGAGGTACGCGGCCCAATCCTGACCGATCAAGCTCAGCGCAAACGCCACCGGCGCGTTCAAGAATTCCTGGTTGGCCTTGTAGTCGATGACGGGGACGATGCCCGACAGGATGGCCGCGACCACCAGATACAGCGTGGTGCAAATGACCAGCGATGCGATGATGCCGATGGGCAAGTCCCGTTGAGGGTTCTTGGCCTCCTCCGCCGTGGTCGAGACGGCGTCGAAGCCGATGTACGCGAAAAACACCACGCCCGCTGCCCCCATCACCCCCGCCCACCCGTACGGCGTGAACGGATTCCAGTTCTCCGGCCTCACGTACACCGCACCAGCGCCGATGAAAAAAATCACGGCCGCCAGCTTGACCGCGACCATCACCGCGTTGAAACGAGCGCTCTCGCGGATCCCAATCACCAGAAGGACCATGATGACGAGGACGATCAGCACCGCGGGAAGATTGATGATCGCGCCGGGAGTCGACGAGCTCGGTGCCCCCGACATCCACACGGGCAGCGCCATGCCGGCCCCCGAGAGCAGCTTCTGCATGTAGCCGCTCCAGCCGATCGCCACGGTCATCGATCCGACGGCGTACTCGAGGATCAGGTCCCAGCCGATGATCCAGGCGAAGAGCTCGCCCATGGTTGCGTATGCGTAGGTGTATGCGCTGCCGGCCACCGGGATCATCGAGGCGAACTCGGCATAGCAAAGCGCCGCAAAGCCGCAGGCCAGGCCCGCGGCCAGGTAGGACATCATGATTGCCGGGCCTGCTTGGTTCGCCGCCGCTGTGCCGGTCAGCACGAAGATCCCGGTCCCGATAATCGCGCCGATCCCCAGCAAGGTGAGATCCCACGCCGTGAGGCTGCGCTTCAGTCCCTTGCCACCGTGCGCTGCGTCGCTCACGAGTTGCTCGATGGACTTGGTCTTCAGCAGGTTCGAATCCATTCAGCCTCCTCAGCCGACCCGGGACGTGCCCGAGCTCGACTGCCCACGGTGCTGGCTGCGCGAACGGTAAGTGTTGAGCGTACACCAATTGGTCGTTGGTCGAGGCCGCGTGGATGAGGAAGGAGGATGCGCGGGTGTCTGGCCGGGCGCCTTCAGCGGTCGGGTGGCCACACAGGACGGGACCGCGTCGGCGTGCCCCGGTCGACGCACGGTGAACGAGGGTGGAGGGCGCCAACAGAGATCCGTGCGCCGCGGAGCGGAGAGTGGACCGGAGCACGGGGCGCGCACGGCGCGCCAGCTCGGTCACTGAGCGGGGCACGGAGCCCCGCTCAGTGACCGAGCTGCCTTCGCGGGGGAGCCCTGCGTTAGAAGGACGACGCCTGCGAGCCGCCCGAGTGCACGTACGCCTCCTCGCCATGCTGGGACAAATCCATGCCGATCGACTCGTCTTCGGCTTCCGCCCGGAGGGGCACCACGGCACCGATGATCTTCAGCAAGACGAAGCTGACCGCGCCACTGTAGACGATTGCCGTGAGCACGGCCGCTGCCTGGATGCCGAGTTGACCTGGGTTGCCAAAGAGGAGTCCGTCCTGAACGCCGTTCAGCGCCTTGTTCGCGAAGACGCCGGTGAGCAGTGCGCCCACCGTGCCGCCGATCCCGTGGGCGGCGACCACGTCCAGGGAGTCATCCAACTGGGTCTTCGCTCTCCAGAGCAGGCCGAAGTAGCTTGGGATGGCCGAGACACCGCCGAGCACGAGAGCGCTCATCGGGCCGATGAAACCGGCCGCGGGTGTGATGGCGACGAGGCCGACGACGATGGCGGTCGCAGCGCCAACCGCCGTCGGCTTGCCCGTTCGGGCAAGGTCTAGCAGCGTCCAGATGAGCAGTGTCCCCATGGGGGCCAGGAACGTGGTCGTGAAGGCCAAGGCCGCGATGGGACTCGCGGCGAGCGCGCTGCCGGCGTTGAACCCGAACCAGCCAAACCAGAGGAGCCCGGCCCCGAGCAGTGTGAATGGCACGTTGTGGGGCATCAGCGGAGCTTTCTTGTAGTCCCGTCGCGCGCCGACGCAGACCGCGGCGACCAACGCGGCCACCCCGCCGTTGACGTGCACCACGGTGCCGCCAGCGAAGTCGAGCGCCCCCATCTTCGCGAGCCACCCGCCGCCCCAGACCCAGTGAGCGATCGGCGCGTACGCCGCCAGCGACCACAGGCTGATGAACGCCATATACGCCGTGAAGCGCATGCGTTCGACGATCGCGCCCGAGATGAGTGCCGCAGTGATGATGGCGAAGGTGCCCTGGTAACACATATAGAGCAGGTGGGGGATGTTGGTGGAACGCGGGGCGGGATCCAGCGCGACTCCTCGGAGCCACACGTTCGCCGCATCACCAATCCAGTCGTTTCCCACCCCGAACGACAACGAGTACCCGATCACTGCCCACAGCACGCCGACGAACGCGAAGGAGATGAAGCTCATCATCATCGTGCTCAAGGAGTTCTTGGCACGGACGAGTCCGCCGTAGAAAAACGCGAGCGCCGGTGTCATGAGGAGCACCAGCGCCGTCGACATCAACATCCACCCCGTATCCGCAGCATTCATACGCGCACCTCAGTGATTGGGCTGTGCGACCGGCCAGGCACCCCTCGGCTCAACTGGAGTGGCAAGCGATGCGCCGAATCAGGGTGCGGCGATTCGATCGAGTAATGGCTTATAGGGCAATAGGTTACGAGGAAACCGTCCCGGTGGTTCGATACGACAATTCTGTTGGACGCCACGCAAAGCACAGACAAAGATGCCGCTCCGGCGACCACCAGCCACGCCGGAGGGCGATCCCTTGAGCTGGTGTAGAGTAGAGCGATCCCAAACGATCTGCGGAGGCGACGCGTGCGACCAATCACGAGGCAAGGACGTCGGGGTCTGACTCTGTGCGCGGGAGCTGCAGTGCTGGTGGTGGCGACAGCAGGGGCGGTCGCGGCCCAGACCGGGAGCTCGGCGAACGCCGGCCCGCTGAAGTTCTCGGCGACCATCGAGGCACCCTCCGTCTACGTCTTCCGCGGGTTCGTGCAGGAAGAGGAGCCGACGATCACGCTCACGCCGTCAGCTGACGTCAGCGTCGCGTTCGGGACGGCGCGCGTGCACGTGGGAACCTGGCACGCGCTCCTCGGGGGATCCTCGGGCGAGAACGGCATCACGGGACGCCTGCACTACGAAGAACGGTTCTCGGCCGGTGTGACGGTGCCCATCAGCGGCATCGCGGTGGACGCCACCTACACGAGCTATTCGGGCCCCGGCTTCATCCTGTCTCCGCGGCATGAGGTGGCCATCCGAATCGATCCGCACCGCTGGTTCGGTACCTACGCGCTGGCCGCCGTCGAACTGGATGGCGCGGCCGACGAGATCGATGACGGCAACGGCACATATCTCGAGTTGGGCGCGCTGCCGGAACTCCCCCTCGGGTCGGGTCGGGCAAGGGTTGGAGCGCCCGTCAGAGTGGGGCTGAGCCTGAGTAACTACTATCAGGCGTTCCGGGCCGATAGCCGATTCGGGTTCTTCAACGTCGGTGTCCTGATCACGCTGCCGCTCGAGCAGGATGGGCCGGGCGGGTCCTGGAATCTACACGGCGGCGTGGAGGTCTACCTGTTCGGGGACGCCCCCAAGGCCAGGAACCTTGGAAAGGCGGAGAAGGTCGTCGCCACCGTCGGCCTGTCGCTACGGTACTAAGCTGGTCCGTTTCCGACATTTCTGTCGAGTTGGTCCTATCACCCTACAGGTGTGTATACGTTGACTGGACCTCAGGCCCACCGGCATGTCGCGAGAATCGCCCACATTTCGCGCGCTTTGCCGAAGAGGCGTGTTCATGCGCGGTGGTGAGTCTTTTGCTCGACCGTGCGTCTACGCGTGGTGGAACAGGCGATCATGCTGCGACGGCTCGCCGCGGGCGCTCGGCACGGAGTCTACGGTCGTGCGGTTCTATTCGGCCCGCGGATTTCCGCGTACGATACAGGCGTCGGCTCGGTGCCGATCGTGCCCATGACAGATCACTTGACATCGGTCTCTGGCGGCGTGCCCGACGCGCCCACGCTGCGTGCGCGACGCCTCGACGCCGCGCGCGACGAACTGGCCGCCGCGGCCGGACGAGGAGAGGGTGGGCGGCAGGCGATGCGTCAGTACTCGCATCGCATGGACGCCATCGTGCAGCAGCTCTTCGCCGAAGCCGGGCCGGTGTCTCAGTCGGTGGCGGTCTTCGCGCTGGGAGGGTACGGCCGGCGCGAACTGTGCCTTCACTCCGATGTCGACCTGCTGCTGCTGTTTTCGGACCGAATCGACGAGCCGGCTGAACAGTTGCTCCGGCGGTTTCTGAATCCGCTGTGGGATCTGGGGCTGACCGTCGGCCACCACGTCCGCGAGGTGGCTGAGGGGCGGACGCTGACGGACGACAACCCGGAGTTCCTCCTGGCCCTGACCGACGCCAGGCCCGTGGTGGGCGATGCCACGCTGCTCGATGCATTTCTGGCCCGGTCGAACGCCGCGCGAACGGCGACCCGGGCGGTTGGCGCGCTCAAGACGCTCATCGCCGAGCGCCACGCCCGGTTCAACGACACGCTGTATCAGATCGAGCCGGATGTGAAAGAGTCGCCGGGTGGACTGCGCGACCTGTTTGGGGCCCAGACGATCGCGATGCTGACCGATCCGACGCTCCTGGCTCAGGGCGGTTCGGGCGCGCGCGCGCTGGAGGATGCCGAGGAGTTCCTGCTGCGGGTCCGGTCGGTGCTGCACTTGGAGGCGGGGCGGCATCACAACGTCTTGCGGCACGAGATGCAGGAACGCGCGGCCGCGCGGTTGGGGTACACGGGCGGAACGGCACGTCAGTCCGTCGAGCGTTTCATGAGCGACTACTTCCGCCACGCCCGCGTGATCGATCGGTCGCTGCGCTGGGCGCTGCGTGCGGCGCCGACGCCGGTCGGTCCGAACATGGTGCGCGCCGCCGATGGCGTGCGGTTCGTGGACGCGGGTTACGCTGCCGACCATCCTGAAACCTGGGTGGCGGCGTTCCAGGCGGCGATGGACGCGGGATGTGGCGTGTCTGACGATGCCCTCGCGTGCATCCAGCAGAATGCCGGCCGGTTTACGCCAGACGCCTTCATGCCGACGGCGGATCACCAACGAGCGTGGCTCGCGCTGTTGAAGCCGCGCGCGGGGCTCTACGAGCGGCTCTCCGAGATGCACGAGGCGGGGATGCTCGGGCAGGTCATGCCGGAGTTCAAGCGGATCGACTGTCGGGTGGTGCGAGACTTCTATCACAAGTACACGGTTGACGAGCACACGCTGCTCACGATCCGCAATCTCGAGCGCCTTGCGAACGCCACGCCCGAGCGCGCGCGCTTTGGACGGGTCCTGAGTGAGATCCACCAGCCGGAGCTGCTGGTGCTCGCCCTCCTCTACCACGATATCGGCAAATGGAAAGACGACGATGATCACGCCGCTGAGAGCGAGCGGCTCATCGTCAAGATGTGTGACCGCCTGCAGCTCGATGAGGAGGAGCGCTCCACGGTTCGCTTTCTCGTCGGGCAGCATCTGCGGATGTCGCTCGTGGCGTTCCGCCGCGACACGGAGGATCCGCAGATCGTCGCGCACCTTGCCGCCCTGATTGGCACCGAGGAACGCCTGAAGCTGCTGTGTCTGATGACATTGGCAGACGTGGAGGCGGTCAGTCGCGAGACGCTCACGCCGTGGAAGGAAGAGCTGTTGTGGCGCCTCTACGTCGACACCTACAACCATCTGACCGTCGCGTACGGGGACGAGGTCATCGACAGCTCGCCCGGATCTCACGCCGCGCTGGTGTCTGAGGTGATCGCCGGCCGGCCCGATGATCTGGCCGCCGAGGAGGTCGAACACTTCCTCCACGGATTGCCCAGGCGCTATCTGCAGCTGTTTTCGCACGACGCCATCTATGCGCACGTACGGCTCGCACGCGCTCTGGCGCCGGGCACGATTCGGACGCTCGTTCGGAAGAAGGGCAACGAGTGGGAGTTGACGGTGATCACCTACGATCAACCGTTCCTCTTCTCGAATTGCTCGGGTGTGCTGTCGTCGTACGGGATGGACATCCTGCGCGGCTACGCGTTCACCAAGCCGGACGGCCTGGTGGTCGACTGGTTCCACTTCTCCGACCTGGAGCGGTTTCTGGCCATGAACGAAGGCGGCGCGACGCAGATGACGAAGAGGTTGGAAGACGTCGTTGCCGGCACGACCGATATCGCGGCGCGGCTCAAGGGCCGCGAAGAGGGCGCACTCGTGCCAAAGCTGCCCGGCTTCGCTCCCGTGATTCATTCCGACAACGAGTCGTCGCCCCGCTACACCATCGTGGAGATTGTGGCCGAAAACGCGCTGGGCTTGTTGTATCGCATGAGCCGCGCGATGTCCGAGTCGGGCTGCGATGTCGACCTCGTGCTGATTTCGACCGAGGGGCGACGCGCCATTGACGTGTTCCATCTCACCAAAGAGGGCAAGAAGCTGTCGGCGTCGCAACTGACGGAGCTGACGGCGAATCTGCAACGCGTTCTGGAGGGACGCTCATGAAACTGATCAAAGCGATCGTGCGGCCGAACAAGGTTGATGACGTGAAGAATGCCCTCGAGAAGCTGCACATCTCCGGGATGACGGTTACGGAGGTCCGCGGCCACGGGAAGCAGAAGGGGCATACCGCGATTTACCGCGGGCAGGAGTACAACGTGAGCCTGTTGCCGAAGATGGAGGTGGAGGTCGTCATTCCAGACGCGCTGGCCACCGACGCGATCAAGGCGATTAGCGAAGCGGCGCGCACAGGTGAGATCGGGGATGGGCGCGTGTTCGTGCTGCCCGTGCTCGAGAGCTACCGGATTCGCACGGGAGAGAAGGAAGTCTGAGCGGGCGGGGCACCGCCCGCCGCGTCAACGCAGATCCCTGATGATGAACACCCTCTCTCCTGGCCTCGTCAGACCAAGGTCGCGACGGGCGGCTTCTTCGAGGGCGTCGCCGTCCTCCCGAAGCCGGCGGTTGCGCTCGCGCATGAGGTCGTTTTCGGCCTGCAGCCGGCGCAACTGGTCGGTGGTGAGTTCGAACTCGCGCCGGGCCCGTCCCAGCGCGACCACGCCCTGATCACCTACGATCGCGTCAATCAACATGATCGCCGCAAACGTCAGGATCAGCAGGTGCACGACCCGCTTCATTCGGGCGCGGCGCCTGATGACCGGCTGGCGCTCGCCAGTCGCTGAGTGGTCAGCCTGTGACACGTGCGCTCACACACTACCGCACTTCGCTCCTCGGTACAAGCCCATAAACGATGAGGGGTCCGGTCCGAGCTCGCCGCCTCTCGACTGCGCTCGTGGTGCCTCCTGCGCTCCGGGCAGGGTGGTAGGAGCCTGTCCGCGTCCGCATGTCTGAGGGCGCAGCCTCGATCCTCGGCGGGGCAGGGTCACGCCTGACACGGTTCATCGAGGGCGGGAGCGAATGATGTCCGACGTCGTGATGGTGATGACGACGGTACCCCTTGGCGAAGTCGGCGAGGCCCTCGCCCGCAGGCTGATCGAGGAGCGGCTTGCGGCCTGCGTGAATCTGCACGAACCGATGACGTCGATCTACCGGTGGGAAGGCGCCGTGACCACGGATCGCGAGCGACAGCTCGTGATCAAGACGACGGCGGCGCGCCTGCCGGCGCTTCGGAAGCGCCTCGGCGAGCTCCACTCGTACACGCTACCGGAGTTGCTCGTTCTTGCCGTGGATGACGGGAGCACGGGCTATCTCGATTGGGTTCGCGCCGAGACCACGCCCCGCTCATCGTAGCGCCCTGTCGACTGTGACGGGCGATTGGGGAGTCCGTGAGACAATCGTGAGGACCCATGGACACGTTGATCGACATTTTTCTCCATCTCGACCAGCACTTGGCAGCTGTGGCGACAACATACGGCCCGTGGATTTACGGCTTGCTCTTCGCCATCGTTTTCGCCGAGACCGGCCTCGTCGTGACGCCGTTTCTCCCTGGCGATTCGCTCCTGTTCGCGGCCGGCGCTCTGGCTGGCGCGGACGTCCTGAACCCCTGGGGTGTCGCAACGGTCCTCTGCGCGGCGGCTATCATCGGCGACAATGTGAACTACTTCGTTGGTCGGTTCGTTGGCGAGCGGATCTTCACGTCCGAGGACCGATCGACCCTCATGCGACGCCTGTTGAATCGCAATCATTTGACGCGCGCGCACGAGTTCTTCGACAAGTACGGCGGGAAAGCCGTGATTCTCGGCCGATTCGTGCCCATCGTTCGGACCTTCGTGCCGTTTGTCGCGGGCGCGGGCGCGATGGTGTACCCGACGTTTCTGTTCTACAGCGTGTTCGGCACGCTCGCGTGGGTCGGGATCTGTGTCACGGCTGGGTATGCGTTCGGCAACGTGCCGATCCTGAAAGAGAACTTCTCGCTCGTCGCGCTCGGAATCGTGTTCGTTTCGGTCTTGCCGGCCCTGATGGAGTACCTTCGCTCACGCCGCCACGACATAGCGGGCGCGGCATGACCGAGTCCCTGCCTCACTGAACCTCAGAGCCTGTCGAGCGCCTGCGCGAGATCTTCCTTCAGGTCGTCGATGTCCTCGAGCCCGACCGAGATGCGCACGAGACCATCGGTGATCCCGAGCGCGTTGCGCTCGGCCACCGGCACCGACGCGTGTGTCATCGTCGCCGGGTGAGAGATGAGCGTTTCGACGCCACCAAGGCTTTCCGCCAACGCCATCAGCCGGACGTGGTTCAGCACGGTGCGCGCGCCGTCGAGCGAGCCGGTCTCGAACGACAACATGCCGCCGAAGCCGCGCATCTGCCGGCGCGCCAGCTCGTGCTGCGGATGGCTGTGCAGACCAGGATAATGAACGGTCCTGACCTTGGGATGTGACGCGACGAATTCGGCGAGCACCATCCCGTTGCGACTGTGCTGGGCCATCCGCAGCGGGAGTGTTTTCGTCCCCCGCAGGACCAGCCACGAGTCGAACGGCGACAGGATGGCCCCTTGCGCGTTCTGCACGAACCGCAGCCACTCGATGTCTTCAGCCCTCGTGGCGACGACAATGCCCCCGACGCTGTCGCTGTGCCCGTTGAGGTACTTCGTGGTGCTGTGCAGCACGAGATCGGCACCCAGCGTCAACGGCTGCTGGAGACAGGGGCTCGCAAAGGTGTTGTCGACGACCAGCAGCGCGCAACGCCGGTGGGACAGCTCAGCGGCTGCCGGCAGATCGATCAGGCGCATGAGCGGATTGGTTGGGGTCTCGGCGAACACGAGGCGCGTGCCCGACGTGAATGCGCCCTCGAACGCGTTCAGGTCCGCCATGTTCACATAACTGAACGAGAGGTCGTAGCGTCGCAGGACTTTGTCGAAGAAGCGGAACGTCCCGCCGTACACGTTGTCCGACACAATCACGTGATCGCCCGCTCGCAGGAACGTCGCCACCGCGCCGATCGCGGCCATCCCTGACGCGAACGCGAAGCCCTCGGCACCCGATTCAATCGCCGCGATGTTCTGCTCGAGCGCTTGGCGTGTCGGGTTCTGGGTCCGCGCGTACTCGAAGCCCTTGTGTCGACCGAGGGCTTCTTGTACGTATGTGGAAGTCTGAAAGATCGGTGTGATGATGGCGCCCGTGGACGGATCAGGTTGCTGCCCCGCGTGCAGGCATTTGGTCGCGAATCGCGCGTTCGCGTTGAGCTTCACAATTCGATAATATCGCGGAACCCACGAAGTATGCCCCCTGCCATCGGTCGGTCGGCGCGCAGCGCCGCAGCAGCAGTGCCACAGCCTCAGCACCGTGGGCTCGTCAGCGCGCTGCGCAACACGTTCGCCGGTCGGGTGTTACTCGGCGGTCTCCTGCTCAAGGTCGTCGTCGCGCTCGTGGATGCCGTGTCGACCCTGGGCGCCTTCGCGAAGGCGCTCGACGTGATCGGCTCGGTCGCGGCTGCGATTGGCGGCGCCGCGTTCTTGTGGATGGGCCTGAGCGCCGCGCGGCGTCGGCTCCTGTGGCGAGTTCGCCGAAAGCTGATCATCTCGTACATCTTCGTGGGCCTGATTCCGGCCTTGTTGATCGTCACGTTCTTTTTGCTCGGTGGTTTCCTGTTGTTCTCGAACTTCAGCGCCTATCTCGTGCAGAACCGTCTGAACGGCATGGCCGCTCATGCGCTCGCCATCGCCGAGGCAACCGCGCTCGAAGTGCGTGTGGCCGATGGGCGAGACGCGCGTGCCATCCTCGAACGCCGCCGACAGTCTCTCCTCCACGAAACGCCTGACGTCTCGATCGTGCTCATTCCGATGACCGCTGACTGCGGCGACTTCGCGGCTCGTCGCGGGCGGACCGGAGGGCAGTTGCCACTGATTCTCACGGCGGGTCCCTGGGCGCATCTGGACGCACCTCATGAGGTGCCCGCATGGATCGGCTGCGACGGCTACGGAGGCGTCGTGCCGTACCGCGTACGCGGTGGCAGCGCGGACGAGATGCGTACCGAGGCGACGATCCGCGCCGTGGCCCTTCCGCAGGGCGTGCCGTCCGGCTACGCGGCGTTGATCGATCTGCCGGTCGACGCGGCCGTCAAGGCGACGCTCAGATCCGACGTCGCTGCGGAGCTGTCGGAAATCACGGTGTTGGGCGGCCAGCCTTCGCTGGAGGGCCGGGGATCGCCGGCGGACGCAGGCCCGAACGCGGAGCTCCCGTTGGGGTTCCTTCCGACGCTCGGCACCTTTGAGCACCGGGATTG
>Ga0194132_10006515_pt1 | contig 18051 bp, 16 predicted proteins | sample TA2KigOf80mmetaG_FD_148612 | JGI IMG/M metagenome (GOLD analysis project Ga0194132, IMG submission 148612) | Freshwater microbial communities from Lake Tanganyika, Tanzania - TA2015054 Kigoma Offshore 80m | ecosystem: Environmental > Aquatic > Freshwater > Lake | place: Tanzania: Lake...
ATCAAAAATACCCCTCTTGCTTCTTCTTCTCCATCGATGCCGACTGGTCGTGATCAATCACGCGGCCTTGTCGCTCGCTCGTTTTCGTCAGCAGCATTTCCTGGATGATCGCGGGGAGCGTGTCGGCGTCGCTTTCGATCGCCCCCGTCAATGGATAGCATCCGAGCGTGCGGAAGCGGACCTTCTTCATCATCGGCTTCTCGCCCGGCTTGAGCGGCATGCGGGCGTCGTCGACCATGATCAGGGTGCCGTCGCGTTCGACGACGGGGCGGACCTTGGCGTAGTAGAGCGGGACGATCGGGATGTTTTGCAGGTGGATGTATTGCCAGGTGTCGAGTTCGGTCCAGTTCGACAGCGGGAAGACGCGGAGACATTCCCCCTTGCGCTGGCGGGTGTTGTAGAGCCGCCAGAGTTCGGGACGTTGCTGTTTCGGGTCCCAGCGATGCTGGGCGGTGCGGAACGAGAAGACACGTTCCTTGGCTCGGCTCTTTTCCTCGTCGCGCCTCGCCCCGCCGAACGCGGCATCGAAGCGGAATTTGTCGAGCGCTTGCCGCAGGGCTTGAGTCTTCATGATGTCGGTGTGGAGGGCCGAGCCGTGCGTGAACGGGTTAATCCCCTTGGCGACGCCTTCCTCGTTGATGTAGACGTGCAGGTCGAGGCCGGTCTGTTCCATCATCTTGGCGCGAAACTCGTACATTTCGCGGAACTTCCACGTGGTATCGACATGGAGAAGCGGAAACGGAGGTTTGCCTGGGTAAAACGCCTTCATCGCCAGGTGGAGCATGACGGCGCTGTCCTTGCCGATGGAGTAGAGCATGACGGGGTTTTCGCACTCGGCGACGACCTCGCGCATGATGTGAATACTCTCGGCTTCGAGCTTATCGAGATGCGTCAATGTCCTCATGGAAGTCCGGTCTCAATCCTGTGTCGATGCTTCAGGCTTCTTTTTTTTTAACACAAATTGCCACGGTGACCACCAGACTTGGCCAACCACATTGGCTAGCGTCGCCGTCTTGAAGTTCGACCACAATACGCTTGACAAACACTCGGTCGGCGGCCATCATTCACTTCACGCCTTGGCGAAGCTCTCAAGAGCAAAGGCTGATGTTTCGTCAGCCGGGCTGCATTGCGGCCTGCGAGACTCTCGGTAAGGCGTGACGCAACGCGCTTGCGCGTTACACACGCCTTAGCAAGGCGCAGGGCGCGGCTTGCCGCGCCCTGATTTTCTTTGTGATCCACGTCATGATTGAGTTGTTTGAATACATCGCTGCATCGGCGGGCGCCTTGGTCATCCTGCTGACCGTGGCTGTCACGGCTCTGCGATTCAATTACGCGATCAATGGCCGTTATTGGCACTGGCTGCGAGCCCTATTCGGTTGGGGCAAGGACATTCGCGAGTTGGCGGGACGGCTCGGCATGACGGAACAGGAGCTTCGCAACACGACGCCCTCGTTCCGTGAGGTGTTCATTCCAAAGAAACGCGGCGGTCAAAGGCGCCTGCTCGTGCCCGACGCCGGCCTCAAGACGCTGCAACGGCGGATTCTGCATCGCGTTCTCAAGAAGCTGCGTGCGCATCCAGCAGCGCATGGATTCGAGCGAGGGAGATCGATCGTGACCAACGCCCTGCCCCATCGCGGCCAGCGCGTCGTCATCAAGATTGACGTCGTCAACTACTTCACCAGCACCACGGCCAAACGCATCGAAGACTACTTTCGCCGCATCGGCTGGAACGCCGATGTCGCCGCGCTGCTGACGCGCATTTGCACGGCCGAGGGGGGCCTGCCGCAAGGGGCGCCCACAAGTCCGCGGCTTTCGAATCTCGTCAACTACAACATGGATTCGCGCATCGCCCGAGCTGTCCAGAGCCGAAAGGGACAATACACCCGCTATGCGGACGACATCACCATCAGCTTTCCAGAAAATCATCCGAAACAGGTTCGCGGCATCATTCAACTAGTAAAGCGACTCCTGAGGCAGTGCGGCTACCGCATCCACGTCCGAAAAAAGCTGCGGATTCTGCGTTCGCACCAGCAGCAGCGTGTCACGGGCTTGGTCGTCAATCGGAAGGTCCAGCTGCCGCGCAAGATTCGCCGTTGGCTGCGAGCGGTGGAGCATCGGATGAAGACGAAAGGCTCGGCGAGCATCACGCCCGTCCAACTCGCCGGCTGGCGCGGCGTGCAAGCCATGATCGACCGGCAGCGAGAAGGAAGCGGATAACCCGGCGAGCAGCCGGCTCACGCCGACCGCTCGCCAAAAGGCGAAACTTCGGCCGCCGATCTCCGGTATAATCACGTAACATCGTAATTGGACCTGAGGATTTGCTTCATGAAACGCGTTAGTCTCCTAGCCACTCTTCTCATTTCATTCATCCCCGCCACTCTGCACGCCCAGTCGTTCGAACTCAATGCCATCGATGGCAAGAAATGGTCGCTCGATAACTGCAAGAGCAAAGCCGTCGTTGTCGCGTTCATCGGCACGCAATGTCCGGTGAACAATGCCTACATGCCGCGGCTCGTGGAGTTGGAGGGGACGTATCGCGCCAAGGGCGTGCAATTCGTCGCCATCAATTCCAACTATCACGATTCGCTTGATGCGATCAAGGATCACGCCAAGAAGCATGGCCTGACGTTCCCGGTGCTGCGCGACGAGAAACACATGGTCGCCCAGCGCTTCGGCACCGAACGGCATCCGATCGTCTATCTGCTCGACGAGAAGCACGTCGTCCGCTATCAGGGTCGCATCGACGATCAGTACGGCATCGGCTACGACCGCGGCAAGGCGACGCGCCGCTACCTCGCCGACGCCATCGACGCCCTGCTCGACGCCAAGGACGTGGCCACCACGAAGACGGCTGTCGAAGGCTGCTTCATCACCAAGACGCCGACACCCCCCGCGAAACAGGTGGAAACGAACGTCACCTACACCAAGGACGTGTCGCGTATCTTGCAGAAGAATTGCCAGGAATGCCATCGGCCTGGCCAAATCGCGCCGATGCCGCTTTTGACGTACGACGACGCGGCTGCCTGGTCGCTCATGATTCGCGAAGTCGTCTCGGATGGCCGCATGCCGCCCTGGCATGCCGATTCAAAGGTCAGCAAGTTCTCGAATGACCGCCGGCTGAGCGATGCCGATCGCGACACGCTACTTGCCTGGATCAACGCCGGCTGCCCCGAAGGCGACAAAAAAGACTTGCCGAAGCAACGCGACTTTACCAATGGCTGGACGATTGGCCAACCCGATGTGGTTCTTTCATTCAAGGATGCCGTGACCGTGCCAGCAAAGAACGTCAAAGGCGTGATGCCGTACAAGTATGTGTTCATCCCAACGAACTTTGACGAGGACAAGTGGATTCAAGCAGTCGAAGCTCGCCCCGGCAATCACGCCGTCGTGCATCACATCATCGTTTACATGGCCAAGGGAGGCAAGCGCGAGAAGAACATCGCCGACGGCATCGGCAGCGGCATGCTCGTTGCTTATGCGCCAGGGGACCTCGGCTCCGTCTTTCCGCCCGGGTCGGCGAAGAAACTCCCCAAAGGCGCGACCCTCGCCTTCCAGATGCACTACACGCCCGTCGCCACCGAGCAGACCGACAAATCGTCGATCGGCTTGATCTTCGCCAAGGAGCCGCCCAAATCCGAAGTCAAGACACGGGCCATCACGCAGCAAATCTTCGCCATTCCGCCGGGGGCTGACAATCACAAGGTCACAAGCAAGACCACGTTCACTCAGGACGTGGTGCTTTACAGCATGTTCCCGCACATGCACCTGCGCGGCAAGAGTTTCAAATACGACATCATCTACCCCGACAACAAACGCGAGACCATTCTTTCCGTGCCGCGCTACGACTTCGGCTGGCAGTCGAACTACCTCCTTGAAAAGCCGCTGCGCCTGCCTGCCGGCACGAAGATCGAGTGCACGGCCCATTTCGACAATTCGAGCAAGAACCCGAACAACCCGAACGCGTCGCGCTACGTCTTCTGGGGCGAGCAAACGTGGGAAGAGATGATGATCGGGTTTTGCGATTACGCGGTGGATACGAAGAAATGAACCACGGGGAGCACGGGGGACACGGGGAGAAGAATTACGATGGCACACGAATCGGAAACCCCGTTGATTGAATGCAGTGAGGAGTTGATTGACAGGGTGCTGACGGCCGCGACTAATGTGCATCGGACGTTGGGGCCTTGATTGCTGGAAAGTGTTTATGAACTTGCGTTGATGATCGAATTAAAGGAAATGGGGATCGCGGCACGCCGGCAGGTTGACATTCCCGTGATCTACCGAGGTCAGGATTTGGGAACGGGCTTTCGCGCCGACGTCATCGTCGAGGAGTGTCTGCTATTGGAACTCAAATCCGTGGATTCCATCGCTCCGATTCACCCGGCAATCACCATCAACTACCTCAAACTCCTTCACCTCAAGCGTGGATTCATCCTCAACTTCAATGTTCCCCTTCTCAAGAACGGCATCAAGCGCGTCTCCATTTGATTTTGCCCCCGTGTCCCCCGTGTCCCCCGTGGTTCAATTCGTATTCGGTATACTAAGGTTAGGTCGTCCTTTATCCTCTCGGAACTCACCGACATGAACGTCCTCGTCATCGGCAAAGGTGGGCGGGAACACGCTCTGGTATGGAAGCTCGCGCAGTCGCCGCGCGTCAAGCGGGTCTATTGCGCGCCGGGCAACGCCGGCACAGCGCTCGACGGCGTGAATGTGCCGATCGACGTCAACGAATTCAGCCATCTCATCCGCTTTGCCAAGGCCGAGAACATTGGCCTGACAGTCGTCGGTCCCGAGGACCCGCTCGCCAATGGCATCGTCGATGCGTTTCAAGCTCAGGGATTGCGCATCTTCGGTCCGTCGAAGGCCGCGGCGCAGATCGAGGGAAGCAAAGTCTATTCGAAGAAGCTGATGCGTCACGCCGATGTGCCGACGGCGGAGTTCCGCGTATTCGATCATCCCGAGCCGGCGCGCAAATACATTGAAACGCGCGAGTATCCCGTCGTCGTCAAGGCCGACGGCTTGGCGGCGGGCAAGGGCGTCATCGTGTGCAACACCACCGATGACGCCATGGAAGCCGTCAATCGCATCATGGTGCGCGAGGAGTTTGGCCACAGCGCGGGCAGACAGATCGTAATCGAGAAGAAGCTGGAAGGCGAGGAACTGAGCGTGATGGCGCTCGTCGCGGGCAGAACGATCATCCCGCTTGCGTCATCGCAGGATCATAAACGCGCGTTCGACGGCGACACGGGGCCCAACACCGGCGGCATGGGCGCGTACTCCCCAGCACCGCTCGGTACGCCCAAGTTGCTCGACGAAATCGAGACCCACGCCCTCGTCCCGACCGTGCACGCCATGAAACGCGCGCGCACGCCGTTCCGCGGCATCCTCTACGCCGGCGTCATCGTTACCAATCAGGGGCCGCGCATCCTCGAATACAACTGCCGGCTCGGCGATCCGGAAACGCAGCCGATCCTAATGCGGCTCAAGACCGATCTGTTCGACCTGCTCGATGCAGCCGTCGATGAGCGACTCGACACTTTCACGGAGCATCAACTCGAATGGGATCCGCGCCCGGCCGTCTGCGTCGTCATCGCCAGCGGCGGGTATCCCGGCAACTATTCCAAGGGCAAGATCATCAAAGGACTCGATGACGCCGCCCAACTACCCGATGTCAAAGTCTTCCACGCCGGCACGAAGCTCGAATCGGGCATGATCGTCACGGACGGCGGCCGCGTGCTCGGCGTCACCGCGCTGGGCGACACGCTGGCTCAGGCGAAGGCGCGAGCCTATGAGGCGGTCGCCAAGATTTCGTTCCCGGGCGCGTTCTGCCGCAAGGACATCGCGGATAAGGCGATCAACAAGGAACTGTCACTTTGACGATAGCGACATCGTCGCGGAGAAACTCCCATGATTCGGATGCTCGCGCTCGGTGTCGGTGTTTTCGGCGTTGCACTGGCGTCTGCTTCCGCCATCGAGAAGGACGGCCCGAATTCGAGCAGGCCCGACGCGCTATTCAAACTCACCCCCGCACAACGCATGAATCTTTTGGCCAAGGTTCTCGACAAGGCCAAGGACCTCGTCCGGCCCCATCGTGGTCCGATCATGGCGACCGTTACAGAGCGCGGCAACCTGCAAGCAGTCAACGTAAGTGATGTCATTTGCTCTTTGCGCCCTACCCGAAAAAACACAACGATCTCGTCCACCATCAAATGGGTCGTCGACGACGGGACCTATGTAAAAAAGGGGGAACGACTCGTCGAACTCGACGACTCAAGCCACATGGAATTGGTGAAGGACCAGCGAAATCGTGTTGCCAGAGCGAAAGCGGAACTCCTCAAAGCCTCTGAAACACTCGAACGGATCAAGAAGGAGAACGGCATCGATATCAAGGTTGCCCAGATCGACGTGCGCTTGGCGGACCTTGCTTCGCGTCAGTACAAGGGGAATGACCAGATTCAGAAGGACGTTCTTTCGCTCCAGGTCGATCGAGCCGCGCTCTTGGTCGAAAAGCTTCGCCTACGCGCTGCGGTCAAAGAAGAAGAAGCCGCCGAGATCGTCGAAAGCAAGAAAGCCGTCCATGAGCAGGAGCGCGATCGCCAGCGCGCGATTGAAGAAGACATTGCGCGTTGCATCATACTGGCGCCCCGGGACGGATTCGCCATCTACTATGCTCCGGAGCAGACGCGATTTGGAGGAGGCCCGCAATCGATTGTCGCGCAGGGCGAGCCGGTGCGCGAAGGGCAGAAGCTGATGCTCATCGCCGACCTTTCGAAGATGGCGCTGTTGACGCGCATCCACGAATCGCAAATCCACAGAATCCGCGTCGGGCAGAAGGCGGCCATTCGCGTCGATGCGTTCCCCGGCAAGGCGCATGCCGGCGCCGTCGCGAATATCGCGACCGTTCCCGATCACGTCTACTTTTTCAAGGAGGATAGAAAGCTCTACCGCGTGCTCGTTACGATCGACGGCGAGAACAAAACGCTCAAGCCCGGCATGAGTGCGGAGGCGTCAATCACCGTCGGCGAATCCGCCAACGCCCTGCGCCTCCCCGCCTCCGCCGTGCTTGGGACAGCCAAGCTGAAGTATTGCTACGTGCTCGAAAAAAATGAACTGCAAGTGCGCCAACTCACGACCGGAGTGAGCGACGGCAAGCTGGTCGAGATCACCAACGGCCTGTCCGACGGCAAGCTGGTCGAGATCACCAACGGCCTGTCCGAGACGGATGTCGTTCTGCGCGATCCCGTCAGCGTCATGTCCCGGTAGAGTGAGTCGCGTCGCCGGACGCATTGCAATCCGACAACTAATCACTTCATGCGCGGCGCCCGATTGGCTGCCCACAGGATGCCGTTGGTCATGAGCCGCAGGAAGCTCTCTTCTTGAAAATCGCTTTGAGCTCCGAGCGAGGAGTAGAAGACACGGCCGCCCTTGTACATTCGTGTCCAGGCGAGGGGTTCTTCGTGGCCAGGAATACGCCCGCGTAGGACAACGTCGACGTCTTTGGCGAGGCCGGTGTTCTTGTAAAGGCTTGCCTTGGACTTGAACGAGGTAACCCCGGCGAGGATGGCCCGCGTCTTGACATCGTCGGGAAAGTCGATCTCGCACAGCGGTCCGACGGCATAGTGTCCCTTGTAGTTGCCGCCGAAAACCTCCTTGTCGAGATCGAGCCATGTCTGGATGGCATGGCTGGCGGTGCGGATGCCGACGAGCGGTTTTCCGGACGTGCAGTATTTTTTGATGCGTTCGAGCTGTTCGCCTTCCAGCTTGAGCCGGCGCGTGAACAGCACGACGACTTCACACTTGTCCAGCGCTTCGAGCCCCGGCAGGTCCTTGTCTGATTTCGCCGACAGCATCGTGACGAGCGAAGGATATTTCGACTCCAGGTACTTCCTGAGGATCGGCATCGTCTTATCCGATTCATACTCGGTGGAGCCGGAGATGAAGACGGCCCGCAGCGGCGCGATGCGCGCCTGCGAGAATGACGCGAAAACGCCGGCGAGGCCGAGGGCGAGGACGAGCAGGCAAAGCATCTTTTTCATGGCAGACCCCGGTAGTGCTATGGTGGTGTGGCTGTGCGCCATCATAAGAGAAACGGCGTGGACGGCAAGCAAGCCGGGGATCAAACCAGATCAAATCGTGGCCCGCCTGGTGCGGTTGGCCGATGCGTCCGGTGTGTGCCGCCAACTCGGGTTCTCACCCTAGTGCGCTATCAAGCGCTAATATTTGGGGTGCAACAGACACTTCTGTCTATTCCGCACCGACAGAAATGTCGGTACCACGCAAATTCATTAGGGTTGACGAGGCCCTACCTGACAAACGGTCGTTCGTCATTCGTATCAATAAACAATGCAATTGTGGTAAGGGTCTATCCGGGAAGGTCTGTGGGGCACGTTTTCAACGTGCCACGTCCCGTGTTCTTCCGGGTTATGGCACGTTAGAAACGTGCCCCACGTGGCTTGCCGGATGGACTCTAAGTGAATTCATCGTACGCCAACTCGCGCGCGTTAACAAATTCTCGTCGTCGCGGTTCGTTCCTGGTTCAGCGAGGAATCGATCGATGCCCGACTGGTTTTACCGCACGGTGTCGCAGCCGATCCTGTTTCCGTTGCCGGCCGAGCGTGCGCGGGATTTTGCGCTGGGATTCATGGGTTGGCTGGCACGATTGCCCCTCGGCGGCGTCGTGATCGATCTTCTGGGCCACATGCGGCCCGACGAGCGGCTGGCGTGCACGCACAACGGGGTTTCGTTCGCGACCGCGGTCGGCTTGGGTCCCGGTTTGGACGGCGCCGCGACAGCGTTGCCGGCGCTGTCACGATTCGGCGTCGGCTTCATCGATATCGGACTGGTAACGCTAACGGATTCACCGGGCCAGGCGCCGATCGAGCGACGCGACGATCAGCAAGCAATTTGGCAACCCGACGCGCCGACCTCGCTTGCCCTTGCGGCGAACAAGGAGCGTATCGCTGAAGCCGGCGGTTTGGACGTACCGATCATTGCCCGGCTCGGTGTGTCGGCTGGCGCCGACGGCGAGCGCGCATCGGACGAGTGCACCCAACTTCTCAACGGCCTGGCGCCGCACGTGACGTTGCCGGCGCTGGCGACGTTTGAGACTGCCGACACGTGGTCCGCCTCCGATTGGACGAATCACGTGGCCCGCTTCGTGGATACTGCACGCCAGCAGAGTCGGCCCATCCTGCTTTGCATACCCGCGGATCTGGACAATGCGACGCCGGACGATCGACTTCAGGCGGCTGTGAACGCCGGGGTGGCCGGTTTTCTGGTTGACGGATCGGTGCGCGCCGAGCAAGGCGGCCGACTGATCGGTGAACCGGCTCGGGCGCCGGCGCTGGCGTGCGTGCGGCGTCTTCGCAAACGATTTGGCCCCGATGTGTTGATCGTCGCGTCCGGCGGAGTCCATGAGCCGGAGCATGCTCTCGCATTGCGTCAAGCAGGCGCGAACCTTGTGGAGGTCGATAGCGGACTAGTGTTTTCCGGACCGGGCTTGCCCAAACGAATCAACGATGCGCTCCTCTTCGAGGCGACGCGCGACACCCCGGCGCAAGCGCCGGAGCGGGCTGCTGAGATGAGCTGGCTGTGGACGTTCCTCATGGGCGCCGGCATGCTGCTCGGCAGCATTATCGCCTTGGCCATCGCCGCCACCCGCGTGGTTCTGCCTTATGACGAAGCCTACCTCGGCCTGTCGCGCGACGAGATCACACGCATCAACCCGCGTCTGCTCGCCTTCATGGCTCACGACCGCGTCTCGCTCGCCGGCACCATGATCGCCATCGGCTTCATGTATGTGGGCCTATCGCTCTTCGGCGTTCGTCGCGGCCTGCACTGGGCGCAGCTTTCGGTCTTCGCCTCCGCGTTCACCGGGTTCGCCACGTTCTTTCTGTTCCTGGGCTTCGATTACTTCGATCCGTTCCACGCCTTTGTGACTGGTGCGCTCTTGCAACTCTTGCTGCTCGGCGTGCATGGCAAGCTGGGAACGCATGTGCCGGAGGTTGCGCCGCCCTTGTGCGAGGACGCGGCCTGGCGCCGCGCCCAGTGGGGACAGTTGCTGCTGATTCTGCACGCATGCGGTTTGCTCGCCGCCGGCGTCATTATCTCGTGTATCGGCGTCACGCATGTCTTCGTCCATGAGGACCTAGAGTTCATGCAAACGACTGCCGAGGCGCTTCGTGCCGCCCATCCTCGGCTGGTGCCGCTGGTGGCGCACGATCGGGCGACGTTCGGCGGAATGTTGCTCGCTAGCGGCTTGGTCTTCCTGCTCCCGGCGCTTTGGGGGATCCGCAACGGGTCGGCCTGGCTGTGGTGGACGATGCTCCTCGCCGGCCTTTCCGCATACGTCTGCGCCATAGGCGTGCACTATGCGGTCGGCTACGTCGACTTCGTTCATTTGCTGCCTGCGTTCGCAGGCTTGGGGCTGCTCTTGGCCGGCCTGGCATTGGCTCGCGATCACTTGTGCGACTCTTGATCAACTGTACAATTCCATCAAACGATGAGGCCCCGCAACATGTCTCGGCTGTTCTTATGCAGTGCTGCGTTGACTCTCCTCCCTACTGTCGCATTTGCACAACCAGGCGCCCCGCGGCTGCCTTGGCCTGATCCGCTGGGCTATGTCTGCTATCGCGCCGAGTCGCCGATCAAGATCGACGGCAAGCTGGGCGACGCGGCCTGGGCCAAAGCGCCGTGGAGCTCGTATTTCGTCGACATCGAAGGGGACGCCAAGCCGAGGCCTCGCTGGAAGACGCGGATGAAAATGCTCTGGGATGACGAAAATCTCTACATCGCCACAGAGATGGAGGAACCTCACCTTTGGGCGACGCTGACCGAACACGATTCCGTCATCTTTCATGACAACGACTTCGAGGTCTTTCTCGATCCGGACGGCGATAACCACAACTACTGCGAGCTGGAGCTAAACGCAAAGAACACGACGTGGGACCTGCTTTTGACGAAGCCGTATCGCGATGGCGGCAAGGCGGTCAACGCCTGGGAGATCATCGGTTTGACGACGGCCGTGCATCTGGACGGCACGCTCAACGATCCACGCGACATCGATCGCGGCTGGACGGTCGAGATCGCCTGGCCATGGAAGGGTCTGAAGGAACTGACGTCCGTAAACGTGCCGCCGCGCGACGGGGATCAATGGCGCATCAACTTCTCTCGTGTCCAATGGGATTTGGAGGTCGTCGACGGCAAATACCGCAAGATAAAGGGTCGGCCCGAGCACAACTGGGTCTGGTCACCCCAGGGGGTGATCGACATGCACCGCCCGGAGCGCTGGGGATACTTGCAGTTCAGCACCGGCAAAACAGGCGGCGTCGCATTTCGCCCCGATCCGGATCGGCATGTGCGCGACCTGTTGCATCGCGTTTATTACGCCCAGCGCGAACATCGTGCGAAGGCGATGACCTTCGCCGATTCCCTGCAGGCGCTGAAGCTGGATGCCGGGTTGTTTCCGAAAGGCTTTCGGCTTGAGCGAACGCGTTCGACGTTCGAAGCGGAGCTGCCGTCGCCGAGTCGCCTGGGTTCGCGCTGGATTATTGGGCACGATTCCTGGATTCGCCGCACCGACCCGCCAGTGAAGAAGTGACCGGACATTTCGTTCTGCGTTCGCCCCGCGCCATGCGAACGCTAAACGAATCGACCATTTGCTTAATGTTGCCTTAACACCCCGTTCGCTAAGATCACACGAGATTTCGACACCCCCCAAATCCGAGGTTCTTCATGCAATATCGCGCGTGGTACTTTCTCCTGGCCGGATTCATCGCCGGCACGCCGCTCCTGGCCATCCAGCCGGACGCGGAGACGCTCTTCCAGCAGGACAAAAAGGACTTCGGCAAGAAGGATTTCAAGGACTTCGGCGGGTTCGGCGGCTTCGGCATGAAAACTCGCCGCCAACTCGTCGCTCAGTTCGACAAGGACGGCGATGGATGGCTCAATGCCGCGGAACGCAAGGCAGCCCGGGAGTTCATCAAGAAAGAAGCCAAGGGCGGGTTCGGTAAGGGATTCCCCGGCGGCAAGGGCGGGTTCGGCAAAGGCGGATTCGGCCCGGGCACGTTCATCACCAAGCCCCTCATCGAAGCGCTTGACTCCGACAAGGACGGCAAAGTCGCCAAGGCAGAATTTCTCACCGGCGTCAAAAAGTTCTTCAACGACGCCGACAGGGACAAGAAAGGCTCTCTCGACGAAAAGCAGCTTGCCGGCGCGCTCAACAAAATCATGCCCACGCCCGGTTTCCCCGGCGGCGGGAAGGATGGCCCCAAAGGATTCCCCGGCGGGCCAAAGGGAGGACCCTTCGGCCTCGGCAACCTCATCGCTACCGAAATCCTCGCCAAGGCCGACACCAAAAAGACCGGCAACGTCACGCTCGACGATCTCACCGCGGCGGCCGAGAAGCTCTTCAGCGACCTGGATAAGGAAAAGACCGGCAAGCTCGATGAAGCCGCCGTCGGCGCGGGCGTCAATCAGCTCATACCGCCCCCGCCGGGTTTCGGCGGCAAGGGCTTCGGCGGCAAGGGACGCGATCCCGCCAAGCCCGGGCCCAAGGTCGAGCCCAAGGATGTCGCAAACTATCCCAACCACAAGCTCTACGACACCACCATCCTTCGCACCATCTTCATCGAGTTCGAAAATAAGGACTGGGAAGCGGAGCTCGCCGACTTCTATCGCACCGATGTCGAGGTCCCCGCGCTCGTGACTGTCGACGGCAAGCAGTACAAAAACGTCGGCATCCATTTCCGGGGCAACACCTCGTACATGATGGCGCCTGCCGGTTACAAGCACTCTCTCGGCTTTTCCTTCGACCTTGCCGACACCAAGCAGCGCCTCTACGGCTACAAGGCACTCAACCTGCTTAACTGTGCCGAGGATCCGACCTTCATGCACTCGGTTCTGTATTGCAACATCGCCCGCAAGTACATCCCGGCGCCGCAGGCCAACTTCGTCAAGGTCGTCATCAATGGCGAAAACTGGGGAATCTTCGCCAACCAGCAGCAGTTCAACAAGGACTACACCAAGGAAAATTATCAATCGGCCAAGGGCGCGCGCTGGCGCGTGCCCGGACATCCCGGCGCCAGCTCCGGCCTCGGTTACATCGGCGAGAATATCGCGGATTACAAGCGCCTTTATGCGATCAAGAGCAAGGACGACGAGAAGGACTGGAAAGCGCTGATTGAAGTCTGCCGCGTGCTCAACAAAACGCCGATCGACAAGCTCGAGGAAGCGATTCGGCCCATTCTGGATATCGATGAAGTGCTCTGGTTTCTTGCGCTTGATGTTGCCGTCATCAATGACGACGGCTACTGGACGCGGGCCAGCGATTATAGCCTCTACCGCGATCCCAAGGGGAAGTTCCATCTGGCGCCCTACGACGCCAATGAGACTTTCATGCCGATGGGCGGAGGCAAGGGCGGCTTCGGCAAAGGCGGACCGGGAGGCGGGTTCGGCAAAGGCGGGCCCGGCGGCGGCAAGGGCGGTGGCTACTCCGTCGATCCCCTCGCCGGCGTCAACAACTCCCGCACTCCGCTCTATCGCTTGCTCAACGTGCCGAGCCTTCGCAAAAAGTACCTGCAAAACGTGCAGACCATCGCCAACGAGCAATTCGATTGGAAGAAGCTCAAGCCCGTCATCGACGGCTACCGCGCCCTGATCGACAAGGAAGTCGAGTTGGATACTCGCAAGCTCTATAGCCTCGCCGAATACCGCGAATCCCACGCCGACGAGAGCACGTCGCGCTACAACTTGCGCGCATTCGCCGAAGGCCGGCGCAACTATCTTCTCAATCACGCAGAGATCAAGAAATTGAACGAGAAATGAACATCCCGTTAGTCGGACGCGCCAGCGACGGAGGGCGTTCTTGTCATCCGTCGCTGGCGCGTCCGGCTAACAACTTCAACACTCCCGCCAGCCCCAGCGCGCGCAGCGTCGCGATGTTTCGCTCGGGTATTTCCAGCAACTCGCTCTCCGGCGCGGCGATGCGCGTTATGCTCTCCTCGCGCAGCAAATGCAGCATGGGATATGGCGACCGGTTCGTGTAGTTCTCCACGTCGTCGGGTTTCGTGTCGGCAAACTGATACCGGGGATGAAAGCTGGCGATTTGAATCACGCCGTCCAGGCCAAGCTCTTCGATCTTCCGTTCCGCCCGGTCGAGAAAGTCGTTGAAGTCGAGAAAGTCAGTCAGGGCATGAGGGTGGATCAAGAGTGTCGTTTCGATCGCGCTGATCGGCGTCGAGGCGAGCCATTGCAGCTCGCGGGTGAAGTCGTCGAGCAGCGTATGCTCGCTGTCGGCGTCGGAAACGGCGTAGCGAATCAGACCGGCGTCGAAGACGCGTTTGGCGAACGGGCACAGGTTGAGGCCAATGACGATAGCTGAGATCCAGCGCCGCGTCGACTCGATGATATCCGCGTGATTCATGCGATGTCCGTTGCTCTCACGAATCACGATGACGTGGATTCGTCGCCGCTCACACCCTGAAGCAGCCAGACGAGGGTGGCGGCTTCGTCCGTAAAGACTTCGGCGGTCATGCCGCGGTTTCGGGCCACCATCAGGCCGAACTTCTGCGGATCGATCATCTCGGCCTTGGCGACGAAGGCGACTTTGACGGTGCCTTGCGCCGACCGGGCAAAAAGCGAGCCGAGCGAAAAGCGTTCGAGCGTATTGGGCGCGGCAAACCCGGTGAGCCGCGTCGTGTCGATCAGCAGATGAGCGATGTTCTGTTCACGGGCGTGGGCGATCGCCAGCGCGACGATTTCAATCGCTTGCTGCAGCGTCGTTTCACCGACGGGCCGATAGGTGGCGTAGGTCTCGGTAACGACAAGATATTCGTGCTGGATCATGGCAACGCCCCCGCGCTGGGTCCGTCTTGATCGTACACCTTGCGGACACGGGTGCAAGGATTATTTTGACAAAACAGTCGGTTGATGGCGTTTGCGTCCGCCCTTGTTCGCGCTTGTGTGCCTCGCTATAAAAAAGTAGAGCGTTGTTTTCCCAAGAAAAGCGAGTTCGCTTATGACCGCTTGGTTACGCAATATCCTCGTCGCCATTCAGACGGTGGCACAGGGGATGTTTATTACATTCTGGTACTTCCTGCAAACCTACAAGCGCAAGGCGTTCACGCAGCACTTCGAGTACCCCGAGTTGCCCGTCCCCGTGAAGCCGCGCTACCGCGGGTTCCACAAGTTCGACCTGACGACCTGTATTGGTTGCGACAAATGCGCTCGCGCCTGCCCGGTCGACTGCATCTACATCGACAAGATCAAGAACCCGGTGGGCAAGGGATTTCGCGTCAACGGCTTCAAGATCGATTACACCAAGTGCATGTTTTGCGCGTTGTGCGTCGATCCATGCCCGGTTGATTGCATTTTCATGGGATCGACGCATGATCAGAGCTGCTACAACCGCGACGGATGCATTGTTGACTTTGCCAAGCTGCCCGTGGAGATCGCCTGGGGGCAGGCAACCTTGAACCCGACGGCGATCGCTGCATCGAAGCTGGTGAGCGAACCGGTGTGGACGAAGCCGCCCGATCCCCCGCCGCCCGCGAAACCGGCGCCGGCGCCCGCCCCTGCTCCTGCACCGGCGGCCGGCAGCTGACCAAACTTGTTTAGCGCCCGCAGTATCCCGCGCGTTTGCACGACGCCAATGGAACTTACTCGGACCCCCCGATGAAGAAAAAAAGAAAACGCCAATACACGATCGACGAGGCCAACGCCATGCTGCCTCTGTTGCGTTCGATCTTGCGCGACGTTACCGCGCTCGCCGCCGATCTGCGCGGGCGCTACGAGCAGCTGACGCGCTTACAAAACACCGAAGGCCTCAATCGCGATCAACAAGACGAGGTTCATCGGCTCATCGAAGAGTTCGAGCAAGGCCAAGACAAGATGCGCGAGTTCGAGGTTGAACTCGAAAAACTCGGCGTCGAGCTCAAGGACTATTACACCGGCCTGATCGACTTCCGGCACTTGCGCGACGGCAAAGAGGTTTACCTCTGCTGGCGCCTGGGCGAACCCGAAGTCGCGCACTGGCATGAACTCAACTCCGGGTTCTCGGGCCGAAAGAAACTAGAAACTACCGTCGCGATGTCGGAGCCTGAAGCGTAAGCGAAGCATGCTCCTCACTTACGCTTCGGGCTCTGATGGGTTAATCCAAGGAACGAATCGAATTATGGTACCCGATCCGAAAGCCGTGCCGACGCTGGTTTTTTTCCTGCTGGTCTTCCTGGCGGTCGGCGTGATCTTCCTGTTCATCCACTTGGTCATGGGCAGCTTCATCCGCCCCAGCCTGCCGGAGCCGGAGAAGCTGACTATTTACGAGTGTGGCGAACCAACCGTTGGCAGCGCCTGGGTCCAGTTCGATCTGCGTTTCTACGTCGTGGCGCTCTTGTTCGTCATCTTCGATGTTGAAGTGGCATTCTTCTTCCCGTGGGCGACGGTGTTCGGCAAAGCGAACAAACTCGCGGATGCGGGCATCGACGAAAAAGAGCGGCAGAAGATTTCCGCCGAGCTCCTACCAACTGGTGTATCAGCTCGCAACAAGCGCGACTGGGGCTTGGCAAAATACGACAAGGACGAAACAGGAAAGATAACGGAAACGGCCGTCAAGATCAAACCAGACGAAGCGTCGACCTGGGCCCATGTCGCGTTCTGGGACCTCATGGTCTTCTTCGGAGTGCTCATGGTCGGCTTTGCCTACGTTTGGCGGCGCGGCGACATCGACTGGGTCCGCGCTTACATGGCTCACAAGGAGCCACCCGGCGAGCCCGAAAAACCTCTGGAACAACACCAAGCAGCTTGAAGCCCAGGGGTGAGGTACTCCGAACTCCTGGGATAATTCGAGGGATTACAATGGGTTGGCTTGAAGGCCGCTTCGAAGAAAGCGTGATGATCACGACGCTCGAACAGGGCATCGCCTGGGCGCGCGAATCGAGCATTTGGCCGATGACGTTCGGCCTTGCGTGCTGCGCCATCGAGATGATGGCGGTCGGCGGCCCGCGCTACGACCTCGACCGCTTCGGCGCCGGCGCCTTCCGCGCCACGCCGCGCCAGGCCGATCTCATGGTCGTCGCCGGCACGGTCAACATGAAAATGGCCTCACGCGTCCGCCGGCTCTACAACCAAATGCCCGATCCGAAGTTCGTCATCGCCATGGGCGCCTGCACTTGCGGCGGCGGACCGTATTACAAGTACGGTTACAACGTCGTCAAGGGTGTCGACCTCGTGGTTCCGGTCGACGTGTATGTCCCCGGCTGCCCGCCGCGCCCCGAAGCCCTGATCGAAGGGATCATGCGAATTCAGGACAAGATTCGCGGCATGAAGTACCTGACCAAGGGCCAGCCAATCGAGATTCCGGTCCCGGCTCGCACGGGTTATGTTAAGTTGCCACCGGAGTTGGAAGATCCTGATCCGACGAAGGCGCTCGAGAAGCAGATCGCTTGGCAAAAGATGAACAAGGAGAAGGCGACGCCGACGAAAGCGTAACCAAGATTGCAAATTGCAGATTTCAGATTGCAGATTTGGATCTGCAAGTCAAATCTGCAATCTGAAATCTACAAACTGCAATTCACGAATGACATCCGCCGAAATCATCAGCGTGCTCGAATCCGAGTGCGGTTCGCGCATCAAGGACAAGAAGGCCGACGCCATCGATCCGTTCGTCGTGGTCGACGCGCTCGATCTCGTTGCCGTCGCCAAGACGCTGCGCGATAATCCGCGCCTTCGGTTCGACATGCTCAACTGCATCAGCGTGGTCGACTTCCTCGAACTTGATCCGAAGAAAGCACCGAAGGCCGGTTTCGAGCCGCACCTCGAGGTCGTGTATCACTTGTCGAGCTTTGAGCACAAGCATCGCTTCGTGGTGAAAGTCATGTTGCCTCGCTGGAAGGACAATCAGCCGGGCGAGTTGCCGAAGGTCCCGTCGTTGTGCTCCGTTTGGCCTGCCGCCGACTGGCACGAACGGGAAGCGTTCGACCTATCGGGCGTCATGTTCGTCGGCCACCCCGACCTGCGCCGCATCCTGACCGCCGACGACTGGGTCGGCCACCCCTT
>Ga0194132_10006518_pt1 | contig 18048 bp, 16 predicted proteins | sample TA2KigOf80mmetaG_FD_148612 | JGI IMG/M metagenome (GOLD analysis project Ga0194132, IMG submission 148612) | Freshwater microbial communities from Lake Tanganyika, Tanzania - TA2015054 Kigoma Offshore 80m | ecosystem: Environmental > Aquatic > Freshwater > Lake | place: Tanzania: Lake...
AACGCACTCGGCGCCAAACGCACTCGGCGCCAAACGCACTCGGCGCCAAACGCACTCGGCGACAAACGCACGCGGCATCAGCGGGAAAGCGGGACCGACGGTTCGGAGGGCCGATCGCCGGCCGGCGCGTCCTGGGCCGCCGGCTGGTCGAGGATCGAGCTGGGTCTGCCACCGACCCCGGCGAGGATGGCGAGCACGATGCTGGTCACCATGAAGGCGGCGGCCAGGATGCCGGTCGTCTTGGTGAGCGCGCTCGAGGCGGCGCGGCTGGTCACCAGACCCGACGCCCCCCCCATCCCGAGCGCGCCCCCTTCGGAGCGCTGGATCAGGACCGTGCCGATCAGGGCGACGGCGATCAGGATATGGATGATGAGGATGACCGTGGTCATGATGGGATTGCCCTCGGGGCGGCTCTCTTTAGCGCAAAGCGCCCCGGGGCGCTAGCGCCGCGGACTGGCCTTGGCGATCGCCCAAAAATCGGCCGCCTTGAGGCTAGCGCCGCCGACGAGCGCGCCGTCGACGTCGGGCCGGCCCAGGATCGCCACCGCGTTGTCCGGCTTCACCGAACCGCCATAGAGGATGAGCGTGTTTTCGCCATCGCGCCCCTGGGCGGCGAGCCGCCCCCGGATGTGGCGGTGCATCTCGTCGATCTCGGCTGTGCCCGCGGTCCGCCCCGTGCCGATCGCCCACACCGGCTCGTAGGCGACGACCATGCCGGCGGCTTGCTCGGGCAACGAGCCCGAGAGCTGCCGCCCGACGACGTCGAGCGCCCGCCCGGCGTCCCGCTCGGCCAGGGTCTCGCCGACGCAAACGATGGCGATGAGACCGGCCCGGCGCACCGCCTCGGCTTTGGCCCGCACCACGGCGTCGGTCTCGCCATGGTTCTGGCGACGCTCGGAATGGCCGACGATGACGTAGCGGCACCCGACATCGGCCAGCATTTCGGCGCTGACATCGCCGGTGTGGGCGCCGCTCGCCGCGGCGTGGCAATCCTGGGCGCCGAGCGCGACCGGGCTACCCTCCAGCGCAGTTCGAACATGGCCGAGGAGTGTCGCCGGCGGGCAGACGAGCAGCGAACAGGCGAGCCGCTCGGAGGCAGCGCGTGCGGCCAGGTCCGCGGCCAGGGCCCGGCCGCTGTCCGCGAGCCCGTTCATCTTCCAGTTTCCGGCAATCAGTTGGCGACGCGGCATGGCGTGGTTCCTCGGCGGGTGGTGCGGACGCAGGAAACTACCGCGCCCGGTCCGCCACCGCACGCCCCGCTATGGCGGTGGCCGCGCCCCTGTGAATCTCCCCCCGGCGTTGCGGGGGGTGGAGCGCCGGGAGGCGCGACAGCGAGCGTAGCGAGCGAGGGGGGAAGCGAGCAGGCACGTGACCCCCTCCGGTCCGCTACGCGGACCACCTCCCCCGCAAGCAAGCGGGGGAGGATCGGTGCGGACTCTAGATCTCATCGGTCGGCGCCCCCTCCCGTTCGCTACCCGCGCCCTTCTTCGCGGCACGTAACTCCCTCCGCCTCGCTGCGCGCCATGTCGGACCTTCGGTCATCCACCCCCGCAAGCAGGGGAGGATGTGGCGCCCCCAGTGAATCTCCCCCCACGCTTGCGTGGGGGGAGGAGCGAGCAACGCGAGCGAGGGGGAAACGAGCACCGCCCGCTTCCTCGTGGCACGTAACCCCCTCCGCCTCGCTGCGCGAGGCCCCCGCCGGTCCGCGACGCGGACCACCTCCCCCGCCAAGCAAGCGGGGGAGGATGGGTGCGGACTTTCCCCCGTTCCGGGGGAAGTGCTCAGCGGGGGGCTACCGCGCGGCGGGGGGCATGTTCTATGGTGCGCCTTTCGCAGCGATTGGAAGAACCGCCATGCTCGATGCCCTGCGCAAGGGAACCGCGTCGATCCTCGTCAAGGTGTTGCTCGGCCTTTTGATCGTCAGCTTCGCCGTATGGGGCATCGGCGACATCTTCATCTCGCCCGCCCAGAACCCGCGCATCGCCTCGGTCGGTGGCCAAGACATCACGGCGAGCGAGTTCATCACCGCCTACCAGCGCGAACTCAACGAGCTGTCGCAGCAGGCCGGGCGCCCGATTACCGCCGAGCAGGCGCGCGAAGTCGGGCTGATCGATCAGACCATCCGCGAGATGCTGTCCCGCACCATCCTCTCGCGGGGCGCCAAGGAATCCGACATCGCGATCGGCGATGCCGTGGTGCGCGGCGACATCGTCGCCAACCCGGCGTTCCAGACCCCGACCGGCCGATTCGACCGCCTCGGTTTCGAGCAGCTCTTGCGGTCGAACGGCCTGACCGAGGCGAGCTACGTCGAGTCGCGCCGCCAGGACCTGGCGCGCGAACAACTCATCACCAGCGTCGCCGTCGGCACGTTCACGCCGAAGGTCATGGTCGAACCCCTGTTCAAGTACCGGCTCGAAACGCGGGTCGCCGACATCGTTCTCGTCGCTCCGGCGAACGTTCCGGCCCCGCCCGCCCCGCTCGAGATGACGCTTGCCGCCTTTCACCAGGAGAACGCCAGTCGCTACACGGCACCGGAATATCGTGCGGTGTCCTACCTGCTGATCACGCCCGAATCGCTATTCGCCGAGATCGCCGTCAACGAGCAACAGTTGCGCACCGACTACGAGAACCGCGCCGCGGAATTTACGACGGTCGAGACGCGCGAGGTCGAGCAGTTGCTCTTCGACACGGCGGACAAGGCCAAGGCGGCGCACGCCCGAGCCCAGAAGGGCGATGCGTTCGAGACCATTGCCAAGGAATCCGAGAGCCTCAACGTCGGCGCGACCTCGCTCGGATCGGTGACCCAGGCGGAACTGCCGCCGGAGATCGCGGCGCAGGTGTTCGCGCTGGCGGCCGGGGCGGTCAGTGACGCGGTGAAAAGCGCCTTCGGCTGGCACGTGTTCAAGGTCGAGAAGGTCAACCAGGGCGGCACAGCCCCCTTCGAACAGGTGCGCGACCAAATCGAAAAACACTTGAAGCGCGACAAGGCCGTCGACGTGCTGTTTCAGCTCTCGAACCGCCTCGAAGACGAGATGGCAGGCGGCGCAACCCTGGAAGAGGCCGCAGCGAAGGCCAACCAGACGGTCGTTACCTTCGCGGCGCTCGATCGCTTCGGGCGCGACCCGAAAGGCGAGGCGGCGGCTGATGTTCCGGAGCGCAGCGCCTTCCTCAACCAGGTGTTTTCGCTGCCGGTCGGGCGCACCAGCCCGCCGCTCGAAACCAACGATGGCGCCCTCTATTTCGTGCGCGTCGATGCCATCACGCCGCCCGTCCTGCGGCCGCTCGATACGATCAAGGAACAGGTCGAACGCGACTGGCGACGCGTGCAAACCGCGCGCGCGACGGCAGCGGTGGGCAAGGAGATCGAAGCCGCGGTCAAGGGTGGCAAAGCGCCGGCCGACGTGGCGAGTGAGCGCAAGCTCACCAACCGCAAGACCCCTGCCCTCACCCGGACCAGCGGTCTCGCCGATCCCGAGGTCTCGGCCGAACTCGTGACGCTCTTGTTCGCGGCCAAGGTGGGTGACCTTGTGTCGGCCGCGACGCCGGTGGGCGACGGCTACGTCGTGGCGCGCCTGGAAACGATCAACGAGGCCTCGCCCGAGGAACGCGCGGTTCCGCTGGCTCAGTTGCGCGATCAACTCAACCGCGCCCTAGGGGCCGATATCCTCTACCAATATCAATTGGCGCTCGAAAGCCGCCTCCGGGTGAGCGTCTACCGCGAGCGTCTCGAAGCGCTCGATCTCAATACCGCGGCCCGCGGCTATACGGGTGGTCGCCGCTTCTGAGGCGCTCGCTCAGCGGGCGACGCCGCGATAGTCGAACCCGGCGTCGGTCACGGCCTGGGCGATCAGCGTCTCGTCGATCGCATCGTCGACGGCCACCGTGCCGCCCTTGAGGTCGACCGTGACGTTCGCCTTCGGCGCCTTGGCGCGGATGGCGTTGCTCACGGAACGCGCACACCCATCACAATGCATACCTTCGACGCGATGAACCTTGGTCATCGTTACCTCCCTGCTGGCTCGGTTTCCTGCGCTGAACGGACGTTGAGTGACGCAAAGCGGCCCTCGCGAGTCTCGCGGACGATGGTGCTGATGCCGACGAGTGCGATACCCTTCTGTCCGAGGGTCGGCACCCATCGCTCGAGGGCGACCAGCGTCCAGGGCTGCACGTGGCCGATCGCAACGGCGAAGCCCTGACGGCGCGCGACCTCCTCGGTCTGCGCCAATTGTTGGAGCACACTCTCGACCGTGAAGACGTTGTCGAGAAAGACGTCGCGGCCGGCATTCGGCACGGCCATCTCCTCGGCGATCTGGGTGCCGACCGATCGTGGCGAGGTTCGCGAATCGAGGAACAGGAGACCGCGCGCCCGCAACTCGCTCATCAACCGGGTCATGACCGCCGGGTCGGTGGTCGCCCGGCTACCCATGTGGTTGTTGACGCCGAGGAACTCGGTGCCCTCGAGGCGGTCGAAGTTCCACGACAACCGCCATGCCAGTTCGTCCGCGGACAAGCCGGTGAGGATCGCGTTGGGCCCGGGATTCTCCCGCGAGTTCAGCGGTTCCATCGGCAGGTGCAACAGCACCTCGTGGCCGGCGCGCCGGACCATCGCCACCTGCTCGGGCAGATCCGTGGCGTAAGGCAGGAAGGCGATCGTCAGCGGCTTGAGCGAACCCTGGGTGAAACGTCGCAGGCGCTCGCGATCGAGCCCGGCATCGTCGATGACGATGGCGATCACCGGGCCGCGGTGCGGCGGCGAGGCCACGGCAAACCGCTGCCACGGTGCGGCGCCGGTCACCGGCTCGCGCGGCAGCCGGAGTGCGGGACCGGGTCGTACGATGGGCGGTGCGGCGAACGGCAGGACGCGCGGCTCGAGGGCCGCGACACCGGATGCATCGTTTGGTGCGACCGGCGACGTCGTGGCACCCGTCATCGGTGGTTCGTCGGGCGCTGCCGTCGGCGGCACGCTGACGACCGCCGCGTGGACGCGGAGAAACGAACGATCGAGCCAGCGACGCTGTGGCCGATCGGCGTCGGCCGGAGGCGTGAGTTCGATCGAGTCGTCCCTCTCGGTGGCCGGCGCGAGCGGCGGGATGTCGCGGCCCGACGCTACGGTGAAACGCACGTCGTCGAGCGGTTCACGATCGGGCACCACCGCGTGGACCACGGCACCGAGCGCCACCGTCCCGGCGAACACCCCAAGCGCGACCGCGGCGAAACGCCGGCGGCGCGCAAACAGGAACCTATGATCTGGCCTTCGGATCAGCCTCTAACCCACTGACTCTACGAGCGTCGAAAAACTAACGCGGATGAGACTCGGCCGCCAGAGCTTTCTCGGGATCGGCGTGCGCGAGGTCATCGAGGATCGGGCACTCGGGACGTTCGTCGCCGTGGCAACGTTCGGACAGGCGCTGCAACGTGGCCCGCATGGATTGTAGTTCCGCCACCTTGCGCTCGATCTCGGTGATGCGGTCCTCGACGATGCGCTTCACTTCGGCGCTCGAGCGGTCGCGATCGCGATAGAGCGACAACAGTTCGCTCACGTGCTCGATCGAGAATCCGAGATCGCGGGCGCGGCGAACGAAGCGCAGCGTCTGTACGTCGTTGTCATCATACTTGCGATAACCGCCCGCGCTACGCGAAGCGCGCGGGATGAGGTCGATGCTTTCGTAGTAGCGAATCGCCTTGGCGGTCAGGCCGGTGGCGGCGGCAACCTCACCGATATTCATGGGGATCATGCGACACCTCGTGGACGTAAGCGGGAGTATTTGAGTAGGAGCGCGCTGACCACCACGGTGACGCTCGACAGGGCCATGGCGCCGCCGGCGATCACCGGCGTGAGCCAGCCGAGGGCGGCGACCGGGATCGCCACCACGTTGAAGAAGAACGCCCAGAACAGGTTCTGCCAAATCTTGCGGTAGGTGGCGCGCGACAGCGCGATGGCGAGCGGCACCAGGGCCGGGTCGGGCCGAAGCAACGTGATCCCCGCGGTCTGCATGGCGACGTCGGTGCCCGAGCCCATGGCGATCCCGACGTTAGCGGCGGCGAGAGCCGGTGCGTCATTGATGCCATCGCCCACCATGGCGACGACCCCCTGCCCGCGCAGCGCGGTCACGGCGCCGGCCTTCTCGTCGGGAAGTCTCTCGGCTTCCACCGTGTCGGCCCCGATCGTGCGCGCGACCGCCTCGGCCGTGCGTCGGTTGTCGCCGCTCATGATTATCGAGCGGATGCCGAGCGCACGGAGTTCGGCCATCGCGGGAGCCGCGCCGGGACGCACCGGATCGACGGCACTGAGCAGGCCCAGAACCTTGGCCGCCCTGGCCAACCACATGACGCTGTGGCCGGCGCCGGCCAATCGCGCGGCGTCGCTTTCGAGCGCCGTGGCATCGGCGCCGATCTCGTCCATCAGCCGGCGCGATCCGAGGGTGATGCGCTGCCCAGCGACAGTCGCCTCGAGCCCCCGCCCGGTCAGGGCCTGGAACGCCTCGAGCCGCGGGACGGCGATATCGCGTTCCTTGGCCGCCGCCAGCACGGCCTGGGCGAGCGGGTGTTCGCTACCACTTTGCGCCGCCGCCGCCAGGGCCAGGATCTCGCCCACGTCGCCGTCCTTCGCCGGGACGATCTCTCCTAGGACCGGCTTGCCGAGGGTCAAGGTACCGGTCTTATCGAACACGACGGCCCGCACGCGATGCAGCACTTCGAGCGCCTCGATGTCACGGATGAGGACCCCAAGGCGCGCTGCGCGGCCCATGCCGACCATCACGGCCGTGGGCGTCGCGAGGCCCAGCGCACAGGGGCAGGCGATGACCATCACCGCGATCGCCGACAGCAACGCCACCCCGAAGTCACTGCCCGCGACCAAATGACCGGTTAGCGCCAGCGCGGCGACGGCCAGCACCACGGGTACGAACACGGCGCTGACACGATCGACCAGTCGTTGAATCGGAGCCTTGCCGGCCTGCGCCTCTTCGACGAGGCGGATGATTTGCGCCAGTCGCGTGTCCTGGCCGGCGGCGGTCGTCGTCAAACGCAGCAGGCCGGTGCCGTTGATCGAGCCACCGACGACGTTGCTGCCGCACGTTTTCTCGACCGGCATGCTCTCGCCAGTGATGATCGATTCGTCGACGGCGCTACGGCCGTCCGCGACCACGCCGTCGACCGGTATACGCTCGCCGGGTCGCACGACGATGCGATCGCCGACGACGACTTCGGCGACGGCGACCTCGATCTCTCCCTCATCCCGTTCGACCCGGGCGACCTCGGGCCGCAACGCCATCAGCGAGCGGACGGCCTCGGTGGTCGAGTGCCTGGCGCGGGCTTCGAGCCAGCGGCCGAGCAAGACGAGCGCGATCACGACGGCCGAAGCCTCGAAGTAGAAGTGGCCATGATGCGTGATCCCCCGCTCGAGCAGCAGATGGGTGCTGTAGACGAACGCGGTCGTGGTTCCGAGCGCGACCAGGAGATCCATGTTGCCGGTCGCGGCGCGCACGGCCGCGAAGCCCGCACGGTAGAACCGCCAGCCGAGACCGAACTGAATGGGCAGCGTCAGGGCGAATTCGACCCAGCCCGGCAGCGAGAACGGCAGGCCCATGACCTGCGCGATCATGTGGAGGACGAGCGGCGTGGCGAGGATGATCGCGGCGAGCGGCGCCCGCGCATCGGCCCCCGGCCTCGGTCGATCGACGGCGCGATGCAAGCGTGCGCCATAGCCGGCCGCCTCGACGGCGGCGATCAGCGCGGCCGGCTCGACCCCGGTAGCCCGGACACTCGCGGCGTTGGTCGCCAGGTTGACCACCGCCGCCAGGACCCCGGGAACCCGCGTCAGGGCCTTCTCGACCCGGTTCACGCAACTGGTGCAGGTCATGCCGTCGATATCGAGGCGATGGGTGTCCTCCGCCACCTCGTAGCCGGCGCCTTGGATCGCTGCGACCAGCGTCGGACGCGTCGCCCGCGCGGGATCGAAGGTGACGTCGGCGCGCTCGGTGGCGAGGTTGACGCTGGCCCGGGCAACACCCGGGACTTTGCTCAGGGCCCGCTCGACACGGCTCACGCAGCTCGCGCAGGTCATTCCGCGCACCGGCAGCGTCACTCGACCGCCGGTTTGCGGTGCCAACGTCGCGAGCGGCGGGCTATCAATAACCATGGGCATCAGTTAACGCTTACCGTTACTAGAAGGTCAAGGTTCGCGTGCTTGACGCTTGGTCGACCCACCTGCTTTGTTGCCAAACACGCTGCGGCGAAACAGAAGTTTTTGGTTAAGAAAGTAACGTAATGTTACAAAACATAAAGATTTTTCTTGGAAGAATCGCCGCGGGCGATCGGCTATCGGCGGTCGAGGCTCAGGCCGCCTTCGACATCCTGATGTCGGGGGGCGCGACCGGCGCGCAAATCGGCGCTCTGCTCATGGGCCTGCGGCTTCGCGGCGAAACGGTCGAGGAGATCACCGGCGCCGCATTGGCCATGCGCGCCAAGGTGCTGGCGGTCGAGGCGCCGGAGGGCGCGATCGACGTCTGCGGCACGGGTGGGGATGGCTCCGGTTCGCTCAACGTCTCGACCGCGGTGGCGTTCGTGGTGGCGGGCGCCGGGGTCCGGGTCGCCAAACACGGCAATCGCGCGCTCTCCTCCAGGGCCGGCGCCGCCGACACGCTCGCGGCCCTGGGCGTCAAGATCGACTGCGACATGGCCCTGGTGCGCAAGGCGCTTTGGGATGCGGGTGTGTGCTTCCTGATGGCACCGCGCCACCACGGGGCGATGCGCCACGTCGGGCCAGCGCGCATCGAACTCGGGATGCGCACGATCTTCAACATCCTCGGGCCGCTGTGTAACCCGGCCGGGGTGCGCCGGCAGTTGGTCGGAACGTTCGCGCGCGCCTGGGTCGAACCGATGGCGAACGTGCTCAAGAGCCTGGGGAGCGAACGAGCCTGGGTCGTGCACGGGTCGGACGGCCTGGATGAAATGACCACGACCGGGCCCACGACGGTCGCCGAGTTGCGCGGCGGGTCGATCCGCACCTTCGAGGTATCCCCGGGCGATGCCGGGCTGCCGCCGGCCCGGCCCGGCGATCTCAAGGGGAGCGACGCGGCGACCAATGCGCTCGCCCTCAGCGCGCTGCTCGACGGTCATCCCGGGCCCTATCGCGATATCGTGCTCTACAATGCCGCCGCTGCTCTGATCGTCGCCGGCAAGGCCGACGACCTGAAGGGCGGCGCCAAACTGGCGGCCGAGTCGATCGACCGCGGCCGCGCCCGCCAAGCGCTGCAGGGACTGATCGCGATCAGCAACGAATGACCAACGTGCTCGACAGGATCTGCGCGGACAAGCGGGAGCACGTGGCGCGCCGCCGCGGCGAGCATTCGCTCGCCGACCTCGAAGCCCGCGCCCGCGCCGCCTCACCCCCGCGCGGCTTCCACCGCGCGCTCGAAGCCGCCGTCGCGCACGGCGGCTATGGCCTGATCGCCGAGATCAAGAAGGCCTCGCCCAGCAAGGGCCTGATCCGCGCCGACTTCGAACCGGTCACGCTCGCTCGCGCCTACCTCGCGGGCGGCGCCACCTGCCTGTCGGTGCTGACCGACGTGCCCTATTTCCAGGGCGAGGATCGCTATCTGACCATGGCGCGCGAGGCCGTTCCCCTGCCCGCGCTGCGCAAGGAATTCATGATCGATCCCTATCAGGTGGTCGAAGCGCGGGTGATCGGGGCCGATTGCATTCTCGTGATCATGGCGGCGGTGAGCGACGCTTTGGCGCGCGAACTCGAGGACGCCGCCCTGCGCTGGTCGATGGATGTGCTGCTCGAGGTGCACGATGCGGGCGAACTCGACCGCGCGCTCGGCCTTCGTTCGCGCCTGATCGGCATCAACAACCGCGACCTGACGACCCTCAAGGTCGATCTTGCCACCACCGAGCGGCTCGCGGCTCGGGTGCCACGGGACTACACGCTCGTGGCCGAATCCGGCTTGGCGACGCCGGCCGATCTCGCGCGCATGGCGGCAGCCGGGGCGTCCTGTTTCCTGATCGGGGAATCGCTGATGCGGGAAGCCGATGTCGCCGCCGCGACCGCGCGTCTCCTGGCGCGCCCCACCCAAGCCAAAGCCAGGATCGCCTGACATGGCCCGCCTCACCCACTTCGATCAGGCCGGCAACGCGCGCATGGTCGACGTCTCGGAGAAAGACGTCACCGACCGCAGCGCGACTGCCGAAGCGTTCATCACGATGAAGGCGGCGACGCTGGCACTGATCCTCGCCGGCCGGGCCAAGAAGGGCGACGTGCTCGGTACGGCGCGGCTGGCCGGGATCATGGCCGCGAAACGTACGGCCGACCTCATCCCGTTGTGCCACCCGTTGTCGTTGTCCTCGGTGACCATCGACTTCGAGACCAACAAACGCAAGCGCTGCGTGCGTATCCTCGCGACCTGTCGTCTCAAGGGGCGCACCGGGGTCGAAATGGAATCGCTCACGGCCGCGAGTGTCGCGGCCCTTACCGTCTATGACATGTGCAAGGCGGTGGACCGCGGCATGGTCATTTCTTCGGTGCGCCTGCTCGAAAAACGCGGCGGCAAGTCGGGCACCTTCCGGGCGCCGAAACGGGCTTAGCAATGGCCCGCCAGCCGCTGATGCCGGTCGACGAGGCGCTGAGCCGGATCACCCGCGCGTTCTCGCCCTTGCCGCCCGAAACGGTGGCGCTCGATGCCGCGCTCGGACGTGTGTTGGCCGAAGACGTGACGGCGCGATTGACCCAGCCGCCGGTCGCGGTGTCCGCCATGGACGGGTACGCCGTGCGGGCGGCCGATGTCGCCAAGGTGCCGGTCGATCTCCGGGTTCTCGGCGAAGCCCCGGCAGGTCGCGCCTTCGCGGGCGAGGTCGTGGCCGGCACGGCCGTGCGCATCTTCACCGGCGGCCCGGTGCCGCGCGGGGCAAATGCCATCGTGATCCAGGAGGACACCGAACGCGCGGGCGATCGGGTCACCGTGCGCGAGGGCGCGAGCGTCGGTCGCTACATCCGCCCGGCTGGGCTCGATTTCAATCGCGGCGACGTGGGATTGCGCGCAGGCACGCTGCTCGGCGCCCGCGAGATCGCACTCGCCGCCGCGATGAACGTGCCCTGGGTGGCCGTGCGGCGCCGGCCACGGGTCGGATTGTTGGCGACGGGTGATGAGATCGTGCGGCCGGGCGAACCCGTTGGCGCAAACCAGATCGTGAGTTCCAACGCGCTGGGATTGGCGGCGCTGATTCGGAGCCGAGGCGGCGTCCCGATCGACCTCGGCATCGCCCCGGATCATCGCGCGACCCTCTCGGCGATGGCCGATGGTGCCAAGGGGCTCGACCTGCTGCTCACCATGGGTGGCGCCTCGGTGGGCGATCATGACCTCGTGCAGGCGGCGCTCGGCGATCGCGGCCTCAGCGTCGACTTCTGGCGCATCGCGATGCGCCCGGGCAAGCCACTCATTTTTGGCGCCATCGGCGAGACCAAGCTGCTTGGTCTCCCGGGCAATCCGGTGTCCTCGCTCGTGTGCGGGCTAGTGTTCGTGGCGGCGGCATTGCGCGCGATGTTGGGGCTCGCCGGACCGCCAGTCGCGACCGAAACTGTCGAACTCGGCGTGCCCCTCCCCGCCAACGACGTACGCCAGGACTATCTGCGCTCGAGCCTGATCGTCGGGCCCAAGGGACAGCTCCAGGCGGTGCCGTTCGACCGCCAGGACTCGTCCATGCTGTCGCTGTTGGCGCGGGCCGACTGCCTCGTCATCCGCCCAGCGCTCGCCCCGCCGGCCAAGGCCGGCGACCCGGTGAGCATGATTCGGCTGAGCGTGACCGGCGGGCCACTGTAGCGCGTTGACGCTCGACCAGAACTAAAGTAGAACATCGGCATGTTTTTGTTTTGTTCCGGGGGGCGGACATGCTCACGCGCAAACAACACGAACTGCTGATCTTCATCCAGAAACGCTTGGCCGACGGTGGGGTTTCGCCCTCCTTCGACGAGATGAAGGACGCGCTGAACCTGCGCTCGAAATCGGGCGTTCACCGATTGATCACGGCGCTGGAGGAGCGAGGCTTTCTGCGCCGTTTGCCGCACCGGGCGCGGGCGCTGGAGCTGCTGCGGGGCCCCGAGGCCACCCTCCCGGGCTATCGGCCACCGGCGGTGGCGCCGGCTCCGCCGCCGACCAAGTTCGAGCCCGCCGTGATCAAGGGCAGCCGCGGCGTGCCGCTCGCGGGCATGGCGCCCGTCCAGTCGGCCAACGAAAACATGCAGCTTCCGCTCTACGGCAAGATCGCCGCCGGTACCCCGGTCGAGGCGCTGCGCGATCCGACCAGCTATTTCGAGTTGCCGGTCGGCCTCCTCGCCAGTCGTCGCGAGCATTATGCGCTCCAGGTCGAGGGCGACTCGATGGTGGACGCCGGCATCCACGACGGCGACGTTGCCGTGATCGAGCGCTGCGAAACGGCCGAGAACGGCGCGATCGTGGTTGCCCTGATCGACGAGCAGGAGGCGACCTTGAAGCGGCTGCGACGCCGCGGCAATTCGGTCGCGCTGGAACCCGCCAACGCCTCCTACGAGACGCGGATATTTCCACCCGATCGCGTCAAGGTGCAGGGCCGCCTCGTCGGCCTCTACCGGCGCTACTAAGCGTTCGGCGACCGGGCGGCGGTCGCTGCGCCGCCTGGACCCAGGGTCGCTCGCCACGGTAGGCGCGCGTCGTTTCGATCCTGGGCCCATCCGCCTCGATCCAAATCGCCATCGCGCCCTGCTCATGCCGCGCCCAGCGGTCGATCACGGTCGTCATGCCCCGACAGCGACGATCGGCGCCGAGGCGTGTCAGGACGAGCGTGGCCTCACGACAGTCTTCGGCCAAAGCCCGGTCGGCGAGCGCCAACGCGACGAGGGAATCGCCGAACCGGGCGACACAGCCCGCCCCATCACAGCGCAGACCACTGCGCTCCTCGGATCGCGGCCAAGGGTCGGCGGCAAGCAACCCATCGCGCCGGAGCCAGATTTCGGCGGTGAACGATGTCGGGTCGCCGGTAATCGCGAGGCCGCCCGATTCCGTTCGGACGGCGACCTGGCGCATCTCGGCTTCGACATAGAGGTCCGGCGGACGATGGGTCGCGGGCGAGGCAAGCCCAGCGGCCAACAGGGAAAGCCCGAGCCAGCGCCACCGCCCCACCCAGAGGCAGAGCCACAGGAGCCCCACCGTTGCTGAGAGCAGTCCCCAACGCGGCATCGCCGGTACGAGCAGGGCCGCGTCGGGCCAGGCGGCGACCCAGTGCGCCGTCCACATGACGGCTTCCAGCCCCCATGCCATGGCGGTGAGCGCCGGTCCTTCGAGCCCCAACGGCATCAAGAGCACCGCCAACAACGCCCAGGGCATGATCCAGAACCCGGTGAGCGGCACGGCGATGAGATTGGCGACCACGCCGAAGGACACGAAGCGGCCGAAGTGATAGAGCGCGAAGGGCGTCGTCGCTCCGCCCGCGAGCAACGAGGTCGCCGCGACGCCGATGGCGTACCGCAAGGCCTTCTGCCACCAGGTTCTGGGCGGGTTGGCCCGCCGCCAGCGCCGGCTCGCCTCGTAACCCGCGATCAGCGCCAGCACCGCGGCGAAGGACATCTGGAAGCTCGGCCCGAGCAGGCTTTCGGGTTTGAGGGTCATCACGACCATGGCGGCCAGCGCCAGCAACCGCATCGAGAGCGCGTTGCGATCGAGGATGATGGCGATGAGCACGATCGCCGCCGATAGGAACGAGCGTTGGGCGGGAACCGAGGCGCCGGAAAGCGCCAGGTAGAACGCGGCTCCGGCGATCGCGGCGATGGCGGCCCATTTCTTGATCGGATAGCGCCCGGCCACCGCCGGCCAGAGCGCGAGCGCACCGCGTACCAGGGCGAACACGAGGCCGGCGACGAGCGTCATGTGGAGCCCGGAGATCGACAGCAGGTGGGCGAGGCCAGAGTCGCGGAGCGCATCGAGATCGGCTTGGGGGATCGCCGCGCGCTCGCCGATGATGAGCGCCGCCGCGATGCTGCCCATGCTCCCCGGCAGGGCCTCGCGAATCCGTCCACCGATATGGTGACGGAGGGTGGCGATGGCACGCGACTCGGCCGACGCCAGGCGCTCGGCGCGCCCGAGGGTGAAGCCGACCGCGCCAACCCCCTGGAACCACGCGTCGCGTGCGAAGTCGTAGGTCCCTGGCGCGACGGGTTCGGGCGGCGGCAGGAGCATGGCGGGGATGCGGACGCGATCGCCGGGGGCGAGGTCCTGGTTCTGGGCGATGCGATCGGTCAGGCGCAGTCGACGCGGCGTGCGGGCGGGATCGAGGCCCGCGATCGTCACATCGGCCAATAGCAACCGACGACCACGCTCGGTCGGTTCGGCGTTCGTGACCCGACCGGTCACAGCGGTTGGCCCGATGCGGGCGAGGAGAACGGGCGCCGATTGGAGCTCGGCCCCGATCTGGGCCGTGAGGAAACCGGCCGCAACGAATGTCACCGCAAGGGCGGCACGCCACGGCCACCCGAGGGCCCGCGTGAGGCCGACAAGGGTCAGAGCGGCGCCGCCCGCGTAGGCCCCCCAGCGGAGCGGTGGTTCGTCCGGCCAATCGAAATAGAGCGCGATCCCCGCCCCGAAGGCTACGGGGAGCCACAGGATGAGGCGGGCACGATCGCCCCGTTCCAGGAGCGCGGCCAGAAAACCGGAGACTCGGCCCAACCTGCCCAGGTGTTCCTCGTGTCTGCGGCGCCCTCTCCCCCTATGGTCGGATTGGGCCGTTTTCCGGCGCGATCAACGGCTGCACCGCGCGCGCCGACGTGCTAACAGCGGAGCCGCGCGCCATGTCGGTGCGTGCCAACGAGGTATGCGGCCATGTCGTCCGGGGTCGTCACCCGCTTTGCCCCTTCGCCCACCGGCTACCTGCACATCGGTGGGGCCCGCACGGCGTTGTTCAATTGGCTGTTCGCGCGCCACTGTGGCGGCAAGTTTTTCTTGCGGATCGAGGACACCGACCGCGAGCGCTCGACCGAAGCGGCGGTCAACGCGATCTACGACGGCCTGTCCTGGCTCGGTCTCCAGTGGGACGGCGCGCCGGTGCGCCAGTACGCGCGGGCCGAGCGCCATACGGCGGTCGCGCGTCAACTCCTGGCCGAGGGCAAGGCCTATCACTGCTACGCGAGCCAGGAGGAACTCGCCCAGATGCGCGAGGCGCAGCGCGCCGCCAGCAAGTCGGTGCGCTACGACGGCCGCTGGCGCGATCGCGATCCCGCATCGGCGCCAGCGGGCGTGCCCCCGGTCATTCGTTTCAAAGCGCCGCAACAGGGCGACACGGTGGTCCACGACGTCGTCCAAGGCGAGGTTCGCGTCAGCAATCAGGAACTCGACGACATGGTGCTGCTGCGCGCCGACGGCACGCCTACCTACATGCTGGCGGTCGTCGTGGACGATTACGACATGGGCGTGACCCACGTCGTTCGCGGCCAGGATCACTTCACCAACACGTTTCGTCAGAGCAACCTGATCCGCGCCCTCGGCTGGCCGGTTCCGGTCTACGCCCACGTGCCGCTGATCCATGGCCCGGATGGCGCAAAACTCTCCAAGCGCCACGGAGCGCTCGGGGTCGAGGCCTACCGTAACCTCGGGTATCTGCCCGAGGCGCTGCGCAACTACCTGCTTCGTCTCGGCTGGAGCCATGGCGATGACGAGATCATCTCGACCGAGCAGGCGATTGCCTGGTTCAACTTGGAAGCGATCGGACAGTCGGCGGCGCGTTTCGACGTCGTCAAACTCGCGAGCCTCAACGCCCACTACATGCGCGCCATGGCGGATCGCGCGCTCGCGGATCTCGCGCTGCCGCGTCTCGCCAGGCGACTGGGCCGCCCGGTCGCCGCGAACGAGTCCGAGCGCCTGGCGGCAGCCATGCCCGATCTCAAGCCACGGGCGAAGACGCTCGAAGAACTGGCCGACGGCGCGCTCTATTTCATGGCGGGTCCGCCGACGATGGAGGCTGAGGCCGCGCAACTTCTGACCCCGGAGGCGCGCGCCATCCTGGCGGCGCTCCTGCCCGCCCTGAAGGCCGTGTCCGAGTGGACCCATGTTTCGCTCGACGCAGCGGTGCGGGCACACGCCGAGGCGCATGGCCTCAAGCTCGGCAAGATCGCCCAGCCGTTGCGGGCCGCCGTGACCGGTCGGACGGCGACCCCCGGGGTGTTCGAAATCCTGGCCGTGCTCGGCCGGGACGAAGCCCTGGCTCGGATCGCGGATCAGGCGCGATGACGGGCAACTTTTCGTTTCGCCGTAAACCTTTAGCGCGTGATCCGCGATTTACGCTGCGGCCGCGATCCGTATATAATCCGGCCGCCGCGGGGGACGCGGCGGCACAACGAGAACAAGGGGCTAGGAATGGCTGAGGCGGCAAAGACCACCGGCGCGGCGGCCGCGACGTTGTCGTACAAAGGCAAGACGTACAATTTGCCCGTGCGCCTCGGCTCGGTCGGGCCCGAAGTCCTCGATATCCGCAAGCTCTACAGCGAATCCGGCTGCTTCACCTTCGACCCCGGCTTCATGGCAACGGCAAGCTGCGACTCCAAGATCACCTTTATCGACGGCGACGAAGGCGTCCTGCTCCACCGCGGCTATCCGATCGAGCAGTTGGCCGAAAACGGCGATTACCTGGAGGTCTGTTACCTCCTGCTGTTCGGCGATCTGCCGAACAAGAAAAAGCTCGACGAGTTCAAGCACACGGTCAGCCGCCACACCATGGTCCACGACCAGGTGAACCGTTTCTTCAACGGTTTCCGTCGCGACGCGCATCCGATGGCGGTGATGGTCGGCGTCGTCGGCGCGCTGTCGGCGTTCTATCACGACAGCCTCGACATCGATAACGCCGAGCACCGCAAGATCGCGTCCTACCGGCTGATCGCCAAGATGCCGACGATCGCCGCGATGGCCTACAAGTATTCGATCGGCCAGCCGTTCGTGTATCCGCGCAACGACCTCGATTACGCCTCGAACTTCCTGCACATGATGTTCGCGGTGCCGGCCGAGGATTACAAGGTGAGCCCGACGCTCGCCAAGGCGATGGCGCGAATCTTCATCCTGCACGCCGACCACGAGCAGAACGCCTCGACCTCGACCGTGCGTCTCGCCGGGTCGTCGGGGGCCAACCCGTTCGCCTGCATCGCGGCCGGCATCGCCTGCCTGTGGGGCCCGGCACACGGCGGCGCCAACGAAGCGGTGCTCGAGATGCTCGAGCAGATCGGTTCGATCGAGCGCATCCCGGAATTCCTCAAGCAGGTCAAAGACAAGAACTCGGGCGTGCGCCTGATGGGCTTCGGCCACCGCGTCTACAAGAACTACGATCCGCGGGCCGCGTCGCTGCGTTCGAGCGCACACGAGGTGCTCGAAGAATTGGGCATCAAGGACGAGCCGCTGCTCAAGCTGGCGATGGAACTCGAGCGCATCGCGCTGAGCGACGAATACTTCGTGAAGCGCAAGTTGTTCCCGAACGTCGACTTTTATTCCGGCATCATCTTGCGGGCCATGGGGTTCCCGACCTCGATGTTCACGGTGCTGTTCGCCTTGGCGCGCACCGTGGGCTGGATCGCACAATGGAACGAGATGATCGCCGACCCCGACCAAAAGATCGGTCGGCCGCGGCAGCTCTACACCGGGGCCCCGCGCCGCGACTACCTTCCCATGGCCAAACGTGGCTGAGCGGCGGCGGCGAATGAAGAGAGCCAGGGTGCGGCGACTGCCGCGCCCGCCGATCCCGTTGGTCCGGGCGCGGCGTTACCGCCTCGCCCGGCTCTATATGCCGCCGGCCGCCAACGACAACGCCCCGTCCTGGGGCTTCCGCGCGCGCCGCTACGTCGTGCGCGGCGCTACCGCGGGAGCGATGGCGATGCTCCTGTGGTGGGGCCTGATCTAGAGCGCGTTTCTGAAAGGTTGAATCGGCGGGGATTCCCTTGGTCGGGGATTCGTGATTCAAGATGCTGGCTGGATTGGAGGCCAGCAGCGATGGCGCGTCCCTATTCGCTGGATTTGCGTAACCGCGTGGTGGCCTCGGTATCGG
>Ga0194132_10006521_pt1 | contig 18041 bp, 26 predicted proteins | sample TA2KigOf80mmetaG_FD_148612 | JGI IMG/M metagenome (GOLD analysis project Ga0194132, IMG submission 148612) | Freshwater microbial communities from Lake Tanganyika, Tanzania - TA2015054 Kigoma Offshore 80m | ecosystem: Environmental > Aquatic > Freshwater > Lake | place: Tanzania: Lake...
GCAGGCGGGCAGGCTGTCCCCGAGGCCGACGGTGGAGGATGGGGGCTGACCGCCCCCGGACCGCACCCCCGCCCGGCGACCGGCCGCCCCACCCCCAGCGCATGCCCGGCGACCGGCCGCCCCCCGCACGCCCGGCGATCGCGCTCCGCCGCCCGGCGATCGCGCTCCGCCGCCCGACGACAAAATTTCCTGGGGACGAAAAGACCCGGCGAAGAAAAGATTTCCGTCGTCCCGGCGTCAGGGCGCATCTGGCGCGGGGCGCGATATGCGTGCCGGTGGCGCGACGCGCGTGCTAGTCTCGGGGCGTGGATGATCTCGCCTTGCAGGTGGGCAGGCTCGAGGAGTGCTCGACCTGCAGGTGGTTCGACCGCTCGCAGTTCGAGGGCGAGGACTCGCAGCTGGGCCCCGGCTACTGCCGCAGGTACCCGCCCGTGATCTACCAGGCCGAGCCGAGGGGCGTCAGGCAGGCGCAGCCGGTCGTGCAGGGATGGGAGTGGTGCGGTGAGTGGGCGAAGGCCTAGGGGCAGGAGGCCCAAGAGGGCGACGGGCAGGTGGTCGACGGTGACGCTCAGGCTGACCGCCGAGGAGAAGGACATGCTCGTCGAGCGCTCCGAGGACTGGGGGTGCTCGATGACCGAGTACCTCGTGATCCTGATGAGGCGGGATGGGTCGTAGGCCGGAGTTCCCCGCGTACCCGGACAGGGTCTACTTCCTCTCTCTCCGTTGTGTAGGGCGTCTGAAGCAGGACATCTTTAAGGCCGCCGCCGCCCAGGGCGTGAGCATGAACCAGTGGGTGCTCCTCGCCGTGCGCAGGATGCTCGACTCGGCCGAGGGCATACCGCCGCCGTCGCCGGGGCAGTTCGCCATGCCCGACGACAGGACGGACATCCAGGCGCTGCTCAACCGCGAGCCCGTCCTCATGCCGTGCGGGAAGCGCAAGGGCAGGTGCAAATCCGAGATCGTCGACCACGACGGCGTCGGCGTATGTCTCACGTGTAACATGCGGGCCTACTAGTCCCCCCAGAGTTGCGAGAGCGTCGGCTTGACCGGCTTTATCCCCAATTTCTTTTGCTTCGCCGCCAACTGCCTCGAGGTCAGGCCGGCCCACACGCCGTGTATATCGGCCATCGGGTACTGCATCGCGTAGGCGAGGCACGGGGTCTTGACGGGGCAATCCCTGCAGATGGCCCGCGCCTCGGCGATGTACGTTATGTCCTTGTGCTCCTTGGGGAACATGATGCTCGTCTTGCCGCGGCAGGCGGCCCTCTTCATCCACTTGTTTCCGCCTTTTGATTGCATAGCCGCTATCGCGACGTAATCTGGGACGTACTCCTTCGGTGATGCTATTTTAGGATTCTTCTTCGCCATGCACCACCAACCATAATGGATGGATGCGCCCTCCGCCGGCACCTGGCTGTTTTTTTTAGCCGTTTTTTTTCGCCGCCCTGCCCCTCTTCGCCGGCTTCTTGGCGCGGTCATCGTCGGTCTCCTGCACTATCACGTGGTACGGGGCGGCCGTGCCTGGGTCGTACTTCCCCGCCACCCCCATCGCCTTCAGCGCCGCCAGCCTCGCCGTCCTCCGCCCTATCTTCCCGGATGCCGGCAGGCTCGTGGCGAGCGACCCGAGGGCGAACTGCGCCCCGGACCCGATGGCGTAGACCCCGAACGAGTCGCTGAGCCACGAGTAGTCGCCGTCTATCACGTAGATCGTGCCGTTGACCGCCGTTATTATCACCGACCCGTGCTCCGACTGGTGCGTCGATGCCTCAGTTATGGGGGTCGAGTAGCCCTCGGAGTCGAAGCACGCCCTCATGGCGGGGACGAACTTGGTGGTCACGAAGTGGTCGAGTTTCTTGCCCCTGAACGTCGTCGGCGGCACGGGCGGGCTGAACGAGTGGGTGAGTATGTTTATCGCGCGCACGTCCCCCGCCACGCCCATTAGCCACCGGCCGTTCTGGGCTATCTTGAACCCGATCTCCTTGAGGCTCATGGATTGCGTCGCCTGGCCGTGGACGTCCACCTCCGTCACGCGCGAGTCCGCGCAAATCACGGCGTAGGAGTCGCCCTGTATCCCGATGATCGTCGTCATGGGTCAGCCCTCCCAAATTCGTGTCACCTTTTTGCCGGCCTCGGTCAGGCCGTATGTCCATTCCCCGTTGTCCCTCACGCCGGCGGGCTCCACCAGCCCCATGCTTATCAGTGCGTTCAACGTCTCGGTCACGTCGGAGATGGTCGCGTCTTCCCAATCCTCGGGCCTCATGCCGCGTACTCCTTGCCGTTGTGCATCGCCCAGCCACCGTATATCGGTATGCACTCGTAGGTGAACTTGGCCTGGCCCTTCTTCTCGTAGGTCACGATGCCGAGCCCCTGCTGCCAGTTCTCGTGCCTCGTCAGCGGCCTGCCGTCGAGATCGACGCCGCCCTTCGTCGAGGGGAGCGCCCCGTCGATGCGCGCGAGGCAGCCCGGGCTCGCGGCCATTATCGTCCTCGGGCCGTCGTAGTCCTCCCGCGTCTTGTACGCGGTCTCGATCCTGTGTATGTGCCCGTATATCACCGAGGTCTTCTCTTGGTTGAGATATACGTGGGCCGTCGAGCCGTTGGACCTAACCCTGTCGCCGTGGATGATGCGGAGCTTCTCGTTCAGCCAGTAGTCGGCCGCCGGGTACCCCGGCTTGTACACGATGCCGTAGTCGTCCATCCTGACCAGGAACGGAACCGACAGCACCGGCCACGACTCGGGCTGGTTCGCCCGCTTCAGCCCGTACGCGGCCATCGCGTTGGTCGCCACGTACTTGGGCATGCGCTCCTCGTGGTTGCCGGCGAGCCACGTGATCTCCGCATTCGGCGCGACCTTGCGCAACTGGGCGCAGAACAGCGAGGCGCGGTCGATCGCCGCCTGCGTCGTCTGCTGGTAGGTCGGGTAGGTCAGGTACTTGCCCATCTCGGGCAGGTCGAGGTTGTCGCCGATCAGCACCACCTCGTGCGGGTTGAGATCTGATATCAGGGCCAGGGCCACGGACATCGCCGACTCGTCGTGGGTCGGCTCGAGCTCCCCATCGGGGCCGCGGTAGAAGCCGATCTGTATATCAGGCACCACCACGGCGATCTGGAAGCCGGCGGCCTTCCGCGATTTTGTCGTCGGTTTTGGCGTCGCATAGGACGGCCCCGGCGTTATGACCGGCCACTTCGGGCCGTTGTCCCACGAGGGGACGAACTGGACCGCCGTCAGGTCGACCACCTGCGGGTCCCCCTCCTCGCTCTTGACGACGCTCTGGTAGAACGAGACCCTCTTGAGGTCGCCCACCTCCGCGGGATCTATGCCCCTTTTCTCGAACAACTCGGCTATCGCCTGTATGTTGCTCGAGCGGATCCCCTTGTCTCTCGCCTCCTTGGCCTCCTTGGTCAGGAGTTCTGCTACCCGGCTGGCCTTTATTTTGTCGGCGTTCGGCATGAGCACGACTCCGAATCTGTGTAGCACTTACGCTTCTCGGCCAGCACGATCCTGTTGATTTTGTGGTCGCCAGCCTCGAGAATCCTCGTTATCTTGCTGGTGTTGACCTTGCTCCTCAGGGCCATGTCCAAGGCCCTACGCTCCTCGGTGCTTAGGGCATTCATGAGTGTTTTTAGCCTGCATACCTTGTTCTCCGACACCGCCTCCAGCAGCAGATCGGCTAATGATAGTCCCTTGCCATTATTCGACATAAACAAACTCCCTGCATATCGTTGTTCACATTCTCCGCTTGTGATAGACAATAACACATCGCCGGATGGATTTCGGTTATCTGTTCTGAATTTCTAGCCATGATCCGAACACGTCGTCGTTCCTCGGGATCACCCACACTTGCATGAGTTCGATGTCGTCGGGGTCGCCCACGTTCGTCCAGCAGAGCGTGATCGGACTCGCCGCGGGGCAGGAGCCCACGTTGCAATCGAGCCCGTACCTGCCGATGAAGGACTTGACTATGCACCCGTGCCTGGGGTGCCTGCACGGGCTGGTGGGGTCGTCCTCGTGGGGGCAGTAGATCCCCGTCACCTTCACCTCGGAGCCGATTATCTGGAGGGTCAGCCAGTGGCCGTCGTCGTGCCAGTTCATGCCGGCGTCGAAGGTTGTGCTCATGGGCGAATACTAATCGTTACGCGCGCTCCTTTTGCCGCGCAGGTCGTGCGTGCGCAACTCGTGTCCGAACGGCAGCCTCATCCGGCGCTTGCCCGCCTTCGTTCCCGGCACCACATCGATCTGCCCCGTGACGGGGTTGAGGCGCTCCCTCTGCTGGGCGCCGCGGGCCACCCTCTTCTTCTTCTTGCCCACTACCTAGTCTTTGCCGCGCCGCCGTTTGGCTGGTTGTGGTTGCGCGGACAAAGCCGCCTCGGCATGGCTGGCTAGGTGACCGAAAAGGACCTCGTCGTGCTGTTCGATCTTGTTGCCCAGCCTGACGATGTGTTCTCCGAGGTTGCCCTCGACCCTGTCCAGTGACCGCCCCAGGTTGGTGCCTATCGACTCCATGCGTTCGACGAGCGCCTTGTGTTCGCTGGCGTTCTGGTCCCACTTCTCGTCGCTCTTGCGGGTGCGCTTCTCGATGACCGCAACGGCAAGCGCCGTGATTCCGGAGATGGCGGCGACGACGAACTCGATCTCGACCATGGCCTATTTCTTCTTCGTCCTCTTGGAGCGCCTCGCCGAGTCGCCCCGGGTTGCCTCCTCCGATGGTTTGCTCGCCTTGGTTGTCGGCTCGGGCCCGGACGGGCTCGCCGCCTCCCCGTCTGCCTGCGTGATCGAGGACAGGAACTCCGCGTTCCTGACTTCCACGATCTCGCTCTTGCCGGTCACGTACTTGCTCATTTCAGCCCCAGAAGTTCCTTGACCTTCGGCCCGACCACGGAGTCCGCGTTGAGGCCGTTGGCCACCTTGAACGCCTTGACGGCGGCCTCGGTCTTGGGGCCGATGTCGCCGTCAATCGGGCCGTCGTAGAAACCCTTGTCCTTCAGCGCCTGCTGGAGATGCTTCTTCTCGTCCTTGTGCGCGGAGATCGGCGGAGCTACCGCCAGGTTGATTATGGGGGCCTCGGGTGCCGGTTGCCCCGCCGTGAATGCGGCCACCGCGGGTGTCGGTTGATCGCCGGTGACGAGCCGCAGGTGCCAGGGTTCGCTGGGCACCACCTCCCATGAAAATCCGAAATCCTTCACGTTCGCGATCAGCCAGTTCAACCTCTTCGGCTCCCCCGCCGAGTGGACATCGACGGCGATCCCGAGGTTGTGGTTCGACTTGCCCGGCGTCGCCAGCATCGCCATGCCCTTCTTGAGGTACCAAGTCTTACCCTCGAACGATTTGGTCGAAGCGCCAGCAATCGGTCCTGTTTGGTACCTGCTCAAAAAAGCCGCTTTTTGTGAATCGTAGGAGCGGTAAGCGTCCCCGGCCGAGACAGGTTTTAGCTCAACGCCATCCGCCTTCGCCTTGGCGACCATCGCGTTCCATGCGTCGGCGCATCGCCAATGGAGTTTCCCGCCCCCCGCGATCGGTCGAAGAAGGTTTGCCGGAAGTTTGCCTGGTTCGATGCCCTTGAGGTCGGCCGGCATCTTGATGGGGACCACGTAATCCCACGCGACTTTGGACATTCTGCGACCTCGAATCCGGCTCGTGCTTTTTACATTATGAAAATTGTACAACAAGGGCCGGGCGCGAAAATGCTAGTTCGGTTTCGGCGGGATGTTGCCGGCACCGCTATTCCTCGGGCTCCTTCATGTGCAGATACATGGCGCAGGCGAACGCGATGAGCGTCCCCCAGAGGGCGATCTTCTGTGTCAGGCCCGAGAGCGTGAAGTACATGACCACCGCGCCGGCCAGCGTAAACGCAGACCCCATCACCCCGTAGATGAATTTCCTCGTGAAATTCTTCCAATCCATCACCCTCACCCCATCTTCGTACTTGTATATGGATATCGACCTGATCCAGTCGGGGCCTTCGCCCTCGATCGCGCCCCCCTCCTCCGGCTCCTCCTCCTCTTTTCTCGCCGAGACGTCCTGCCTGGGGCTGACGGGGTTCGAATTTGAGCCAGGGGCTGGTATGGCGCCAGAAGCGGAGGCGAGGGCCACCGTGCTGGTTACCAAGTTTACAGCAATGACACTTCGCCTAGTGCCAACATCGATCGACGAGCCGATGGCAACGTAGACGTCGAACACGCCGGCGAACACATTTATCTCCTCCTCGAAGGCCTCCTTGACCTCCAGGGGCGCCTCCTGAACCGCCCCGACGATCGCCAGCCCGTCATCCGGCGACACCTCGGAAGCGACCACGGCATCAAACACCTCCGTTGCCTGCTCGCCGTCGATGCTCTCCAGCACCTTCTCGCTCGTGGCGAGTTCCGTCGCCTGTTCCGAATCAACCCCGCCTTCCTGCTCGATAATCAATGTGACGACTTGCGAGACCTGCTCTTCCGATACGACCTCCGACTCGAGGACGTCCACCACCGCCTCGAACTTCTCCGGGCCAAGCTCCGTCTCCAGGACGGCGGCGAACGTCTTGATCAAAACCTCGTCCGTCACCACCTCGTCGAAAATGGCGTTGACGACCGTTCCGAATTCCTCCGCGTCGAGTTCGCCCTTCAGGATCTCCTGCGCCAACTCGATGGTCTCCGAGTCCGAGAGGTCGTCGTCGAAAACGGCGTCGAACACAACGGCTAGTTCTTCGCCCGAGAGGCCGGCATCCAGTATCTCGTCGACCACCGCACCCACCTCGTCCACGGACGCGTCCTCGCTGAACACCGCATCCACGACCGTCTCAAGTTTCTCCTCGTCGAGGTCGGCGGAGAGCAGGGACACGAGAACCTCCGTAACTTGTTCGGCGTCGGAAATGTCCTCGAACGCCTTGTCCAGCACCGCCTCGAGTTGCTCGTCGGTCAACTTTGCGTCGAGGAACGTTTCGAGAACCTCGGCCACGTCGGCGCCGCCGGTCAAGCCCCCGAACGCGGAATCGATGACCGCGTCAAGGTCTTCGTCGGCGACCTTTGCGAAATCGATGTCCTCAATTATCTCCGCGACATCCTCGGCGGTGGCGTCGTCCGGCAACTCGTCAATAACATCGGCGACGTCGGTAGCATCGGGGTGTGTGGTTGGTGGACTTGCTGCGTCTTCTTTTGGAATTGTCGTGGACGCTGGTTTTGTTCCAGGTGATGTTTTTCCAGGAAGCGTCGTTGTGGTGGATTCTTCTGGAATTGTCGTTGTTGTCCCCGTGGATACTTCTGGTTGTGTCGGCTCTACGACGGGAGGCACGGAAGGGGCCGTTGTTTGGGGTGGATTGGTGGCTTGGGTCGTAGTGGGGGCCTCGGTGGTGGTCGTGGTGGTTTGAGCGACCGTCGTGGTGGTTTGAGCGACCGTCGTGGTGGTGGCGGCAGTGGTGGTGGGGGCGGCAGTGGTGGTGGGGGCGGCAGTGGTGGTAGTGGTTTGAGGGACCGTGGTGGTCGTGGTGGTCGTCGTGGTGGTTGTCGTGGTGGTGGTCGTGGTGGTCGTGGTGGTAGGAACCGTAATCACATCATTCGTGGAGGTGTACCCCGACCCCGAGAAATTGTTCGTGTTGAGCGTCGTCGCACCGAAGGTGTTGCCCGACGAGGTGGAGAACGAGTTCGCACTCACGCCGTTGTAGGTGGTCGCTCCATTGTTCCACGAATTCGCGAACTGTACCGCGGTGGTGATTCCGTTGAACGAGTTGCTGTAGATGTACTGGTTGTTCGCGCCGGGCGTCCAACTGGTCGGAATCCACGAATAGAAGTAAAGACCCAGCGTTCCGCCCGAGAAGGACGAGGTCAGGACCTGTTGCCTGTTCAGGCCCCTCAGCGAGGCGGCGGTGGTGTTGTTGGTGAAAGTCGAGTTGCTTATCTTCACGAACCTCTCGGTGCTGATTCCCGTGGTGTTGTCCGTGAAAACACCGTCGTTTATGTAGATCCGGTTCGTGTAGTCGGCGTCCGCCATGCTGAGCGACGACGGGGTGGAGCCGTAGTCCGAGCCGATGCCGACGTAGTTGTTGGCGAACACGCAGTCCTCGAACGTCGTGACGGTCGCGTTCGACTGGTACCAGGCGGAGTTGCCCGTCTGCTCGCTGAATTTCACCGTGTCGACGGTGAAGGTTCCGCCGTTCGTGTTGACCAGACCGCCCGCCGCGTTCTTCCCCCGCTTGAGGGTCATGTCCTCGATGATGATCGTCCTGCTGCCGCTGTTCGTGATGACCCTGTAAAGATCGTTGCCGTTGATGATCGTGGTGCTGATTCCGGTCCCGGTGATCACCAGGTCCTGCGTGACGGCGGGAAGGTCGCTCGTCAGCGTTATCGTCCCCTGAACGCCGAAGATGATCGAGTCGTAGATGCCGCCGGATGTCGCGTTGGCCTGGGTGATGGCCCAGCGCAAGGTTCCGCTCGAGCCGTCATCAAGCAGGCTGGTCACCTCGACCGAGGGGGCGGTCGCCGTCACGACGAGGGTCATAGCGACCGAGGCACCATCCGCATCGACGGCGCCCACCGTCACGTTCGAGGTGCCCGCCGTCGCCGCCGTCAGGGTTATGGTCCCGGCGGTGGCGCTGGACATGGAGACGGATATCGAGCCGAGCGGAACCACGGTCTGGTTGGTGGATGCCTTCGTGAACGTCCACTGCGCCTGCGTGGTCGCGTCGTCGGCCAGGACGAACGAGGCGGTCGTGGCGACATTGCGAATGATCGAGGCCGCGATGGTCGGCGCCGTGGTTACCGTCGGCGGCGTGTTCACGCGGGCCACGGTCGTGTAGGTGATGTTCCTCACCTGCTGCAGGTTGTTCATCCCGCCGGTCGCGGCGGTGAAGCCCCAGTAGACCTCCCCGCTGAAGTTCGCCTCGATATTGGCGGAGACCGCGTCGAACAACTTCTCGCCCGCGTCGACCATGTCGCCGTCGTAGTTCTTGTCGAGCCAGACCGAGACCTTGTCGGTCGTTGACTCCCACAGTATTTTCGTCTTGCGCCACTGACCGTCCTCGATGTTGCCGACGTCGACCGGATTCTGGCCCCACTGCGAGGCGGCGGAGTGATAGGTGCTCCCGTTCTTCATCAGCCCGACGTGGTCGTTGTACGGGTCGGCGACGTCGCTGTTCCAGTAGGTGTCGTACTCGACCACGAAGGACGGGGTCACGCCCTGGTATCCGAGACCGCCGCCGGCGCTGCCGGCCGCCGTCGAGTTCGGCTGCATCACGAAGGCGATGCCGTCGGCGCCGGGGTCGTAGTTCCCCAGGTACACCTCGGCCGTGAGGCAGAAGTCGTTGGCCAGGTTGATGCGGGTCTTGTTCCAGATGGCGCCGAACTGGCTGTTCGTCGCCGGGGTCAGGCGAACAGTGCCGGCGTTGTCCTGCGCGACGCCCCCGAAGACGAAGTTGGACGCCGAGTAGGAGGTGTTGCAGTCGGCCGTGGCGTAGACCGGGGCCGAAATGCCGAAAACCGAAAGGAACAGAAAGAAGGCCGCCGGGACGGCCATGATGAGCGAGGGTTTGTTAATTTCTGACGGGCGCAGACTCACTCAAAATATTCCTCTTTACCGAAATTTGCTATAATTTTACCATTGGGGTTTCGCGCGTCGCGATACGATCTTGTACTATCGTTGGAGCATTCTTAACTTTCGGGAGACATAATGGCTGGTGCCGGGATAAGGGTTTTTTTACCGGGTGAAGTGCTGTCGGCGGCGACGGTCAACACCTACCTGATGGACCAGGCCGTGTGCCGGTTCGAGAACGCCGCGGCCAGGGACGCGGCTTTCGGCGGACAAGGTCAGCCGACCCTGGCCGAGGGCCGTGTTTGCTACCTCGACTCGATCAATCTCCTCCAATATTACAGCGGGACATCTTGGGTCAGCATCTCTGCCGAGGCCGTCTCCGGCGCGGTCGTAGCTAAGGGCGACCTTATCGTCGGTGTGGCCCCGACCACCGTTGGCCGTCTCCCCGTTGGCCAGAACAACTACTACCTCATCGCCGACTCGGCCACGCCCTCTGGCCTCTCGTGGGCGGAATCGACGATCGCCGAAGGGTCGATAGTCAACGCCGACATCAGTGCCTCCGCCGCCATAGACCCCAACAAGATTGCCGATGCGACGATTGATGAGAAAACAGAAAGTTACACGCTCGAGCTGACCGACAAGAACAAGTTCGTCAAGATGAGCGTCGCGGGCGCCAACACGGTCACGGTCCCCACCAACGCCTCGGTGGCCTGGCCGGTGGGCTCCCAAATCCACATCATCCAGTACGGAGCGGGCAAGACCCAGGTGGTTCCGGTGTCGAACACGGTGACCATTTATGCGACACCAGGCACCTACCTCAGGGCGCGATACTCATCGGCGACGCTCCTGAAGTGCGACACGAATACCTGGCTGCTGACTGGCGACTTGAGTGACTCGTGATTCCGGGGAACACTTCTAGCCAGGGGAAGTACGTTGACCCACCCACGTCGGTCAGCGCCTCTGCCGGCAACGGGCAGGCGACCGTGTCATTCACGCTCCCCGCGTACGACGGTAAGCAGGTCGCGACATACGTGGTGACGTCCAGCCCTGGCGGGTTGACGGCGTCCGGCAACGGTTCGCCCATCACGGTCACGGGCCTGAGCAATGGCATCACGTACACCTTCACCGTCTCCACAATCAGCGGCTACGGCGTGAGCGCCACGTCCGCCGCATCGAACGCCGCGACTCCGACCGCACCGCCGCCTTCGTTTGGCCCTTCGTTCCCGCCTTCGTTTGGGCCGCCAACCTGCACGCCTGAATGGTCGTGGATATTGGACTGCTGCAGCGTTTGCCCCGTGGGCAGTGGCGGCAGCGGTGGTGGTTGCAATTCTTTGGGCTACTGCTGTGGGCCAGTTTATTGTTTTACACAGTCTAATTGTTCAAGAAATCCTTGTTATTGTGGTGGTCCCTACTTAGCAGGGTGGCACTTCAACAACCCCGGTTGTTAATTTAGGAATATGTTAGGATTTTTCAGATGAGCGACACAGCGGAAACCCTCCCGAGCGTTTGTTACGCACTCGTCGTCGATGGCGAAGTTGCTTCGAATTTCAAGATATCCGCAGTATTCGAGGAATGGGTCGCCGCATTCTCATCAAACCCCACGATTCAACTAGGGGATGACACGAACGAAACCGAAAATCTCTACACTTTGACAATCGATGACGAAATAGCGACCACGATGCCGATACCAAAAAGTGATGAACTTGTCAATGCCATTTTTCAATCGAACCCAACCGTTATTGAATTGACCGACGAGCAACTTGAAATTGGAATCGGCCCGGGTTGGTTCTGGAACGGCACGGAATTCACGGAAACTCAATAGTGAACGCATGGCAGGAGTACAAGAAAAAACTCGGCACCACCAGGCCGTGGGACATGCTCAACCCGAACACGGAGTACGCGCCGGAGGAACTCGCGGCGAGCAGGTTCGACATCTGCGAGAAGTGCCCGAGCTTCCTCAAGGTAACGAGCCAGTGCAAGGAATGTGGTTGCTTCATGAAGATGAAGGTGAAACTCAAGGAAGCAGTCTGCCCGCTCGGGAAGTGGTGAGCCGTGAAGGTGGTGCTGGTCGGCGCCATCGCCATTTACCGCGCCGCGATAGATGACCCGCGGTCGATAATCGACACGGTGGAGGCCGACCAATTCAGCCGGTGGGTGCGCTCGCTGACCTACGGCAACACGCCCTCGGCATTCAGGACGAGCAGCGAGATGACCAGCCTGCCCGGAGCCGTGAACGAGAGGCTGTACAAACACTTCAGGACGGCGATAGACAACTACGTCTGCCGGTTCAACGCGCCGCTCCTCGCGCAGAACAGCGCGTTCATCCTGCTGAAGTACGAGGAGGGCCAGGAGTTCAAGGCGCACAACGACGACTCCCGCGAGACCCCGAGGAGGGTCAGCGCGGTCGGGTTCCTCAACGACGACTTCAAGGGCGGGCAACTGTCGTTCGACCTGATGAACTTCACCTACGAGCCCGTCGCGGGCGACATCGTCGTGTTCCCCTCGAACTTCCCCTACATGCACGGCTCCCTGCCCGTCGTCGACGGCACCAAGTACTCGGTCGTCAGTTGGTGGAACTGACGATGGACTACGCGAGCATCGGCGACCCGCGGCTGGGCATCCGCGTCTACGGGGGTTCCCTCAGGACATCGCGCCCGATAGTCGAAACGATTGAGACATACGTCGGCAGGCAAAAAAATCCAACCCTCATCTGGTCCAAGGCGTTGGTCGGCTATAACCAGGAGATGTCCGACCACAGGAACTGCTGGGACTGCAAACTGAACCCGCAGGCCGTGGAGTCGCTGCCGCCGGACTGCGGCGAATTCAAGACGGCGTACTCGGAGGTGGTCATGTCGGTGGCGACGTGCGTCGAGGACTACACGAGGGACTACAACATCGAAATGGCATACATGGAGGCGGTCAACTTCGTGAGATACGGCGTCGGCGAGCACTTCGGCGCCCACTCGGACCACGGCTTCTCGTACACCTGCACCGTGTCGACGGTGGCCTTCCTGAACGACGGCTACGAGGGCGGCGAGCTGTGGTTCGACCGCCTCGACCAGACGATCGTGCCGCGGGCGGGCGATGTCGTCGTGTTCCCGTCGGCCTTCATCTACTCGCACGCGTCCCTGCCGGTGAGGTCCGGCGTCAAGTACTCGGCCGTGACGATGTTCGACTACAGCGACGCCGCCCACAGGGCGGGCGGGTTCGCGGGCTGACTATTTTTCGAACTCAAGCCATGAGGTGAGGACGTATTTCGGCCCGCTTAATGGTGGATTGCCGCGATGCATGTGGGTGTAGGCAGCCGGGGAAAGTATCAAGCGCCCGCGGGAAACTTCAACCCTTGCCGATTGGTGCAGGAATTCCGTCTCCCCACCGGACTCGACGTCATTCAGGTAGAGGATGATGAAGGCCATTCGGCGCCCGGTCTCTATGTTCGCCTGCTCGCAATGCCAGACATGGTAGCCCTCTTGGGGGAGGGTCTTTTGGATCTTGATCGTCGACATTACGAGCGGGGAGACCGCATTGACGAGATGCGGGTGTTTCTCGACATACATCGGATAGCAAGTGCCCCAAAATTTGGTCAGAAATTCCGACAGGAACTCGTCGCTCATGGAATTATCGACCACCATTTGGCGCATCGCCTCTTCGGTGCCGATATTCACCGATGAGTCTTGTTTGTTGTAGTCGTTTCGTTTGAAGGCGACCTTCGCGCGGTATTCGTAAAAAGAGATGAATTTCTCGCACATCTCGGGCGAAAAAAAATTGTCCCACACGCCGATGTGCTCGCCCTGCGTGTACCGCTCCTCCCCCGAATTAGAACGGGATAAAACTGACATACCTCGTCCTTTCGCCGACTACGTTGGTGACGTCGAATCCGATCGTCGTCCTCAGGCCATCGTAGGGTTCTAGCACTTGGACCTTGTGCTTGTTATGGCCCTCGCCGAAATAAATCTGCCCTGGAACATTTTTCACGACACCGTCCTCGAACACCGTGTTTGTGTTTTTTGGGTCGATGCAAATGTAGCCGTGCCACGGCCACATGTGGTCGTGCCAATCCAGGACTTCGTCGGGCCTGTCGGCGTTCATCCACGCCTGCATCCAGAGGGGTTGGTCGGGTTGCAGTTTTAACGCGGTCCTGACCCGTTGCCGCAGCTCGATGAAGATTCCGTAAAAGACGGCGTCGGAGTGGAGCAGCGCGAAAAGATTGTATATCCCGTACGCCTTTGTGTACTCGGTTGTGCCCATTATGTCTTTGAATTTGAAGCGCGCAAACTCGAGCGACCCCTCAATCTCGGGGAGATTGTTGATTATGAATTCCGAGCGTTCGAGGAAAATCATATTAGGTGGGACTTGATTTCCCTTGTTATGATTTTTTTTGCGTAGGACTTATCGAATATCTTGTATCTATTCCATAGGCCGTTGAGGCCCCTTGTTTCCCGTATCCTCATGTGAATCGAGTCCGTGGCGAGGTCAATCAATGTCTGCGTGAGTTCGAATCTTTTGAAGGCCACCGGTTTGTCCGTCGAGAATTCCAGATAGGCCATTGGCTCGCCCTCCATAATCGTAAATTTGTTGTTCTTGGGCCATAGGTTGTACTCGAAATTTAACGGCCTGAACCAACGACCGATATCGTAGAGGCCGGGGACTATCGCACCCAACGACTGGTGCGGCGCCGAATGAAACCACGGGGAAGTCGACCGCATGAAGAGAGATTCCTCGCTAAAAAAGATGAACGGGTAGTTCACGATTATGAGAAGTTGGTCGTAGCAGGTCGGGGCATGGACCATGGTTATCTCGCATTGGGATGCGCCAGTCCATTCTTGGTTCACCTTGTCGATCACGTTGCCCTCTTTTATCAGCACCTCGGCGGTCGAAGTGCACGGGCACCTGACCACGAAAACGGTTTTGAGTGCTTCCCTGGTCGCCGGACACTGCAGGTAAGTGGTGGTTAGCCGGCTGGAAATGATATTTTGGTCCTTGGTGTCCAGCAGTTCCTGCCACACATTCGACGGTTCTTTGTAAAACCATTCGCTGACGGTTGATTTGTTGTCCCTCTGGCCGGTTGCCCTGTCTATCCATGGGGCCCAGTAGACCGTTTGTTCGTTCTGTTCGTCGCTCACCTGAACTTATCCCCCTCGCTCCAGACGACCAACGAATAGCGCTCCCCCGATTTGACCGTGTTGACTTTGTGCCAGATGAAGGAAGGGAACAGGACCATCGACCCTTGCCTGGGTTCGATGATTTCCTCGTGGCTCCCGTCGGAATTGCGGCCTATCATCAGTTCGCCGCCTGTGAAATCCTCCGGGCGCGACAGGAACACCGTCGCCGAAAGTTTCCTCATGAAAAGGGCTTCGCATGGCTTGCCCATCAGTAAATCCATGTGCCAATCGTAATAATCGCCGACTCCGTAACGGGTGAATTGGGGGGGCGTAAAATAATTCAATTGGTACTCGTAAATCCGGTTGTTCACGTTATCTATAATTTCCTTGAGTCTTTCGAAAATCCACCCCACTTCGTCCATGTTCGTGGGCTCGATGAACCTCAATTCGGAACTTCTGACTTCGGTCAGGATGGAGCCGCCCCTGACCTTTGCGGCGTCCAATTTTTGGGAGTTGCCGAATTCGATGATCTTGCCGCATTCATTCGGGGTGAAAACATCCGAAACAGCCACGGACGGCGGCACGCAGTTGTCCATCGGTCTGTCGTACCTAACATCCGACGGCTCTCTTTTCATGACCTTTTCAACGCATAGAAGTCGTTGACATCCCCACGGTTTGCTCTTCGGACCGCCGCGTCCAATTTCTCGCCGGACAAACCCGGCTCCGTGTCAAGGACACGAAGCCTCAGGAAGCCGATGTAGTCCTGGTAGGCGAAGATGAAAAAATCATTCATCGCGTTTATCGCATCGATGACCAACCACGGCTGAAGCGGGTGTTTGGATACCAGGTTCTCCCTTACGAAATTCGTCACCACACCGAAGTGGTCAAGCAGGGATTTCTCAAGGTCCTGGAGAAGCATGGGTGTCGTGTCGACCGCGTGTGCGAGCCCTTGGGTGTCGGTCATGTGCAGGATTAAGTCCTCGCAGATGACGACTGGGCCTTTCGCGCTCGGGATTATTTTTGCGTTCACCGCGGCCATACTAGCAAGGCCGCGGACGGGCGAAAAGTTATGTTTCTTGCGGAATGGTGTCGCTAAATTCCAGCAAACCGTAGGAACTATCCGCCGGGGTTGTTTCTGTTGGCTCCACGGTGAAAAGGTTGTTCAACGCGACAAGGAGATGCCTGGCTTCGTTGATCGGGCAAATGATTTCGTTGGATGTCGGATACTCCTCGTCTTGGATGATTCTCTCCCTCGCAACATCGATGTAGAACAACAGGGACGCAACCTTTTTGCCGAGAACCTCCGAATTCGTATTGAATGAGACTGTCCTATTGTGAGCCATGTGAGAACCATTTCCCTAACGGGCAACTGGATGAAGGAAGTTGCGCTTTTATAATCATAAAGCAACCACACTCCCTGCAGGTTGAAGTAAGTCTGAAGTAACGCGGGCACCCCTTGCAGGTTGCGAGGCGTTCGGCGGCAAGGGACTCATAATGGTGTGTACTCAATTTGTTCCACCTTCGGGTTCGCGTAACTGGTCGCCGGTGCGTATATTACGCCGAATTTGCTGGCTGGTACGGGGGTTCCTGCGGCCACGTTGACGCTGGTCACCGTGTTCGGTGAGCCGCTGTCTGTGGCGGTTATCGTCACCCCATCAGCGGAAGTCTCAGCCTGAATGTAGTTGAGGTACGTCGTCGCCGACGGGGTGGCGACGGTGTGGGTCGAAACAGTGGAGACCGTGCCTGCTGTTTTTTTGATTATTTTGAAATCCGAGCGATTGTAGTTCGTGGCGGTGCCCGTATAATTGACCGTCGTTGGGGTGTAGTTGTAGGGGGCAGGCTGGGTATACGGGGGCTGATATCCGTAGGCAATGTAACCGGTCCCAAATTGTACCCATCCACTTCCGCTGTAGTACCAACATCCGTTGCCAAAATTCGTTCCGCTGTTGCAAGCCCAGTAGGAATACGGACCTCCTGCCGTGTAGGGACCGCCGCCCTGGGCGCCGTAGGTGTACTGACAATTGCTGCCGCTGGTGATTGAGCCGCCACTTGGACAGTTGTACGGCGCGCCCGAGAAGTCCACCTTGTCGGCCACGGCGGCCCACCAGTTGTCGTTGTCGGTGACCCAAAACGCAAGGCCAGCGCCGGCGGACCTCGTCTCCGGAAGGGTTGCTTTCACCCTTGCCGCTATGGTGCCGGCATCGAATGTTGCCACCGGATACGAGGCGGCGGCCGTGGACGTCGCCGCCTGGTTGGAATCGATGCCCCAGGTTCCGCTTTGAGTAATCCACTCAACGATGTCGTTGCCGATAGAGGTCGTGTTATTGCTCCTGGTGAAAGCATCTATGAACGCGGAAAGAATTGATTTACCTTGGGCAAACCAATAGGCGAATGCGGTGTCTGGCTTGTTGTTCCTGGAAACGCGCGGCGACATCGGACCGCCGCTGACGGCTTGGCTGACCGCACCGCGCTTTATAAATTCCGACATGGCTTACAGGATTCTGTTGACGTACCCCGACAAGGAAATCACGTTTGCGGTGCCGGCGGCCGCCACGACGTTGAGCGGGGTCGTAGCGTTTCCTACGAGAATCAGACCCGGGACGACGAGGTACAATCCGGCCTTGGTTTTCACCGTGAAATCGATGATGTCGTCGGGGTCGGTCGCCCCGCCGAAACCGATTCTCAGGGCGACGTCCGCCGAGTGGTTGTTCTGCGCGTAAATCCACACCTCGTCGGTCGAGTTGGCCACGTTCGCGGAGTGGATCAGGGTTGGGGACGAGCCAATTGATGTCGCCGCGACCTTGATCGCCCTACCGTTGTAGGTTCCACCACTAAGTGTCTGTTTGCTGAATGTTGCCATTTTTATCTCCCGTGTTTAGATTACTAGAAAACCTGTCCGGCGAGAACGAACTGGTCGTTATCCGATGCGGTTGCCACCTTGACGAATGCCGTCGTGGCAATCTGCGTGGTGTTGGTCCCCGATACCGCCGTCGGGGCCGCCGGGGTACCGGTGAAGGTCGGCGAGGCGAGCGGCGCGATCACCGCCGTGTCCACCGCGACCGTCGCGGTCGAGCCCTCGCCCGGGGTGTGGGTCACGGATATGCCCGTGCCGCCCGAGACGCCGACCATGTAGTTCCCGACGGTGTCGGTCGCGAGGTTGATCGGGTCGTTCACCCAAGCCGAGCCGCTCCACTTGAGGAAGTCGCCGCTTGCCGCCGAAACGATCGTGACGTCGCCGATTGCGTCAAGCGTGGCCGGGGTCAACGATTCGGCGTAAGCCTCGGTCGCGATATCACCGTAAGCAGAGCCATCGCTGGTTATTTGCCATTTGTCGGTAGACTCGTTCCACCGGAGCGTCACGTTGGTCGAGGAACCGCGCTCGATCTCGATGCCGGCGTCTTCGGAAGGCGTGCCGGTGGCATTGTTGTTCAGGACAATTAT
>Ga0194132_10006523_pt1 | contig 18036 bp, 14 predicted proteins | sample TA2KigOf80mmetaG_FD_148612 | JGI IMG/M metagenome (GOLD analysis project Ga0194132, IMG submission 148612) | Freshwater microbial communities from Lake Tanganyika, Tanzania - TA2015054 Kigoma Offshore 80m | ecosystem: Environmental > Aquatic > Freshwater > Lake | place: Tanzania: Lake...
CAAAGGCCGCCTGGCTTCGTTGCTCCTCAGTCGAAGATCCAGGGAGGATATTCTCCTTCGTTGCGCCTCGCCATCCGGCCTTTGGCGCGAAAACAGGACCCCGCGGAATTTTCGGACACGCTCTTAACAGAAATAGGTGCGCCAAGAAGACCAACCGCATGTGCCGGTGCCACGCTGGCCAAGACCGGTGCTCGTAATGGTCGAGGCCCAACTCGGATTTACCTTCTTGGAAACAACGTTCGACCGGCCATCGAGCCGCGCTGACGCGGACCAGTTCGCTCATGGCCGTCGATTCCGGCGCATTGCTCAAAGCATACTTGATGGTTCCATCGGGATTGTTACGCAACCACAGCGTTCGATCGACAAAGCTCTCTACCAACCACACCGGCGCGCCGTAATGCCGCAGCCAATCCTTTTGCAGATATTCCAGACTTTCTGCCAACACCGCAGAAGCCAAGTGCCGGACCTTCACCCGCGGTAAAATCAGAAAGCGCACCTGGTTGACGGCGTGAGAAAGAAATTGCGTGCGCAACGCCGGTTGTCCATCGACTCCGACCAACCGATCCCGACAGTCCAACCGTTCCACGGCCGACTGCCATCCCATCGCTCCCAACAGATCCCCTCCGGCGCTGTAGACCAGATATTGGAGATGGGCGCCCACTAATCCCGGCGCTCCCAGGTAATGGTGCCGCGCCAAAACCTCTCTCCACTGGCGACGTGGCTCAGCCGAATCGACCAAGTGCCAGCTCAAGGGACGATAATCGCGGCACGATCCACACAGGCGGGCGGCCGCATCCGCGGACCAGGGTTGGTCCCCACAACTGCGCCCGCGACCACGCACAATTTTCGGCCGCGGCAAGCTCAGACACCCGCGCCTCTCCAACCCAACTAAGATCGCCAAGGCGGCGCGAATCTTGAGCCGGCCGCTGTGGCTTCGCCACTGCCAGTGTTGGGCCAATTCGTAGGCAATACGGGTGCGACCCGCCGCGAAAAACTCTTCCACAAGTTGCCGCACCCTCGCGACATCCCACGACGAGAGGTTGCGTCCGCGGATTACCCACGCGGTCTCACTCTCCGACCCAGCGCCATTCACTCGGGTTCGACGCTAAACCAACTCCGAAACAGGCGCAAGCGGAAAGTGTCGCTGTCGTGCGAAGCGCTGTCGTTCGTTCCAGCCGGTCTTTCGCATTGGGGGAGGGTGGACTCGACACCGCCTGCGCCGCAACAGCAGAAAGCCCCGCCAAAGCCGAAAAGCTCAGAACGGCCGTCAAGACGAGCCTTCCAACTTTCCTCGGAAGCGACACGTGGCGGAGCGCCAGGCACACGGCCCATAAACTCGGTAGGGCGAATCCGTCCCGGCGAGCCGCTCGACGTGCCTGAACAACGTCCGACTCGGCTCGCTGGGGACAGGCTCGCCCTACCGTCTGGGTGTCCTCAGGACGGGAGAGAGGAACATTCGATCGCATTCACGCAAACCGTGCCTGCGGTTGCGTCGGTGTTTCTTGGACCTTGTTGCGGCGCCGGGAAGGATCTTGCGATGGAATCAGGGAACGCCGGACGAAACTGTCGGAACTGGTCACCACAGCAACCCCTCGACACTGGCTCTTCTTCGCGTCGCCGAGACAGATGCTGACAACCCTGACAACTGAAAACTGGCAACCGACAAACGGGGCCAAGATTCCAAAGCGAACAATTGCAGAACGACCCAGTTTAGTGCAGGCTCCACTGTCTCAACCGTCCGGTTATGCGCCTCATTGACGATACTCAACGTTTGAGGGTAGGGCTGGGGGGCGCGACACGCCAGGGGGTGCGACTCAGACTGTCGGTCAGCGAAGTCTTCTCCCTCTCTTTCCGAAGAGAGGAGAGGGCCGGGGAGAGGAGGTGCGTTGGATCGGGTCTCATGTTTCCAAGAAACCCCTCTCTCCGACTCTCCCCCCCCCTCGTTCCTCGCGGGGAGAGAGGGAAGTCAATCGAAGTCGCTGACCGGCAATTTTAATCGCACCCCACGCCAGGCAACCTTGGCACGGGCTTTCACCCTGATCGAACTCCTAGTCGTCATCGCTATCATCGCGATCCTGGCGGGGATGCTTCTGCCGGCGTTGAACCGGGCCAAGCTCAAAGCCACCGGCGCCGTCTGCCTGAACAACCAGAAGCAAATCGTCCTGGCCTGGATGCTCTATGCCGAGGACAACAACGACACCATCCTCCCCACCCAATACGCCGGCGCGAACGGCACCGTGGATTTGTATGCGGGCGGCTATTGGCGCGGACCGCAGCCGGACATCACGGCGAACCTTCGCGTCGATCAGGCTTTGCAGCGCGTTTATGCCGGTTTGAGCAACTCGCCGCTCACCCAATACTGGAGCGCTTACGATTCCTTCCATTGCCCCGGCGATTTGCGGACGAAACGGAACAAGCCCGGACGCGGCTGGGCTTACGACAGCTACTCGAAGTGCGACACCATGAACGGCACCGGACGCGGCTACAATCCGATCCGGCTGTTCACCAAGTTGGCCGCGATCCCCGAACCGGCGGAGTCGATGGTGTTCGTCGAAGAAGCCGATCCGCGCGATTACAATCGGGGCACGTGGAACATCCAGTTGAACCCGCCAGGGTGGGTCGATGCCTTCGCGATCTATCACGGCAACTGGAGCACATTCTCCTTCGCGGACGGCCACGCGGAGGGCCACGCCTGGCGCGACCCGGCCACGGTCAAGGCCGCAACGGATTCCGCGAACGGCATCGAAAGTTTTTTCTGGAAAGGCGGCGGCGCGAAGAATCCCGACTTTGTCTGGGTCTTCAATCGCTTCCGTCACCCCGATTGGAAGCCGCTCTCGCCCTGACAGTGTGTCTGAAGAATCGCCGAACTGAAGTCTGGAGTGTTGGAGTGTTGGAGATTACAGGACTCCAATGCTCCACTACTCCACTACTCGTGGGGCGAGGCTTGCCGTGCCAATGCCATCGAAGAAGAAGAGATCCGCAGGAGCGTCGCTCCACCGTCGATAACTGAGGGGTTGCGTGTCTGTCATCAACGTTCCGGCACTTTCACGTTGGCGTTCGGTTCGAAATCCTTGTGCCAATTCAAGGTCCATAGACCCTTGACCGTGACTTTCGCCGCGTGGCCATCGACGAAACCGACGTTGATCCCGCCGCGATGGCGGTCGATGGCAAACCGGCCCATGAACTGGCCTTTGGCGTGCGGAAAACTGCCGCCGCCGTATCCGCCGCCCTTGAGGTCGAGCGGCGGACGATCCTTGCCTTCGGGCCAGGAACCGACCCAGACGGAATCGCCATAGACGGGCACATCCCCTGGCGCGATGGAGAACTGGGAGTAGTATTTGTCGCGAGGAAAATCGGCGACATAGACGCCAAGATTGTCCAGCCACAGGTTCATGCCGTAACTGCCTTCGCCTTCGAGAACGCGCCAGGTTTTGGTGGAGGTGCCCCACCAGGCTTCGCCGATGGCCGGTTTGGCCTTGGGCCGTTTGGTGGCAGGGCAAAACATGATTCGCATGACGCCGTTCACGTTCTCGGCCGGTTTGTTTTTGTAAGCGGCGTCGCCCATGTAAGGCGCGATCTGGTGAAACCAGTACGTGCCGACCTCGGTCGTCACCGGGGGGACGTGATCGCGGAAGTCGTCGGCATAAAAGCCGGTGGCGAGCGACATCTGGCGAAGGCTGTTGAGGCAAACGGTCGCATTGCCCTGAGCCTTGGCGCGGCTCAGCGCGGGCAACAGCATGCCTGCAAGAATGGCGATGATCGCGATGACGACCAGCAGTTCGATCAAGGTGAATGCCTGGCGTGGGGAAGAAAAGGCCGTTTGGTTCCGGCGAACGCGCCGGCAGGAAGGAGTTGTCATAGGCGCACGGGTCTCGGTATCTGCCGGGAAGCTTACAGCACCTCGGAACAAAAGCAATGCGGGCCGCAATCAGCGGCAATTCTCCTTTGATCTCGTAGCGCAGCCGCTCGGCTGCGAGTTCGGACGGCGTCTCGCCGTTCGGAGGGAAACGGGGCGGGACGCCCCTTGAACCCGCAGGCGAGGACGCCCGCGCTACTTCGAATCCGGATGCGTGAAGAAGAAAAAATTCGCATTGACGATGTCCTAAGTTCTGCGCTTCGTTCGTCGAAGGAATAGACCGGGCAAGCGCAATTGAGATGTCGGCGGGCTCTAACCTGCCGGCATGCCATCCCACGGTCTGATCAGTATGCTTAAGAAGATCCTTATCGCACTGGCTGTCATCATCGTCGTGTTTGTGGTCGTCGTGGCCGTGCAACCTTCCGAGTTCCGCGTCACGCGGTCGGCCACGATGGCGGCCCCGGCGGCGGCGGCCTTTGAGCAGGTGAACGATCTCCACAAATGGGAGGCGTGGTCGCCGTGGGCCAAGCTGGACCCTGCGGCCAAGAACACGTTTGAAGGGCCGCCCGCAGGCAAAGGGGCGGTGTTCGCGTGGGCCGGCAACAACCAGATTGGCGAAGGCCGCATGACCATTACCGAAAGCCGCACCAACGAATTGGTCCGGTTCAATCTGGAATTCTTCAAGCCGATGGCGGGAACCAGCACTTCCGAGTTCATGTTCAAGTCCGACGGCAGCCAGACCACCGTCACCTGGAGCATGGACGGCAAAAACAACTTCATCGCCAAAGCCATGTGCCTGTTCATGAACATGGACAAAATGCTGGGCGGCGAATTCGAGAAAGGGTTGGCGTCGATCCAATCCATCGTGGAAAACGCGCCGAAAAGATAGGAGCGACTCTGAGCGGAGTACGAGTATTGGTGGGCACGCGCAAGGGCGCGTTGGTCCTGACCTCAGACGGCAAACGCAAGAAGTGGCAAGTCAACGGCCCCCTCTTCGGCGGCTGGGAAATCTACCATTTGAAGGGATCGCCTGTGGATCCGAACCGGCTGTTTGCCTCGCAAACCAGCGGCTGGTTCGGGCAGATTATTCAGCGTTCGGACGACGGCGGCAAGACCTGGCATCAACCCGGCACCCCGCCGGGCGAACCCACGACCACGCCGGAAGGTTTTCCCAAAGGCGAAAGCAACAAGTTCGTCTATGACACTTCGGCTGAAACCGGCAAGCCGCTTGCCACACATCAATGGTACGACGGCACGCAACATCCCTGGGAATTCAAGCGCGTCTGGCATCTCGAACCTTCGCTGTCCGATCCGGACAGCTCGAAGTGTCGGCCCCGGTCACGCAACGCTCGATCCTCAATGCGCCCGAATCGCGCTATCCGATGCTGAAGGGAACGATCCGCGATCACGTCGCGCAAAAACGGCGGCCCTTCGTGCGGTTTTTCGTCTGCGAACAGGACTGGAGTCTGGAGTCGCCAGACCAGCCGTTGCCCGACGCGATCGCCTCGGGTCAGGAGCCTTTTCTGGTCGTATGTCCCGTATGTCCTTCAACCGCCGGCGATGGCGCCAACGAAGGAACTGAATTTCCGGCTGTGCAAACGGTGGAAAATCGCTGATCCTTGGGTTGTCCAATTCACCCGAACAGAAAGGCAACTCATGTCGCGCTCAAGAATCTTCCTCGCAGTCCTGCTCGCCGCCGTCACCTTTGTGTTCAATCCCATTGGCGTGGCCGGCGGCGCTCCTTCCCTCGCCCTCGTTGAAAAAGTGGAATGGCAGCCGATCATCGCCCAGGTCCGGCGACTCATCGAAGCCGCGGAGTATCTTGGCTCGCCATTCAGTCCCGCCGACAAACAAGCCCTGGAAAAGGAAATGAACGGTTTGGGCGACGCTCAAGCCACCGCCGTCATCCAAAGAATCCTCGACGCGTACTGCTTGCTCGGCGTCACCATTACACCGGAGCCGGGCCTTAAGGTGTCCGCAGGTCCGGCCAAACCCGAATTAGTCCAGCAAGGCTGGCGACAGTTTCTCGTCAAAGTTCACAATGATCCAGGCCTCACCGCCGAACTCCGCGCTGTGAGTCCGAATGCGTTGTCTCTATTTGAAAGCGGCTCCAGCGTCACCGCCTCCGACCGCGCCTATCGCAAACGCGGCGCAAGTCCTGGTCTCGGCGCCGCGGACCTTTGGCTGGATTTGCAAATGTTCAACAAGCAACCGCTCCGGGAGCAACTGAGCGGCCTGAATCTGGAGTACCGCATCATTCAGCTTTACAGCCGTGATGCCGGCGACCGGTCAGCGAGGATTGCGTTCAATCTTGCCCAGGGCACGCAAAACATCGCAGGCGGAAACGATCTGACGACGACGTTCCGGTGCGCCGTGGCACCGGAGATCACGTTCAAAGTTCTGGACGAGAACAAGCGTCCTACCACGGGGATGTTCGTCATTCGCGACCAGCAAGGCCGGATTTATCCTTCTCAGGCAAAACGGCTCGCCCCGGATTTTGCGTTTCACCCGCAGGTGTATCGCGCGGACGGCGAAACGGTCCGGCTGCCGGCTGGAACTTACACCATCGAATTCGGGCGCGGGCCGGAATACTTCCTGGACACGGCCAAGGTTGAGGTGGCGGGAAAGCCCAAGACCATCAGTTTTCAGCTCAAACGCTGGATCGATCCCTCGAAGACCGGCTGGTGGTCGGGCGATCATCATATCCACGCCGCCGGATGCGCGCATTATACGAACCCGACCGAAGGCGTGCATGCACCGGACATGATGCGGCATTGCCTGGGCGAAGACTTGAAGGTCGGCTGCAACCTGACCTGGGGACCGTGCTTCGATTATCAGAAACAGTTTTTCACGAGCAAGGACGACAAGGTTTCCCGCCACCCCTACTTGCTGCACTATGACGTGGAGGTTTCGGGGTTTGGCTCGCACCAATCAGGCCATCTCTGCTTGCTCCGGTTGAAGGAGCAAATGTACCCCGGCGGCGACTCAAAGGACCATTGGCCCACGCTGGGCTTGAACACGCTTCGCTGGGCGAAGAAGCAAGGCGCGGTGTGCGGGCCCGCGCATTCAGGCTGGGGTCTGGAAGCGCGCCCGTCCGGCAATCCGCCCGTGAGCAGCCGAACTTCCGGCGAAGTCGTCACGCTTTCGGATGAATTGCCCAACTACATCATCCCGCCCTTCAATGGCATCGGCGCCAACGAATATATCATGGATGTGACTCACCAGGTCCCTGGACCGGACGGCAAGCTTGTGCCTGCGGTGGATTTCATTTCCACCGTGGACACGCCCTACGTCTGGGAATTGAACATCTGGTATCACACGCTGAACGTCGGGTTCCGCACACGCATCAGCGGCGAAACCGATTTTCCGTGCATCTACGGCGAGCGCGTCGGCCTGGGCCGGTCTTATGTCAAGCTCGACGGCAAGTTGAACTACGACCAATGGTGCGAAGGCATCCGGCAAGGCCGCAACTACGTCGGCGATGGCAAGAGCCATTTGCTCGAATTCAAGGCCAACGACGTCGCAATGGGCGAAAATGGGAGCGAACTCCGGCTGGCAAAAGCAGGCACCGTCCGGCTGAAAGCGAAAGTCGCGGCGTTGCTGAACGAGAAGGCGAACCTGTCGCTGAGAAGCACGCCTTACCACCAGAAACCGTACTGGGACGTGGAGCGGGCGCGAATCGAGGGCACGCGGGAAGTACCTGTGGAAGCTATCGTCAACGGCTACGCGGTCGCGCGCAAAACGATCGTCGCGGACGGAAAACTCCAGGACGTCAGCTTCGACGTGAAGATTGGCCGCAGCAGTTGGGTGGCCCTGAGGATTCTGCCTTCATCGCACACCAACCCGATCTTTGTGGTGGTGGATGGCAAACCGATTCGCGCCTCGCGCCGCAGCGCGGAGTGGTGCTTGAAAAGCCTCGATCAATGCTGGTCGCAGAAGGAGCGCTTCTACAAGGCCGACGAAATGGACCAGGCGAAGAAGGACTACGCCCACGCACGGGAGGTTTATCGGAAGCTGCTTGAGGAGTGTGCCGCGGATTGATTCGGAAACTTCACAGGAGCTATTGAAGGTTTGCCAACTCTATGTCCTCTTCTGTCCAGCTTGCGTTTCAATCGATAGGAGGAGTTGCGGCGGCTGCTTCGTCATGGTCCACCGAAGATTTCCGGACAATGACGCTCTCGAACGTTTCTCGGAGTTCTTGGAGATGTTTCCCTTGCTCGGGGAACAAATGGTCCGCTTCCACTTCCCGTGAGAACGTTCGGGCCAACTCCAGACGCCCCTGACGAACCAGCACCTCCACGCAACCGAAATTGTAGAGCGCCCGCTCCGAGGCGCTCAGCCTTTGCGGGTCGATCTGCGCCAGCAGCCGATCGGCATCCTCATAACGATAGTTCTGAATCAACGCCAGAGCGTGATTGATCCGAAAAGCCACCGCGTCGGGTCGGTGGCTCCAGAGCGCAAACGTGTGTTGGATCGCTTGCTCCGGCTGGCGGCGATTGATCAGCAAGGCCGCAGCATAGTTGTTTCGCGCGACCCGGTCGGCGGGGTTCAAGGCCAGCGCCTTCGCTGTGGATTTCAACAACAACTCCGCGTCCTTCAGCTCGAAAGCCAGGGTCGCGAGTGTGTCCCAGTAAACGGGATTGTGTTCGCTGAACCGCTCTACCGACTTGAGCAACGAAAGCGCTTTTTCCCTGTGTCCCCAGCGCCACAAATGCGGGGCCATCGCGAGGGTCAGTTGAGGATGCGGACAACGGCTCGTTCCGATCCGGCCAAACGCCTGGCGGGCCGCATTCAAACGGTGTTGCGCCAATTCCACCCGGCCTTCCAGAAAATGACTCAGATCCCCCAACCGCTCGCTTAAGGTGCTGTCCAATCCGATTTGCAGCGCCAGTCGCCGCAGGTTGTCCCACTGCTCTGACTCGATGAGCAGATTGGCATACAAAATCCACAGCTCGTCCAGGAAACTGAACTCCAGGGTGAAGCGATCGAGCAAGCGCTGCGCCAGCTCGCGTAGGCCCAGAGCGAGGTATGCCTGGGCCAATTGGAAGGTTTCCAGCCCCGTGGCCGGGGACATCGCCAATGCCCTGGCCCGTTCGATCGCCGAATCCCGCCGCTGGTTTCCCGCCAGCAAACGCCAGGCGCGGACATGGTCGATGAGGCGGTCTAGTTTCCAATCACTCAACCGCTCCAGACAAGCCAGATATTCATCGACTTCATCGCGCTGTTCGCACACCCGCAAACGAAGCCGATGGGCGAGCACGCGCCACTGCGGATCGTGCAGATGATCGTTCAGCCGCACCTCCATTTGTGGTTCCTCGCTGTTTTCAGTGGCTGTTCTCTCTCTCCCAGCGGGAGAGGCCTGGGGTGAGGGAGAAGCGCTGGCAATTTCCAAGGCCGCTGACTCGTCTAACGCCTTCACCCTCTCCCTCAAGGGAGAGGGAACGACGCAGAGTCCCCAGCCCTCCCGGAAGGCGGCGCGGTACAGCCGCATCTCCGGGTCGGCCGGCAAGGCTGCCGTCGCTGCCCGCTCGCGCCAGAACGCATCGAACTCCGCCATGTGTCCTTGATTGAACAAGGCGCGCAGAAAAATCTTTTGCAGCGGCAACGTCAGACGATCTTCGTGGCATTTGAGAAGTGCAATCAGATAATCCTCCAGCCCGTATTTCTCGAAGACCGCGCTGGCCAATTCCAGATCGATGACGTTCGTCTGCGTCAGGCGCATGAGCCAGAAGGCGCGCCAGAGCGCCGGGCCCTGAAAACGCGGCGGTTCCGCGTGCCGCACGACCTGGCGCAAGAATCCACGCAGCAACGATTGATCGCCTGAATTATTCTCCACCGCCAGATTGTAGGCGATCAGACCATCGGAGACGCGCCCGCTTTGCAGTTCGCGCTGCGCGGACCGCTCGAGGGCTTTGGCCTGAAGCCAATCCACGCCGCTGATCCGGACTACGGGAAGAAATCCCGACGGGGTCGTCCGCCAAATCTTCGCCAAGGCCAGGGCCAGGATGACGGGGAGCAACAACAGGCCTAAAAAACAAAGCCGGAACCCGACCGAGAACAGCAGCGTCCACACGAGCATGCAAATCGCCGGGTAACGGAAGAACCAACCGGCAATTCGTTCTTTGGTTTCGCTAGTCAACTTGCAGTCCATTCGCCAGGCCCCAATTGGGGCGTGGCCTTCGTGTCCGATTGGCGCCTTCGATGATTCAGAATTTGTCTTGGAGAGCGGTGACGCAGCGCAGCGCGCCGGCTGTCTTTCAGTCTCGAAAAAGCTGTTCAGCCACAGAGAGCACAAAGAACACAAAGCTTGACGGGCTTATCGAATGAACAGACCTATTCACTCGGTTAGTAGATGGCGTTGATCGTTCAATTCGTTTCCTCTGTGATCTTTGCGCTCTCTGTGGCTAATCAACAGCCGTTTCAAGGTTCACTCCGCCAACACGGCTCCATCGTCGTGATCCAGGATCCGGCGGGCACTCGGACGCTTCCGGTTTATGGAGAGCAGATCGGATCAAGGCTTAATTTGCCGGTCGATTTCGTCCGCCGAACAGGACACCGCCTCACGTTCGACCAATATGCGCAACGGTATCACGCGGTGGCGGGGAACGCCGCTCTACGAGGCCGTCCGCCCGGCGCACGGCAGCCAGCCGATGCCGGGTTCGTCAAAACTCTGTCGCCCCAGATTCCGGACCCAATCTCGAAATATCGGATCGCTCAGGAGCGGCGACAATTGCCGCTGCGCGGATTTCGCGCGCCGATCCTGGACGAGGCCGGTCGAGTGGTTCCAATGGTCCTCCCGGCGGAAGGCCTCACCGAAGCGCAGCGGAAAGCCGCCGATTTCATTGCGCGCCGCCTCGCTCATGAGGGATTGATTGCGACGCTCGTAGAAGCCCTTGCCATCCTCGGTCCGCAAAAAGTTCTGGCTCAGCCTGCCGAAGTTGCCGCACGAGAGCTCTCTGATTTGGGTTTCCCGTCCGATTGGCTCGATTGTTTCAAACTGAACGGCCCTCAATCCGCGCGGGGCACTGAACTGATTCGGCACACCGCTCGCCGGCTGTTGGACGGCAAGCCTGCCGCAGCGGTGAAAGAGGAACTCAAATCCCTTATTAAATTAGCTTCGAATTTCATCGGAACGGCCCTGGATTTCGCGTCGCGGCGGAAAACGGCGAGGATGAAATCGCCCTGGTGCGGATGCAAGTGGAGGGCGGTTACCTGGGCGGGATCGTTCCGGGCGACAGTCTGGATGTCACGGCGCAAATCGTGGCTGCGTTGCCGGAGGCGGATTTTCTGGTCACCATTCGGGACACTTTTGCCACGAACCTTCATTGGCTTGCGCAGCATTCTTGGCCGCTCAAGCGCCCCGACCAACTGACGATTCTCGCCGAGAAATGCGACGTGACTCCGTGGGCGCAGGACAACGGGAAGGCCGGTTTCGCAGCTCTGAATCCTGCCAACCGCGCCGCGCCGGCCACGCTGGCGCCGCGTTACGCTTCCCAGGGTGAAGACGAATCCCAGTTCATGCCGGGAGATTCATACCTGATGGACGAACTGCGCGCCGCGGGCCATACCGTGATCCAGTCACCGCTGCTTTTCCAGGGCGGCAATCTGCTCGCCGTCCATGATCCCGCAGCCAAACGGCGCGTACTGCTGGTCAGCGAGGCGGAAATCTGCCGCAACACCGCGCTCGGTTTGACGCGCGACCAGACGCTGCAAGCATTCCGGGCGGAGTTTGGCGTGGACGTGTGCGTGGTTTTCCCGATCGTCTCCCACCATCTGGATTTCGACGTCACGGTCCGGACGCATCGGGGACAAGTGCTGGCGTTTGTCAATGATCCGCAAACAGCCATCCGGCGGATCCTCGAACGCGGCGTGGCGGTCTTGGAAGCCAATCGCAGCCTGACGCCGGGCGACGCGAACGCAGCTCGCGCGCAGCTTCGCGAAGGCAAGAATCTCGACCTCGCGCAGACACTGACCGCCGCACTGCAACGGCATTTGAATCAGGACCGTCAATATCCTTTAACCCTGGCCCGGGCGTTTGCGAGGGACCGAAACGATTCGCCGACTGGAAATTTCCAATGCTTCCTCGCGGCTCTGGATTTGCATTGGAGCGCGGCGCTCACCGAGGCCGCAATGCCGCCGGATGCGCTGGTTCGAAGTTATTTCGCAGCGTTGCGCGAGCTGGAGGAAGCCCGCCAGACCCAGATTCGTGAACTGCAAAAACTCGGCTGGAAAGTGGTGCCAATTCCCAGTTTGCCGGACATGTATCGCACGATCAATTACGTCAACAGTCTCCACGATCGGTCGCGCCTGCTCATACCGGCTTACGGGGGTTTCTACGCGTTTCTAGACGAAGCCGCCAGAAGCGCGTACCCGCAAGCGCTCGGACCCGAGATCGCAATCCTCCCGATCTACACCGCCGCGAGCCAGCGCAACCACGGCGCCGTCCATTGCGCCGCCTCGGCGTATCCGGCGGCGGGAAAGCCGTGAGGGGAAGCGTTACAACGTCACAGGGTTGAATCTAATCCACGTAGAGAAATTCGTTTGCGCTCAAGAGGGCCTGGCAGAGATTGGCCAGCGCCTGATGGTCTGGCTCGACCTTTTTGGCTGAATCTCTCGGTTCGGCCTTTTTCTCCGTGGTTTTCGCTGATGATTCAGCCGTTGCTGTCTCGGAAACGCTCGCCAGGGGCGTCACCTGTTGCGCGAGAAACTCCAGTGATCTTCGCATTTCGCTTTCCGAAGGATCACGGCTGAAAGCCAGTTGCCATGCGCGGATAATCTGATCTCTGCGGTTCGGCCCGGCTTCTTGGCGCAGCCGTGCCGCGAACCGTTGCGCCTGGTCCAAAACAAAATCGCTGTTCATCAGCATGAGCGCCTGGGTCGCGACCGTTGAGGATTGGCGGCGCTCGCAATTCACTTCCATGACCGGCGCGTCGAACGAATTCAGGAAAGCGAGCGGCTTGCTCCGGCGCACCTGCACATACACGCTGCGGCGGAATTCTTCGCCGCCCATCGGCACTTCGACCGGCATTTTGTTGTCGCCTTGCTTTTTATCGACGCCGACCACGACCTGGCCCACGAGGTCTTCACGCACCGGAACTGGCGGTCCGGCCATTTTGGGATTGAGCACGCCGCTGGCGGCGAGAATGGAATCCCGAATCGATTCCGCGTCCAGGCGCTGAACGGGCTTGCGCCAGTAGAGAGTATTGTCGGGGTCGTGGATTTCCTTTTCCGGATCGCGCCGCGAGGATTGACGATACGCGGTGGAGGTCACGATCAATTTGTGCAGGCGTTTCAAACTCCAGCTCAAGGCGAGTTGAGAGTTGGCGGTTGAGAGTTGAGAGGAGAAAGCGCTGGCGAGCCAGTCGAGCAACTCCGGATGGGTCGGCTTTTCGCCGAGCATGCCGAAGTCCGCGGGTGTGCCGACGAGGCCGCGGCCGAAATGGTGCATCCAAACGCGGTTAACGATCACGCGAGCCACCAAGGGATGCTCCCCGCTCGTGAGCCAACGCGCGAAGGCCAACCGGCGTCCCGCGCTGGGCAAGCTGCGGTCCTTGTCCGGGAATGAAACGCATTGCCCGGTCGAAGCGAAGATCGAAAGCCCACCGGGCTGGACGGCTTCCTTTGGCTGCTTGGGATCGCCGCGATGGAAGAGGAAGGTGACGGGGATCTTTCCCGGAACCTCCGTCAGCGCTTGAACGAAATCCTCGGCGGGCTTGCGGGCGCGGACCTCGGCGATCTTGGCATCCATGGCTTTCAAATCATCGGCAGCCTTCGGATTGTATTGGTAGAGCACGCCCGGCGTGATGTTCACGCTCGGATGGTCCATGAGCAGTTTTTTCTGCTCGGCGGTGCGTTTGTCGGGGGGCGTTTGGTAGGCGGAGCGAAGCGGATCGCGCAAAGCGGCGTCGAATTTCTCAAGATGCCGTTCGAGCGCGTCGGCAAGGTATTGCTTTTGTTTGGCCTCTTTCTCGGCGGTGAGTTTTTTAGCTTCCGCTTCGATTTCGGAGGCTTTGGCGCGGTCGGCATCGGTGTAGAGTGAAATCAAGCGCTGCTGGGGCGTGCGCCAGTTCTTCCAGTCGTAAGCGGGTTCCAACACGGCGCGCAGGCGGTAATAATCCGTCTGCGGAATGGGATCGTAGCGGTGGTCGTGGCACTGCGCGCAGCCGACGGAAAGACCGAGCAACGAAGTCGAGACAATCTTGATCGTGTCCGCGATGACCTGGTTCCGCGCCGTGTCCTGATCGATGCCGCCGGTCGCCGTGCCATCCGGTCCCATGCGCAGAAAACCCGTGGCTACGAGCTTTTCGAGGGTTTCGGGACCGCGGACGGCAGAGGCGAGATTCGTATAGACGCTGGCCGCCTGTTCGTCGCCCGCCAGTTGTTCGACGATGAATTCATCGAACGGCTTGTCGGAGTTGAACGCCCGGATCATATAGTCGCGATACTTGTAAGCGTAATCCCGCGGCACGTCGGCCTCGGAGTAACCATCAGAATCCGCGTAACCGGCGGCATCGAGCCAGTGGCGTCCCCAACGCTCGCCGTAATGCGGCGAACTGAGCAAGCGGTCGATGAGTTTTTCATAAGCGCCAGGGGCTTTGTCCGCTACAAACGCGGCGACTTCCTCTGGACTCGGAGACAAGCCGAGGAGATCCAGCGTGGCGCGCCGAATGAGCGTGATCCGATCGGCATCCGGCGAAAAGGAAAGCCCGCGCTTGCCAAGCTCCGCGAGCAAGAAAGCATCGACCGGCGTGCGAACCCGGTCGCTCTGGAACGCAGGAACGGATGGACGCCGCACGGGCTGAAACGCCCAATGCGCGCGTTCTTCTTCGGTGATGAGCATGCCCTGGCCGATCTCGGCGGGTTCGTCCCGAGCCGTCTTCGCCCCGCTGGCGATCCACTTTTCAATGGTGCTGATTTCCTCGGACGAAAGTTTCTTGTCCCGCTTGGGCATTTCGCCGGAGCGAATCTTCTCGATCAATTCGCTCTTCTCTGGCTGGAAGGGGACGATGGCCGCTCCGGAATCTCCGCCTTTGACCATGAAACGGCGGAGGCGCAGATCGAGGCCGCCCTTCAGCTTTTCCCCTTCGCCATGGCAATCGAAGCAATGCGCTTTGAGGATGGGACGGACGTGTTGCTCGAATGTAAGATCGGATTGGCGGGCGAGTTGTCCAGGCGCTTTGTGTATGAAGACGAAAAGACCCATTCCCAACACAACAGGCCAACACACAGACGGATCGGTTCGCCATACCGGTCTTCTCACATCATTGAACCTTGGGGAATCGGTCCGAACTGGCAACTCAATTTTGTCACTACCTTCGACGGACATCCCTTCCAAACGCGAGAGCGAAGCCAAGCTGGGCTGGACGCAGGTCGCCTCAAAACAAACTGAATTGGTGTCACACCGATCCATGATGACCGACCTGATCTACACCTGGGGCACGCTGGCGCACACGACCGGCAAAAATCCGTTCGGCGTGAATGGGCTCTGGGGTTTTGGATGTGGGAGCCTTGCATAGTGAATCGACTCTATGACATCATCCCGGCCATGAGAGTCCAACTATTCACCCTGCTTTTGTCCGCAATTGCCGTTTTTTCCACGAAAGGCCTTGGACCTTCATTTGCCGCCTCCTCAGAGCAGTACGACCGCAACTGGCCGCAGTGGCGCGGGCCCGCCGGCAACGGCCTCGTCCTGCACGGCAGCCCGCCGCTGGAATGGAGCGAAGAAAAAAACGTGAAATGGAAAGTCGCGATTCCTGGGCTGGGACACGCCACTCCCATCGTGTGGGAAAACAAGATTCTCGTCCTCACCGCCGTGCCTGTTGAGGGCAACGACATGAAATTCGCTTTCACCGTGCTTTGCCTGGACCGCCGCAGCGGACAGACGCTCTGGAAGAAAGTCGCTCGCCAGGATGCGGCGCATCAGGATATTCAACCCACGAACAGCCGCAGTTCCGGTTCGCCGGTCACGGATGGCGAACATCTCATGGTCTCTTTCGGCTCCTACGGGCTTTATTGCTTCGATCTCGACGGCAATCTGAAATGGGAAAGGGACCTCGGCAAAGTCAACGTCACCTGGGGCGAAGGCTCTTCTCCCGCGCTCGTCGGCGACACCGCAATCGTCATCCAGGACAACAACAAGGCTTCCTACATTCACGCGTTCGACAAGAAGACGGGCCGGGAATTATGGACGAAGAAACGGGATGAAGGTTCCAGTTGGACGACGCCCTTTGTTCTCGAACGCGGCGGCAAAACGCAAGTCATCGTGAACGGCGCCAAAGCCGTCCGCAGTTACGACCCGGAAAACGGTGAAGTGCTCTGGCAATGTTCGGGGCTTGGCATCAACGTTATCCCCATGGTGGTCGTCGATCAGAATGCGGTCTATGCCATGTCCGGCCAACGCACCTCCCCGATGGCCATGGCGATCAAGCTAGGCGGCGCGGGCGACCTGACCGGCACCGACGCGGTGCTCTGGAAATTCACGCGCGGCACGTCGTATGTATCGTCGCCGCTGCTCTACGACGGGTTGCTTTATTTCTTCCAACACATCAACGCGCTGATCACTTGTCTCGACGCGGCCACAGGCCAGCCCCACTTCCTTCAGGAACGGCTCGAAGGCGTCACCACGATCTATTCTTCGCCGATTGGCATGAACAATCGGATTTATGTCGTCGGCCGCGAAGGGACCACCGCCGTGCTGGAAAAATCCAAGGAACTGAAGGTGCTCGCCCGAAACAAACTCGACGACGGCTTCGACGCTTCACCCGCAGTCGTCGGAAACGAACTCTTTCTCCGGGGCCGGAGCAAGCTCTATTGCATTGCGGAAACCTCAAGCAGCCGGTGAAGGGTATCGAGACGCGAAGCGCGTTCCGGCCTCTCCCGACGGGAGGTCGAGGTGAGATGCCCTTTCATGATGGTGAAGAATGGGGAAGAAGGGAAGAACCGGCTGAATAATTAGCTCTTGCTTTTTCGTCCTATTTGCCGTAATCGAGCAACTAATACTAGGCGTTAGCGGTCTTGAATTGGCCTCTCGTTGGAGGCTTTTGCCATACTCGATTAGTGTGGCGCGACGGTCAAAGACCGGCGTCAAGAACGAACTGTTTTCGAGGCACGCTCCACCTGGTAACCACAATAGGAACTCCATATGAAGAAAACATTAGTTCTGACCCTTCGGTCGTCGGTTTGCTTTTATCGGCCAGCAGCGCATTCGCCGCCGAAAAAGAAGTCACGATCAAGGGCGAAGCTCAATGCGCCAAATGTTCGCTGAAGAAAGCGGACAAGTGCACTAACGTCATCGTGGCCAAGGAAGACGGCAAAGAGGTGACCTACTACGTCGCCAAGAACGAATACGGAGACCATCATTTGCCGCACAAGCTCATTTGCCAGGCCACCAAGAAAGTGGAAGCCAAGGGCACCGTGAAGGAAGTCAATGGCAAAAAGGAAGTGGCGCTCGCTTCGATCAAAATCTCTGACTAGCGATTGCCGACAACGCAATTTCGCTTTTGGGCCCGCAGCCTGGATTCGTCCACTGCGGGCTCTTTGTTTTCGGGACGCGAAAAAATCGGGAAATGACTTGCGCTGGTTTTCGAAGGGACTATATTCGCAGCCCCTGATCGCGGGGTGGAGCAGCCCGGTAGCTCGTCAGGCTCATAACCTGAAGGTCAGAGGTTCAAATCCTCTCCCCGCAACCAATTTGAAGGCGTAAAACCCTCGATTTTCCTAAGAAAGTCGTGGGTTTTCGCTTTTCTAGGCCCGGTCTCGTTTTCCGTTCGGCAAGCGGCATTTTGGGGCATTTCCGGGCTATGATTTCCCTTTTCTTTCACTTGCGCCGGGCCGTGTCCGGGGCTGTGAATCCCGCCCGGATCGCATCAGGAAAGGGGGTTTCCAAAGGGGGGAAACTGAAGGGGGAAACGGTGTTGCCGGAACCGCCCGCCGCGTTCTTCACGGGCCGCCCAGGAAAGGGCAAGGGCGTTCTCCGTGAACGGATGGTGCTGGGTTTCGCCACCGCGTGAACAGCCAGGCCGCGCGAACATTCAGATCCGGACCCACCAGACGGGGCGATCCAGACCTTCGGAGACCTGATTGCCCGCCCGGGATCCTCCTCCGGTCTCCGAGCCAGTGATGGGATGAAGGAGGTTGAACGAGGTCAAAAGCGGGGCGCCCGCATCGGGTTTCGAGAAACG
>Ga0194132_10006524_pt1 | contig 18035 bp, 17 predicted proteins | sample TA2KigOf80mmetaG_FD_148612 | JGI IMG/M metagenome (GOLD analysis project Ga0194132, IMG submission 148612) | Freshwater microbial communities from Lake Tanganyika, Tanzania - TA2015054 Kigoma Offshore 80m | ecosystem: Environmental > Aquatic > Freshwater > Lake | place: Tanzania: Lake...
CTGCATCGACACGCCACCGCAGACCAAATAGACCCCGCCACAGCACCCAATCCGCAGGCTGGGCCGCAGGCCATGCCCTCATCGGCGATGCTTCGTCGTCAATGATGGGGTTCTTCGAGGTGTCCGGGAGGCGGCCAATTGCACCGAGCCGGTGTTCAAGGAGGCGTTCCGCAATATCGGCCGTGACGAAGGCCGCCACATGGCGATCTGCATGTCGCTGATGGAACGCGACTACCCCAAGCTCGACCTGGCCGACAAGCCGCTCATTACCAAGCAGATTCGCGCCGGCTTCCTGTTCCTGTCGGGCGTGCTGTCCGAGCCGCCGGAAGACTTCTGGGACATCCCTGCCGACTTCGTCGCCTATCAGCGCGAGATTGAGGCGGTCGCGCGTGGCGCCGGCTTCTTCATCCCGGACTACGAAACCAAGCAACAGAACTGGCGGAACGCCATGCTGAACCTCAAGGGCGTGCTCGACAAATACGGCATTCCGTTCCCGGCCACCCCAGAGGTCGGGATCACCGGCGAGGAGATCCGCGAGGTCGACATGGCGGACATCATCCCGGTGTTCTGAGCGTGAACGGCGCCGGGCAATGCCAGGCGGGAGAGCCAGCGCATGAGCGTCATTCGACTGCATCCGTCCGGCCGCACGGTGCCCTGCCCGGACGGCGCCACGGTGCTGGAAGCGCTCGAGAAGTCCGGCTACGCGCTGCCCAACAATTGCCGGGCCGGCGCATGCGGGGAATGCAAGATCAAGGTGGTGGCCGGGCGGTTCGACCAGGGTTTCGTGCTGGACATGGCGCTGTCGCCGGACGAGCGCAAACAGGGGTTCGGCCTGATGTGCATGGCGAAACCGCTGTCGGACGAACTGGTGGTCGAATGGGGCACGCCGACGCCAAACCGAAACTGTTCCCACCGCGCGAGAACCAGCCCTACGTGGTGACCGACCGTCTGCTCCGCACGCCGCGCATCGTCGAATTGCGGCTGCGGCCGATCGGGGCGCCGATGCGCTACTGGCCCGGCCAATACGTCATGCTGGGGGATGCGGAGGCGGGCGTGCCCGCGCGCAGCTATTCGATCGCCAACGCGCCCCGGCCGGACGGCGAGGTGGTGCTGCAAGTAACCCGCCAAGGCGATGGCCTGACCAGTGCCTGGGTGCACGAGCGGCTGCAGCCCGGCGCTGGGGTGAAGCTGTCCGGGCCCTATGGCACCTTCATCGGCGATCCCTCGGTCGAAACGCCCGTGCTGTGCATGGCGGCGGGCTCCGGCCTGGCGCCGATCCTGGCGCTGACCGAAGCGGCGCTGCGCCGCGGCTATCGGGATCAGGTGACGCTGCTGTTCTCCGGCCGGGCGACCGACGACCTGTATGACGCCGGCCTGATGGCTTGGTGGCAGGCAAGACATCGCAACTTCCGTTACCGACCAACTCTGACGGGCACGCCGCCCGCCGGCTGGACCGGCCTGGTCGGGCGCATCCCGGCGTTGTTACCGACCCTGTTCCAGGACCTGGCGCGGCACAGCGTGTTCGTCGCCGGCAGCCCACAATTCGTCGAGGACTGCCTTCGCGCGGCCAAGGCCCTGGGCGCCAGGTCTGAATTCGTCCATAGCGAGGGCTTCTTTCCGCAATACCCGCCGATCACCCCGCCGCCGGGGCAGCTCCTGGCGCTGTCCGGCTAGGCCGACGACACAATTCGAGGAAACGATTCTGCGGGACAGGGCTTTGCTATTGATATCTGAGAATAGATTAAAGATAATCAAGATATGATCACGGCCGCCCAGTTGCGAGCCGCCCGCGCTCTGCTCGGTCTTGAGCAGCGCACGCTGGCACGGCTGTCGGGCCTGTCGGTGCCGACCATTCAGCGCATGGAGGCGAGCGAGGGCATCGTGCGCGGCAATGTCGATTCGCTGATGAAGCTGACCGCTGCGTTATCCGCGGCCGGCATCGAGCTGATCGGCGAAGGCGCGGTCAGCCAGAGTGGCGGGCGGGGCGTGCGGCTAAAGCCGCCGACGGCCAACCCGGGCAGGCGAGACTGATGGCATTGACGATCGCCCTGGGCTGCGCTGCCGCCCTCTTGGCGATCGCCGCGTTGGGCGCGGCTCGAGGCCAACTCGCTGGATTTTTCAAGCCGAGCTACGGCGCGTGCCTCGCCGCCACAGTTCTGCCGCTCATCGCCGCCGGTGCGCACCTGCTCGACGCGGGCACTCCTGACCTGGTGTTGCGTTTGCCGCTCGGGCTGCCGTGGTTGGGCGCGCATTTCCGCCTGGACGCGCTCGCCGCCTTCTTCCTGATCGTGGTCAATCTAGGTGCGGCGGCCGCCAGCCTGTACGGCCTGGGTTACGGCCGCCACGAACCGGCGCCGCAGCGGGTCCTGCCCTTCTTCCCGGCCTTCCTCGCCAGCATGAATCTGGTGGTTCTGGCGGACGATGCCTTCACCTTCCTGCTCTCTTGGGAGTTCATGTCGCTGTCGTCCTGGGCGCTGGTTGTCGCCCACCATCGGCAGCGTGCCAATATCGACGCCGGCTACATCTATGTGTTGATGGCGGGTTTCGGCGCGCTGGCGTTGCTGCTGGCGTTCGGCCTGCTTGCCGGGCCGGACGGTGCCTACGATTTCGCGTCGATGCGCGGCGGCGAGCGCGCGCCCGGTCTGAGCGCGCTGGTTCTGGCACTGGTGCTGCTTGGCGCTGGCTCCAAGGCCGGCCTGGTGCCGCTGCATGTCTGGCTGCCGCTCGCCCACCCCGCCGCGCCCAGTCACGTCTCGGCGCTGATGAGCGGCGTGATGACCAAAGTCGCCGTTTATGGCTTTGTGCGACTGGTGTTCGACCTGCTGGGCGAGCCTGCCTGGTGGTCCGCGATGGTCGTGTTGGCCTTGGGCGGCATCACCGCGGTCATGGGCGTGCTTTACGCGCTGATGCAGCACGATCTGAAGCGGCTGCTCGCCTATCACACTGTCGAGAATATCGGCATCATCTTCATCGGCCTGGGTCTGGCGCTGGCGTTCCAGGCCAACGGGATCGGCTGGGCCGCGGCGCTGGCGCTGACGGCCGCGTTGTTCCATGTGCTCAACCATTCCCTGTTCAAGAGCCTGTTGTTCCTCGGCGCCGGCGCCGTGCTGAGTGCAACCGGCGAGCGGGACATGGAAAGGCTGGGCGGCCTCATCCATCGCATGCCCAGGACGGCCGTAGCCTTTCTGGTGGGCTGCATGGCGATTTCCGCGCTGCCGCCCTTGAACGGCTTCGTTTCCGAATGGTTGACTTTCCAGGCCATCCTGCAAAGCCCGCAATTGCCGCAATGGGGGCTGAAGATCCTGGTGCCGGCGGTGGGTGGCTTGCTGGCGCTGTCGGCCGCGCTGGCCGCAGCCTGCTTCGTCAAGGCATTCGGCATCACCTTTCTCGGCCGGCCGCGGACCGAAGCTGCCGCCGCGGCGCACGAGGTCGACGGCCTGTCGCTGGCGTCCATGCACCTGCTGACGCTGCTTTGCCTGTTGGCCGGTGTTCTGCCGGGTTTGGTGATGGATGCGCTGACCCCCGTCTGCCAGGCTTTGCTGGGCCAGCGCCTGCCGGCGCAGGCCGCCCTGCCCTGGCTTTCCATCGTGCCGCTCGCCGAGCACCGCAGTTCCTATAATGGCCTGTTGATCCTGTGCTTCACCGCCATTTCGGCCGGCCTTGCGTGGCACCTGTTGCGACGCGTCGGCGCACCGGGCGCGCGCCGGGCGCCGATCTGGGACTGCGGGTTCCCGGTGCCGATCCCGGCCACCCAATATACCGCCAGCAGCTTCGCCCAGCCAATCCGCCGCGTCTTCGCCACGCTGCTTTTCCGCGCCCGCGAGCACCTGCACATGCCGCCCCCCGGCGATCCCCGCCCGGCGCGCTGGCATGTCGAGATCCGCGACCTGGTCTGGGAGCTGCTCTATCTGCCGCTTGCCGGCGCTGTCGATTTCGCCGCCGGCCGGCTCAACGCCTTCCAGTTCCTGACCATCCGGCGCTATCTCAGCCTGGTGTTTCTGGCGCTGGTCAGCCTGCTGCTGGTGTTGGCGGCATGGCCCTAGTGCTCGATTTCCTGATTCAGGGCGTGCAGATGGCGCTGGTGTTGCTGCTGGCGCCGCTGCTGACCGGCCTCGTGCGCAAGGTCAAGGCGCGCCTTCTACGCCGGCAGGGCGCCTCTGTGCTGCAGCCCTACCGTGACCTCTTGCGCCTGGCACGCAAGGAGGTGGTGCTGGCCGAGAACGCTTCGTGGCTGTTCCGCGGCGCTCCCTACCTGATCTTCGCGGCCACGTGGGTCGCGGCGGCCCTGGTGCCGACCTTCGCCACCCGCCTGGCTTTCAGCTGGAGCGCGGACTTGATCGCCCTGATCGCCCTGCTCGGTAGCGCGCGTTTCCTGCTCGCCCTGGCCGGAATGGATGTGGGCACCAGCTTTGGCGGGATCGGCTCCAGCCGCGAAGTGATGATCGCTTCGCTGGCGGAGCCGGCGATGCTGCTGATCGTCTTCACGCTGGCGCTGCTTGCCGGAGCGACCCAGCTTTCTTCGATCGCCGCCTACGTGGCCTCGCCCGAACTCGGTTTGCGCGTTTCGCTCGGCCTTGCGTTGGTCGCCTTGGTGATCGTGGCGATTGCCGAGAATGCCCGCATCCCCGTCGACAATCCGGCGACCCACCTGGAACTGACAATGGTGCACGAAGCCATGGTGCTGGAATATTCCGGCCGTCATCTGGCTTTGATCGAACTCGCCGCCGCGTTGAAGCTCTTTCTCTATGTCTCGCTCATCGCTTGCGTGTTCGTGCCCTGGGGTCTCGCCATCGACGAAGCACGCCCAATGGCCTACGTCATGGGCGCGCTGGCGTTCGGCGCGAAGCTGGTGGCGTCCGGACTGTTGCTGGCTCTGTTCGAGACGGCAATCGCCAAGATGCGGGTGTTTCGCGTGCCGGAGTTCCTCGGCGCTGCCCTGATGCTGGGGCTGCTGGCGACGCTCCTGCTGTTCGTCTCGCGGGGCCTCTAGATGGATCGTCTGGCCTTCGACATCGCCCATCTGTTGGCCGGCAGCTTGGTGCTGGCAAGCTTCATGCTGCTCTACCAGGACCGGCTCTACGCCATGCTCAACCTGTTCGCGCTGCAGGCATTGTTGCTTGCCCTGTCGGTCGCCTGGCAGGCCCATATCCAGGGCGCTTCGCATCTCTACGTGACCGCCGGCATCGCGCTGTTGTTCAAGGCGATCCTCATTCCCCTCGCGTTGCACCGCATGATCGAGCGCCTGGGCATCCATCGCGAAGTCGAAAACGTGGTCGGCATCGGGCTGACAATGCTGGCCGGCATGGCGCTGGTGGCGTTGTCCATGGTGGTGATGCTGCGGGTCACGGCGGAAGCCGATCCCTTGGCGCGCGAGGACCTCGCCTTTGCCTTGGCGGTCGTGCTGCTTGGCTTGCTGATGATGGTCACGCGGCGGAATGCCGTCAGCCAAGTGATCGGCTTCATGTCGATGGAGAACGGGCTGATCCTGGCGGCGACCGGGGCCAAGGGCATGCCGCTGGTGGTGGAGATCAGCGTCGCCTTTTCGATCCTGGTCGCGCTTGTTGTCGTTGGCATCTTCCTGTTCCGCATCCGGGAACGGTTCGACACCGTCGATATCCGGGCGCTCGACAGTTTCCGGGGCGAGCGGCGATGAGCGTGTTGGCGGATCATGCGGTCGTGGCCATGCTGCTGGTCCCGGCGGCGGCCGCGACACTGCTCGCATTCATCGCGAACTATCGGCTGGCGGCGCTGCTGAACGTGCTGGCGGCGCTGTGCACCCTGTTGGCGGCGGCCTCGCTCGCTTGGTTCGACCGTCCGCCGCCCGGCCGCTACCTGCTGATCGACGATCTGAACATCGTCTTCATCGTGCTCGGCAGCTTCGTCGGCTTCACCACCAGCCTGTTCAGCGCGAGCTACATTGCCCACGAGCTCGACATCGGCCGACTGACGCCCATTCACCTGCGCTTCTACCATGCGATGTATCAGGTACTGATGTTCGCTATGACGCTGGCGCTGGTGGCCAACAACATCGGCCTGATGTGGGTGGCCATCGAGCTGGCGACGCTGACCACCGTGGTCATGGTCGGCCTCTATCGCACGCACGAAGCGCTGGAGGCGGCCTGGAAGTATTTCATCCTGGGCAGCGTCGGCATCGCGCTGGCCCTGTTCGGCACCATCCTGGTCTACATGGCGGCCTCGCCGGTGGTCGGCGTGGGCCTGGATGCGATGACCTGGACCATACTGATCGAGCGCGTTCCGGCATTCGATCCGGCCTTGCTGAACCTGGCCTTCGTATTCCTGCTGCTGGGCTACGGCACCAAGGTGGGCCTGGCGCCGTTGCATGCTTGGTTGCCGGACGCGCATGCCGAGGGGCCGACGCCGATCTCGGCCGTGCTTTCGGGTCTGCTGCTCAACGTGGCGCTTTACGCCGTCTTGCGCTTCAAGCTGCTGTTGGCCGCCAACGCGGGCGCCCTTGCGCCCGGTCCATTGATGGTCATCCTGGGCCTCGCCTCGCTCCTGTTCGCGGCTTTCATGCTGTTCCGCCGGCGCGACATCAAGCGCATGTTCGCCTATTCCTCGATCGAGCACATGGGCATCATCACCTTCGCGTTCGGCATGGGCGGACCGCTGGCCAACTTCGCCGGGCTGCTGCACATGAGCATGCACAGCCTGACCAAGTCGGCGATCTTCTTTGCCGTCGGCCATATTGCCCAGGCCAAGGGCACGCAGCGGATCGCCGACATCCGCGGCTTGACCGAGAGCCATCCGGCGCTGGGCTGGCCGCTGGTGGTGGCCGTTGCCGCCATCGCCGGCCTGCCGCCCTTCGGGATCTTCACGAGCGAGTTCCTGGTGGTGAGCTCGACTTTTTCGCGCGAGCCCTTGCTGGCCCTGCCGCTCGCGCTTGGCCTGCTGGTGGCATTGTCTGCCCTGCTGCTGCGCCTTGGCGGCATCGCCTTCGGCGCGCCCAGCGGCGCAAGCGCCCCGGTCAAGGCGTCCAGCGCTCCGCTCTACGTGCATTTGGCTCTGGTGCTAGCCGCGGGCGTCTACCTGCCGCCGCCGCTGGTCGCCTGGTTCCAGCACGTCGCGCGCATGCTGCGTTGACGGAGAGGAAGGCAGGATGTCGGCCTTGGCTGCTCTGATGCGCGACGCCAATCGAGTGACGAGCCACCAGCCTTGGCCACGCGTCGTCGTGAAGCGGCAGGCCTGGTCTGCGGCGATCGACGACCTGAGCCAGCGGCGTTTGACGCTGCTGAGCCTGTGGGGCGAGGCGGCAGCGGTGCAGATGGCGCTGCTCGACGAACCGACGGGCGAGATCGCCGTGCTGGGGCTCGATTGTCCCGACGGGCGGTTCCCTTCCGTCGGCGCGCGGCACTCGCCGGCGCAGCGGCTGGAGCGGACCATCGCCGACTTGTTCGGAATTGTGGCCGAAGGCGCGGGCGATGTCCGGCCCTGGCTCGATCATGGCCGCTGGGCAATGCGGCAGCCGCTCGGCGCGCGCGTCGCCTCGCCGGAATCGCCCATGCCTTATGCCTTTCTCTCGGCCGAAGGCGAAGGCTTGCACCAGATCCCGGTCGGTCCTGTGCATGCCGGGATCATCGAGCCCGGCCATTTCCGCTTCACCGCCAACGGCGAGACGGTGGTGCGGTTGGAAGCGCGGCTTGGCTATGTGCACAAGGGCATCGACCATCTGATGGCGGGTGCCGAACTGGAAACCGCGGCCAAGCTGGCGGGACGCACCTCTGGCGACAGCACCGTCGCCTATGCGCTCGCCTTCGCCCGCGCGGTCGAAGCGGCCCTGGCGGTCGAGCCGCCGCCGCGCGCGCACCTGCTGCGGGCGCTGATGGCCGAACTCGAGCGTCTAGCCAACCATCTGGGCGACATCGGCGCGGTCTGCAACGATGCCGCCTTCGCTCTCATGCATGCCCATTGCGGCATGCTGCGCGAGCAGGTGCTGCGAACCGCCGATGCCTGCTTCGGTCACCGGCTGATGCGCGACCGGGTGGTCCCGGGCGGCGTCGCCGCCGATCTGGACCCGTCCGGCCAGGCGGCCGTGGGGGCGCTGGTCGAATTGCTGCGCGGTCGTTTCCCGGCGCTGCCGCGGCTTTACGACAACACGGCCTCGCTGCTCGACCGCACGGTCACCACAGGGATCCTGCGGCCGGACCTGGTCCGCCAGTTCGGCGCCGGCGGTTATGTCGGCCGCGGATCGGGGCGTGCCTTCGACGCCCGGCGCCTGCCCGGCCATGCGCCCTATGACCGCCTCGACTTCACGGTTCCCGTGCAGCAGGAAGGCGATGTGCACGCGCGTCTGCGCATTCGCATGGACGAGGTCGAACAGAGCCTGCGTCTCGTTTCGCAGTGCCTGGCCCGGCTGGCGCCGGGACCGCTGCGCGCCGAACTGCCCCGCCAGCCCGGCGAGGGCATGGCCCTGGTCGAGGGCTTTCGCGGCGACATCCTGGCCTGGATCCGGCTGGGCCCCGACGGCCGGGTGGCGCGCTGCCACCTGCGCGACCCCTCGTGGTTCCAGTGGCCATTGTTGGAGGCCGCCATCGAAGGCAACATCGTGGCCGACTTCCCGCTCTGCAACAAGTCGTTCAACTGCTCATACTCGGGCCACGACCTGTGAGGATGGGGACCCATGCGCGACCGGCTGCTGCTTGAGTTGCTGCGCGCGCCGCTGACCGAGCCGGCGCCGGCACCGGACGAGGCGGCGCTGGCCGAACTCGCCGCCAAGGTCGACGGCGCCGCGCGCCGCCGGCTGGGCCGCAGCCTGGCGATCCGCGAGGTCGATGCCGGATCCTGCAACGGTTGCGAACTAGAGATCCACGCCCTCAACAACGTCTACTACGACCTGGAACGCTTCGGCATCCGCTTCGTCGCCTCGCCCCGTCACGCCGACGTGCTGCTGGTGACGGGGCCGGTCACCAGCAACATGCGCGAAGCTTTGGAACGAACCTACCGCGCCACGCCCAGCCCGAAATGGGTGGTCGCGGTTGGGGACTGTGCGGTCGATGGCGGGCTGTTCGCCGGCAGCTATGCGGTGGTTGGCGGCGTTTCCGCGGTGCTACCGGTCGACCTGCATATCCGCGGCTGCCCGCCATCGCCGACGACGCTGCTCAAGGGTTTGCTCGCCCTGCTGCACGTGGCCTAAGCCGTCGGTCGCCCAGCGCCCTGATGCGCGCAAGCGGCTCAAGCGGTGAGCAGACCGGCGAGGCCCAAGCCGAGCAGGAGCAAGCTGAAACATGCCGCCAGGACAGGCACCGCCAGCGGCAGGCCGGACCAAGCCGTCGGCCGGCTTCGCTTCAGACGAACAAGCGCCAGGCAGACAAGGGCAAACAACAGCAAAGTTATGAAGGCGGTTGCCGCCGCTAATCCCTCGACCGGAAAGGCGAGCGCCAGCACCAGGATCGCCACGGCAACCAGCCCGGTCGCTAGCAACGGCGTGCGGGTGGCGGGATGTACCCGGCCGGCGGCGGCAGGCAACAGCCCGTCAGCCGCCATGCCATAGATCGCGCGGGCCGACTTGACGATCTGCACCAGCGCGCCGTTGAGCAGAGCGAGGGCACCGAGCGCGGCGACCAGGCGCGGGCCCGCGCCGCTCGCTGCCGCGAACAGGTCGGCCATCGGCGCCTCGCTCGCCGCCAGTTGCGCGGGTGTCATGCTGGCCAGCGCGACGCAGGCCAGCGCCAGATAAGGCGCGGTCGCGATCACGAACATCGCGCCGATCGCCAGCGGCAGCGTGCGCTCGGGCGCGCGCACTTCCTCGGCCACCGTCACGACGTCCTCGAAGCCCAGGAAGGCGTAGAACGCCAGCAACGCACCCGCCAGCACGCCACCAATACCTACCCCGGCCAGCCGGTGGCCGGTTTGCTCCGCGAGCGGCTGCTCCGGGCCGTGCATCGTCCCGGCTGCGATCACCAGCAGGATCGTGCCTATCTCGACCAGGCTGAGCAGCGCGGCCAGGGTGACCGACTGGGCGATCCCCCAAGCGGCGAAACCGGCCAGCAGGACCAGCAGAAGCACCACCGCTGGCAGCAACGGCAACGGCAGCAACAGGCCGACATAGCCGGCGGCGGCGCGCAGGATCGCCGCCGCACTGACGATGCCGGCGGCGACAATGGCGAAGCCGACCGCGCGCGAGAGCTGGCTCGAGCCGAAGCCTGCCTGCACAAAGGCGACCTCGCCGGCCGCTTTCGGCAGCCGCCGCACCAGTTCGGCATAGCACAGCGCGATCAGGGCGCCGACGCCGGCCGCCAACCCAAAGGCGAGCGGCGTCCACGGACCGGCATTACCCGCCACCTTGCCGATCAGCGCGAAAATGCCCGCACCCAGGGTGGTGCCAAGGCCGTAGAGAACGAGGCCAGCGAGCCCTACTCGTCGCCGCAGCCGCGGCCCCGGCGGCGGGCTCAATCGCCGACCAGGACCAGGTCCGGCGGCTCGCGCGAGATACGCGTGCCGGCAGCGCCCATCGCGACCAATGCGGTATCCTCCAGCCGGCCGATCGCGGCGAAGCGACCGCCGGCGGCGACAAAACCAATGCCCGCGCGCACCTTCGGTCCCATGCTTTGGGGATCGAAGACCTGCGCGCCAAGGCCTTCCGGCGTCGCCCGCAGGATGGCGCGTGGCGTCGGCGTTCCCCAGCCCAGCAGCAGCGCTGGCACATCGGTCAACAGCAACAGGCCATCAGCGGCAAGACCCTTCGCCAGCAGCGCCGAGGCGGCGTCCTTGTCGATCACCGCTTCGGCGCCACGCAGGCGACCGTTGGCATCGAGCGTCACCGGCACACCGCCACCACCGACGCAGATGACGATCACGCCCGCATTGACGAGCCGCCGGATGGCAGCCAGCTCGACGATCCGCCGAGGCGCCGGCGACGCCACCACCCGGCGCCAGCCGGCGCCGTCGGCCGCCAGCGGCCAGCCCCGCGCCGCCGCCAGCCGTTCGCCCTCGGCGGCCGGATAGACCGGGCCGATCGGCTTGGTTGGATGGCGGAAAGCCGGGTCATCGGCGTCGACCACCACCTGGGTCAGCAGTGTCACGATCTCGCGCCCGGGCAGGGCATTCATCAGTTCCTGTTCCAGCAGATAACCGATCATCCCCTCCGATTGGGCGTCCAAAACGTCGAGCGGATAGGGTGCGACCGCGGCCAGCGCCGCCGCCTGCAGCGCCAGAAGCCCGACTTGCGGTCCGTTGCCGTGGGTGATGATGAGTTCGTGCGGCGGGCTGAGGGCGGCGATCGCCCGGCAGGCCGTCACCACGTTGCGGCGCTGGGTCGCGGCGTCCAGCGGCTCGCCCCGCCGCAGCAGCGCATTGCCGCCAATGGCGACCACCAGCCTCACCGGCAATAGTCCACAACGAAGCGATCGATCTCGCCGCCGAGCCCCGGCCAGGATCGATCGGCATAGTCATAGGTGACGCGCAGGATCGGCCGGCCGACATCGAGGCGCGCCGCGAGATCCAGCGGCGTCGCGGAGATCACCAGTTCCGCGCGGCTGGCGCGGATGGTCTGTTCCAGCGCCGCAAGCTGCAGCGCATCGTAGCCAACGGCGGGCAACACTGGGCCGATCTGCGGGTGGTCGTCGAACACTGGCCGAAGCGCCGCAGCCAGCGACTGCCGGGGATCGACGACCTCCGCCACGCCTGCCGCCTTGGCCGCCACGAAGCCCACGCCATAGGCCATCCCGCCATGCGTCAGCGTCGGTCCATCCTCAACCACCATCACCCGCTTGCCGGCGGCGCGCGCGGCCTCCCGTAGCGAGACCGGCGAGCCGCCGAGATGGATCCGGGCCGTCGGATTGATCCTGGCAATCGCCGCGCGCATGCGCTCGGCGACGCCGGCCGGTGCGGTGTCGGTCTTGGCGATCACCACCGCGTCGGCCAGCCGCAGGCAGGTCTCGCCGGGATGGTGGCTGTCGAGCTGATCTGGCCGCAACGCGTCGGCCAGCACGATCAAGCGGTTAGGGCGGACGAAGGGGAAGTCGTTGTTGCCGCCATCCCACAGCAGCACGTTCGCCTCGCCCGCTGCCGCCGCCAGCAGCGCCGCGGTGTCGATGCCGGAATAGACGACCGTGCCGCGCGCGAGATGCGGCTCGTATTCCTCTCGTTCCTCGTTGCTGCAGCGCGCCACGTCGAGATCGGCTAGGCTGGCGAAACGCTGCGCGCGCTGTAGCCGCAGATCGCCGTAAGGCATCGGGTGACGCTCGCACTCTACGACGCAATGTCGACGCTGGCGTTCGAGGTGTCCCGGGGTGGCCCGACTGTGTTCGCGGCGCTGCGTCAGACGCGCCAGCGCAGCGGCGGCCGCCATGTCGCGGTGGAAGACCCCTCGGGCCCTTGCCTCAGTTACGACCGGCTCATCATGAGCGCGCTGGCGCTCGGCCGCCGGCTGGTCCGCGAAACGCGGCCGGCAGAACCGGTCGGCCTGCTGCTTGGCAACGCCGCCGCCACCGCCGTGACTTTCATGGCGTTGCAGGCCAACGGACGGGTGCCGGCGATGCTGAACTATGCGGGCGGCGAGGCCGTGGTGGCGGGGGCGCTCGCGACCGCGCGCATCCAGACGGTGATCACCTAGCGCCGGTTCGTCGAACGGGCGCGTCTGCACGCGCTCATCCGCCTGCTCACGGCCCGCACCCGGCTGCTATGGCTTGAGGACGTGCATGGCGAGATTGGCATGGCCGATCGGACGTTCGCCTGGTTGGCCGCCCGGACCGGCTGGTGGGACACCGCCGGCCGGGCGGACGACGCCGCCGTGCTGCTGTTCACTTCCGGTTCCGAGGGGCAGCCCAAAGGCGTGGCGTTGAGCCACGCCAACCTGCTGGCGAACTGTGCCCAGGCCGCCGCCCGCATCGACTTCAACGCGCTGGACAAATGCCTGGTCTCGCTGCCGCTCTTCCACAGTTTCGGCTTGACGGCCTCGTTTCTGCTGCCGCTGCTGCGCGGCGTCGGCGTGTATCTTTACCCTTCGCCGCTGCACTATCGCGCCGTGCCGGAAGCGTTCTATGGCAGCAACGCCACCGTGCTGTTTGGCACCGACAGCTTCCTGCGCGGCTACGGCCGCATGGCGGACCCGTTCGACTTCCACGCCCTGCGCTACGTCTTCGCCGGGGCCGAGCCGTTGCAGGAGGAGACCCGCGGATTGTGGAGCGACAGGTTCGGCCGGCGCATCCTGGTTGGCTATGGCGCGACCGAGACGGCGCCGGTGCTGGCCCTCAACACGCCCATGCATCACCGCGCCGGCACGGTCGGCCGTTTCCTGCCGGGAATCGCCTGGCGGCTCGAACCGGTCGAAGGCTTGGCCCGCGGCGGCCGGCTATGGGTCAAGGGGCCGAACGTCATGCTGGGCTACCTGCTGGCCGATCGGCCGGGCGTGCTGCAACCGCCGGCCGAGGGCTGGTACGATACCGGCGATCTGGTGGAGGTCGACGGCGAGGGCTTTGTCACCGTGATCGGCCGCGCCAGGCGCTTTGCCAAGATCGCCGGCGAGATGATCAGCCTGGCCGCGGTCGAGACCGCGGTGGCTGCCGCCTCCGCCAGCCATCGGCATGCCATCGTCGCGCCGGCGGACCCGCGCCGCGGCCAGCGGCTGGTGCTGGCGACGACCGATCCCGACATGACCCGAGAGCGCGTGCTGGCCGCGATCCGCGCGGCCGGCCTGGGCCCGTTGGCGATGCCCGGCAGCATCGTGCAGGCGGCCCGACTGCCGCTGCTCGCCACCGGCAAGATCGACTATCCCGCCGTCGAACGCCTGGTTGGCGAACGGTCGGGCTGAGCCGGGCGGTCGGGCGGCATTGGCCCGCGAGGGCTAGGGCGGTCGCGGCCCCGGTTGCCCTGGCCTTGGCGGTGGCCGGCCATGCCGCCGTCCGGAGGCGAGCTTCGCCGGGTGGCGTTTGCGCATCGGGCCGGCGCGCCTCTACCATCCTCCCAGCCATGCGCGGCCCGCGATCGGCGCGCGACGCCGCACGGCAGGCGCGTGCCTTGCGCGGGGGAGTTCGGGATGAGCGCGGTTTCGGTCATCGGCCTGGGCGCGATGGGGGCGGCGCTCGCCCGCGTGCTGATGCAGAACGGCTCGCGGGTGACGGTGTGGAACCGCACGGAGCGGAAGGCCGCGCCGCTGGTCGCGGCCGGCGCGACACTGGCGCCGACCGCCGCCGCTGCCCTAGCCGCCAGCCCGACCACGCTCGTCTGCGTGCACACGCACGCCGACACCCGCGCCATCCTGCAGGCGGCGCCGGCCGCGCTCGCCGGCAAGACCGTCATCGAGCTCAGCACCGGCGGGGTGCGCGAGGCCGAGGCGCTGGCGCGCTGGCTTGAGGCACAGGGTGCGCAATGCCTGATCGGCATGATCGGCACCTTTCCCACCGGCATCGGCAAGGCCGACACCGCGATCGTCACCGCCGGCAGCAAGGCTGTTTGGCGCGCGCACGCCCCGATGCTGCGCGCGCTGGCGGGCAGGTCGAGCTACCTTGGCGCCGACGTCGGCGCCTTGGCGGCCCTGTTCGCGGCCCTGTTCTTGCCCAGGCAGGGCTTCATGTTCGGCATGATCTATGGCGCGCTGATCTGCGAGCGGGCCTGCGTGCCGATCGACACCTATGTCGAGCAACTGCCGGTCACGCTGAAACTGGTCGATGCCTATTTCGACGTGTTCAAGAAAAGCGTGCCGGCCGGCGACTTCGCCAACCCGCCGGTGAGCATGGCGACGCTGCTCGCCTGTTATGACGATGTGCTGGAGACCTTCGCGCATGGCGGCGTCAACAGCGAAATGCCGGAGCTGCTGCACCGGCTGATGCGCAAGGGCGTCGAGGCGGGCCTAGGGGGCGAGCAGGTCACCGCGCTGACGAAGGTGCTGCGCGGCTGATCCGGCCGAACCGCGCTATGCGCGGAACTCGCGCACGATCTGCCCGGCCCTCGGCGTCTCCTTGGCAAGGCCGTTCTCGTCCGCCACGCGCGCGCCATTGACCCAGACGCCGGCGACGCCGAGCGCCGGGGTGGTCAGACGTCCCTGGCCCGCCGGCAGGTCGCGCACCATCTCCATCGGCCCGATGCCGACCGTGTCGGGATCGAACAGCAGCAGGTCGGCATGCGCGCCGACCGCCAGCCGCCCCCGATCGGCGATGCGGAACGTGTCGGCCGCCCGGCTGGTCAGCAGCCGCACCGCCTCGGCAAGCGAAAAGTCGCCGCGCTCGCGCACATGCCGTTGCAGCATGTAGAGGCCGGTGCCCGCCTGGCAGAACAGGTTGAGATGCGCGCCGGCATCGCCGAGCCCGATCACGGCATAGGGGTGCGCCAGCAGCCGGCGCACCTCTTCGATCTCGCCGTTGAACGAGACCACGCGGAACGCCGTCGCAAGGTCTTCGTCGAGCGCCAGATCAAGCATGAAATCGAGCGGATCGACGCCGCGTTCGCCGGCGATGGCGGCGAGGTGGCGGCCGACCAGCGCGCAATTGCCGGGCTTCGCCGTGCCGGCCACCGTGACCGCGTCCCACTGGCCGTTGAAACGGAACGGCACGGGCGGCGTGGCGATCTCGGCTTTCAGGGCGGCGCGGAAGCCGGCGTCGCGGTAAGCGGCGAGGCGCGCGCCGCGGCCCGCTGCAAGCCGTTCCGCGCTCCAGGCCCGCAGGCTTTCGAACGGGTAGGGCTCGGCCAGCGTGAAGTTCATGATCTCGGTGAACGGGCTGACCTGGCCATAGATCTCGCAGTTCGGCGCTTGGGCTTCGGCGAACAGGTCCATCTGCCGGAACACGTCGTCGGGCATGGCCGGATCGATCAGCATCGGGCAGACATGGACCGGACGGCCGCAGAGCCGCGCGATCTCCGTCAGAAAGTGCGCGTCGGTCGACAGCCCCTTGGTGATCTGGAAGACGCCTTTCCCGGCCTCACGCAGCACCTTGGCGAAGGCTCGGAACTCGTCATGGCTGGCGAAGCGCGAGGGCATCGGCAACCCGCCGTCGGCGTTGTGCAGTTCGAGCGTCGAGGTGGCGAAGCCGATCGCGCCGGCTTCGAGCGCTTCGCGCAACAGCGCCGCCATGCCGGCGACTTCTTCGCCGCTCGCCGGCCGGTGCGCCTGTTCGGCACCCATCACGAAGGTCCGCAGCGCGCTGTGCCCGGCGAAACAGGCGACGTTTGGTACAACACCCCGGCGCTCCAGCGCCGCCAGGTATTCCGGGAAGCTCTCGAAATTCCACGCCACGCCTTCGCTGAGCGCCTCGATCGGCATGCCCTCGACCTTTGTCAGGTCGGCCAGCACCGAACGGCGGTCTTGCGGCCGGCAGGGCGCGATGGTGAAGCCGCAATTGCCGATCACCACGGTCGTGACGCCAAGCGAGGGCGAGGGCGTCGCCGTCGGATCCCAGGTGAGCTGCGCGTCGTAGTGCGTGTGAATGTCGACGAAACCGGGCGCAAGCACCAAGCCTTGGCCATCGACGGTTTCGCGCGCCGGCCCCAGCGCCGCGCCGAGCTCGGCGATCCGGCCGTTCCGCACCACCAATTCGCCGTCGCGCGGCGCATTCCCCAGTCCGTCGCACAGGCGGACGTTCCTGATCAGCAGATCGTGCATGCCGGGCTCCCACCAAGCGCGCGATCATAGGTCAGGCATCGCTCCGCTGAAAAGGCCAGCCTTGGGGCGATGCCCGTGCGCGCCGGCCGCCCCGCGGGGCCTGCGCGGCCTGTTCGCGGCTCGCTCTGCCAGCAAGCGGCCGAACAAGCCCGAACGTCCACAACCCGTGGACGGTCTTGGTGGGCGCACCAGGATTCGAACCTGGGACCCGCTGATTAAGAGTTTCGAATTCCAACTTGACAGCCGCCGCCACATTCCGACAGGACCATCACAATTCGGCTCTACAAAGCCAATTCCGAAGCGACACGTTCCGACAGGTCCCGCCTTGACTTCGCTCCCAAGTGGTCGCACGATGGTCGCACGGATCGAGCGGGGAAATTCGGTCATGGCCCTGACGAAGCGCGCAATCGACGCAACGAAACCGCCGGCGAGCGGCGAGACGATGATCTGGGATGACGCCATGCCCGGCTTCTGCTGCCGCGTGCGCGCGTCGGGCGCCAAGCTCTACTACCTGAAGACCCGCGTGAAAGGCCGCGTCCGCTGGTTCGCCATCGGCCGGCATGGTGCACCCTGGACGGTCGAGACGGCCCGGCGCGAAGCCAAGAGCCTGCTGGGCGCGGTGGCCGATGGCGAAGACCCGGCGACGGCGCGGGACGCGGAGCGCAAGGCGCCCACCGTGGCGGAGCTTGCCGAGCGGTTCCTGGCCGAGCACGCCGAAGCCAAGCGCAAGGCCAGCACGGCGCGCGAGTATCGCCGCTTGCTGAACCTGCATGTCCTGCCGGAGCTTGGGGCGCGGCAGGTGAAGGACGTGGCGCGCAACGACATCGCCCGCCTGCATCACGGCATGGTGGGCGTGCCCTATCAGGCGAACCGTACGCTGGCGGTGCTGCGGAAGTTCTTCAATTGGGCCGAACAGCACGGCCAGCGGCCGGACGGCAGCAACCCCTGCCGGCATGTTGAGAAGTTTCCCGAGAACAAGCGCGAACGGTTCTTGAGCGAGGCCGAGCTTGCGCGGCTGGGCGAGGCGCTGGCGGCGGCGGAAGGCCGGGAAAGCCCACACTTCCTGGCGGTGGTGCGGCTCCTGGTGTTCACCGGCGCGCGGCTGGGCGAATGGCTGGGCGCGCGCTGGGAGTGGATCGACTTTGAGCGGGGCGTTGTGCGGCTGCCGGATTCCAAGACCGGCGCCAAGAACCTCTACCTCAACCCGCCCGCGCTCGACGTGCTGGCAAGCCTGCCGCGCCTTGCCGGCAACCCGCACGTCATCGTCGGCGCGAAGCCGGGCGCCGCGCTGGTGAACGCCGAAAAGCCGTGGCGGGCGATCCGCAAGGCGGCCGGGCTGGACGATGTGCGCCTGCACGACCTTCGCCACAGCCACGCCAGCGTCGGCGCGGCGGCCGGCCTGTCGCTGCCGGTCATCGGCGCCCTGCTGGGGCACTCGCAGCCCGCCACCACGGCCCGCTACGCGCACTTGTCAACCGACCCG
>Ga0194132_10006525_pt1 | contig 18033 bp, 10 predicted proteins | sample TA2KigOf80mmetaG_FD_148612 | JGI IMG/M metagenome (GOLD analysis project Ga0194132, IMG submission 148612) | Freshwater microbial communities from Lake Tanganyika, Tanzania - TA2015054 Kigoma Offshore 80m | ecosystem: Environmental > Aquatic > Freshwater > Lake | place: Tanzania: Lake...
CGTTTGGACCGGCCCGGAGGATCATTCGACTGCCTGGGCGATTACGTGGGACGAAGCCAACCTTTATATCGGCATGGTCGTAACCGACGATTATCACCAAAACTCCAACAGCGGTTGGAATGGCGATTCACTGCAAATCGCTTTCGCCACCGGCGAACGCACTGGAGCTCCCTCACACCTCTACAATTACGGCCTGGGAGGGACAGACGAAGCGCTCGGCGAAATTGTCATCAACGAAGAAAAAGGACCGGGCGGAGCGCAAGCGGCCATTGTCAGGAATACCGCAGCCAAGAAAACCATCTACGAATTCAGGTTCCCGGCCAGTTCCCTGGAGGTTGCCAAATTCGAGGCGGGAATGAAGATCGGCGTCGGCCTTTGCGCCAATGATGGCGATCTCGAAACTCCGGGACAAAAAGGGTGGAGCGGTTGGGGCGTCCACTCGATCGTGCATGGCAAAACGGGCGCGCAAACCGGACTCGTCACTCTGGCGCCGGGCGACCCGCCCGTCACCAAAGCCCCACCCCTCGAATTCAATGCCGAGCCGGCCAATTACATCACGGCGGACGGCAACATGGCTGATTGGGTCGGGAAGGAGTTTCGCGGCCCGGTTCCTTTTGAAATTCCGAAGACCGGCGGCGGCAAGTTGGTTTATTTCGAGACCCTCAGCGGCACCAGCAGCGTCGCCACGGACAGCGTCTGGGACGGCGCGCAGGATCAAACGACTCGGTTTTCCTTCGCCTGGGATGCGAATAATTTCTATGTCGGCGTCATCGTGACCGACGATTACCACCAGAACTCCAACAGCGGCTGGAATGGCGACGCGTTGCAGCTTCTCTTTGCGAATTCAGCGCGAGACACGGTCACGCACCTCTACAACTTCGGTCTCGATGGGACCGACGGGGCTTTGGGCAATGTGGTGATCAACAACGAAAAAGGTCCCGGCGGTGAGATCGCCGGCATTGTTCGAAACGCGGCCAGGAAGACCACCACCTACGAAATCAAGTTCCCGGCCAGCGCGCTGGGGTTGTCGAAGTTCGAAGCCAAAATGAAAATCGGCATCGGGCTGTGCGTCAATGACGGCGACGAACAGACGCCGGGACAGAAAGGTTGGAGCGGTTGGGGCGTCCATTCCATTGTTCATGGCAAAAGTGCGGATCGTGCGGGCTTGGTCACGCTCGTGGCCGCCAAGGCGCAGCCCGCGCTCACCTTTGACGCGCCGCCTGTCACGCAAGGATTCAACGTGGTGGACGGCGATTTGTCCGATTGGGCGAACCGTCCGTTTATTGGGCCGGTGCCGTTTGAAATCCCGAAAGCGACTGGCGGCAAGGTGGTGCTTTTTGAGACCTTGAGCGGCGCTGCCACGGTCGCGACCGACAGCGTCTGGAGCGGCCCGGAGGATCACACCAGCGTCGTCTCCATGGCCTGGGAAAAGGACGCGCTCCACATCGGGGTCGTGGTCACCGATGATTATCACCAAAACTCCAACAGCGGTTGGAATGGCGATTCATTGCAAATCGCTTTCGCCACCGGCGAACGCACTGGAGCTCCCTCACACCTCTACAATTATGGCTTGAACGGTGAGGAAGGCGCGACCGCCGAAATCGTGGTCAGCAACGAGAAGGGTCCCGGAGGCGCAGACGTCGCGATTTCGCGCACGGGCGTGACCACCACTTACGAACTCAAGTTTCCGGCGTCCGCTTTGGAACTGACCGAGTTCAAAGAAGGCATGAAGCTGGGGATAGGCCTGTGCATCAACGACGGCGACAAAGACACGCCCGGCCAGAGAGGCTGGAGCGGCTTTGGCGTGCACTCGATCGTTCACGGCAAGAACGCGGAAAAGACCGGCCTGGTCACTTTGACTGCTGGGGGAACCGTCGCGTTGGCCCAAGTGAACATCCCTGCAACCCTCTCCGTAAATGCGCCACTTACGACCGCTGGCGGCAACCTGAAAGGCGAGTACTGGAGACGCCCGGTCAATTCCATTCCCACGGATGGCGCGACCAGTTCCACCAACCGCATCGACAACCAAATCAATGGCTTTGGCACGCCGAACGGGACATTTACCGCCACCAGCTTCCATTATCGGGGCAATGACCTTACCCTTATCGACACTTGGCTGGGGGCGGACGCCAAATCGTTTGTCGGGTCGGTCAATAACCTGGACGATGGCGCGATCCGCTTGAGCGGCTTCATTAATATCACCAACGCGAGCACCGTCCGCCTCGGGACGACTTCCGATGACGGCTCCCGGATCACGATTGGCGGTATTGATGTCATTAATAACGACAGTGGGCACGGCGATGCCACTGTGGATACGAACGTGGTCTTCTCCGCGGCGGGCCTTTACCCGATCGAAATCACCTTCTTCAACGGAGATTGGACGAGCGACGGAACGGGGGCAAATCTGAATCACTCGGGCAGCAGGAATCCCAGTGTGCATGGTGGCGCCAATTTCCATCTGCGCGTTGCTGGCACAAACGTCACACCGGCTGTCGCGTCGAGGTTGTTCTACTCCGCTGCGCCCGTCGTGTATGTTCCTGGAAGGCTCGCCGCGAGTCCTCCGCTCACGTCTGCGGGCGGGACTCTCAACGGTGAATACTGGAAGCGTCCTCCCGTTTCCATTCCTACGGATGGCGCCGCCAATCCGGCCAACCGCATCGACAATCTGATCAACGGATTTGGCCCGCCCGATGGGACTTTCCGGGCCTCCAGGTTTGTCTATCGCGGGAATGACCTTACGCATGTGACGAATTGGCTGGGTGCAGACGCCAGTTCGTTCGTCGGAAAAACCAATAATCTTGACGATGGAGCTTTTCGTTTCAGAGGCTACATCAATGTCACCAATGCGGGGCGTATCAATTTGGGCACGACCTCTGACGATGGATCTCGAATTACTATTGCCGGCATTGACGTCATCAATAACGACGGCAGCCACGGCGATGTCACCAGGGATACGAATGTGGTTTTCTCCGCGGCGGGACTCTATCCGATCGAAATCACCTTCTTCAACGGGGACTGGACCAGCGACGGAACAGGCGCCAAACTCAATCACTCTGGCAGCACCGATCCAGCCGTGCATGGAGGCGCCAATCTCCACCTGCGTGTTGCTGGCGCCGATGTGACGACCGCCAGCGCGGCGAGGTTGCTCTATCCGGCAGCCCCGGTCGTTTATGTGCCTGGAAACCTCGCCGTGGCTCCTCCGCAAACCCGCGGTGGTGGCCGACTCCAAGGCGAGTATTGGAAACGACGGCCCTGGTCCATCCCGACCGATGGCGCTACGAATCCCACCAACCGGATCGACCGCCAAATCAGGAGCTTTGGGCCGCCCACCGGCACATTCCAGGCCTCGAAATTGGTCTATCGCGGGAACGACCTGACTCATGTGACGAACTGGCTGGGAGCTGATGCCAGTTCGTTTGTCGGAAGTACCGCGGCTACCAATGATCTGGATGATGGGGCATTTCGTTTTAGCGGTTACATCAATGTCGCCGCTCCTGGCAAGGTGAACCTGGGTACGACCTCCGATGACGGTTCTCGGATTACGATTGCAGGCATCGACGTCATCAACAACGACAGCGGCCACGGCGATGCAACCGTGGATACGAATGTGGTCTTTACTGCGGCGGGCCTTTACCCGATCGAAATCACGTTCTTCAATGGAGATTGGACCAGCGACGGAACGGGGGCGAATCTCAATCATTCGGGCAGCAAGGATCCCAGCGTGCATGGTGGCGCCAATTTCCATCTGCGCGTCTCTGGTGCGGACGTAACTACCAACCGGGTGGCGATGTTCTTCCCGACCGCTCCCGCGGTGACCGGGGTGAGCACCATTCCAAACGGTCTCGTTTCCTACTGGAATTTTGATGGGCATCTCTTGGATTCGGTCAAGTCAGCCCATGGCACGCCTCGCGGGACTACTCTGCTGACTTACGAAGATGGCAAAACCGGATTTGGAAAGTCGATCAAACTCACCGGGACTAATTTCGTGGAGATCACTGGGAGTTCGAATTCCCTCCGGTTTGCAAACAGCAGTTTGTCCATCGCTGGTTGGTTCAGGGTCGATACCTTCGACAAACAATGGCAAGCACTCATCGCCAAAGGTGAGGGCACAAACTACCGCATCGCTCGGCGAGGTGCGGGGAACAACATCGCCTACGCCGGTGGAGTGGGCGAGGGCGTCGATGACGTTCCCGCCATCACCAATGGCTGGCATCACTTCGTAGCGGTCACCGACGCGTCGGGAGCCAAATTCGGCACTGCGCTCTATGTCGATGGAGTTATCCGCAGCGTTAATACCGCCAAAGCGGTCCTCGCCGCAGGCACTTCCAACCTTTACATCGGTGAGAATCCCGGAGCGCTGAACCGCCAGTGGAAAGGAGGCATTGATGACGTCGCCCTCTGGAACAGGGTCCTCACGCAAGATGAGGTCTCCGCACTGTACAATGGGGGAACCGGGACGCCGATCAGCACGATACCTGGTGTGACAACTCCGCCTCCTCTAACCCCACCGGTGGTAGCCAAAATTGACATACTCGGCGTAGGCGCCTCCGCTCTTCTGGGAAGTCCCCTGACCGATCCTGACGGAAATGGACTGGACGCGCTTGGCGGTGCTAAAAGCCCTACTTGGGATTGGGCCGGAATCACCTCCAGCCACGAACCCGACTTCGAAGGTGGGGAAAATGCCTTCAACATCTTCGATCACAAGGTCGGCGGCGGCAACGACAAATGGTGCTGCGATGATCCGATCCCTGGCAAGCCGGTCTGGGTCGCGGTTCAGTTCCGTGGGCCCACCAGCCTCACTCATTTCACCATTGCTAGCGGCAATGACACCCCCGGCCGTGATCCGACGGACTGGGCGATTCAAGGATCCAATGACGGGATCACTTACAGCGATATTTACGTCGGTACGCTCACTCCTTGGACGGCTCGCAACCAGGTGGTCAAGTTCACCCTGCCTGCTGCGTCCAAGCCTTACTACTTCATCCGTTATATCGCCTACGACACGCCAGCGAACTTGCATCAAATCAATGAAATCGAATACTTCGGCACCGTCGCTGCCGCGGTACTTCCCGCTGAGTTCGGTCAGGCAGTCAATGGTTTCCAGGATGACTTCACCGGCGCTACGCGAGATCCGGACTGGAAGGCCTTTGGACCGGCTGGAGACCGCTACGAACAGGCTGCCGGAATCCTTTACGTGAGCACCAGCATAGGCGATCCGAACCACCTGTTGTACACGAAGCCTGGATACAGCAACGACGTGCATGAGGTGCTCGCACGGATTCGAGTCGCGGCCTTTCAGGACAACCACGATTATCCGCGAGGCGGTATTGCCGCTGGCGTGGGGACCAACAGCCAAGGCTTGAACCTGCACTTCCGTAGCAGCACTCAAGACAACGTGCCCGGGCGCCAATTCAAGTTCCTGGATGACCTGCGTGCGTGGGGGCCCGCTGGACTGAGGACCAACGTGCCGCCTCAAACCACGCCCGGCTGGTCGAACAACACCTGGTACTGGCTGCGCATGCGCCTGGATCCTATGGCCGACAAGACCAATTCGCTGTTTGGGAAAGTGTGGGTGGCGGATGGAGTCACGCCTGAGCCTGCGAATTGGCAGTTGACATGGCGTGATTCAGCGATTCCGAAACCGCTCCGGAGAGGCTTCGCTGGCATTACTGGTTCGAGCGTCGATGGAAGCGGCAACGGCTTGGGACACCTTGAAGTGGATTACGTCCTGATCAAAGCGGCTGGGTTGCCGCAGATCAAGGTGGCCTTCGCGCCGACGGGACCGGCGTTAACCGTGCCGATGTTCACGGGAATCGGCAGATTGCCGAACAACAGGCTGCAGATCGGATGGGTTGGAGCCGGGACGCTCGAACAGGCCGATTCTGTGACCGGACCGTGGACCACGGTACCTGCTGCGTCGGCTGTAGGGATAATCACCCCCAGTGGCGTTGCGAGGTTCTATCGGCTGCGGCCATGAGATCCTAGGGAAATTATCGGTTCACAAAGAGACCGGAGGCAACTCCGGTCTTTTTTTTGTCCTTTGGAAGAGCCTGGGTCACTGGCGGAGCTTGTCCTCGGAAATTGGGATCAAACGATCCACATCCAACCCCTCGACGACATTGGTACCACCGCCGACCCAACGAATCTCGATGCGATCGATCCGGGTTCTTTGACCCAAGCCGAAATGCGGATACGTCCCATAATGGCTTTGGTACCCTCGGCCGCTATGAACTTCGGCAACAAGCGTCAGGTCGCCAGCCACCATCTTGATGCGCGCGCCGACGCCATCCCGGTTGCTGCGCGTTCCATGCGGCCGGATTTGAACCCAGTGGTTTCGACTTGGGCTGTTGTTCCGAAGAATAGTGGGTTCCCGTCGTGAGTTGAGGATGACGACGTCAATCCGCCCGTCATTGTCGAGATCGTCAAAGGCAGCGCCGCGGCTGCTGCGTTTTAGGGCCAAACCGTTCCCGGAGCGAGCGGAGATGTCAACGAACTTCCCCTGGCCGGTGTTCTGCAGCAGAATGCTTCGGGCCTCGTAGCTGGTGGTGTCATCCCAGTGTTGGATGTTGTCCTGGAGATGCCCGCACGCGATCAAAAGGTCGCGGTGACCGTTGTTATCCAAATCCACCATGCCGATCCCCCAAGTCACCTGATTGTAAGTGCCAGTTCCGGCCCCTGTCCTGTGAGTGACGTCCGAAAATAGTCCTCCACCTTCGTTGCGGTAGAGGATAGCCCACTGCTTCTGGTAGGAAGTCATATAGAAATCAAGTTTGCCGTCATTGTCGTAATCCCCACATTCCACTCCCATGGTGCCGAGACCAACTCCGTTAGCGTCGTAAGCCAGCCCCGTGAAAAGACCGACTTCCTCGAAATGACCCTTGCCGTCGTTCCGCCACACAAAATTGCCCATGCCATCGTTGCCAACAATGATGTCGGTGTCGCCATCATCGTCGTAGTCGGCGCAGACGACTCCCATGCCCGTGCCCGCGTGTGCCGCAATGCCAGATTCGCGGCTGATGTCGGTGAACGTGCCGTCTCCGTTGCTGCGGAAGAGCGTGGCCGGAACCGGTCCGTAAATCATGGGGCCCGCGTAAGCGGGGTGGCCATTGATACTGCGCGCCTGATGCTTTGCTATCGTGAAGTCGCAATAATCCGCCACGTAGAGATCCAAATCGCCATCTCCGTCGATGTCCAAAAAACACGCGCCTGCGCCAACCTTGTAGCCGTTTGCAACCCCGGCGGCAGCCGTGACATCGGTGAATGTTCCATCTCCATTGTTCCGGTAAAGAATGTTCGGTCCGAAATTGTTCAAGTAGATATCCGGATCGCCGTCGTTGTCATAATCGCCGACGCATACTCCCAAATGGTAACTGGTATCGGCGAGCCCCGCCGCCATCGTCACATCCGTGAACCTCCACCCTCCGTCGTTGCGGTAAAAGGCATTTCGCGGTGGTGGTGTGGTGGGTGGCGAGCCCGGCAGGGGCGCTCCGTTCAGAATAAGTATGTCGATCTTGCCATCACCGTTATAGTCGAAAGTCGCCAAGCCAGACGCGACACTCTCCACGATGTAGCGGCGCCCCGAACTCCCATCGGTATGAACGAATTTGATTCCGCTCTGTAGTGTCACGTCCTCGAGTTGGATCGGCGACGGGGTTTCCGCCGCACGGAGCAGAGGGGCGAACAAAAGAAACACGAGCAAGTTGAGACGAAGCCGTAAGTAGGCAGTTGGTATAGGGGAGCACACGCGCCCTCGCGTGTTTCGACCGGCGCCTCGCCGGTCGAAACGAGAGCGTCGATCAATCACTGAACGGTGACCTGTTCGGGTGCGCCCATGTGGTCGGCGAGGGCGCCGACCACTGCACGGGAGGGCGCGTGCGCTCCCCGCCTCATCTGAGAAGTTACGGCTAACGCTGTTGTTCATGGCAGTTGAGCTGGCGCAGGCGGGGTCTCGAGGCCGCGACCTTCCACGAGGGTGATCAGACGGTCCACGCCAATGTTGCGGACCGTATCCACGCCGCCGCCAATCCACTTCACACGGATTTGCTCAATTGCGCCGCGCTGGCCCAGGCCAAAATGCAGCCGTTTTCCAAAGTCACTCTGGTAACTGCGTCCGCTGTGGACTTCGTCAATCTGGCTCAGGTCGCCGGCCGTGACCGTCACCCGAGCGCCGATGCCATCGCGGTTGGATTTCGTGCCGCGGAGTTGGATCTGAATCCAGTGATTGGTTTTGCTGGAGTCGTTTCTGAGGATAGTTGGTTCGCGCCGCGAATTCAGGATAACCACGTCAAGATCGCCATCATTATCGAGGTCATCGAACGCCGCCCCGCGACTGCTGAGCTTGGGGAGTAAACCATCGCCGCAAAGCTCCGATACATTCACGAACCTTCCTTGAGCCGTGTTCCGCAGAACGATATTTCGGGCGTTGTAACTGGTCGTACTGTCGAACTGCTCCACATTATCAATCAGATGGCCGCAGGCGATGAAGAGATCCCGATGGCCATCATTGTCCAAGTCGATCATACCGATGCCCCATTTGACGTGCGGATAGGTGCCGGCGGCCGCCCCGGTCTGCCGGGCAACGTCATCGAAATAAGCCCCCTTGCGATTCTCGTACAGGGTCGCCAGTTGGCGCTGGTACGGCGTGATATAAACATCCAGCCAGCCGTCATTGTTCCAATCGGCGCATTCCACACCCATCGAGCCTTGGACATTTCCAAAGGAATCGTAGGCCAATCCCAAAGCGGCGCCGACCTCCTTGAACTTCCCGGTGCCGTCATTCTGCAGGACAAAATTGGGACGCAAGTCGTTTCCCACGATGACATCCGTATCCCCGTCATTGTCAATGTCGGCAGCAATCACTCCCATCCCGGCCCCCAGCAGTGAAGCGATGCCGGAACCCATACTGACGTCGGTGAAAGTCCCATCGCCATTGTTGCGAAAGAGCACATTGCTAGTTGCCGGGTAATGCAAGGGGCCGACGTACGCAGGAAAGCCGTTCATGTGGGAGATTCTGTGGTTCTCAAAAGTAAAGCCCACGTAGTTGGCCACGAACAAGTCCAGATCCCCGTCACCATCCATATCCAGAAAGCAGGCTCCGGCGCCAACGCGGTTTCCTACCGCCACACCGACCTCTCGCGTCACGTCAGTAAAGGTCCCGTTGCCGTTGTTCCGATAGAGAGTGTTCGGCCCAAAATTGTTCAAGTAGATATCTGAGTAACCATCGTTGTTATAGTCGCCGACGCACACCCCCAGATGATAATTGGTATCGACCAAGCCGGACGCCCGCGTCACATCCGCGAACTTCCATCCGCCCTCGTTCCGGTAAAGGGCATTTCGCGGCGGGGTCCGCATGGCGGGCGAGCCTGGCAAAGGCGCTCCATTCAGGAAAAGAATGTCGATCCTCCCATCATTGTCATAATCGAAAGTTGCCAACCCCGAGGCAACCGTTTCAACGATGTAGCGCCGCCCAGAACTGCCATCGGTATGAATAAAGTGGATGCCGGTTTGCTGGCTGGCGTCTCTGAGTTGGATCGGGCTGCTCGACTCGGCGGCGGTGAGACGGGAGATGAACAGCAATCCCGGAATTGACCAGCTCGCCAATAAGCAACTGGGATACGCGGTGTGGCGCGCCACGCTCATCCTACGGGGTCGATTGGAGCTGCTGGAAGAGTTGCTGGTACGTTGTTTCGTCAGGGCTCAGGGCCAGAGCCTTCTTCACGGCTTCCAGGGCGCCAGGTCGGTCGTTGTTTCTCCAGCAGGCCACCGCCAGGATATAGTAATTGGAGCCGCTCGGCTCAAATTCGATGGCCTTCCGAGCCAGCGACTGCGCCTCGACCGTCTTGCGATTGGCGCGCAAATAAAGTTCAGCCAAGGCACGATAGCCCTCGCTCCAATCGGGGGTCAGTTCCTTGACCTTCTGATAGGACCTTTCCGCCGCATCGAACTCTTCAAGCCGGCCCTGAAGCCGGCCCAAGAAAAAATGATTCAAGCTGTTTCGAGGCTGCTCAATCACAAGTTGGTGGAAAACCTCTGCCCCTGCGGCAAGTTCGTTGCGCTTCACGTAAAACGCCTCCAGGGCGGCCCGGTACATGGGATTGTCAGGGTCGAGGACTGCTGACCTGCGAAAAAGGCCGGCCGCCTTTTCGTGATGTTCGTGAACGTGATGAATCTGGGCCGCGCCGAACAGAGTTCGGGCCACAGTTTCGCGGACCATCTGCAGACCGTTCAGCGTGTCCTCCTGGGCACTTCGGTCGGTCAGGTCTTTGCGATCAACGGCCTCCAATTTCACGAATTGCTCGCGATACCGTGCCGCTTCCTCGTTTTGCCCCAACCTCAAACATGCGGTATAGAGTCCAAAATATGCCTGAGTGTGGTTTGGCATCAACTCAATCGACCGCCGAAAGCCCTCCTTCGCCTGGGCAAAGTTGCCGGACTGCATATGGGCTTGCCCGAACAAGTAACAGCTTTCACTAGCCAGTTCTGGCAGCCCGACAGCTTGTTGGAGAGTGCGCACGGCCTCTTCGGTCCGGCCCAAATCCATCTGAGCCCGACCCAAACGATTCAGAACATCTCCGGTCACTGGGCCTCGCTTCAGCGCTTCCTGGCAAAGCCGGACGGTTTCCTCGAGATCTCCCTTTTCGTACGCCACTCGCGCCAGAATTTCGTAGGCCTCCACTCGGTCGGGGCGCAATTCAAGGCACTTCTGCAAATGCTTGGCCGCTGCCTCTGATCGGCCGGTGTTGTAATACGCTGAACCCAACAGAGCGTACGCCAGGGCATCGTTCGGATACGCCTCGGCCACCTGTCCCGCTACGGCCACAGCCTCCTGCTTTAGGGCTGTCGCCTCCACCTCCGGCCTCGAAGCCGCTCCCCCCTGCACGCCGCTGGGCCCAAGTTTAATCGGTTCTGCGGCTGGTGTGACGTTATGTTCTTTGCTGGGGCCCGGCGCTCGCGAAGGCTCGCGCCTAAACCACCACGACCCACCCAGCACCACTCCGATAAAAACAACCCCCGGAATCGCGAGGCGAGCCATCCAGAGCCGTGAGATTTTCACCCTGTCCCTGGCGCCTTTCCGCGAGCCGGCGGGTGAACTTGCTTTTTTCGCTTTAGGAATCACGAATCGCCTGAACTGTTAGCCCGTGACAATAGGAGCTTCCGCGAAGGAGGGTCAAGCCGAGAGCGGCAGCGTTGCAGCGTGCAAAGGTTCTAATTTTTCCCCAGAACGCGGCTGAATTCGTCATAGCCAGGCGCCCGCAGGCCAAGCAGACCCACGTGGCCTTCCGACATTTGCTTGTTACAGTCCTCGCTGTGGCTGGACATTCCACCTGTCCGGACTTTCTTCTGGCTGTTGACACAGAATTTGACAACGGCTTTATGTTGCCGCACGTTCTGCGCCTGCCATATCTTCAGTGCATCATGGAAAAGAAAGATGCCTCCCCGTTCAAAGGCCCAGCCCGTTTCGCCGCCGCTTGGCTATGTTCCGCAATTGCCACTTGGGCCATTGCGCAGGCGGCAGACCGGCCCGTCGTTTCGACTCCCCGAGCCACCTCCGGTGACACCGCGATTGAACCGGACTGGTCGCAACGCCTCACCATCACAGTCGGGCCAGGCCAAGCGGATCTGGTCGGCACGAACGCTCGCGCGTTGCAGGCGGCGGTCGATTACGTGGCCCGGTTGGGCGGTGGAACCGTGCGTGTGTTGCCAGGGACTTATCGTTTGCGCAATGCGATTCTACAGAGCCGCCAGGTCGGCGTGCTCTTTCGCGACGAAAAGGACAAGAGCTTCGCCGGCCATCGCAATCGCATCGAGAACAACCGGATTGTCGATAGCGGCTCGACCAACGGCGTGGCTATCGACGTCCAGGGTGCGACCGAGGCTGTGGTGCTCTCAGGCAACGAAATCATTGAGACCCGCCAACCGGCCGACCGCATCGCCGTGCGTCTCGGTGCCGAGACCAAAGCCATTCAAGTGGTGACCAATCAAATCTCCGGCTTCGCCTTGGCGGTGAAGCAAGTGAAGTAGCCAAAACGGCGAATGGGTGTGAGGAGCCAGGCAAATCCAGGCGGAAACCGCAGCGACGACGTGGTGCGTCGTCACAAGGAGTATCTCTGGCCTGCCGTCGCGAACTTTTACCAGCAGCCGCTCGTGGCCGATCGCGGGCACATGCAATATCTCTGGGACGTTGAAGGACGCCGTTACCTGGACTTCTTTGGAGGCATCCTCACCGTCTCGGTGGGCCACTGTCATCCGAAGATTACGGGTCAGATCAAGGAACAGGTTGACCGCCTTCAACACACTTCGACTCTTTATCCGAACGAGCAGATCGTCGCGCTGGCCGAGAAAATCGCGCAGATCACACCCGGGAAACTCGAAAAGAGTTTCTTCACAAATTCGGGGACGGAAGCCAACGAAGCCGCGATCCTGATCGCCCGCATGGCCACCGGGAGGTTCGACGTCGTGGCCCTGCGCCACGGCTACTCCGGAGGTTCATCGCTCGCGAAAGCCGTGACCGCGCAGGCGCCGTGGCGCAAGGCCGGGGTGGTCAGCGTGGGAGTTTCCCATGCGGTCAATCCCTACTGTTATCGTTGCCCACTGCACTTGACTTATCCGGATTGCGGCGTGGCCTGCGCGGGCGACGTCGAAAATCTGATTCAGACGGGCACCAGCGGTTCGATTGCCGCGTTCATCGCCGAGCCGATTCAGGGCGTCGGCGGGTTCATCACGCCGCCGCCGGAGTATTTCAAAATCGTTTTCAAGATCATCAAGAATTACGGCGGCCTGTTTATCGCTGACGAGGTGCAAACGGCGTGGGGGCGCACGGGGAAAAACTGGTTTGGGATCGAGCATTGGGAAGTGACGCCGGACATTCTGACCAGCGCGAAAGGCCTGGCCAACGGCGTGCCCGTCGGCCTGACCGTGACGACGCCTGAAATCGCCGACTCGTTTCAAGGATTGACCATTTCGACATTCGGCGGAAACCCGGTCACCTCGGTGGCAGCGCGAGCCACCATTGAATTGATCGAGGAAGAGAACCTCAGAGAGAACGCGCACACTGTGGGCGCGTATTTCAGGGGAAAGCTCGATGAGTTGAAGGAGCGCTATCCGTTGATCGGTGACGTCCGGGGAATGGGATTGATGCAAGCGCTCGAACTGGTGAAGGACCGCAAGACGAAGGAGCCCGCGCCGGAAGCGACAGCGCAGTTGATGGAGCGGGCACGCGCGCACGGATTGCTCATCGGAAAGGGCGGCCTCCACGGCAACGTCATCCGCCTGGCCCCGATGCTGAATATCTCCAAAGGAGACGTCGATGAAGCGGTGCGAATCCTCGACGAGTCTTTGGGTGAAGTCCGCGTGTAGGGAGTTCAGCCCACGAAACGCGCCAATGACACGAAAAGGAGAACCGCTGAAAGCCAGAGTGCTCACCCAGTGTTGAGGAGAACGGCGTCGGCAACACGCTCCCAATTCGTGTGTTTGGTGTGTCGTGGGCCTGATCGTTCTTCCATGAACCGCAGGGTAGGGCGAGCCTGTCCCCAGCGAGCCGAGTCGGACGTATTCACGCACGTCGCGCGGGGACGGACTCGCCCTACCGATGCGCGGTTCGTGGGCGGTCAGATTTGAGACGAGGGCAACTTCCCATGCACCAACCCACCCCTTCGCCGCTCCGGGAGGGGAACTTCAACAGAGGTGCGGAAAGCAGCGTGCGTGCTGAAGTCATTTCTCGAGCATCGCTCGCCAATTCTTGAACTCCTCCAGAACCTCCTCCCGCGAGCATCGCTCGCGATAGATTGCCCGGGCGCGGTAGCCGTATTCTTTGGCCACTTCGTATTCGGGGATGATGAACTGCCAGTCCCAGGCAGGTTGCGGGGCAGACGGCGGCCCTCCGCCGCTCGGCGAATGGGAGAAGCGGATTCCCTCCGTCCGATCGAACATGAGGATGTATTGATGAGAGCCGAAGAGACCGTAGTAGAGCGGGTCACTGAACCGCAGCGGCGACACGCTTTTGTAGAGCATCGGCCGTGTATTCGGCATGAATTGGAGTTGGGTCTTGTCCGCCAGGTGCAAGACCGTGCTCTCGTCGTTGTGCGTCTGCCCGCACAACTGCACCCAGCCTTTGTCGTCGCGGAAGTAAATGGACTTGTTTTCCGGGGCATCGATGTAGCTCGCCCAGAACAGCCCGATGTAGCCGTGCGTGAAGACGTGCTGGTGCGGCTTGCAGCGAAAGGTGAAGTCGATGTAGTGCGGGGCGACCAGCTTGAAGCGCGTCCAGCTTTCGAGATGAAAGGTCGGCGTCGGCGCCTGGTAAAGCTCCGCCTCGCTCTCGGAAATCCTTTTGAAGGTCATCGGCGCGTTGCGCGGCTCGAACGTGACTTTGACGTCACCCCGCAAATCGTGATCGCCATCGAAAATGTGCTCGAAGTTTAAGCCTGTGATGGTGAAGAGGGATTTGGGATTGGTGCGGTGGGTCAGGCGATGGACGCCGTTGTAGCCTGCCCGGTGGCCTTCGTAAGCTTCGTTATCGCCAATCACCGCCGTAAGATCGCCGATCTGAAATGTTTCACGGGCCATAAGTCATCTCTTTCCAAGTAATTTAATGCGATTGGGGAGCGCACGCGCCCCGCGTGCTGTGGTCGGCGCCCTCGCCGACCACAGTCTTCGGTCTGAAAAAACGATCTTTGAGAAGAAGGTCTCTCCGAGGATCCGACCGGCGAGGGCGCCGGTCGGGACACGCGAGGGCGCGTGTGCTCCCCACGGCTGCTGCATAGTTCACGGCCTTGGGCACAAGTGCATCAGTTCACGCTTCAGAATTCACGGCCTGGATCAAGGCTTTGATGTAGCCGTAGCCAAAAGCAAACGCCTGGAGGCCGCCCGGATCGTCCGCATGACGCGGCATGTGGTCGGGACAAATCGCGCCGGCGAATTGGGTGTCGCGCAGCACGCGCATGATGGCGAACAAATCCAGCACGCCTTCGTCAGGATAAACCTCCTCGAAGTGGTGCAAGCCGCCGCGAATGTTGCGCATGTGAATCTGGTGGATTTTGTCACGCCGGCCCAGGTATTCGACAATGGGGAGAATGTCCGCCTGCGGATTTTCCAGGCCTTCGGCGGTGGTGCCCAGGCACAATTGAAATCCGTTGTGCGGGCTATCCACGATCGCTTCGTAACGCTGGATCGCCTCGAAGATCGCCGGCGAATCCCAGTTGTCCGCGCCCTGGTAACCGAACGGAAGTCCGGGCGGATCGTACGGGTGGCAGGCCATTTTCACGTCGAGTTGTTTCGCCGCCGGGATGACGTTCTGGAGGAAATACGTGATGCGTCTCCAATATTCCGCTGAACTGACGCGTCCTGATTTCCCGGTGGGCAAGCTTTTCCAATCGTCCTCGAGTTTGAAGGCCGCGTAAGTCGATCCGCCCCGGCCTGGCGTGCGCGCGTTGCGGCGGATCGGAATCACCGTCCAATGATACGTGATGATCTTCACGCCGACGTCGGCGGCCTTCCTGATATTGCCGAGGATGGTTTCGATCTCATGATCGCGATCTGCGCCTTCGGGCAACGTGATATAGTCGGAGTCCATGCGGATGGCCTCGAAGACCACGCCGAGGCGATCGCAATTCTCCTTCATCCTCGCAAGTTCTTCCGGATCCCAACCGCCGCCCTGCGGCCGTTTCCTCACCGACGCCGTAAGATGCTTCACGCCGTGGCGGAGGTTGTATTCGAGATTTTCCCTGGACGTGATGCCATCTTGGCCGGCGACGCTGTGGTAGTCGCCGCCGACGTGCATCAACAAGTTCTTGCGCGGGGGTGTTTGAGCGCGCACCGAGTCGGCGACAGGGAGCGTGGCGCCCATCGTGATTCCGCCCAGCCATTTCCCGAACGTTCGTCGTTTCATCATATGAATCACCTCCGAGGTTCAATCAAGCGGAAGGCGGCAATGTTGGTGGACCTTGCGTGGCTTTGAGGTAAGCGCGATATCGACTTTGTAGCGCACGCAAGAACTCAGCGCGTCCCGTCGGGGAAAGGCGTGCCAATATCGGCCCCAACAGCCGCTCCACCTCGGCATCCGCGTTTGGGAAGTCTTGTGGAGAAGCATTGTCGCGCGGCCAACGCCGCGAGGAGCCTTTCCAGTGCCGGGTTCACGCAAAAGCCGTTCGCACGATACGTTCTTCCTTCGCAGCGTTCATGTCATGATGCCAAAGGGCAAGTTTGTCTTGAAGGTGACGCAACCGGGCATCAAGGCGGGCCGCAAGCTCGTGGTCGGGAAAGGCCGAATGCGTGGTCACTCTCTGGAGAAGCTGGCCCCAGGAAATCAATTCCACCACCCAAACTCGATGTTGCTCTTTGGCCGGTCCGGGTTCTTCTCTCGTGAGGTGCTGGGCTTCCCAAGGACCGAGAGCGGAACAAACCTCGTTCCAGTCGTCCACGGCGGAGCGGAATTTTCGCAGCATGCGCGCCTCGAAGCTGCCGATCTGGCCTACTTCAAGCGGGAGCGCTGCTGTGTTTGAATTGCTCATGAACAGAATCTACGCGGCGCGGTTCGACGCTTCAAGCCGGGGTTCTCTAAGTGGTCCGTTTCGTAAATACGCTCACGTTCGTTGCGCCCAATTTGGCCTGGGGCAAGGCGCGACGAGCGAGCATCCCCCGCCAGTGGGGCTGTGACCGAGGAGCAACGCAGCCCCAGGCAAAATTCGGCGCAACCCGAAGGGCGGCAGTTCTTTTTCGCCAGACTTCGTTGCTTGCTCCTTACAGATCCACTTCGGGATATGCTCGTCGCTCGCGCCTCGTCTGGCCGAAAAATCCCTTGCCGCGAACGTGAGCGTATTTATGAAATGGACCACTAAGCTTCAATCGCTCATCGGCCCGATGTAGCGCCGCGCCACGACCACGTCGTCGAACCAGACGGATTATCGGTTCTTCCAATACCGTTTCGTGGGATCGCCTTCGTCGTAGCCGTAGTGTTCGAGCCAGAGGCAATTCACTTTCAAATCCAGGTCGCTGCGCCAGCGGATGCCGGTGAATTCTCCGACCAGTTTTCCATCGACCCACATGGCTTGTTTGCCATCAGCTCTATCCGGCGCGGTGTTCGCCTGGATCATGAACTCCCAGCATTGCCATTGATTCAGCGGCGGGATGACGCGGGCGGGGCCGGCGGCCGCGCCTTTGCCGGGGCCTGACGGAAAAAAGCTGTTGCCCCAATACTTGTTCATCTTCCGATCCGGTTCCATGTCGAGATAGTACGTGTAGAAGCTCACCTCGCCCGGAGATGGATTCTTGCCCCAGGCAAACCAGGGTTCCATGCGCGTGGAATAGTAAGTGCCGTTCGGTTTGAGGCCGGCCTTCCCGAAGGCGGACCATTTGTTCGTGCGCTGATTCGCGCCCAGCCACACGAAGTGATGATTGTATTGGTAATCCGGCGAAAACTTGACGTAGAAGCGCGCATAGACCGCGTCGGCGCCTGGCATGAACCATTTGATCGCGTCGCCGACATGGTTCTTGCCGCGTTCCATGCGCATCTCGACGCTCCAACGACCGGAGTTCGGCGCGTCCTCGGATCGTTTCCGATGCCGACATCGCCAGGATATTTCGCCGCGAGGCCCTTCTCGGATGCGTCTGGCTTCGACTTGGCCGGTTCAAGTTTGGCCAGGCGTTGCTGCGACACGCGGTCGATCCAGGTAGCCGGATAGACCTTTCGCAACCGCTCAAAGGCCGCAATGGCTTCGCCGGTCTTGCCGCGCTGTTGAAGTTCGCTGGCCTGCTTGAACTCCTCATCGCCCAGGGTCAGCGCCCGAGCCATGATGCGCCCGGCTTCTTGCCGGGTCAGGCCAATGGGCACCTTGTCCACCACCGGTGGTTGCGGCTCAGTGAGGATGTGGAAGGCTTCAGGTTTGCGCTCGCGGAAAAGGCGGGCGCGCATGTCCCGCTGCCAGTTACTGCTTGGTCCGCGGGATGGACGACAAAGCTCGTAGCGCAGAGTTGCACTCTGCCGTATCGCAGAATTGTATTCTGCGGGGCGTCTCCCAGTCCGAGCCCGCTGGGACT
>Ga0194132_10006526_pt1 | contig 18033 bp, 23 predicted proteins | sample TA2KigOf80mmetaG_FD_148612 | JGI IMG/M metagenome (GOLD analysis project Ga0194132, IMG submission 148612) | Freshwater microbial communities from Lake Tanganyika, Tanzania - TA2015054 Kigoma Offshore 80m | ecosystem: Environmental > Aquatic > Freshwater > Lake | place: Tanzania: Lake...
CGAGATCGTCAGGATCGGCCACGCGGCTCGACGCCGGCGCTGGAAGCTTCGGCGATCGGAGGGAGTATTTAGTGGCCCAGTACGGCTGCTTCAGCCACCACTCGTAGTCTTGGGAAGCCCCGTTGAAGCTGAACTCAATCAGCTTCAGCGCCATTTCATTCTCGGTATCCGCTTGGACGAGGGTCGTGCGATATGTGTAGAAGTACCAATCCCGGGGTGCGAAGGACGAGTCCCAATCGACGGTCACGGTCTTCCCGTCGCCCTTGTTCCCTGTGACCGTACCGGTCGCCTTGATCCGCATACAGGACACGGGCTTGCCGCCGGCGTGGAAGGGGAGCCGGTGTTTCTGAACGAAGGACGCCTTGATTGCGATGCGGTCGCCTGGCTTCATTCGAGCCACGAGGTCGTTGAATTGATCCTCGTAACCGTTGCTCCAAACGCCTTCGGCGAGGAAACGCTCGGTCTGGTCCTCGGTGCGGTCCCAGACCGCGCCACCAAACCAATAGGACGGTTCCTCCTCGTCTGCGAGATCAATCTCCGGGGCGGGCGCCGTGTCTTCGTCTGCTGCACCCGGCCTATTCGCATCACGGACGCGGACATATAGGTCCCAGGTAGTCTCGGGGGTGAGGTGAGTGTCGCGCCCGGTCGGTGTCAGGCTCCAAAGGCCCCGCCGCGGGCTCGCAATCAGCCCCGCCTCGGCAAGATAGAACCGCGCCCAGTGCACGTCGTTCTCGAAGATTGTCTGGCGGCCATTGACGACGATTCGCGACATATCTTCTTCCGGCACCTGGACATGACCGCGGATCCACGTCCGCGCATCGGCCGGGCGCATGGGCACGGGGTCGGTCGAGCGCAAGGCATTGAGCAGGGGTGAGAAGTACTTAGTGAAGCGATTGTTGCTTGCCTCGGTCATCGAATACCTCCGTTCAGGCTGGCGGCGGTCGCGTCGGTCTCGGCCGGCATAGTCATGGCACGCACCCCGAAAACTCCGCGGGCGCCCTATCGTTGCGGGCGGTCCCGCAGGACGGTCCAGAGCCCGCCGACGTAGGCGAGGCACGTGCCGACGATCGAGGCGGCGAACCCGATCGTCAGCGCGTTCACGCCGTCGATGCAACTGCCCGGGATGACGCTCCCGAAGCCGATCGCGAGGGTGGGGACGAGGTGCGCGAGCAGCGGCAGGAAGTAGCGGAGCCTCATGGCGCGACACTACAGCAAAGCTTGCTACGATACGTGCCATGACGACCACCAACGCCTCCGACATCCGCCATCTCTGGACGCACAAGACCCAGGACCACCCGTGGCTCAAGGACGAGGAGCTCGTCATCGACCGCGGGGAAGGTGTATGGGTGTGGACCGAGCAGGGCAAGAAGCTGCTCGACGGCTTCGCGGGCCTGGCGGTCGTCAACGTCGGCCACGGGCGGCGTGAGATCGCGGAGGCGATCGCCGAGCAGACCGTCAAGCTCGCGTACTACCCGACCACGCGCCAGTTCTCGAATCGTCCCGCCGCCCAGCTTGCGGCCAAGCTCGCCGCGCTCACGCCGGGCGACCTCGACCTCACGATGTTCGCGGTGAGCGGCTCGGAGGCGAACGAGCGCTCGATGCAGATCGCGCGGCACTACTGGCTCGCGAAGGGCAAGGCGAACAAGCACAAGGTGATCTCGTATCTCGGCGGCTACCACGGCGCCACGATGGGCACGTACGCGGTGTGCGGCCTGCCGAACCTCGCCGGGCCCTACGCGATGATCGAGCCCAAGGGCTTCGCGAAGCTCGTGCCGCCGCACCCGTTCCGCGATCGCGCCCTCGGCAGTGACGAGGCGCTCGTCGAGCGGCGCGGGCGCGAGCTGCGGGAGGCGATCGAGAAGGAGGGGCCGGACACCGTCTCCGCGGTGATCCTCGAGCCCGTGCTGTCCTCGGGCGGCTTCATCATGCCGCCGATCGGCTGGCTGAAGATGGTGCGCCGCGTGTGCGACGAGCTGGACGTGCTGTGGATCGCGGACGAGGTCATCACCGGCTTCGGCCGCACGGGGAAGTGGTTCGCCGTCGAGCACGACAACGTCGTCCCGGACCTGATGTCGGTCGCGAAGGGCATCACCTCCGGCTACATCCCGCTGTCCGCGAGCATCGCGCGCCGCCGGCTCGCCGAGGTCTTCGCGGACGACACGACCGACGAGAACGTCCACCCCAACACGTACGCCGCCCACCCGGTGGCGTGCGCGGCCGCGCTCGCGAACCTGCAGATCATGGAGAAGGACCGCCTGGTCGAGAACGCGGCGGCGATGGGCGCGCGCCTGCTCGACGGCATCCGCGGCGCCGTCGGCTCGCTCCCGATCGTCGGCGAGGTGCGGGGGCGCGGCTTGATGGTGTGCGTGGACTTCGTCGAGCCGAACGGCTCCGGCAAGGCGCTCGACGGCACGCTCGTCGCCGGGCTCGACCGCAAGGCGTGGGACCGCGGCGCGATCGTCTACGCGCGCGGCAACGTGCTCCGCCTGGCGCCGCCGCTCTGCATCACCCCGCAGGAGGTCGACGCGCTGGTCGACGTGGTGGCGGGGTCGGTGCGGGACCTGGCGCGGGAGGCCGGGCGCTAACCCTGTGCTGGCACAGGGTTAGCAGCCACGTGGCGCGAGAAGGGGGCCGTTCCAGCATGGCATCGGTCGACACGTCGTCGTCGTCGGGGGCACCGCCGCTGCGCGAGGCGGACGCATGGGACGCTGTGCTGACAAGTCCCGCGCCCGGTCAGCACGTGGCGCAACTGTATACGGATCGCGAGTTTCTGGCGCGCGGCGTCAGCCGATTCCTGGGCGAAGGCCTGCGCCGGGGCGAGGCGGCCGTGGTCATCGCGACCCCGCTCCACTGGCGCGCGGTGGCCCGTCAGCTCGACGTCGACGGCCTGTCCGTGAATGAGTTCGCGCGCCGCGGGCAGCTCATCGTGCGCGACGCCGAGGAAACTCTTTCCACGTTCATGGTGGACGGCGACCCTGACCGCGGGCGCTTCCGAGGCGTCGTCGGCGGCCTGGTCGACGGCGCGCAGGCGGCCGGCTACGCCCGGGTTCGGGGCTTCGGCGAGATGGTGGACATCCTGCGCCATCGCAGCCTCGAAGCCACGATCCGCCTCGAGGAGCTGTGGAACGAGCTGCTGGTCGAGCGGGGCATCGCCCTGCTCTGCGGCTACTCGCTCGACACCTTCGATCCGAAGATCTACCGCGGGCTCCTGCAGCGCGTGAGCGCGACCCACTCGCACCTGATCCCGGTGGAGGACTACGAGCGGCTGGAGCGCGCGGTGGCGCGCGCCTACGACGACGTGTTCGGCGGCGGCGACACGGTCGGCCTGCGGCGCGCGTTCCTGCAGTACTACGCGCGCCCCGCCGCGATGCCGGACGCCGAGGCCGTGATCCTCGCGCTGCGCGAGTTCGTGCCGGGCTCGGCGGACGCGCTCATCGCGAGCGCGCGCCGTCACTACGACGAGGCGGCCTAGACGCCCTTCGGCCGGTCGCCCGCCAGGGTGACCCGGTGCATGAGCCGGCGGTGGCCGTGATAGTCGTTGATCGCGTTGTGCTGCGCGCAGCGGTTGTCCCAGAACGCGATCGACCGCGGCTGCCACCGGAAGCGGCACGTCAGCTCCGCGCGCGTCTGGTGCCGGTAGAGGTAGCTCAGGATCGGCGCGCTCTCCTCGCGGGTCATGCCTTCGAAGCCCACCGTGTGCGCCACGTTCACGTAGAGCGCGCGGCGTCCCGTCTCCGGATGCACGCGGACGACCGGGTGGTGCGCCACGTACTCCGCGCGCGCATCGGCCCGGCCGCTGTCCCTGCGCCGGTCCTCGCGCGTGCGTGACGCATCCGCCGCCGCCGAGCTGTTGATCGCGATCAGCCCTTCGAGCAGGCGCTTCATGCCGTCGGAGAGCGTCTCGTAGGCGAGGTACATGTTCGCGAACTCGGTGTCGCCGCCCACGGGCGGGACTTCGCGCGCGATGAGCAGGCTCGCCATCGGCGGCGCCTCGAGGTAGGCGGTGTCGGAGTGCCAGATGCCGCCGAAGTTCACCTGCTCGTGCGGCAGCTTCAGCACCGGGATGATCTCGGGGTGCTCCGCGAGCCCCTGCACGAACGGGTACTCGATGGGCTCGCCGAAGCGCCGCGCGAACGCGAGGAACTGCCCGGGCGTGAGGTCCTGGTCGCGGAAGAAGATCACCAGGTGCTGGAGCCACGCCTGGCGGATCGCGGCGATCGTGTCCTCGTCGACGGGCCCGGTGAGATCGACGCCGGAGATCGTCGCGCCGAGTGAGCCCGCGAGCGGCGTGACGCCGATCGACGCCATCAGGCGAGGGTGAACGTCGGCACCGGCGGGCCGCCGTCCGTCGGTGTGAATGCCAGCTTCATGCGCTGCCCGATGCGGAGGGCGTCGAAGTCGCAGCCGACCAGGTTGGTCATCATCGTCGGCCCTTCGTCGAGGGTGACGTACGCGATGGCGTACGGCACCTCGGCGCGGCGCATGACGCTGTAGGAGTAGAGCGTGCCCGTGCCGGCCGCCGTCTTCCACTCGGTCTGGTCGCTCATGCAGAACGGGCACAGCGGGCGCGGATAGTAGTACGTCTCGCCGCACGCGCGGCACACCTTGAGGAGCAGCGTGCCCTTGGCGGCGGCGTCCCAGAACTCCTTCGTGTCCGGGCTCGGCTGCGGGGCCGGGATCGTGCGCTGTCGGGTCGTCATGGTCTCACTCCCGCTCCAGGATGACGGTGGCGCTCGCGTGACGCGTGCCGAGCGAGCCGCCCGTGCCGTGCGCGAGGGCGACGTCGCAGTTCTTCACCTGCACCTTCGGATGCGCTTCGCCGCGGAGCTGCCGCACGGCCTCGATGACTTTCGTCATGCCGCCCCGGTTGCCCGGGTGGTTGTTGCAGAGGCCGCCGCCGTCGGTGTTGAAGGGGAGCTTGCCGCTCCCCGCGATGAGGTTGCCGTCGGCGACGAGCTTGCCGCCCTGGCCCTTGGCGCAGAAGCCGAGATCTTCCAGCGTCATGAGCACCGTGATCGTGAAGCTGTCGTAGATCGACACGTACTTCACGTCCGCCGGCTTCACGCCCGCCTCCGCGAACGCGATCGGGCCGGAGTGCCGCGCGCCGGTGTAGGTGAGGTCGATCTTGCCGCCCATCTGGTGCTTGGGCGCTTCGCCGGCGCCGAGGAGCTTCACGCGCGGCCGGTTCAGGCGCTTCGCGATCTCCGGGCTCACCACGACCAGCGCGCCGCCGCCGTCGGTGATCACGCAGCAGTCGAGGCGGTGCAGGGGGTCCGCGATGATCGGCGAGCTCACGACCTCCTCCACCGTCACCACGTCGCGCAGCAGCGCGTGCGGGTTGTGCTGCGCGTGGTGCGAGGCGGCCACCTTGATCCACGCGAGCTGCTCGCTGGTGGTGCCGAACTCGTGCATGTGGCGCATCGCGCACATCGCGTACTGGTTCACCACGGTGGGGCCGAACGGGAACTCGAACTGCACGTCGGGCGCGGCGGCGCCGTAGTTCCGCGGCGCGGTGCCGGTCGCCATGCCTTCGGCGCGCGGGCGCCCCGCGAGCGTGATCAGCGCCACGCTGCACTTGCCGGCGGCGATCGCCTGCGCCGCGTGGCCGACATGGACGACGTACGACGAGCCGCCGGTCTCTGTGGAATCCAGATGCCGCAGCTTCAACCCGAGATAGTCGGCCATCGACAGCGGGCCGAGGCCCGGCGCGTCTCCCGCACAGAAGTAGCCGTCGACGTCGTCTTTCGTGAGGCCCGCGTCCGCGAGCGCGCCCTTCGCCACGTCCGCGTGCAGCTGCGCCAGCGAGATCGTGTCGGCCTTGCGCGTCGGGTGCTCGTACGCCCCGGCGATGTACGCCTTGCCCTTGATGCTCATCGAGTCCTCCTGGTCTCTCGCCGCACGCGACCGGGATCGAGTCCCTCGGGGACGGTCGTCACGGGGCTCTCCTCTCAGCGGGCCGGCCGTTCCGCGAGTCCACGCAGCACGGCGACGGCCGTGTCGGGCTCGGGGCGGCGGGTGTAGTCGGGATCGGCGTCCACGGCGCGGATGACGCCGCCCGCGTCGATGACGAAGCGCGCCGGCATCGGCAGCGTCCACGAGCCGTCCCCGTTGATCGCCGGCAGGTCGAGGTTGAACTTCGCGTACACCTCGCGCAGGTCGGGCGGCAGCTCGTGCACGATGCCGTAGCTGCGGGCGACCTCGTTGCCGCGGTCGCGCAGGAGCTCGAACGTCACCCGGGGCTCGTTGCCGGTCTCGCGCGGGCTCCGCTGGACCTGCGGTGAGACGACCACGAGGCTCGCGCCGGCCGCGGCGATCTCGGGAAGCGCTGCCTGCAGAGCTGCCAGCTCTGCGTTGCAGTAGGGTCACCAGCGGCCGCGGAAGAAGCTCAGGATCACCGGCCCGCGTGCGAGCAGCTCGCCGAGGCGGACCTGCCGCCCTTCGGTGTTCGGCAGCGTGAAGTCCGGCGCCTGCCGTCCCACCGCAAGGACGCGATCGAGGATCCCGGATGCCCGGACGTCTTCCACCGCGCGGTGCATGAGCGCCCGCGTCTCCGCTGGGATGCGCGTCTCGCCGGCGGCGCGAATCCCGTCGAGCGTGTCTTTCAAGCTCATCGGCTCTTCTCCTTTGGCCAGCCCGGATCGAAGACGCAGCCCGGCGTGTCGACGTCGATCAGGAGCGGCGCGTGATCCGACGGGACCGGCTTGCCCTTGCGCGCCTCGCGGTCGATCTCCGCAGCGACGAGACGCTGGGCGAGCGGCGCGGTCACGAGCAGGTGATCGATGCGCATGCCGAAGTTCTTGTGGAAGTTGCCCGCGCGATAGTCCCACCACGTGTACCGACCGCCCTCGGCGTGCAGACTCCGGTACGCGTCGGTGAGGCCCCACGCGCACAGCGTCGCGAACGCCGCGCGCTCGGGCGCGGAGACATGCGTGCCGCCGTGACAGGCGGTCGCGTCCCACACGTCCTGGTCCGTCGGCGCCACGTTGAAGTCGCCGCCGATCGCGAGCGGCGCACGGCTGTCCGCGGCGTCGGCCAGCCACCGCGCGAGCCGCTCGAACCACGCCAGCTTGAGCGGGTACTGCGGCGAGTCGAGCGCGCGGCCGTTGGGCGCGTAGATGCTGACGACCCGGATGTCCCCGCAGGTGGCGGCGATCATGCGTGCCTCGGCGAGCGGCTGGTCGTCGGCGACGTCCGGGGTCGGATCCGGGCGCAGCGGCTCGCCGAAGTTCGTGACGACGTCCGCGATGCCGCACCGGCTGGCGATCGCCACGCCGTTCCAGCGGCCCTGCCCGTGGTGCGCGACCTCGTAGCCCACGTCGCGGAACGCTGCCGCCGGCATGTCGGCGTCGGCCAGCTTCGTCTCCTGCATCAGCAGCACGTCCGGCTTCGCGCGCTGGAGCCACCACTGCACCTTCTCGAGGCGGGCGCGCAGCGAGTTGACGTTCCAGGTGGCGATCCTCATGACGTGTCGATCTTATACACTGCGGACGATGACCGCCCCGCTGTCGAACCGGGTCGCGCCCGACACGACGGGCCTCAACTTCTTCCGCGCCGATCCCTCGCTGGCCGATCTCCTCGCGCTCTACCTGCCCGCGCGGCTGCGCGCGCACGTGACGCCGCACCTCGACCGGCTCGGCGCCCTCGCGGGCGACGAGCTCGACGCCTGGGCACGCGCCGCGGATCGCCACCCGCCGGTGCTCCACCCGCGCGACCGCTTCGGGCGCGACGAGGCGTGGATCGAGTACCACCCGGCCTATCGCGAGCTGGAGCGCGTGGCGTACGGCGAGTTCGGCATCCACGCGATGTCGCACCGCCGCGGCGTGCTGGGGTGGCCCGAGACGTATCCGTCGGTGGCGAAGCACGCGTTCACCTACCTGTTCAACCAGGCGGAGTTCGGGCTCGGCTGCCCCGTCAACGTCACCGACGGCGCCGCGATGCTGCTGAGCCGGTTCGGCGATCCGGCGCTGAAGGCGAAGTATCTCGACGGGCTCACCCAGACCGACATGGCGCGCCTGACCCAGGGCGCGCAGTTCATGACCGAGAAAGAGGGCGGCTCGGACGTGGGCACGCTGACGACGAGCGCCGTGCGGGACGGCGACGCCTGGCGCCTCTACGGCGAGAAGTGGTTCTGCTCGAACGCGGACGCCGAGATCGCGATGCTCCTCGCGCGCCCCGAAGGCGCGCCGGCGGGCACGCGCGGCGTCGGGCTCTTCCTGATGCCGCGGCGCCTCGACGACGGCTCGCGCAACCGCTACCGGATCGTGCGCCTGAAGGACAAGCTCGGCACCCGCTCGATGGCCTCCGGCGAGATCGTGCTCGAAGGCGCGCTGGCGTATGCCGTCGGCCCGCTCGAGCGCGGCTTCGTGCAGATGGCGGAGATGGTGAACTGGTCGCGCCTGTCGAACGGCGTGAAGTCCACCGCGCTCATGCGCCGCGCGCTGCACGACGCGCTCGCGGTCGCGCGCGGCCGCGTCGCCTTCGGCCGCCCGATCGTCGAGCTGCCGCTCGCGCGCCGCCAGCTCCTCAAGCTGATGCTGCCCCTCGAGCAGGCGCTGTCGCTGTGCTTCGCCACCGCCGACGCCCTCGACCACGCCGAATCGGGCGCCGCTCCCGCAGACAAAGACAGCGCCGCCCTGGTCCGGATCCTCACCCCCGTGCTCAAGCTCCGCGCCACGCGGGACGCCCGGCGCGTGTGCGGCGACGCGCTGGAGATGCGCGGCGGCACCGGCTACGTCGAGGAGTTCGCCACGCCGAAGCTGCTGCGCGACGCGCACCTCGGCTCGATCTGGGAGGGCACGACGAACATCGTGGCGCTGGACGCGATCAGTCGCGCGGTCGGCCGCCACGGCGCCGAAGCGGCGCTGGCCGGCGCGCTCCACGCCCGTCTCGACGAGGCGAAGGCGCTGCCCGACGCGTATCGCGACCGGCTGCGCGGCCTCGTCGACCGCGCGGTGGCGTTCGCGCGAGCGGTCGCGATGGACGGCGGGCGCGAGGCGGACGCCCGCCGCGCGACCGGCGGGCTCTACCACGTCGCGAGCGCGGTGCTGCTCGCGTGGGAGGGTGTGCGCGTGCACGAGGCGCGCGGCGACGCGCGGCGCCTCGTGCTCTCGCGCCTGGTGCTCGAGCACCGCCTGACCGCGCGCGATCCGCTCGCGGCGACGGCCGGCGCGTTCGAGGCGCGCGCCGCCGAGCTGTTGCTCGACGACCGCCCGGTCCCGCTCGCCGAGGCCGTCGCCCTCGCGACTGCGGAGAGCGCCGCGTGAGCGCGCTGTCGTCGAAGGTGTACGAGGTCGCGGACGCGAGCGAGGCGAACGAGCTCTTCCAGCGCAACGGCTGGACGGACGGGCTGCCGATCGTGCCGCCGACGGACGAGGCGGTCACCCGCTTCCTCGCGGGGGTGGGGCTCGCGCCGGAGCACGTGGTCGGCACCGAGCCGGTGCGCCGCCGGCGGCTCACCGCGGAGAAGGTCGCGATCGCCGCGGTGATGGCGGGCGCGCTGCCCGAATACTTCCCGGTCGTGCTCGCGGTGGTGCGCGCGATGTGCCGCCCGGAGTACAGCCTGCACGGCAGCAACGCGAGCACCGGCGGCGCCGCGCCGTTCATCGTGGTGAACGGGCCGATCCGCACCGCGCTCGGCATGCACGCCACGCACAACGCGCTCGCGAACGGCAGCCGCGCGAACGCGACGATCGGCCGCACGATCCGCCTGCTGATCCTCAACGTGCTCGGCGGCATTCCGGGCCAGCTCGATCGCTCGACCCTCGGGCATCCCGGCAAGTTCACGTACTGCGTGGCCGAGGACGAGGAGGACAGCCCGTGGCCGTCCCTCGCGGCGGAGCGCGGCGTTCCCGCGGGGACATCCGCGGTCACGGTGCTCGGCGCCTGCGCGCCGCACCAGGTCATGAACGAGTGGACGACCGACCCCAAGGAGATCCTCGAGACGTACGCGGCGTGCATCCGCGCGAACATGCTCACGTACTCGATCTGGCCGGGGAACTATTTCATCGTGGTGCCGAAGCAGCACCGGCAGATCTTCACGGTGGCGGGGTGGGGCAAGCCGGAGATCCGCGCGTTCGTGCACGAGCGGGCGCGCGTGCGCCGCGGCGACTGGCGCACGGTCGGCAAGGCCGCGGTGGCGGGACGGTCCGACGAGGAGCGCGTCTACACGGCGCTGCGGTCCGCGGACGATCTGTTGATCGTCGCCGCCGGCGGTCCCGCGGGCGGGTTCGGCGCGATCATCGCGCCCTGGTACGGCAGCAAGGGCGTCGCGGTGACGGCGCCGATCGACAAAGGAGACTCCGGATGACGCTGAGAGTGCTCGATCCGCGCCAGTTCGCGGAGGGCGAGGCGTTGCAGCCCGCACCGGCCGTGCCGTCGCTCGACAACGCGGTGGTCGGCCTGCTCGACAACGCGAAGATCGGCACGCGCGGCTTCTACGACCACGTGGAGCAGATCCTCCGCTCGCGCTACGGCGTGCGCGAAGTGATCCGCCGCCGCAAGCCGGACGCGAGCCGGCCCGCGCCGGATCCCGTGCTCGGCGCGCTGAGCGCCGCCGACGCGATCGTCTCCGGCATCGGCGACTGAGGGAGCTGCTCGTCGTGCAGTATGCACGACGCCATCGCCGCGGAGCGGCGGGGGATTCCCGCGGTGGCCGTGATGACCGACCGCTTCGAGCAGACCGCGCGCGCGGTGACCGAGCTCAACGGGCTGCCGGACTATCCGTACGTGGTGATCGCGCACCCGATCGCGAACAACTCCGATGAGGAGCTGCGCGCGAAGGCGGAGGCCGTGATCGCCCGGGTGGTGTCGCTGCTGACCGAGCGCGCCCGGAGCTGACGGCGGCGGCGCCTACGCGAGGACGGCGACGAGGAGCTCGAGGGCCGTCCTCGCGAACGCGCGCATGTTCGCGTCGCGGTACGGTTCCCCCGTCTCGATCGTCATGGTCCGCTCGACCGGCCCGGCGATCGCGAAGCACGCGTGGCCCGCGGCGTCGCCGTAGCGGTTGCCGGTCGGCCCGCTCGCCCCGGTCTCCGCGAGCCCCCACGTGGTGCCGAGCCGCTCGCGGACCGCGCGCGCGGCGACGAGGGCGTACGCCTCCGTCGCGGAGCGCATCCCTTTGACGGCGTCGTCCGGGACTTGGAGGAGCGCGCGGCGCGCCTGTTGGGTGTAGACGACCGCACCGCCGAGGAAGTACGCGGACGCCCCGGGGATCGCGAGCAGCGCGGCGGAGATCAGCCCCCCCGTCGACGATTCGGAGACGGCGATCGTCTCCTTGCGTTGGATGAGCCGGGCGGCGACGACGTCGGCGATCGGGATCAGCTCTCGCATGGGTCGGTCCTCTCAGGCATGACGGATGGCCAGGTCGCGGGTGAGGCGCAGCTCGCCGAGGTGGACGCCGGCGTGGCGGATGCTCTCCACCAGCGCGTCGCGCGCGGAGATCTCGTGGATCTCGCCGGTGCCCCACAGCTCGCGTGACGGCCGCAGGCGGCGCTCGAGGTCGGCGGCGCTCAGCGTGCCGACGGCCGCGGTCAGCTCCGCGGCCAGCGCCTCCAGCTCCGCGATGAGCGTGCGCGCGTCGGCCTTCGCCGGCGTGAACTCGGTCGATCGGTCGCGCGTGACCGGACGCCCGCAGCCGAAGCCGAGCGCGTAGACGCGCGTCGCCGCTGCCACGTGCGTGGCGATCGCGCCCGCGCTGTTCGCCGCGCCGGTGTCCGGGCGCCACGCGAGCTGTGCCGGCGTGAGGTCTTTCAATGCCCCGCAGACCTGGCCGAGCAGCCAGGCCAGCTCACGCGCGAAGGTCGTCGCCTCGGCGTTCATCGTGCGCCACTCTACCAAGACGGGCGTGGCGCGGCCGCGGCTCCGCCCGGCCCGTCACGCGCCCGGCGGCGGCTGGAGCGGCAGCTCCGCGACGATGCGCGTGCCGGCCCCGGAGGACGCCTCGGCACGGAAGCGGCCGCTGAGGAGCTGTGCGCGCTCGCGCATGCCCTGCAAGCCGCCGCCGCGCGCGGTGTCGAGCGCCGTCCGCGCGTCGAATCCGCGGCCTTCGTCCTCGATCGACAACCGCATGTCGCGGCCCTGCGCCGTGATCCACACCACGGCTTCCTTCGTGCCCGCGTGCCGCGCGACGTTGGTCAGGGCCTCCTGGACGATGCGGTACGCCGCGGTCTCGACTTCGGGATCGAAGCGGCGTCCCCCGAGCCCGTGCTGCCCGAAGACGACCCGCACGCCGGTGAGCGCGGTGTAGCGCTCGAAGTGCCACAGCAGCGTGGGTAGCAGGCCGAGGTCGTCGAGCATGGCGGGCCGCAGGTCGAGCGAGAGCGTCCGGACGCGGGTCTGCAGGTCTTTGGCGATCGCCTGCGCCTGGCGAAGCGTCTGCGCGAGCGCCTGCGCCGACTGCTCCGCGCCTGTCTCGAGCATGAGCCCCAGCCCGGTCAGGAGCTGTCCGACCTCGTCGTGCAGCTCGCGGGCGACCGCGCGGCGCTCGGCCTCCTGCACTTCGACCAGCCGGCGCGAGAACGTGCGCAGCGCCTTCTGGGCGCGCTTGCGGTGGGTGATGTCCTGACCGATGCCGATCCGCATGCCGTCGGAGAGCAGCACCACCGCCCACGTCGTCTCGATCACCCGGCCGTCCCGGACGCGCGTGGACAGGTCGGTCCACGTCCCGGTGGCCGCGGTCAGGAAGTCGAGCACCTGCCGGCGGTAGGCGGGATCCGGGTACGTGAGGGTGAAGATGTCCGCCCCGATCTCCTGGAGCTCGGCCAGGGTCCAGCCGAGCGTGCGCTCCCACTGCGGGTTGACGAGCACGATGCGCCCGTCGGCGTCGACCACGTTGATCATGGCCGGCACGTGGTCGAACACCGTCTGGAGGATCTCCGTCTGCGTCCGCAGATCGCTGGTCATCCGCTGCACCATCGCGGATTAAGATACCGTCGTGAGCGAGACGACGACAATCGTCCTCGCCGACGATCACCAGGTGGTGCGGCAGGGCCTCCGGGCACTCCTGGAGCGCGAGCCGGATTTCTCGGTGGTCGCGGAGGCGGCGGACGGCGCCACGGCGCTGGAGGCGGTGCGGGAGCGCGATCCCGACGTCCTCGTGCTGGACCTCGTCATGCCCGGCGTGGGCGGTCTGGACGTCCTGCGCCAGCTCGGGGCGGAGCGGCTGCGGACGCGCACCGTCGTGCTGTCGATGCATTCCAGCGAGGCGTACGTCGTCGAGGCGCTGACGCACGGCGCCAGCGGCTACGTGCTCAAGGACGCGACCGCCTCGGACCTCGCGCACGCGGTCCGCGAGGCGGTGGCGGGCCGGCGCTATCTCAGCCCGCCGCTCTCCGAGCGCGTGATCGACGCGTACACCCGGCGGGCCCACGAGGCGAGCATGGCGCCGCACCAGGTCCTCACGCCTCGGGAGCTGCAGGTGCTCCGGCTGGCGGCCCTGGGGCGGAGCCTGGCGGAGATTGCGAGCGACCTGGCGATCAGCCGGCGCACCGCGGAGACGCACCGCGGTCATTTCATGCGGAAGCTCGGGCTTCGCAGCCAGACCGAGGTGGTGCGATTCGCCCTCCGAAACGGTCTCCTGCCGCCGGACCCGGCGACGCCTTCCGTCCGTCAGACCCCGTAGACCATCTCCGTACAATCACGGATAGACACGCGCGCCCGGCGCATTTCTACTAGGATCACCAATAGTGACGGTTTCTTCTGAGGCTGATGTCCGGCCCGCGCCCCGCGGGCAACGCGCATCCCGGCTGACGACGCCGGAGAACTGGACTCCCCAGGCCCATGGCAATCGTGCTGGTGGTCGACGACGACCCCGAAGCCCTGGAGATCCTCGTCGACGTGCTCCGGCGGGCGAACCACCAGGTGGAGACCGTCTCCTCGGGCGAGGCCGCGCTCGCGTACGTCAGGGCGCAGGTCCCGGACCTCGTCGTCATGGACCTCAAGCTGCCCGGCATCAACGGCATCCAGGCCCTGCGGGCGATGAAAGCCATCGTGCCCGACGTGCGCGCGATCATGGTCACGGGATTCCTGGCGGAAGCGCTGGTCGATGAAGTGTGGAGCATCGACCCGATCGCGGTCCTGCCGAAGCCCGTCGACCTCGACCACCTCCTCACGCTCGTCGCCCGGGCCACCACCGAGCGCTGAACCCCCCGGCTCGACGGGGAGGCGGACTCGCCCTACCATGCGGGGGCACCTTCCCGAAAGGAGCCCTATGGAACCCGATCGTCCGGTCCCGCAGCCCCTCACCCCCGAAGCCAGGCCCTACTGGGACGGATTGAAGGCAGGCAAGCTGATGCTGCCGAAGTGTGGCGACTGCGGCCACACGTTCTTCTATCCGCGCGTGATCTGCCCGCGCTGCCAGTCGCGGTCGATCACCTGGGTGCAGGCGAGCGGCAAGGGCAAGCTCCACTCCTTCGGCATCGGGCACCAGAGCTTCAACAAGGCCTTCAAGGTCCCGCCGCCGTACATCCTCGCGATGGTCGAGCTGGAGGAAGGGCCGCGCATGATGACGAACCTGGTCAACGTGGCCGCCGATCCGAAGGTCGTGCGGTGCGACATGCCGGTCGAGGTCGTGTTCCACCCGCTCACCGAGGACGTCACCGTCCCGCTCTTCCAGCCGGCCGGGACGGGAGGCGCGCGATGAAGGACCTGCGCAACACCGCGTGCATCGTCGGCGTGGACGAGAGCGACGAGATCGGCGTGCTGCCCGGCAAGAGCCAGCTCTCGCTCCACCTGGAAGCGATCACCAACGCCGTCCGCGACGCGGGCCTCAAGATCAGCGACGTCGACGGCATCTTCACCGCGGGCCAGCATTCCCCGGCCACGCTCGGGGAGGCGCTCGGCATCAGCCCGCGCTACGTGGACGGCACCACCGTCGGCGGCTGCTCCTTCATCATCATGGTCGAGCACGCGGCGGCGGCGCTGCACCACGGTCTCTGCGACGTGGCGGTGATCTCCCACGGCGAGAGCGGCCGCTCGCAGGTCGGCGTCACGCGCGCGCGCGACACGGCGCTCACGGGCCAGTACGAGATCCCCTACGGGTACGGGGCCGCGCCCACGCAGTTCGCGCTGATCACCACGCGCCACATGCACGAGTACGGCACCACGCTCGAGCAGTGGGCGCAGGTCGCGGTGTCCACGCGGCAGTGGGCCGCGCTGAATCCCAAGGCGGCCCAGAAGAAGCCGATCACCGTGCAGGACGTGCTCAGCGCGCGGCCGGTGGTGTGGCCGTTCACGCTGCTGAACATCTGCCTCGTCACCGACGCGGGTGGCGCGGTGGTGCTCACCCGCGCGGACCGCGCGAAGGACCTCAAGAAGAAGCCCGTCTACGTGCGCGGCATGGGCGAGGGCACGGAGCACGTGAGCATCACGCAGATGAAGACGCTCACGTTCAGCGAGGCCACGCGCATCTCCGGCGAGCGGGCGCTCGCGATGGCGGGCGTGAGCCACCGCGACTTCGACCACGTCATGCTCTACGACGCGTTCACGTCGGGGCCGCCGATCATGCTCGAGTCGCTCGGCTTCGCGAAGCCCGGCGAGGGCGTGCAGTTCTTCCAGGACGGCCGCTCCACGCCGGGCGGCTCGCTGCCGGTCAACACCAACGGCGGCGGGCTCTCGTACACGCACACCGGGATGTACGGCATCTTCCCGATCATCGAAGCGACGCGGCAGCTGCGCGGCGAGTGCGGCCCCCGGCAGGTGCCGAACGCGAAGCTCTCGCTCGTCAACGGCATGGGCGGCATGCTCTCCGCGGCCGGCACGCTCGTGCTCTCGAACGAGACGTAGATGGTCACGGTCCTGTACGGCACGCGGCCGGCCGCCACCGTGGCCGGCGTCGTCGCGGGCGAGGACCTCTGGCTCTCGCCGGAGGCCCTCGCGGCGGCGACGGGGTGGACGCTCGAGCCCGAAGGCCTCTGTCGCGCGGATGTCTGCGTGCCGGCGGCGAACGGCACCTCGCTGCTGAGCGGGAGCGAGGTGAGCCTCACCGCGCTCGCCCGCCTGCTCGGGCAGCCGATGGTGCGCGAGGCGGCGCACGAGGTGTGGTCGTTCGCCGATGCCGTGCCGGGGCCGCGCCAGCCGCGCGAGGCGCTGGACGCGCCGGACTTCACGCTGCCCGACCTCGAAGGCCGGCCGCATGCGCTGCGTGACTATCGCGGCAGGAAGGTCTTCCTCGTCTCGTGGGCCTCGTGGTGAGGGTGCCGGCTCGACCTGCCCGTGTGGCAGGCGCTCTACGAGGACGTGAAGCACACGGGCTTCGTGGTCCTCTCGGTCGCGCTGGATAGCGGCGGGCGTCGCACGACCGAGCCGTGGATCACCGCGGCCAAGCCGACGTATCCGTGCCTGATCGACGAGCGCCACATCGTGGCCGACCTCTACGGCATGGTGAACGTGCCGAACGCGGTGTGGATCGACGAGGGGGGACGCATCGTGCGGCCCTCGGAGACGGCGGGCTCGACCGACGCGTTCCGCACCGAGCTCGATCGCACCAGCAAGCAGATGACCGCGACGGGGCTGGCCGAGCGCGAGCGGGCCCGCACCGCGTACTTCGACGCCGTGCGCGACTGGGCCCGCAACGGATCGGCGAGCCGCTTCGTGCCGCCACGCGACGAGGCGCGCCGGCGCCTGCCGTCCCGCGGCGACGATCATGCGCGTGCCGCCGCGCACTTCCGGCTCGGCCAGCACCTCCATGCGGCGGGCCACCGCGAGGCGGCGCTCCCGCACCTCGCGGAGGCGCGGCGGCTGCATCCCGCGAGCTGGAGCTACCGCCGGCAGACGTGGGAGCTCGAGGAGCCCGGCAAGGCGGGGAGCCCGACGTTCTGGGCCGCCGTGGACGCGCTCGGCGACCAGGCCTATTACCCGATTGCGCTGGACATGGGAGGTGCGAGGCGCACCCCCCAAGCCCCCCACGCTCCGGGCCCGGAGTGAATCCGGGCCCTCCGCGAGTGCCATGACCTGGCTCACCGAGCGCGCGCGCGATTCGCGGCCCGCCGGTGACCGCCTCGCCGCGCTGTGGGCGAAGCCGGGGATCGTGCGGCTGCCCGGCGCGCACGATCCGCTCGCGGCGCTCCTCGCGCGGCGGCACGGCTTCGAAGCGCTCTACCTCTCGGGCGCGGCGCTCACCGCGACGCTCGCGCTACCCGACCTCGGCGTGCTCACCCTCGGCGAGCTGACGTTCTTCACGCGCGCGATCTGCCGCGCGGTGGACCTGCCGCTCGTGGTCGACGGCGACACCGGCTACGGCGAAGCGCTGAACGTCATGCGGCTCGTGCGCGAGCTGGAGGACGCGGGCGCCGCGGCCGTGCAGCTCGAGGACCAGGTGCTGCCGAAGAAGTGCGGGCATCTCTCCGACAAGCGCCTCGTGAGCGCGGACGACATGGCGCGCAAGATCGCCGCGGGCGCGCGCGCGGCGCGGCACCTGCGGATCATCGCGCGCACCGACGCGGTGGCGTCGGAAGGGCTGGACCAGGCGATCGCGCGCGCCCGCCTCTACGTCGAGGCCGGCGCCCACGCGGTGTTCCCCGAGGCGCTCGGGAGCGCCGAGGACTTTCGCCGGTTCGCGGACGCGGTCCGCTGCCCGCTCCTCGCGAACATGACCGAGTTCGGCAGGACGCCGCTGATGGCGGCGGCCGACCTCGAGCGCCTCGGCTACAAGATGGTGATCTGGCCCGTGACCGCCGTGCGCATGCTCGCGCGCACGATGGACGAGTGCTACGGCGAGCTGGCCCACGCGGGCACGCAGGCGGCGATGATCGGCCGCATGCAGACGCGCGCCGACCTCTACGCGCTGATCGGCTACCACGACTACGAAGCGCTCGACGCCAGCATCGCGCGGAGCGTGCTGCCGGGCGACTGACCGGCCGGGATGGCGGGCTTCCTCGACGTCTTTCTCCGCGGCCTCATGCTGAGCGGGGGCGCGCTCGCCCTCGGCGGCGTCGTCTTCCTCCGCGTCGTGCTGCGCGCCGGGCCGGGCCGCGCGCCCGACGCGCTCGCGCGGCGCTCGCTGCGCCTGGTCGCGCTCGGCGGGGGCGTGGCGGCGAG
>Ga0194132_10006527_pt1 | contig 18033 bp, 18 predicted proteins | sample TA2KigOf80mmetaG_FD_148612 | JGI IMG/M metagenome (GOLD analysis project Ga0194132, IMG submission 148612) | Freshwater microbial communities from Lake Tanganyika, Tanzania - TA2015054 Kigoma Offshore 80m | ecosystem: Environmental > Aquatic > Freshwater > Lake | place: Tanzania: Lake...
CGCATCGTAGAGCGCCTCGGGCCACACACCGTAGCCGATGCGCCAGCCGGTCATGGCATAGGTCTTCGACCAGCCATCGAGCAGGATCAGCCGCTCGCGCAGCGCCTCGTACTCCAGCAGCGAGACGTGGGCGTGCCCCTCGTAGGTCATGCGGCCATAGATCTCATCGCTCAGCACGGCGACATGGGGATGCCGTTCGAGCCCGGCGACGAAGCGGTCGAGCACCGCGCGCGGCACGACGCCCCCCGTCGGGTTGGCCGGGCTGTTGACGATGATCAGCCGGGTCGCCGACGTGATCTGCGCCAGCACTTCCTCGGCGTCGAACGAGAAGCCGTGCTGCTCGTGGAGCCGGTAGGGCACCGGGCGAGCGCCGGTGAAGCCGATGACCGATTCGTAGACCGGGAAGCCCGGGTCGGGGTAGAGGATCTCTGCCCCCGGCTCGCCCAGCATGACCATGGCGAAGTACATCGTCACCTTGCCGCCCGGAACGATCAGCACCCGATCCGGGTCGATACGCGCGCCGCGGCGGTTCCATACCTCCTCGGCCACCGCCTCACGCAACGGCTTGATGCCGTTCGCAGGGGTGTATCCGTGGTGGCCGTCCCGCAGCGCCTTGCACGCGGCCTCGACGATGTTCGCAGGAGTCGGGAAGTCGGGCTGGCCGATGCCGAGGTTGATGATGTCCCGACCCTGTGCCGCCAGCGCCGCGGCGCGCGCCAGGACCACGAAGGCACCCTCGGACTTGAGCCGGGCCATGTGGCGCACTAGCTGCATGGGAGCGTTTATGCCATGGCGGGGGGCGATCGGAAAGTCATGTCGGACAGCATCACGGAGCCGGCCGACCACCCCCGCGTGGTGATCCTGCCACCGATTGTCTTCGCGCTTGCCCTGGTGGCGAGCATCCTGTTGCACTGGCTCCTGCCGCTGCCTTTGCCAACCTGGCTCTGGCCGTTCGGCGTTGTGATTCTGATCGTTGGGTTGGGTCTCGGCGGCGCGACGGTGTTCTGGTTTCGCCGCGCGGCCACCTCGCTCGATCCGCGCAAGCCCGATACCGCTCTGATCACGGGCGGCCCGTTCCGGCTGTCGCGCAACCCGATCTACGTCGCTTTCGGACTGCTTCTCGCGGGAATCGGCTGCGCGCTCGGCAGCCTGTGGCCGCTCCTCGTGCTGGTGCCATTCTACGGCGTGATTCACTGGGGCGTCGTCGTGCGCGAGGAGCGCTATCTCGAACGCAGATTCGGGGCGGAATACGGCGCCTACAAGGCCCGAGTCCGGCGCTGGCTCTAGGCCGTTCGGGTACTGACGTCACAGCGCGGTCGCTGGCGCCGCAGGGCGTGAGAAATCGCTTGCGCTCGCGAACGTTTGTCCCACATATGCGGCCTCTTGGCTTTGGCCTTGGATCATCTGCTGGTTGGAGGGGACGATGATGAACGATCGCGCCCTCGCCCAATTGGGGATGGACTTGGACCTTCGTTCAGGCACCGCCCAAGTACAGGACGAGATTGGCACCGCCGCGCTGTTCGATGATGGCAGCAAAGACTTCTTCCAGGAGCGCGACGGTATCCGATACGCGGGCACCCATCTGATCGTCGATCTGATGGGTGCGGTACGCCTGGACGACATCACGCATGTCGAGCGCGCGCTGCGGGCCGCGGTTGAGGTGACGGGTGCGACGCTGTTGCATCTGTATCTGCATCACTTCACGCCGAATCTCGGTGTGTCGGGAGTGGCCGTGCTCGCGGAATCGCACATCAGCGTGCACACCTGGCCCGAGGCAGGTTACGCGGCGCTCGATGTCTTCATGTGCGGACGCACCGACCCGCACAAGGCGATCGCCGTGCTCGAGGCGGCGTTCCGGCCGCGGCGACTGGTGGTGACCGAGCATCTCCGGGGCCGCGAGGCGTGAGCGAGTGGTTCGTCGAGAAGCTCTATCCGAGCTGGCGCCAGACCCTCGCCATCGCGACCCCACTGCATCAGAGCGCGACCGCACACCAGCGTATCGCGCTGTTCGAGAACCCCCAGTTCGGCCGCGTGCTGACGCTGAACGACGTGGTGCAGACCACGGAGCGCGATGAGTTCGTCTACCATGAGATGATGGCGCACGTGCCGATCCTCGCCCATGGCGGGGCGCGGCGCGTGCTCATCATCGGCGGCGGCGACGGCGGCCTGCTCGAGGAGGTGCTCAAGCATCGGACGGTCGCTCAAGCGACGATGGTCGAGATCGACCCCGGCGTGGTCGAGTTCAGCAGGCGGCATCTGCCGATGATCTGCGGACAGGCCTTCGACGACCCGCGCACCGATCTGGTGATCGCCGATGGCCTCGACTTCGTCACCCGGCCGGGCGAGACCTACCACGTCATTCTGGTCGATTCGACGGACCCGATCGGCCCGGGCGTCGGCCTGTACACCGAGCGCTTCTATGCCGGCTGCAAGCAGCGGCTCGAACCGAGCGGGGTCCTGGTCACGCAGAACGGGGTACCCTTCCTGCAAGGTGGCGAGCTCAGCGGCACGGTCGCGGCGCTGCGGCCGTTGTTCGAGGATGTCTCATGCTATCTGGCGGCGGTGCCGACGTATGTCGGCGGCTTCATGGCGCTGGGTTGGGCGAGCGACGACCCCGCGCTCCGCCACATCGCGACCGAGACGCTCCGCACCCGCCATGCCACGGCGCGCTTCAGCACGCGCTACTACAGCCCCGAGGTGCATCGGGGCGCTTTCGCACTGCCGCCGTTCATCGCCGATCTCGTCGCCTAACCCCCTCCCGCGCCGGCGACTGCCCGCGGCGGAGCAGGAAGACCCCCATCTCGCCCAGCAGGTTCGCCAGCGGACCGCGGGCGAAGATGCTGGCGGGGTCGCCGGCATGACTCACACTGATCCGACGTACGACCGTGATGCCGACGTCGCGGCACAGAATGTCGAAGTCGCGGAACGTGCAGAGGTGGATGTTGGCGGTCTCGTACCACGGTGCGTTGAGCACCCGGGTCCGCGGCGCCCGACCCCGCGCGAGAAGCTCGAGGCGGACCCGCCAGTGGCCGAGGTTCGGAAACGAGACGATGGCGTGGCGCCCGATGCGCACCAACTCCTCGAGCACCCGCTTCGGTCGACGCACCGTCTGGAGCGTATTGGAGAGGATCACGTAGTCGAACGCCGCCGATGGGTAGTCCGTCAGATCGGTGTCGGCATCGCCCTGGACGACGCTCAGGCCCTGACTCACGCACGCCTGCACGCCGGACTGGCTGATCTCGACGCCGCGCGCATCGACGCCCTTGTGGTGCTCGAGGTAATCGAGCAGGGCACCGTCGCCGCAGCCCACGTCGAGTACGCGACTGCCGGCGACGATCAGATCGGCGACCAGCCGCAGATCGCGACGCAGCGGCGGTGCGCCGGCGCCGGGCATAAGACGCGGCACCGAGCGCGCCGAGACCAGGGGGGTTGCCGGGTCTGTCATCAGGTGTCGGGCTCAACCGGCCGCCAAGCCGCGATGCTCGGCCGCGCCGCGCAGGAAGCCGCGAAGCGCGGCGTGGAATTCGGGCACGTTCAAAAGGAACGCATCGTGACCGGCGTCGGTCTCGATCTCGACGAAGCTCACGTTGGCCGCCACCGCGTTGAGTGCGTGCACGATCGTGCGGCTCTCCGCCGTCGGGAACAGCCAGTCCGAGTCGAACGAAATGACGCAGAACCGGCTGCGGGTGCCGACGAACGCACGCCACAGCTCGCCTCCGGCATCCGCCGCCAGATCGAAGTAGTCCATCGCCCGGGTGATGTAGAGATAGGAGTTGGCGTCGAACCGCTCGACGAACGACGCGCCTTGATGGCGCAGGTAGCTCTCGACCTGGAAGTCGGCATCGAAGCCGAAGCTCAGCCGCAGACGATCTTGCAGGTTGCGGCCGAACTTTTGCGCGAGCGCCGTCTCCGACAGATAGGTGATGTGCGCCATCATCCGGGCGACGGCCAGCCCCTGGCGCGGGATCACGCCGTGGCGCAGGTATTCGCCATTGCGCCAATCGGGGTCCGCCATGATCGCCTGGCGGCCAACCTCGTGGAAGGCGATGTTCTGGGCGGAGTGGCGGGCCGCCGCGGCGATCGGTATCGCGGCGAACACCCGGTCGGGATAGCTCGCCGCCCACTGCAGCACCTGCATTCCGCCCATCGAGCCGCCGATGACGCAGAACAGGTCGGGGATGCCCAGGTGCTCGAGCAGCATCACCTGGGCGCGCACCATGTCGGAGATCGTGACCACCGGAAACGCCGCTGCGTAGACCTCGCCGGTGTTGGGATCGATCTGGTTGGGACCGGCCGAGCCCATACAGCCGCCGAGCACGTTGGGGCAGATCACAAAAAAGCGGTCGGTGTCGAGCGGCTTGCCGGGACCGACGACGGCATCCCACCAGCCGGGGTTGCCCGTCACCGGATGGGTGCCGATGACGTGCTGGTCGAGGGTCAAGGCGTGGCACACCAGGATCGCGTTCGAGCGCTCGGCATTGAGCGTGCCGAAGGTGCGATAGGCGATGGGGAACGGCCCGAACTCGACGCCGGAATCGAGCCGCAATGGCGCGGCGTGGCCGAGCTCCACGATCTGACCGAACCGCGCGAGCGCATAGGTAGGGGGCGGCGCTGCCCCGTGCTGGTTCATCGACCGACTGGCACCGCGGGCTGACACGACGGCGCCGCCAACCTCGCGTCAAGCCCTTTGGATGTCAACGTTTTCTTTGATTTCTGACGGTTGGAGGACTAGTAGTAGCGATCCCTTCCGGACCGTGATGTTGGCCGCGACGGCACGATGGCAGACCTGAGCGAGCTCGAGCGGTTGCGGGCTGAGATCGACGCGGTCGACACCGCCATGCACGACCTCCTGATTCGCCGCGCCGAGGTGGTCAAGCGCCTCGGCCCCTACAAGGAGAGCGGCAGCGCGATGCGCCCCGCCCGCGAGATCCAGGTGATTCAGCGGCGGCTGCATCATCACCGCGGCGACCTGCCAGCCGCGGTTGTGGTCCGGCTGTGGCGCGAGATCGTCGCAGCGTGCCTCCGCCTCCAGGGGTTGCTTGCCGTCGCCGTGTGCGCGTCCGGACAGGCGATCGCGCTCTGGGACCTGGCGCGCGAGCATTTCGGCACGGCCACCCCGATGGCGCTTTATCCCAGCGCCGGGCTGGTCCTCAACGCCGTGGCGGAGGGTTCCGGTGTGCTCGGTGTGCTGCCGCAACCGCAGGAGGGTGAGTCCGATCCGTGGTGGCCCCTCCTGGTACGCTCGGGCGCGGCGCCTCGGGTGCTGGTGCGCCTGCCGGCCTACGAGGACGGCACCCGCCGCGAGCCGACGGCCTTTGTCGTCGGCCGCACCCAGTTCGACCGCAGCGGCGCCGACGTCAGCCTGGTCGCGGTCGCCGGCCCGGCACAGATCAGCCGCTCGCGGCTTGGCGAGATCTTCCTGCGCGTCGGGACGCGCGCCCGCTGTGTCACGGTGCGCGAGCCGGCGCGCAACGGGCATGCGTTTCTGCACCTGGTCGAGATCGACGGCTATGTCCCGGCGGGCGATGCTCGCCTGGCGCAGATCGAGGCGGGCTTCGCGTCCGAGATCGAGCGCATCGCCGCGCTCGGCGGCTATGCCCTGCCGCTTGGACCCAACGGCGAGCAGCGGCGCGGAGCCTGAGGTGCCGTGACCACGCCGCAGGCCCGCCCGGGCATCCTCGACATCGTCCCCTACAGGGGCGGCGAGTCCGCGCTCGCCGGCTTTGATCGGGTCATCAAGCTGGCGTCCAACGAATCGCCGCTTGGGCCGAGCCCACGCGCGCGCTCCGCCTACCGCGACGCCGCGCGCCGGCTCGAGCGCTACCCGGATGGCAGCAGTCAAGCCCTGCGCGAGGCGCTCGGCCAGCATCACGGTATCGCGCCCGAACGCATCGTCTGCGGCAACGGGTCGGACGAGCTTCTCGACCTGTGCACCCGGGCCTATGCCGGGGTGGGCGACGAGGTCCTCTACAGCCAGTATGGCTTTCTCGTCTACCCGCTCTCGGCGCGGCACGTCGGGGCGACCCCCGTCGCGGCACCGGAGAGGCACTACCGCGCCGACGTCGATGCGCTTCTGGAGCGGGCGGGGCCGCGCACCCGCGTCGTCTTTGTCGCCAACCCGAACAATCCGACCGGCAGCTACCTGACCGCCGAGGAGGTGGTTCGGCTGCGCGAGGGGTTGCCGGCGGACACCTTGCTGGTGGTCGATGCCGCCTACGCCGAGTACGTCGGCCGCAACGACTACACCTCTGGCCTCGAGCTGGTCGAGCGCTACGATAATGTCGTGATGACTCGAACTTTCTCGAAAATATACGGTCTCGCTGCGCTCCGCCTCGGGTGGGCGTACTGCCCGCCCGATATCGCCGACGTCCTCAATCGGCTGCGCGAACCGTTCAACGTCACCGCGCCGGCGCAGGCGGCGGGGATCGCGGCGCTCGCCGATGCAGCGCACCGCGAAAGTGCGCGGGCCCACAACGATACCTGGCTGCCGCGGCTGAGCGAGGCGGTGCGCGACCTCGGGCTCGAGGTCCTGCCGAGCGTCGCCAACTTCATCCTGGTGCGTTTCCCGGCCACGCGTGGTGGGGCACCGGCGGCCGACGCCCACCTGCGGGGCGAGGGCATCATCGTGCGCGACATGCGGCCCTACGGCCTCCCCGATTGCCTGCGCATCACGATCGGCCGTGCGGCGGAGAACCGCGCGCTCATCGCCTCCCTCCGCCGGCTCATGGCCTGAACATATGACCGAGCCGGTGTTCGAGCGCATCGCCCTGATCGGGTTGGGGCTGATCGGCTCTTCGCTCGCCCGTGCGATCCGGCGCAATAGCTCCGTTCGTTCCATCGCCGGCTGCGCGCAGAGCGACGTCACGCGCCGGCGCGTCGTCGAACTCGGGCTGGTCGATAGCATTCACGCTGACCCGGCGGCGTGTGTCGCGGGCGCCGATCTCGTGATGTTGTGTACGCCGCTCGGCACCTATCCCGAGATCGGCGCCGCCATCGTCCCGGCGCTGCATCCCGGGGCTGTCGTCAGCGACGCCGGATCGGTGAAGGCTTGCGTCATCCGCGACCTCGGCCCGCTCATGCCCGAGGGCGTGCACCTCATCCCGGGCCACCCCGTGGCCGGTACGGAGAGGTCCGGCCCGGACGCCGGGTTCGCCGAGTTGTTCGACCGCCGTTGGTGCATCCTCACGCCGCCGCCCGGCGCGAACGCGGAGGCCGTCCGGCGCGTCGCCGAGCTGTGGCGCCGCGCCGGAATGAAGGTCGAGATCATGGAGCCACTGCACCACGACCTCGTGCTGGCCATCACCTCGCATCTGCCCCACCTGATCGCCTACAACATCGTCAGCACCGCCGCTCACCACGAGTCGGTCACCAAGTCGGAAGTGTTCAAGTACGCAGCCGGCGGCTTTCGCGACTTCACCCGGATCGCGGCCTCGGACCCGATCATGTGGCGTGACATCTTCCTTAACAACCGTGAGGCGGTGCTGGAAATGCTCGGCCGTTTCAGCGAGGACCTCGCCGCCCTGCAGCGGGCGATCCGGTGGGGTGACGGCCAGGCGCTCGAGGACCTGTTCCGACGCACCCGCGATATCCGCCGTGGCGTGATCGACGCAGGTCAGGCGTAAGCCGCCGGGGTCATGCACGACGCCTAGGAGCGCGGGGCGAGCAGCGGGAACACGCGAGCAATCGCGACGGCGCCGAGAAAGACCGCGCCGTCCTGCACCGAGAGTGGCACGTGCGCAAGACCTTCGCTGCCCTGTTCGGCGAGGATGCCCAGTGTGATGCGCGCGGCCGCGGCGTCTTCCTGGCGCACCAGACCGTTGGCGACCAGATCGGCGAGCGCTGCATCGTAGCCGCCGATCTCGACCGTCGCCGCGCCGATCGGGCGGAGCAGGCCATCGAGGGCGAAACTCCCCGCGGCGGCCAGGTGAAGCGGCCCCCAGTCGAGCGTCAGGCCGCGCAGCTCGACGAGCCCGCCGTCATCGCGCCATGCCCTCAGTGCCTCAGCCAGCGGTCCCCCGGCGAGGCCGCCGTCGATCTCGATGTCGACGCGAGCCCGCGCCAACCGCTCGCCCAGAGCGGGCGTGAGGTGCGGCGGCAGCGTCGCATCCTCGATCAGCGTGATGAACGCCAGCGTCGGCTCGCTGCTTCGCCAGTCGGCTTGCACCTCGGTTCGCAGTCGGCCCAGGACTATGCGCCCGGGCCGCCCCGGCTCGGCGGCGACCAGATCGGTCGCGCGGACGACGACGCGCTCGAGACCCAGCGGCCCGAAGTGAAGCTGCGCCGCAGCGCTTGTCAGCGTGGCCTCGATCAGGCGCCAGGACCCGGCCTGCGCCAGCCACACGCGGTGCGCACCGCGTGACGTCACCACCGGTTCCTCGAGGCGCCATGGCCGCATCTCGAGCACCAGCGCGTCGGCCTCCCAGATCCAGCCGTCGGACTGATCGCCGTGGCCGAGGTGTGGCGCCGCGAGCTCGGCGTGGATGCGCCAGGGAAAGCCGCCGATGCGGAGATCGCGGTGGCGAACGTCGTAGCCGGCCGCCCGCGCCTCCGCGATCCACTCAAGGACGGCGCCGCCGACGTCGTCGGCCACGACCTGCCAGTAGAGCGCGTAGCCGCCGACCACGAGGCCGGCATTGAGCAGGGCAAGGCCCGCGAGCAGCGGCCAGCGGCGCCGGCCGCGCAGAAGGTCGCGGACGCCCACTATCGTTCGGGCCGCTTCATTTACGGGTCGCGAAGTGCCAAGTAAGGTGCATGCCGATCATGCTCCGGGAGCGAAAATCCGCATCGCGCGCCGGCCCCGTCGCGCTAGCGCCAGCCGAAGCCGACATCTGGATCTTCGCCTACGGATCACTCCTGTGGGACCCGGGATTCAGGTATCAGGCGTGCGCGCCGGCAACGCTGTTCGGCTACCATCGCGCGTTCTGCGTCTACTCCTACATCTACCGTGGCACACGCGCTCGGCCCGGCCTTGTGCTCGGCCTCGACCGCGGTGGCTCGTGCCGTGGGCGCGTCTATCGTGTCGCCGGCGCCAGGGCGGCGGCCGTGCTCGCCTACCTCGAGGAACGAGAGCGCACGATCTACGTCTATGAGCGGCGGCTGTGCCGCGTGCGTCTCTCCGGAGAACCCGTGCCAGCTTACGCCTACATCGCCGACCGCTCGCATCCGCAATACACCGGTCCGTTGACTCTCGAAGCCGCGGCCGACATCATCCGCCGCGGGCACGGTCAGCGCGGCCCCAATCGCGACTATCTCGCCAACACCGTCTTGCACCTGCGCGAGCTCGGCGTCACCGACCATCACCTCGAAGCACTGCTCCGCTTGGTGGACGCCAGGCCCGGCTGAGCGCGGCGAGCGCTACGCCGCGAGCGTGGCGGCCAGCGCCGTGACCAGAAGGTCGGCGTGCGCGCTGGTCAGGCACAGCGGCGGTCGGATCTTGAGGACATTGGCGTGGCGGCCGGCGGCCCCGATCAGGACGCCCCCGTCGCGCATGCCGTTGATCACGCAACTCGCGGTCTTGGGATCGGGCTGGTTGAGGTCGCCAGCGCGGCAGAACTCGACACCGAGGAACAGGCCGGCGCCGCGCACGGCGGCGATCCGCCCGTCGCGTTGCGCGAGCTCGGCCAGCCGCTCGCGCAACGCGTCGCCGACCCGAAGCGCGTTGCCCTGCAGGTCTTCGTCCGCGATCACGTCGAGCACCGCGAGACCCGCCGCCGCGGCCACCGGACTGCCGCCGAAGGTGTTGAAGTAGCCGGTCGCCGCGCAGAACTTCGTGAGGATGCCCGGTCGGGTCGCGACTCCAGCCATGGGGAAGCCGTTGCCCATCGGCTTGCCCATGGTCACGATGTCGGGTGTCAGGCCGTGACGGCCGAAGCCCCACATGTGCTCGCCGGTGCGGGCGAAACCGGGCTGCACCTCATCGGCGATGAACACCCCGCCCGCCGCGCGCGCGGCCTTGACCGCCGGCGCCAGGAGGCCACACGGCTCCGCGTGGATGCCATCGCTCGAGAAGATGGTGTCGCAGATCAGCCCGGCCAGCGGCACGCCACTCTTCTTGAGCGCGGCGGCGGCCGACGCGACCGCCGCGGCAAAGCCGCCGGCGATGTCGTTGCCGTACGCCTGGCGGCAGGGCGCCGGTACCGTCCGGACATGCTTGGGAACGCCGCCCCGTTTCAGCGCGGCCGGCGAGATTTCCGCCACCGCCGCGGTGTTGCCGTGATAGGCGGCCTCACTGACGATGAATCCGACGCCGCTGGTTGCCTGTCGGGCCAGCCGCAGCGCGAGGTCGTTGGCCTCGCTGCCGGAGCACACCAGAACGATGTTCGAGAGCGACTTCGGTAGGGTCGCCTTCAGCCGCTCGGCATAGCGCTCGATCACTTCCTGCAGATAGCGGGTGCTGACGCTGACGCGCCCGCTCTGCTCGGCGATCGCCTTGGCCACGCGCGGGTGGCTGTGGCCTACCGAAGGGACGTTGTTGTAGGCATCGAGGTATCGGCGTCCGTCCGCGGTGTGGACCCAAACCCCCTCCGCCCGCACGAGGTTGAGGGGCGCGCGGTAGAACAAGACCGAGGCCGCGCCGAAGTTGCGCGTGCGCCGCGCCAGCAGGGCGCGGGTGGCACTGTCGAGCCGGCCGCCGCCCCTGCCGTCGAAGGCGTTCAGCGTCAGGACATCGTGTGTCTCGGGCGGCATCACCGGCTCCCCTTGTCGCGCGGGCGCGTCTCGGGCCCGCAGCGCTCTTAGCCCACGGTCGCCAAGTACCGCTCGGCCAGCGCGCAGCTATCGTAGGTATAGCCGGGCGCCGCCTGCCGCGCGAGGTCGGTATCGGCGTGGGAGCCCAACCAGGCGAGCACCAGCAGCCGGCGCAGCATGACAAGGGTCGGGATCTGGGCCTCGTCATCGGCCACGATGGGCCGCACGCGGCGATAGCCCGCGAGCCAGGTCGCCAAGAGCGTCTCGGCCTCGGGGCGATGTTCGAGCAGCGTCAACGCGGTCGCCGCATCGTACAGGAACCAGCCGAGGCCGCAGTCGTCGAAATCGATCACCCGCACATCGCCGTTATGCACGAGCAGGTTGGCGAGGCGGAAGTCGGCGTGAATGAGACCGTAGCGGTGCGCAGCCTTGCCATAGCGCGCGAGCTGGCGGTGCAGCGTCGCGACCGTGCGCTCAAGCAGCGCGCGGGCAGCCGGGGTCAAATACGGCCCAGCGGTCCAGGGACCCCAGTTGGGCGCCGCCCCGAGGCAATGCTCGAAATCCCAAATCAGGCGCTCGAAGTATGCGGGTCGGCGCCAGCCCTGCGAATGCGCGTGGGTGCGGGCCGTGATCTCGCCGAGCTGCCGGAACGAGGCGACGAGGTCGCCATCCAGCGCCGGTTCGGTGCCCTCGATGAAAGCGAAGAGGACGCAATCGCGCGTTCCGACAAGGGGATGTGTCACGCCCTGGATGTCCTCGCCATCGCGCCCTGGTATGGCCTGCGGCGTGGTGACGCCGGCCTCCGCCTGAAGTGCCCGCATCCAAGCTAGTTCGCTTCGGATGCCGTCCCGCGTGTGGTAACCGGTCCGGTGGACGCGCAGCACCATTCGCTCGGCGCCGGCCGGCGGCATCACCAGGTAGATCGAGTTCTCCGATCGGCTTAGAAGCCGAAGCGGGGCGCCGCTGAGTCCCCACCGCGGCAGCGCGGCCTCGGCGAGGAGAGCCACGCGTTCATCGTGGCTTGGCGTGGCGCTCATGTCGAGGGTCGGTCCGCAGGGACTTCTGCTCAACTGCACTTCGAGAAGCCGCAGCTCGTGCAGGTATCGCAGTTCTCGAGCCGGACCAGCGCCGGCTGGTTGCAGCGCGGGCAGGCGCGGAAGCGACCGTGCATAACCCCCTCCTCCATGCCCGCCGCGAGTTGCAGCGCATCGGCCTCAGCGGAACGGTCACTGCGGTCGGTCATGAAGCCGATCTTGATCAGGTGTTCCTCGATCACCTCGCCGATCGCCGCCAGGATCGAGGGCACGTAGTGGCCGCTCACCCAGTGCCCGCCACGCGGATCGAACACCGCCTTGAGCTCATCGACGACAAAGCTGACGTCGCCGCCGCGCCGGAACACGGCGCTCATCATCCGCGTCAGCGCCACCGTCCAGGCGTAGTGCTCCATGTTCTTGGAGTTGATAAACACCTCGAAGGGACGCCGCCGCCCGTCCTGGATGATGTCATTGATCGTGATGTACATGGCGTGGTCGCTGTCGGGCCAGCGGATCTTGTAGGTGTTGCCGGGCAGGACCTCGGGCCGGTCGAGCGGCCGCGTCATGTACACCACGGCTCCCGCTTCGTCGTCGTCGCGCGCTCGCGCCGGGAGGACTTCGAGCGGCAGCTCGGTCTGCGCGGCAGCCGGCGCGCTCGCCTTGGCCTCGAGCACGGCACCCGTTACCGGATTCGGGCGATAGGTGGTGATGCCCTTGCAGCCGCTGTCATAGGCAAGCAAGTAGACGTCCTTGAACGCGTCGAATGCGATGTCCTCGGGGCAGTTCACCGTCTTTGATACCGCGCTGTCGACGTGCGCCTGGACCGCGGCCTGCATGCGAACATGGTCGCTCGGCGCGAGGTGGAGCGCATCGACGAAGGCATCGGTCAACGGCGCCGTTTCGCCGCGCAGGCGGCGGAACAGGCGGAACGCGTGGTCGCTCACCTCCTCCTCGCGCCGCGTCCCGTCCGGCATCAGGACGTTGCGGCGATAGACGAAGCTGAAGACCGGCTCGAGGCCGGAGGACACGTTATCGGCGAGAATCGAGATCGTGCCGGTGGGCGCGACCGAGGTCAGGAGCGCATTGCGAACGCCATGGGCGGCGATGGCGCGCCGCACCTCGGGGTCGAGCACGCGTACGGTCTCGCCCGCCAGGTAGGGCTCACGATCGAACAGCGGGAAGGCGCCCTTTTCGCGCGCGATCTCTGCCGACGCGACGTAGGCCGCGCGCTGCAGCGTCCGCATCCAGGTCGAGGCCGTCGCAACCGCGCGTTCCGTGCCATAGCGTATGCCGCACAGGATCAGCGCGTCGGCGAGGCCGGTGATGCCGAGCCCGATCCGGCGCTTGGCGCGCGCCTCGGCCTGCTGCTGGGGCAAAGGGTAGCGCGAGATCTCGATGGCGTTGTCCAGGAGGCGCACGGCGACCGGCACGAGTTCTTCGAGCGCCGCGACGTCGAGCGCGGCGTCCGGGGTGAACGGGGCCCGCACCAGGCGCGCCAGGTTGATCGAGCCGAGCAGGCACGCGCCATAGGGCGGCAGCGGCTGTTCGCCGCACGGGTTCGTCGCGCTGATCGTCTCGCAGTAGTGGAGGTTGTTCAGCCGGTTGACGCGGTCGATGAAGATCACGCCCGGCTCCGCCGCGTCGAAGGTCGCGCGCATGATCCGGTCCCACAGCTCGCGCGCCCGCACCACCGCGTAGCAGATGCCCCCGAAACGCAGCTCCCACGACAGATCCTCTCGCACCGCGGTCATGAATGCGTCGCTGACCAGGACCGAAAGGTTGAACATGCGCAGCCGTCCCGGTTCCTGCTTCGCGGCGATGAACGCCTCGATATCCGGGTGGTCGCACCGCATCGTCGCCATCATCGCGCCGCGCCGGTAGCCCGCGGACATGATGGTGCGGCACATCGCGTCCCATACGTCCATAAAGCTGAGCGGCCCCGAGGCGTCGGCGCCGACGCCGCGCACGGGCGCTCCTTTCGGGCGCAACGTCGAGAAGTCGTAGCCGATGCCGCCGCCCTGCTGCATCGTCAGCGCCGCTTCCTTGAGATGATCGAAGATACCCGCCACGTCGTCGGGGATCGCGCCCATGACGAAGCAGTTGAACAAGGTGACGCGGCGGTCCGTGCCCGCCCCCGCGATGATGCGGCCGGCGGGAAGGAAGCGGAAATCGGCCAGTGCGTCGGCGAAGCGCCCGGTCCACAGCTCGGGATCGGCCTCCGGCGTCGCGGCCGCGCGCGCCACCCTGAGCCAGGTGTCGTCGATCGTCCTGTCGATGGGCGTGCCGTCGGCCGCCCGCAGCCGGTATTTCATGTCCCAGATCTGTTGCGAGATCGGGGCGATCGCCGGAACGGACACGCGCATCACAAGGTCATCCTAGGCAGCCACCGCGCCACGATCAACAATCGGGTTCATGCTTTGTTTTCCTTCGGCCGCGGCGGCGTAAGCGACTGAGAAGACGGGACGATCAGGACTCGTCCCAGATCTGCGCAGATGGTGCGGCGGGCAGTTGAGCGCGGTTGTCCACAGGTTTGTCCCGAGCGCCCGTGGCTTCCTCGGCCAACCGCGATGACGCGCCCTCGATCCCTTCGCGCAGGCGATCGAGTAAGACCTCGCGCTCGAGGCCGGGCGGGATCGCGGGCAGGAACTCAAGGATGATGGTGCCGGCGCGGCGGGCGAAGCCGCGCCGGGGCCACATCATGCCCGAGTTCAGGGCGACAGGGATCACCGACAGCCCGAGCGCTCCGTAGAGCGCAGCGATCCCCGGATGATAGGGCGCCCGGGCGCCTTGGCGGGTGCGCGTGCCCTCCGGGAAGATCACGATGGGGCGACCCTGCCCTGCGACCGCCCGCGCCCGGCGCACAAGGGCACGCAGCGCCGCCGCCCCGCCGGCGCGATCGACCGCGATCATGTCGGCGCGGCGCAGCTCCCAGCCGAACAGGGGAATGGCCAGCAGCTCGCGCTTCACGACAAAGGCGGGGTCGTCGAGGGCAAGATTGAACACCAGCGTGTCCCATGCCGACTGGTGCTTCGATGCCACGATGTACGGAGCCCTCGGCAGGCGCGCTCGGCCGCGCACGACGATACGCTGGCCGATGAGGCCCTGAAGGACAAACACGCCGCGGACCCAAAAGCGGATGCCCCGGAGAATGGCAACCCGGGGCAGCACGAGGGTCGGCAGATAGAGCACCGCCAGAAGCGTCGTCCAGGCGAAGAACGCCACGTTGAAGAACAGCGAGCGCAGGAGCCCGATCATGGTCCGCTCACCAGGCGCGCTGCACGCGGATGCGCGCCGCCGTCAAAAGGAACTTCGTGTACTCCGAGGCGAGCAGACTCGCGGTACCGGGCCACGCCCACCATCGTTCGAGGTGGACGTGTTCCGGAAACACCGGGTTGGCAACGAATACCCCATCGGGCATCGCCTGCCGCAGCTCCAGCATACTTCGGGGCATGTGGTAGGTGGCGGTGACGATGCGCAGCGAACGGTAGCCTTCGTCCGCAACCCAGCGTGCGGTCTCATCGGCGTTGCCGGCGGTATCCTGGGCGTGCCGGCCGAGGACGACGCAGCACTCGAACAAATCGGGGGCGCGGGCCGAAAACGTCGCGATGTCCTGCGGCGCCACGTTGTGACCGACGCCGGAGACGAACATCTTGCGCGCCCGTCCGGCGCCGAGGAGGGCGAGCCCGACCTCGAGCCGCTCGCTGCCGCCGGTCAGAACGACGATGCCATCGGTCACCGTCGCGGCGTCGGCCACTTGCCGCGGGAGCGCCTCGGCGAACCAGACCAAGCCGGCGAGCCAGGTGAGGATCGCCCCGGCACCGAAGCCGAAGAGGGCGTGAGCCGAGCCGTTTCGGCGGGCGCGGCGGCGCCGGCGACTCATCGCGGCGCCTCGAGCAACCGGTCCGCCGCCTCGACCAGGTCCTCGTAGACAGCAACCGGCAGCACGTAAGGCGGCAACCCGGCGGCCTCGGTTGTGCGGCCCTGGCCCGTGCGCACCAGGACCCGCCGGCAGCCCGCGGCGGTTGCGGCCTCGAGATCGCGCAGCGCGTCGCCGATCATCATGGCGTGCCCGGGCTCGACCCGATAGCGGGCGAGCGCCTCGCCGAGCATTCCCGGGGCCGGTTTGCGCCGTGGCCCGGCCGACCACGGCGGGTCGGTGCAGACGATGATGTCGTCGAGCCATGCCGCCGAGCGCGCGAGCACGGCGCGCAGGTGCTGGTGGATCCGCTCCAGCATCTCGGACGTCACCAGGCCGCGGCCGACCGCCGACTGGTTCGTCACTACCACAACGGGCCAGCCGGCCCGGTTGAACCGAGTGACCGCTTCGGCCGCACCCGGAAGGAGTTCGAGTTCAGCGGGCTCCTTGACATAGTCGGCGCGGTCCACGTTGAGCACGCCGTCGCGATCCATCAGCACGAGCATGGCGCAGCTAAGGCATTCGGCCGAGCAGGCGCCGGACGGTGACGCGGCAGGCGAGCGCGGCCGCGGCGGCGGCCAGGATCGGGACCGCCGGTAGGGCCAGCCACATCGAGCGGGGCAGCGCGGCAGGGAGCCCGTACGTGGCGGCCAGCGGCGCCAGATAGTCGTAGAGAACCAACAGCACCGCCACCGCCAGGGCGAAGCCCCCGGCCGCGCCGATCGCGCTCATGACCAGAATCTGGCGCTGGAACAGCCGCGCGACCAGGCGATCGGGCGCCCCGAGCAGGCGCAGGATCTCGATGGTATCGCGCCGCGCGGCGAGCCCGGCGTGAGTCGTCAGCACGATGACGAGCACGGCAGCAATCGCCGTCAGCGTGAGCGCCCCGCCGGCCAGGAGGCGTGCCGCTAGCGCGAGCCGGCTCAGCGCGTCGAGCCACCGCCCGTGGTCGTCGAGGCGCGCGCCGGGAACCCGCTCCTGCAGCCGAGCCGCAAGCACCGCCGCGTCCGCGCCCCCGGGATCGAGCTCGACATCGATCAGGCGCGGGAGCGGCAATGAGGCGATCTCGCTCGCCTCGCCGAGCCACGGCTCGAGCAACGCGCGCACCTCTGCGCCGGCGATCTCCCGCGCGGCGACGACGCCCGGAGAGCCGCGCAAGACATCGAGCGCGGCGGCAACGACCGTATCGGCCCCCTCGGCCGAGGGCGCCCCGACCTCGACCGCGAGGCGGGCGCGCAGGTCATACTGCCAGCGCGCGATGGCCGCGTCGGCGCCGGCCAGCGCCGCCACCGCGAGCCCGGTGAGCAGCACGATGCTTGCCATCATCGCCGGCAAGGCGCGCCGCGTCGGGCCGCCCTCGAAACCAAGCCCGACGCGCCGTGCCCTCATGCCTCGGCCTGGGCGGGCGGCGGCACGAGCCGCCCCGCATTCAGCCGCAGCACCGGGTGGCCGGTGCGCTCGATCCACGCCTCGTCATGGGTCGCGAGCACCACCGTGGTACCGATGCGATTGAGCTCTTGAAACAGGTGGGTGAGCCGGATGCCCTGCTTGGCGTCGACGTTGCCCGTCGGTTCGTCGGCCAGGAGGAGGCGCGGCCGCGTGATCACGGCCCGGGCGATGGCGACGCGCTGCTTCTGGCCGTCCGAAAGGGCGGGGGGGCGCGTATCGAGGTCCTCCGCCAGACCCACCCACCGCAGGAGCTCGCTGCCGAAGGTCCGGGCGCGCTCCTCGTTCTCGCCGAAGATCCGCAACGGCAGCACGACGTTGTCGAAGGCGGTCAGGTGGTCGAGCAAGCGGAAGTCACGGAAGATCACACCGATCTGACGACGGACGGCGGCGCGCTCGTCACGGCTCATAGTGCCAACATCGCGATCGAACAAGTGGATCGTCCCGGCCGAGGCTCGCTCCGCCAGGTACATGAGCTTGAGCAGGGACGTCTTGCCGGCGCCGCTTGGTCCGGTGAGGAAGTGAAACGAGCCCGGCTCGAACCTGACGGTGATATCGCGCAGAATCTCCGGCCCGGCACCATAGCGCATGCCGACGCCCTCGAAGCGAACCACTCCGCGGCACCTCTGCCACTCCGCGCCCCAGCGCCACGTGCCACGATGGCACACGGTCATCGGCTTCGTCCAGTGGCGGAGGCCTGCCCAGTACCTGCTTGGGGGCTGCCTTGCCACCCTCCCGGCGACCACCTATAACGGGCTACCCCGAGCAAGCGCCGCGCAGATGATAGTCAGCTGCCCCAACTGCGAGACCCGCTTCAACATCGACCCCAGCGTACTTCTCCCGAACGGACGCAATCTGCGGTGCAGCCGCTGCCGCCACGTGTGGCTCGAGCCGCCGGTGCGTGCGACATCGAGCTTCGCCGAGCCGGACGCCGATCTGGACGACGGCATG